>OHPG01000056.1_pt1 | contig 91915 bp, 81 predicted proteins | sample 1577751 | NCBI WGS metagenome assembly OHPG01 (sample SAMEA3879548, study PRJEB24766) | human gut metagenome | biome: human-associated habitat; feature: feces | place: USA | collected 1985/1987
CGTAAAAGTCATCTGATCATATAGTTTTTTAACCTTCAGTCTGGCAATCGTCTCATCCTTTGTTAAAATACCTTCCTCATAAGCAATAAACGTCCGGTAAATAGTATCATTAGCTACTGGCCCGAAAATAATATCATAACTTATCCCTTCATAACTCCCATTGCGATTTGCAAATACGAAATCCAACCATTCTTCATTTGGTTCTGAAAAAAACAGGAGTTTATATTTGTTTTTCAGTTCTTCTAACTCGGCCGTTTCATACATACTGACACAAGGAATGCCTGTTTCCCTCCGGGCCGTTACTTTTTCTGCAAAATTTACTGCCTGGTCTTTATTGAATGTTGTATAGAAACCATATCCAAAATCTAATGTCCGATTCTGACGGACTAATCTTGGATGGTCTACTACCATATTGCTTCCATGATATACAATCATACATTTACTCCTTTTTCTCTCACATAATCGGTAATATCTTCTACCAAATATTCCTTTCCCTGTGTATGAAGAACATCGTAGCATTTAATAATATAATTATCCAAAATCCCGGTTGTGTTTAATATTTTATACACTTTGGCTGGGGACATTTTCCATTTATCTGCAAGACTATATATCATGAATATTGAAAAACTCAATTCTTTTTTCTCACACATAATCACTACCAACCTCTCTGTTATATTCTTACTTAGATTATAACAATTATTTTATTTTCAAACACTATATTTTTTATTATTATCAAAAAAACAGGCATCCAATGTTGCATTCTTCCAAATCATGCAGTCTTTTTGATATTGTTTTATTTTATGTTATCATGTATGATTCTTTGAATAAAAATCTGTCAGTCATCACAGATTTTTATTTCGATGTGTTTCCCAAGTGCATTGGCATATTTCTCTAATACTATCAAGGTGGGTACTCTGCCTCCGCTCTCGAAGCGGGCCAGATTTGACGGCTTGATCCCGGTAATATCTGAAATCTCCTGCTGCGTCATCTTCTGGTTATGTCTTTCATCTACCAGGCATCTGATCGTTTCTTCTGATTTATTTAACACGGTTTCTTGTATCTTTTCTGTATAAATCGCCAAACGTTTTTCACGGGCTTCCTTTTCTGTCAGGTATTCTTTCATGTTCTCCTGCATTTGCTTATCTCCCTATTCCATCTCTGATAACTCATTTATGAGATTTTATCACTCATGATAAGCTTTTGCAAGATATTTTATGTTTCTTTTATAAAACTTTTAGTTCTGTTTTATTTTCTTTATCGGCATTTCATGGGGTCTGACCCCAATGTTTCAATAATACTCATTTTGAAGTTCTGGAATATAATCCAGTAAAGTCTCATCGTTCGTAGCCATATTCTTCAATCGCGTATCCGCTATTGTATATGCAGCCAAAATTAATGCAAACAATGCAGCCGTGACTTGCGCCAAACAGGACATACCATATAAAATTTGATTTTCATTTATATAGAATAGTGGCGGTACAAATATTGACGCTATTGTTGTAATGACAATAACAATACCAATTACCCACAAATGAAACACTCGCAAAATATTTAAAGGAGTTAGTTTCTTCCAAAAATCTGTTTTTATAACTATATTCATCTCCACCACTTCTTCCAAAATATCTGTTCTATTGAACAAACTGCATATTCTCGTTCTTGCTGACAAACAATTTACTTCTCTACATTTCCCTTTTACTATCCTTCTATGGGTTATCAGCTATACTTTCTGTTTACACACTACAGAAGAAAATGCAGGTTCTCTCCAGTTGATATATATTCCCTGTATAACATGAATAGTTCCAACCAACACCACAGAGGTATATAAAATCTCACCATAACGATAAATACATATGTTGTCTTCCATCCAGGCCACGATGTCGACCCTCTGGTGACTTTGGGATTTCGGTGGTCAATAGCTATCCCTGTTATCTTGCTGTCTACGCTTAGCCTGCAACGTTACCGCGGCAGACTTAAGACTCGCTTCAAATGCTGTGGTTAGCAGCTTATTTAATGGGGCTTCCACCCACCGGACTATATACCCTTACCTGGACGCACGGTCTGCCCCAATGTTGGATTTTTTCTTGGGTTCTTGTTTATTTCAGTTTTTCCAGAATCTCGTCCGCGCTCATACCGCTGGCTAATAATCTCCTAACCACACTCTCGGCTTCTGCCTTCTTAGCTTCTTCAGCAGCCTTAGCATCTGCCTTGGCCTTCTTCGTTTCCAGGGATGCCACTTCTTTTTCGGCCTTCTTCAGAGCAGTCTTCTTCTCCTTCAAATCAGCCTTTAAAGTGTCAATGTTTGCGGTGATGGATGCGATCTCAGTATTCAGAGATGCAATAGTCTCCTGCTTCTCTACGATCTGGGATGCATAGTCTTTGGTGATATTAGTTTTGGGACGGTTTTTGCTGCCTTTCGTTCTGGGCATTGTGATAACCTCTTTCCTTTTATAGTGATTTAAGTATAGTACTGTGTTAAGGTAAGGGCAATATAGGCTTAATTAATGAATCATCGCATTTCTGCTCTCAATTGCATCAACTTACTTTCAATATCAGCAACTTCCTTTTGTAGCGCAGCTTCGGTTATATCTATTGCTGGCTGGAAAATATTCATATTTCCCTCAAAGTGATTAAACTCATTCAACAATGTTTTTCTTGAAGTAAAAAACACCCTATTATTTCTCGCCTTGTCTTTTTGTTCCTGTGTTGCCCCTACCGCTGGTCTAAATGCCTTCTGAATAATATCCGCCAATAAAAGAACTTGTCCTTCTGTATGAGGTATATTAAAAATATTCACCAGTTCAGATTCAACTTTCATACGTGTATGATAATAAATCAATGTTTGTATCAACGTATCTGCCAAAAGGGGATACTCTTCTGCATCAATAATATCAAGCCCCGCAACTGGAGCATTTAATATGTCTGAAACAGAGATTATCTCTGTCGGCTCCACCTCATACCCGAAAGTCTTTTTATAAACATCAGCTATATCGAGCGATCCATTTTCAAAACCATGCATCAACCTAGAAAGTTGTCCATATAAATCTTCAGGATCGTTCATAATATGGATATATCCCCTCAAAAATGGGATCATCGCCATTAAAAAAAGTCTTTTATCATGAATTATCGATTCTAATGTTCCGTTTTTATTTTGAAAAAGCTTTACCAAATCAGATAGACTAATTAGTATATTTCTTTCATCTTTTTTCACCGGCAAGAATCCATTTCGACCACCATCCACATTATTTAAAATATACAAATTAAAACAGTCTTTCAACTGAACATTTAGCAATCGTATCAAATCTGTGTTATGGGTCAAAATAATTTGTTTCTTATTTTCGAGAAATTTTATAATGCAAAAGACAATTTTATTCTTATATACCGAATCAAAACTCGATATTGGATCATCCAATACAATAAATTCTTGTCGTGAATGTCTCGCAAGAAGAAGTGCAAATGCTAGAGATATAAAATTTTGCTCACCACTGCTTAAATGCATTTCGCTTCTATCCAATCCAAGGAGTGCCTGATCATCTAGCATTAGCTTGAAATTATGATCACTGTCATCATCTCTTGTTATTCGAATATTGCGTCCGATATTCTCGCTAATAATTTCTTGAATGTAAAGCAGTTCTTCGCTGTCTAATGTTGGTTGTGCTTCTAATAAAGTTGAATACTCGTCCCACCAAGAGTACATAGAAGTCGGAATAAACACATTAAACAATGCAACGATCATTTCATCTACTATTTCATTAACACAGCTTAATATTGCTTCTCGAAGACTTGTAATTGGTTCTAACTCTCCATACGAAATAAATGCCAAAACTGTATTTTTGATTTCAAAAGGATCGCTCACCCCTAATTTTGAATCCATCGCAACATCTTTTAAAAGAGCTTTTGTTTTCACATCCAAGCTATCATAGATTCGCTTTCTTCTTTCTTGCTTTCTTTGAAGTAGTGAATCTCCATCAATGTGGTCGTTATCACAAACAATGCAGCTATGCAAGTGTTTGTACTTTCCCAAAATATTTATTGCATCATCATTTTGTTCAATTTCTTGTACATCTGCGTTCGCAACAATCTGTGCCAAATCAATTTGCAATAGACATTCTACAATTTTTACATTATTTATAACAAATTCTCTTTTCTCTCTATTAATATCTACTAGTCTTGGTTGTTTCTGCACATCACGAACATAAGTTAAAAAAAGACTCCTATCTATGTTTTTACCTTTTGATTGCTTATTTACGATATCTCTAACAAATGTATACGCTTCTGGGTTTCTGTCATGCATAACAGACAACAAATAGTCCGATACTTTTGTCGTTTTATAGTCATTCTTATATTCGGAATTTAATTCATTGAATGCTGTTTCAAATCCGTCTGCTATCTTCTTTTTCAGCACATATTCCCGCTTTATGTCCTGCCCAATCAGGTAATCGGATGTCTCTCCCTCTATAACATTACGGCTTATTTGATCACCAATAGTATGAAACGCTTTTGTTTCCGGTTGAATAACCTGATTACCATTATAGATTGCTTCAAACGATAAATCTTCTCTTGTTTTTTCATTGCCTAATACAGCTGTTAATGAACTTTTCCCTGTGCCATTAGGCGCATATACGACCGCAATTCCTCCTGCTGCTTGTGGTTGCTTTTTAAATTCAATTACATTATATCCATTTACAGAGAAACTTTGAAATTCTGGTTGAAATATACTTTGATTCTTTATACTATTAAATTCTAGTTTCATCGCCATTTTGTATATTTCCTCCTTTGTTCAACTGCAACTTTCAACATTTTCTTGCATCTTAGCTACACTTTCATGTGTTGCCTGCTGCTCACCACGAAGAGGTGTGCAGAGTTTCGAGCAGCACAGGGAACTTACGCTCCCAGTATATTATAAATCACTAAACAAGTCAGCCTTATACACGCCGTTCTCCAGCATTTTTTTGAAGCTGTCCTTTACGGCTGTAACGTCCTCATGGTAGGTCATACCATACCAAGTATCGTTGGTTTTCAAAACCTTCACAGACGTCTTGCCCTGCTCCAATAATTCTCCAATAAAGATAGGGATCAGATACTCTGCTTTCAGCGGATTGCCCGGAACTTCTTTTTCAAAGAACTCTTTGAAGCCTTCCTCCAGTACATCCAGGAACTCCGGAGTCAATCCCCACATGTTCATGGAAACCAGAGAATTTACATCCACCGCCACGCCGTCTGCTTCTGCTCCAGTTGCAGTCTTTACAATGTTCTTGGTTTCCACAACCTCAGTCAAATTGCTCTGATCATCCATCTTGCAGATTCCACGGGTCACACCGCCATTATCAGACAGCGTGTTCTTCAGCACAAAGCCTGCCATGCAGGACTTGCCACCATTCACCAGATACTCATGTACGGCTTTGAAACCTTCCTTGCCGTAGTAATCGTCTGCATTGATGACGATAAACGGAGTCTTGATGACCTTCTTCGCTGCAAGCACAGCCTGACCGGTTCCCCACGGCTTTGTCCGGCCTTCTGGCAGAGTTCCCGGAATATCATTGATATCTTGGAAAGCATAGTCAACAGCTACATTATGAAAAGAACAAATGGAGGCAATGCGATTGCCGATAACCTCTTTGAATTCCTTCTCAATGTCCTTACGGATAATAAATACTACATGATTGAAACCAACTTCAATCGCATCATGGATTGAGTAGTCCATGATGATATGTCCAGCATCATCCACTGGCTCCAACTGCTTAATTCCCGTTCCAAATCGGCTGCCGATACCAGCTGCCATAATAAGTAATGTCGTGTTCATATTTTTTCGTTCTCTTTTCATTATTTTTTGTTGCATAGCCCAAACAGCTACACCTATAAAACCACCAAGCGTATTTTGGAAAATATCCGATAACTGAAATGTTCCTACTCTAAAAAAAAGCTGACATATTTCAATTAAACACGAAAAGCCAAAGGAGATCTTTACAATATTAAACAAGATTTCCTTGTCCAATCCATCTTGTTGAAAAAAACCCAGCACTCCAAAATAAGCAAGTGGAACAAACAGAAGAACATTAAGCATCCCTTCCGTATTCAGGGTGCCATCTGAAGCGAAAACTCCCCATTCCCCAATTATATTTTCCCATGGACATTGCCATATACTACGGCAAATCAAAGTTCTAGACAACACCATAAACAGGATAGTAAAGAATGCAAATTTATATCGAGTGATCTTATCCGTTCTAAGCTTATGCCACTGATGAATAAGGCACTTCTTTAATCCTTTATGTTCTACTTCGGGCAAGGCAATCATGCATATTACTGCAAAAATCAGCCCGAATCCTAAATATTGATATATACTATAAAAAACGTCATCAGCTACTGCTTGCATCTTTTCCTTTCCCTAATGTAATTGAATAGTATAGCAATTAAAGTCGCACTTCCTGCGCAGATAAAGAAGGATACGAAATTATGGTAATCTTCCTTATACAAAACAAGTGCACACAATGCCACAAAGTACATATGGACAAAATATATTGTTCCACTTAAGTTTCTAAGTTTCTTATAAAAATCTCCATGAAGTTCCATCTTTGGACATTTATATATAATCAGGCAGAATAGCATGAAAAAGATTGGAAGGTCAAGCATCTGGCTGAGGTACTGCCCCCCCCGATTAAACTTGTTGCTATCTTTGTAAGATACATTAATGCAGCTGCAATTATGCTACCAGTACTTATACGGAGTTTTCCAAGCTTTTCTGTTTCTGCTATCAGCATTCCAATTGAAACAAATACTAAGGACTGAAAAAGGCCATTTCTTGTTGTCACAAAGGCAGTAAAATATAATTTAACCGCAGCGAAAACTATCATTGGAAGTTTATCTAAATGCCCTTCAAACATTGTCAAAATAATTCCAAGAACATACATTACACTTCCGAATTTCACGATTTGCTTTATTGAGAACTTTCTCAGCAGCAAATCAATGAAAATCAATGCAAAAATCAGTCCATTCAGATACCATAATGCCCATGAATAGAAATTATCGCCTACGAGAATAAAATTTCTAAGGCAACGGAGCAAATATACAGGTTCTCTATTTCCCTCTATAATCCATCCGCAGAATGTCAGTGGCAGATAAATAATCGACCAAATCACATACAGTCGCAAAACCTTCTTTACCCGGAAGCATATTTTTTCATGCACACTCTTATTTTGTTGTTTAACAATCAAAAAATATCCTGTGCAAGCATAAAAGAATGGAACTGCGTAATTTGAAATATCATAATAAAACAGCTTATCAGCCACATCACTGACAGCCTGAAATGGTCTTGTATGTATCCCTATTACAAGAAATGCACAGATAAATTTTATCAAATCAAGCAGTTTGTAATTTATATTTTGCATCACCGCACTGTCTTTTTCCACGTTATCTCCCCTATATCTACATTTAAATCAATCTCTATGCAACAATTTTTTTTTAAACTTTTGAATCATTTCAAACATCAAAGCGTTTTTCATCATCAGATTAATTGCAATGTAGACTAAAGCTCCACATCCCGCTTCGACGATAAGTCCAATCGTATTAGGCAACTTCAGCAACATGAGTCCAAGAACACATACAGACATCACTGCTGTACTAAAAATCCCCGTTATGAGTGATTTCCAATTGACATTGAACTTCACTTTTTTCTTCATATAAATAAACTGAATGGCATTTGTCACAAACTCACTGATAACAGATGCCACAACTGCACCATTTTGTAAAAGTGTTGGAATCAATACCGCATTTGTAATGACATTGATTATGGACGCAGATGCAGCTGCCGGAAGAATAATTTTCTCACTCTTCGTACTATAAACAAGCTGATAGCAGAACAAATCCCCAAATCCTTTGATCAGAATCAGCGGGCACATCAGCCGAATTGTCAAGGCTGCTGGAGCAAATGCTTCTCCATAGAGAAACTGCACAGTCTGCTCCGCTACTAACGCCATACCAACTGCTAATGGGAGAGTCATCAAACATAGAATCTGGAACCCTTTATCCAATAGGCGGTAGAATCCCTCTCTATCATTCTCGTAATAATAACTTAGCCTTGGAAGAAGTGCAGCCGTTACCGCATTCGCCATTGTAAGAACCATGTTAACAGTTTTTTGTGCGTAAGAATAATAACCAACAGATTCATCTGTTGCCATCATGTTCAGCATCGTCACATCAATTTTGTTGTAGATGCTTGATAAAAATATAATGCAGGCAATTAAAAGTACTGGTTTCAGATGTTTTATAAGCTTAATGCCCGAAAGTCGTATTTTTACAAATTTCCTTGCATATATCACATTGAAAACATAATTGCCTCCCGTTGCAAGGCTTGAAATCAATGCGTAAGCTACATAATCCTGTCTTGTCTTAACAAATAAAAACAAAGCCAGTAACGAGATACCCTTTATTGTCAGGCTTCTACCTGTGATATAACCATACTCTTCTAGTCCTTTATACATCCAGTCGATGTTCAGATAATTGAAAAATATAGCTAACCCACACGCACCATACAATGCCCACTCACCGTTAAAGCCTGCATTTATAAATACAAGGACAAAGAAACCTACTACAGCTAAAGTTGTCGAAATGATATTCAGCAATAGAAGTTCCGTGAACAATTTATCTCTTTCTGCTTTATTGTCCCGAACCTTTGCAAATTCACGAACACCATACGATGGTAGTCCCAATGCTGCAAGCGTTACAAAGTACGATGCAATATTTTGAGCCGACGCAACCTTTCCGACACCAACCGGAAGAAGAATTCTCGAAACATAGATTGATGTCACAAATGGAAATAAAATATTTGCAACCGTATATATAATATTGTATATTGAATTTTTTGCTAGTGATTTTTGCATTTTTTATTCGTATGGCAATACGTTGCCATCATCCTCCTCCATTTAGGCTACTAATACCATCAAGTTGGTTGCTTCGTCTTTAGTTCACAACTACTATACCGTTCCAATTTATCGAAAACTAATTTTATATTCTATCGTTTTTGCCCCCCCCCGAATGATTTTCGTCTTTACCAGAATTTCTTTTGCCTTTTGCTTATAGTATACTTTTGGAGCACACTTCGAAAGAGATTTATAAAACCCTTTATCCAAACCTGCAAAAAAGGCTTCCCGGATATCTGGTGCAACAGATGGATGCCTTAACTGATGATTTGCATCTATCGCTTTATCTATATCGACCTCTTTTAATTGCATCCCGGAATTTTTCACAAGGGTTTTCCCCTTATCAGTCTGGCATAGCAATAAGGAGATGCCTCTTCCTTGCTCTTTCTGCGGCAAATCGCTTCCCCACGAATCTCCAATTGTTATGTCCGCCACTCGTTCTATTGTGGCATACTGACAAGAATAGCAATTTTCGGTATAATCCAAAGATGTCAGGAATGCATATGTATACATATCTTGAACACCTGCAGGGGTCAACGTCTTATATACTTGTCCATCGTCTTGTGACAAAATTCCAAAGTTCGTTTTATTTCTGAACCGAATCTGTGTTAGTTTCTTTATGTCGATTCCCTTTTCCTCTAAAGCCATATTCAATATACGCGGAGACGGGCTTCCATGACAAATCAAGTCAACCGTATACAGATTATTTCTCATTTCTGATGTCAATATTGCTGTTGAATTTTTCACTGCCGCTACTTGGCAAGGTAATCCTATAAATAAGACCTTTTCCCCGTGCTTCAATTTCTCTATGACTTTGGCGTAAATTCCAATAGGATTACTCTTCACATATTTAGAACCTGCAAAATCAGTCAGTTTCTCAACCTTATTTGTAATTTCAAAGACAAATTCACCTTGTTTGAAGACGCAGGCTGCCACATAGCCACCATTTTCCACAAAGTACTTCATCATAGCCGATGCCGCGCCACCAGAAGATGCACGACCTCTAATATTTTCAGAAGCCCACCCTTCTTTCCAATCGATAGGCTTTCTCTTCTCTGCTCCTTGGTTATTTGGACATACCTTCTCGCACATCCCGCAGTTAATGCACTTACTTTCATCAATAACCGCATTATATGCTACCATACTATCTTTGATTGTTATGGCATTTTTCTTACACTTTCCAATACAAGCCATACATCCTGTACAGGAATTTTCTCTACACACAGTTCTCATTTTCTCATACCCACAACTCTTCTTGTTTTCAATTACAAAGCTGGTTACAGTAATTTTCAAGTTTTTCCACTTCAGCTTTGTACGAAATTTTGTTAAAATCCAAACTGCTCATCAGCCTTGTATTATTCGGATTTTCAAGAAGATAGTCTATTTTGTTCGCAATCTCATTTTCATCCATTGGATCAAAGATAACATCGTGTTCCGTTACATTTAATAGTTCTAAAGCTCCGGCCACATTTGTGATAAGGACGCTACATCCACAAAGCAATGCGTCATAAACCGAAAGTGCAAAAGGCTCATAAACAGAGTTCAAAATGTACAACTCACTTTTCTGCATTTCTTCATACAGCTGTGTTTGCGGAACCAGTCCCTTGAACTCAATATTTTTGCCTTGAGGTAAATTGTTCGGATGATATAAGTGTCCATAGACTGTTAGAACTCTATCCGCCCCCAATTTTGCCATCGCCTTGGCTACGGTAATATTGTTCTTGAGCTTTCTATCTCCACCTACCGCTATTATTCTTCCTTTCTCCCGCTGCACTTTCCCGTGTTCTAAATTTATTTTTTCTACGCCATTATGTAAGTAGGCTGTTTTCCCTTTGCAGAACGGATATTTCTCTTGGATTATCTGGCTATATCGTTCTGATACCGGAAGTAGTAAAGCGACAGAATGAAGAATATATTGCTCCATCTGCAGGCTGTTCTCGTCTACCGCTGATTCATTTAATGCACATTCCATTTCATAACAGCCGTGCATAATGTAAACTGTTTTTTTGTTTAACAGTTTAGCCAACTTAATAGCATACACTCCTACTTTAGACATTCCTGAAACGACTATCACTTTGCAACGTACTACACCTATGAATGCATTTATATATTTTTTGACCTTATTTACACTATCCGCAATGCAAAAAGCGTCTGACAAGTTAGCTACAATACCTTTATTTACGTTTGCCGGTCCAGTATTTCCGTTTGTACCTCCGACAAATAGAAATTTCTTCATTTATCCACCTACTATCTTCTTTTATATGTTATTCTGCAAATATTGCAGCGACTTTTCTTGTTCCTTTTTTATGCAATCATTGAACTCCGATTTGTTCTTTGCAATACCATATTTAGCATCCAATTCTTCGATGCTATCCATCAAATGTGCTTTCATACAGATTTTATCAACTAGATCCAGCAACTTATTTTTATTACTATCTCTTGCTAATACTGCAAATCTCTTTGCATATTTTGCTGAGAAAATTGTTCCATGGAATGTATCTGTAATCACAAAATCTGCCTGCTGGAAAATTTTTAAACACTGGAACGGATCACAGACAACATAATTCTTCACCCAAAACTGTGGTGCTCCGATTGCAACTGGTGTTAAATTGTGTTCTTTACAGAAAGTTTCAATTGCTTCAATTTCTTTTTTTGTGTGAATTCGATTATAATAGGAATATACCACACAATAATGTGCCGGAAGTTCAGGAAGTATTGCCGCTTCTACTTCTTTATCAAAGTTATAAATTAAAACAGGGTCCAGACTATCAACTACCGTTTTGGGGGTCAATTTTTCAACAAATCTGTGTGTATTGTTATCCCGCACAGAAAACGCAGAAACTTTGTCAAAGGAACTTCTAATTTTATCCGCCACACTTCGTGGAAGTTCTTGGTACTTTGTTGATCCACATGAAGCTGCATATGTAATAACCTTATCCGCATTGGAAACATTACCAAACAATTGTGAAGTAAATCCCCATGCACCAGAATTCAAGCAATTAAAAACCTCATCACTACCAATAACGCATACATCATATTTTGAGCTTATTCTATCAATAAAAAGTTCTTTTTGACGAAATTGCTCAAAGACATTTTCCTGGTCTATGCTCTTCTTTTTTATTCTTAGACGGTTCAGTGTATATCTATCCGTTTTCTTTATTTTTCCAATCAAGCCTGTCGTTTCTTTTTCTTTATCATACTTCTGCTTATAATCACCCAACAGTTTATAATCATCTTCTCTTTTTTCAATGTCTATAAATTCCACTTGATGACCGAGTCTTTCAATTGTTGTCTTCAGCGCATACGATTGAAGTAGGGACCCCATATTACCAACCCGTTGCATCGACAAAATACATACTTTCACTTTTATGTTCCTCCTTCGTTCCTACACGCTTTTATATGCTAAACATTCTTTAAGAATTCTTTCATATTCGAAAACTTCTTTTGGTTTTCTCTAAGTTTTCCCTTGGAATACTCGTAATTTCCTCCGAGTCTCATCATACTATCCCAGCATCCCGGAAGCTCATCCTTTCCGCCTGTGAATAACCAAAAGAATTCATGTAACACATGTTCATCTGTTTCTTTCTCATAGCGTTCCCTATATAGCTTTACCAATTCCTTTGCTTCATCAACTTGAGCTGCTTTTCTCTTCTCATGGTATTCCTCAAGACTCATTATAACCTTACACGGATTACCAGCTGCGACACAATTATCAGGAATGTCTTTGTTAACCAATGAATTGGCACCGATAATTACATTGTTCCCGATATGCACTCCCTTTAAAATTGTTGTCTGCATACCGATAAAAACATTGTCTCCGATTTTGACCCCCCCGATGATCCAAGAATGTCGCCATAGACGCCTTTCAAAACAGACCAATCAAATCCATGCGTCAAAATCGTTACGCCCTCTGTTATCTTCACATTCTTTCCAATATCAATCAACCAAGGACGAGTTGTATCAATTTGTGTCTTTGTCGGAACATAAATTGTTGATTCTTCGCCAATCTTCATACCAATATTACGAAGATATTTAATATAAGTTTCTGAGGATGCCTTATCCCCATATATAAATTTTCTACATATATTCCTAATATATTTTCGAATCACAACTGTTCTCCTCTTTCTTCTCGTCTGCTAACGCCTGCCAGGTTAATACCGCAAAAACCATATATGCAAAATTCGAGCGCAATGTAGAATTATATACAATGATTATCATAAACACTATTGGAAAGAATGTTCCAAGCAGGTTATAATAAGAGCTTCTCTTTTGGTATGCAACAATAGCCTTAATTTCCAGAATAACAAAGAAGGAAATATATACGATTGTTCCTAAATATCCCACCTCAACGAACAAATATCCCAATGACAACCAAGTGTAATGCATTATCCCATATGCAGCATAGAATGCACTATTCAGCATCGGAATCGCATCAGAGTAGTCGCCATTTCCAAGTCCGATACCAAACCATACAGCATGTTGCCCTGCCCATTTCGTAATCACGGGTGTCAATTTCGAGAACACTGCTGTCCGACCTACATCAATTTGATTCGCGTAAACTTCCTGATCCGAAATCATTGTCATAATATTATCAAATGATAAATAGTTCGCCCAAAAAGGAAAGACATAATAGAAGATTTGCATTCCAACATACAACGCTATAACAAAAAATAGTGCTAGGATCATACCTCTTCCCTTGCGCTTTGACATCGCCAGATACCATACTACGAGAAGACTAGCCAAAACAAACAAAAACTTCAGTTCCGATAAGGCAGCATTAACGAATATCAACAGGAGATAGCACACGAATTTTTTCGTGCAAATTTTTTTATACTCAAATTGACATATTACAATACACAGGATAACGGATAAGTAGATCATCAAGCCTCCGTTACCACCAGCTGTTTTTCCAAACAACCCACTTAGGAAGTCTTGATTTAATCCTTCTACAACATACTGAAATGCAATTAAAATCATGTGAATCGGAAAAATCTTCATAAAGAAATTTTCCATCGTCTCAACATCTTCACCGTTCCACAAAGAGCTTCCAAGCAAGAAGAATAAAAAGAATCTGCCATAATTTCTCAGACCCCAAAGCGCACTCGGCAGGCGAACAGTATTCAGCCCCCATCCAATAAGCGCAACAATTGCAAACGCCAGAATTGATATATATTCAATGTTATTTGTCGTTTTATTTAGCTTCACCTGCTTTCTGCAAAGCATTACAACAAGGAGCAGCACCAAGAGAACATCACACAGATAATTCACTTGTCGAAAACCAAGATAATCTGATATTATGCCTTGAAACAAGCATATTCCCAGTACTCCGCATAAAATATTCTTGTATTTAATAACAAATGAATGCATTTCAGATTATTTCAACTCCTTCATAATTTATATTTGAGGTAAAGCATTGCATAGCATACTAACGTTTGTTTCTTCAGCAATCCTATCCGAATAAAATTTCTACTTATACTCTCAATTTTGGGATTTACTTTTCCAAGCACTGTCTTTAAATGAGTATCTTTTTCGATAGCTTTAATATGACTCAGTTTTTCTGTTGTACTCTCTTCTGATAAGACTATCATTTTTAAGGTTGCAATCACAAAAGCAAGATAAACACTCGAAAACCGCGTTTTCACTACTTCTGGAAAATCTAAGTTCTGACATAAGAGAATTGTCTGATCATAAAAATCTTTTATTTTCTCATATCTATCTTTTCGATACACTCTTGTTAATGACGTGTTATTTTGGCAATAAAAATAAAATGCTTCCGGAACAACAGATACACAAGTGACGTTTCCAAAGAGTCTTGTCAAAGAGTATACATCTTCTGAAATGATGTCTCTTTCCGATACAAACCTCCAATTTGTATCGTTTATTAATTTCATTGAGAATAATGCTGTACATGCACTCAGCATTAAGTTCATTTTCTTCTCTTTAGAATAATCTGGAGATATCAACTCTGGAAAAATAATATTTGTGACTTCACTTCCCGTATAGATCAACTTATCAATTTCAGGTTTAAACACTTGTGTAACTTTACCATCTGAGTCAACAATATTATATCCATAATAGACGATGTCCGCTTTTGACTCAATTCCACTTTTATATGCTTTTTCAATAGTATCAGATGCAATATAATCGTCACTGTCAACAAAGCAAATGTACTCGCCTGTCGCATTTTCAATTCCCGTATTACGTGCATATCCAAGGCCGCCATTCTTTTTGTGGATAACTTTTATTCTACTATCTTTCGCGGCCCACTTATCACAGATTTCTGGACATTTATCTGGAGATTCATCATCAACCAAGATGATTTCCAACTTTCTGTAGCTTTGGTTTACGACACTTTCCAAGCATCTACTAAGATACTTTTCAACATTATAAATCGGTAAAACAACTGATACAACGCCTTTTCTCATCAATACAATCCTCCAACTATGATTCACAAGAAACGACGTCTGCTCTTACAATAACTTTATTACAAACTTTCGCTTCTACAATTTTAAATTATCTTTCATTCATATTTTTCAAACCAAATGCAGGCAAGGTTTGTTTCCATGAATTGTATGGCTCTCTCTGCCGTTTTTATCCACATACACCTGCAAAGGGCAACAACATTTTTACATCTTTTTTATCACCCTCGCCGGACTCCCAACTGCCACACAATAGTCCGGCACATCTTTAGTAACCACTGAATTGGCTCCAATCACGCAATGCTTACCGATCTTTACATTACCTACAATCACCGCATTAATTCCAATGTAAGAACCTTCTCCAATAGAAACCATCTGACCTCTTTGTACAATTCCTTGATCTATCACAGGAACATTTATATCGCGATACTCATGGTCGCAATCAGTTATGTACACATTTGGCGAGAGGAGTACTTTCTCTCCAATATCCAGAGAATTGGCAATAGATATCCGGCATCGCTCACCAATTTCGGATCCTTTTCCAATTCTTACCGTACCCCCCCCGACCAGATTTGGGTATAGGGACGTACCGTTACGGAATCTTCCAAGGTAATATGACGTTTTCCTTTTAAGCTGCAATGCTTGCCAATATAGACATTCTGTCCAGCAGTTACACCAAAGATTTTTGCTCTCATCAATCCAAGGATTTCCTTGGCCTTTCCTTTAAGTCCCATCCTTACGATACCTTTCTAATAAATTTATTCGGATACAGGAAGAACTCCAACCACTTCGTTTTCTTCATAATCCAAGCTGCAATAATCGGACCTGCAAAGCTAATTACAAGCCCCAGTACTACATGAATCACAGCATTTTCAATGCCAATCTTAATCAAGACAGATCTTAGCGGTGCTGCAAATAATGTATGCATCAGAAAAATCGGCATTGTGTATTTTGCTAGAAAATCCATACCTCTACCAAACTTTTCCTCAAAACCTGCCACAATAAGGATTACAGTTACACAAGCCAATAATCCCATAGCAAAAGAAATTGCACTACCGCTAATTTCCGCCGTATATACCGCAATGCTCAAAATCATAAATAGCAATCCGCATATCGTTCCTTGTACTTTTCTGCCTTTCAGCTGCACATCAAACACGCAAATACTCATACCGAGCACAAACCAGATTTCGTTTGAGAGAACTGTTGATACTGCGTAAACGCTGTACCCCCCCCGTCAAAATTAGGCCTTTTGCAACTATTGCAACTACCAATCCAACTGCGGCTGCTTTCACACTGCTAAAAGTCGGCGTGACAAGAAAAATAAAGAACAATGCGTACAGATACCAGTACGGAGCAGTTGGATGAAGGAGCAGTATATCGCCTAAACCACCAATCTGATCATTGACACTGCTTGAGAACATCTTTTTCAGCACCCATGTAGCAGTCGTAAAAGTCGCATATGGTACGCCGAGTGCCAGCACTTTTTTCGCTATATTTCTATACCAACTGCCTACACTGTTTACCTTGCTGTACTTCTGATACAGATATCCACTACAAATAAAGAACAGCGGCACGTGGAAGTAATAAATCGTTGTGTTGAACCACTCATATAAATCATTTTCTGACAGAATATTCGCCTTCGTCATACTTTGGAAGAAGTGGCCCAGTACAACCAATATACAGGCAATAACTTTTACATCATCGACCCATTTTTCTCTTGTTTTTACCGCTGTCTTTTCACTCATTACTTCGTCTCCATCTGCTGTGCGATATCGGCATCCACAATTTCCTCGCCGGTCTTATGCTTCAGCTGCTCCTTAGAAGCTTCACTCAGACCGTTATTGATCACACAGTTCATATCGCAAGTGCTGCACTTATCCAATTCTTCTTTGGTAACCTTGCCATCACGGTAGTCACGGCAGATCTTCAGTTCATACATGCTGTACGGATGCTTGGTAAACAGAGCCTTGAACTTGTGTACCAGAACCCAAGTAGCAGGCTTCCAGATATACTTGTGCATAGCCGGGCTGACAGAACCAATCATCCAGCAGTCACGGTCGCAGCAGCGAACCTTTGCACGAACCTTCTCTGCTTCCGGGCTGTTCCACAGCTCATCCCAGGTCTGATTGTTCAGATTGCCCATGACTTCCTTATCCTTGGTACCATTGCAAGGCATAACATCGCCATACGGGTCGATGAAGAAGGTATCAAAGCTCATATCGCAAGGCAGCAGACGCTTCTGGCCATAGATGTAATTGATCAGGCCGTGGTTGAAGTAAGCACGGAACCACTTCTTCGGGCTATTGCTGCGGAGCAGTTCGTTGACCAGATTCTCGAAGTTCTTTGCCACCATCGGACGGTCGTGGATAATGTTCTTCGCCTCAACGAAGTAGAAGCTGTTGTGCAGAGAAGCAGTTGCAAACTCCATGCCCATCTCGTCAGAGATCTTGTACAGTGGAACCAGGTCAGGAGCGTTTTTGTCCTGAACAGTCATACCGAAGCCGACATCCTTCATGCCCATCTCACGAAGCTTCTTCAGCGTGCCATAACCACGCTGGTAGCCATTCTGCAGGCCTCGGATCTCGTTGTTGGTCTTCTCCAGACCCTCGATGGAGATACGAATACCGATCTGCGGGAACTCTTTGCACAGGTCAACGATACGGTCTGTGAAGAAACCGTTGGTAGAAATAACGATACGGTCAGACTTCTTGTACAATTCGCGCACGATATCCTTCAGGTCGGTACGGATGAACGGCTCGCCGCCGGTAATATTGGTAAAGTACATCTTCGGCAGCTTCTTAATGGTTTCGATGCTGATTTCTTCTTCCGGCTTGGAAGGTGCTTTATAACGGTTGCACATAGAACAACGAGCGTTGCAGCGATAAGTAACGATGACCGTACCATTTAACTTCTTTTCTTCAGACATGATTAACTCTCCTAACTCTCTCTTTTAAGAATGTTTCGATTTTATTTAAGAACCACTTGGCACATACTGAAAACACAACCGAGCCGCATATAACTGCGACTGCCGTGAAGATATATGCCAGCAGACCGTTTCCAAATAGATGAACGAGGTGCAGCTTCTCAAGCACACGATAAATCACCATGTGGCACAGGTAAATCTCGAAGCAGATACCACCAAGGAACTTGGCGACTGGATTGACCAGTACCCCCCACTTTACAGCCGAGGGTATAGACCAGTGCTGCCACACAGAAGAACAGCATCGTAAGTGTAGAACTGCCTAACGCAAAATACGCAACCGTGGCAATCAGCAGGACTACTCCGGCGACAATCTTGTACCTCGATGCAAACTCAGCCAGTTCCTTCCGATAAAGGTAAATCAAACCTCCAGCGATAAAATAGACTGCACAGTACAGAATGTTTGTCCTTGCGCTGAAATTTACTGTTGCTCTATCTGCAATGTGGCTTTCATCAAAGAAATATACACTGCACACAAGATTATAGATTGCAGCACAGACAAATGCCGGCCATGCACGCTTCTTATTCTCAAGCAGGAAACAAAAGAATGGGAACAGCAGATAAAATACAAAAATGACTGCCAGCGTCCAACTCACACCGATAACCGATATATTCATATTCGGCAAAAGTCCTTGGCAGAGTGTCAGGTTTGCAAAGACCTCATACAACGCACTTTTACTAGGTGATATTACGAAGTCCAACACACAGAGCAATGCGAAATATGGCCAGATCTTGCTGTACCTTTTGGTGTAGAACTCTCCCACACCGATTTTCTGATCCTTGAATTTCTGGTAGTAGCCGCAACACATGCCAAAACCGCTGACCATCATAAAAAGGAATACAATGTTCGTAAAGGATGGTATCAGTTTCTGAAACACAAACCCATTCAAACCGAAATTTCCATTCGACAGAATGTGCATTAGTGCAATCCCCAATATGGCATAGGCCTTCAAGCCATCTATTCCCTCATATCTCTCTTTCATCCCGCAAGCATCTCCCACAATATCTTTGCATATTTCTCCTCAGAACAATCACGTTCAAGGAAACTCTTAAACTTTGCCGCACTAACGTCAGCTTCTTCTCTATTCTGCAAATAGTACTGAATTTTATTTTTCCAGTCTTCTATATCCTTGCCACACAAACCACCTCTGCCATCAGCGAAATACTCCTGTGTAGTTACCGTATCCGATGTAATCGCCATCTTCCCATTGGCGGCTGCCTGATAAAAAACAATCAATCCAGCCGGTGCTTCCGTATCCAACGGTGTAACTACCAACTGTGACTGACACATGAACTCAAGGAATTCCTGCTCAGGAATATCAGACTTCACCACCATATTTTTGCCAAAGTTTTCTTTGTACTCTTCATACTTATCCTTCGGCATAACACAGTTGAATGTAACTTCCGGCATCGCCTGTGCAATTCTAATCAGAAACTCCCAATCGCGACCGTTCCGACCGCCGCAGAACACGGTATTCGGATTAACTTTTCCTTCATATTCAATGCTATAACCACCATGATAGGTGTCATGCAGCAGCGTGTACCTCTTATGGATTCCGAACATTTCATTCAAATGCTCACCGTACTTCTTGGAAGTCACAGTTGCCTGAACCTTTCTCGATTTCAGCATTGGCTTATATAAAAACTTTGCCAGCTTATTTTTTGCAGTTGCTTTATCTTTGAGCAGGATATTTAGCGCAATAATCTTTCTATTTTTGAACTGTACTTTACACAACCACCAGCACAAAACTGCCATGAAGTCGTACCAACAGATGATAGTGTCACCCTCCGTCGACTGCTTAATCACATCCTTGCAAGCTGCCAGCAATTCTTTGGTGGAATTACATTTCTGTGGAGGATAAATCTGCCGAATCTTGGCTGTTTCATAGCCGTTCAGAAATGTCATATTCTGTTTATCCGCTGGGTTATCAAATAACATATAAATCGCCATATCGTTCCTCTGTTTCCAAAGAAAACGACATGACCACTTATCTACTCAGACTGTCAGTAACTTTTTGCCCATCTGTGATAGACAAGCATACTGGGCAATGCTGAACACACAGCCAATCCCTTGTATGGAGCCTTTGCTATAAGTTGCTTTTCTCCTGCAAATTTTCCATAAACAAGGTATTGCACAGCACCTTTTAGGCGGTATTTCAGCTTCAATTCAGGCCGCATGAACTCCTTTGCTCGTTCCATACAGCCGTATGGTGAGCGAATATTGTTTCTTCTTCTGTTCTTCGTCAGTCCATCTTCCAAGTAGTTGCCTACATAGATTGCTCGGTTTATATGAACCATCTGGTATTTCATGGCCATCCGAATCCACACGAGATCCTCTCCCAGAAACTTTTCATCTCTGTACTCTGGAAACGGAAACTCTTTCAGACATCTTGTATAAAAGACTTCTGCTTTGTCCGCCTGCGTATCGTCCGCATTGATTCGACATTCAATGTATGTTCCCACTTTCTCATCCGGCTCAAATGGCTTTCCATTGATTTTTCCGTCCGGGAATCTTCTCAGGAAGGAATAACCACACAGGTCTTCTCTCTCCCTGTATTTCTTGTGATACTGAAGAATCGTTTCAATTGCATCCGGCACAAGCGTATCATCAGAATCAACAATAAAAGTCAGTTCCGAGGTTATCTGCTTCACACCAACATTTAGTGCCGTGTGCTTGCCACCGTTTTCTTTGTATATGCACCGCATCGGAAACTCGGCTTTTTCCCGCATTTCCTCCGCTATGTTTTTAGTGTCATCTGTACTTCCATCGTCAACCAGAAGCCACTCAAAATCCTTTATTGTCTGCTTCTGTAATGACTGATATAGGTTATTCAGTGACCCCCCCCCGATTAAATGTGGGGGTCAGCACTGTTACAATCATCGTTTTCCCTCCTGTAACTTACTGATACACCTTCATAATTTTCTCGTAATACTCATCAATGGTATCGAAGCTAATGTCCTTGCAGTTCGCACTGTACTCCGCACACAGCTTCTTATCACTCCAGAGCTTCTCGATCTTTCTCTTCAGATCTTCGGCATTACCGCTCTCAAACAGCTCGCCGGTCTTGCCGACCTGAATCAACTCCGGGATACCACCAATGTCTGCTCCCAGTACCGGTGTGCCATACATCTGGGATTCCATTACGGAGAACGGACAGTTCTCATACCACTCAGACGGGTAGATGGAGAACCGTGCCTCACGGATGAGCTTTTCCAGTGCCTCGCCTTTCTGGAAGCCAACGTTCTTGATGTTCTTAATACCATTTACTGTCTCTTCCAGCGGGCCAGTACCGGCGAAGATGAACTGCACATCCGGCAGTTCTTTACAGACCTTGATGAGCGTGCCGATACCCTTCTCCTCCGAGAAGCGGCCGAAGTAAAGGACGTAGTCCTTCTTTTCCGTTTCCTTCCACTCCACCTTGTCGATGAAGTTGTGCATTGCCACGGTCTTCGTCGCAAACAGCGGATTGCTGTCCATCTTGCTCTTCATGAACTCCGAGCAGCAGATCATGGTGCCAATGTACTTGTAGGTGTCCTTCCACTTCCAGAATTCAGCCTCCATCATGCCGATGGCAGATTTCGCCGTGGAACCGTGAATGCACTTGCCTTTCATGCAGTTCACGAAATGGCCGCCGAGACACTTCTCACAGTTCTGGTGGGTGTTCGGATTGTTCAGCATGTGGTTCGGGCAGACCAACTGGTAGTCATGTGCCGTGAAGATGATTTTACAATCTCTTCCGGTCTCCTTGCGCCACTTCACGATTTCCAGAATGATGGAAGGAGTCAGCTGGTAGTTAAAATTGTTCAGGTGACAGACATCCGGCTTGAAGTCGTCCAGAACTTTTCTCAGCTGTACTCTTGCTTCCTTGCTGTAGATGGTCTTGATCGGGTAGGTCAGCTTGCTCAGTTTGCTGCCGCCGTGGAAGTCCATATCAGATGTATAAGCATTGACCCGGTTGCCCACGCAGCGACCTTCATGCTCCATACCGAAGTACTGAACCTCATGTCCATGCTGCTTCAGTACCTCCCCCAGCTTGAATATATATGTTTCACTACCGCCGTTGGCGTACAGAAATTTATTTATTATTAACACTTTCATCTATGATTTTCTCCTGTATAGCTTCATCGTTTCCCTTACAACCTCGTCCCAGTTGTATTTCTTACAGACAAAATCTGCTGCCTGTTGTTTCAGTTTCATAACCTTTTCAGGATAATCACAGGCATCCTGAATCTTTTCTTTCAAATCCTCTATATCCGACTTTTTGAAAATCAATGCCTTATCTTCTACTACTTCTGTACATTCGGGAATGTCGGAGACCAGGCAGCAGTTGCCATAGCTCATGGCTTCCAGCAGGCTCAGCGGCATACCCTCCAGATCAGAAGGCAAGGTGTAAATATACGCATTACTATACAGTTCGTCCAGCATCTTTCCCTGTACGAATCCTGTAAAAATAATTCTGTCGTCTTCCTTTGCTGATTCCTGCAGTTCTTTCATAAAGGAGTCTGTATCACTGGAACCGCCTGCAATGACCAGTTTCTTATCTGTACAGACATTTTTAAATGCTTCTATCAGATATCGGATGCCTTTTTCCGGAACCAGCCTGCCAAGAAACAAGATATAGGAATTCTCTGTCAGGCCAAACTTTTGGGTAATCAGTTCCGCTTTTCTGATTTCCGGACGGTTTACACCGTTTGGAATGAACCATGTATCTCTGTCATAGGTATTTTTAAAGTAATCCTGAACTCCTTTGCTCAGAACAATAATCTCATCTGCGTATTTGACAGCATTCTTTTCCCCCTGGCGGATAAACTTTGAACCAAATCCTGATTTCCATTTTTCACGCTGCCAGTCTATTCCATGTATGGTAACTACCACTTTTTTCCCAAACAGCTTTGGCAGCCATGCAAAAAATGCAGGTCCCTCAGCGTGAATGTGCACCACATCAAATTTTCCAAATGCACTGTAAAAAGCTGCAAAAAAAGAAGAACTCACAGCTGCAAGCCCTTTTTTCTCGATAGTCGGAACATATTTCTGACGGATTCCTTCATATTCTGTTTTATTGTCATACTCTGCACCACTCACATGATGGCCGGAACGGTTATAACAGGTAACTGTACAACCATTTTGCACCATTCTGGTGCAAAGTTCTTTTGCTACAATTTCAATTCCGCCTTCTCTGCTCAGTCGCTTCTGACCGAACATAGAAACCGCCAGTTTTCTTTCCATATTATACGGATCCTTCTCTCTTCAGTACTGTCATCACTGTCTTAAACAGAATCTTTATATCCAGTCCAAAGTTCCAGTTACTGATATATTCTGTATCCAGTCTCACTACTTCTTCGAAGTCTGTAATGTCACTTCTTCCACTTACCTGCCACATACCGGTAATCCCCGGTTTAATGGCAATTCTGGCTCTGTGATGCAGCTCATATTTCTGTAATTCATCTTGTAATATCGGTCTGGTGCCCACAAGGCTCATGGTCCCATTCAGCACATTCCAGAACTGTGGGAATTCATCCAGTGATGTTTTTCTGATAAATTCTCCTATCCCGGTTTTTCTGGTTCCGTCGGGCAGGATTTTATTTCCTATTACACGGGGGTCGAAATCAATCTTAAACATACGGCCATCACTCATTTTATTCTGTGCCATAAGTTCTGCCCTGCGTTCTTCTGCGTCCATATACATGCTTCGGAATTTGTACATTTTAAATGGTTTTCCATTCTGACCGATCCGTATCTGTGAGAAGAAGATCGGACCCGGAGAGCTGATATAAATGGCCGGTGCCACAAAGATAAAGATAATCCCTGTCAGAAGACAGCCTGCCAGTCCACCCAGGATATCCAGTGCTCTTTTGGCAAGTGCCTGTCTGTCCGTAGCATAGTTCATAGTGGTCGTCAGAACTGTATATCCACCTATAGTCTCTACAAATTGTTTCTGCCCGGGGGTGCTTCTGACTTTTGCCAGGTTCACATGAACTGCCATTCCCATTTCCAGCAGTTCATTTATCAGTTCATGGGGATATGGATAAGACGTATCTACATTTACAAAAACTTCATCTACCCATTGCTGACAAATATAGGATGCAGCATTCTTTAAATCTGCCACAACCGGGATTCCTTCAATTTCCCTGCCTGCTATATTTTTATCAATGATTATGAGACCATTGATGTTGTATCGATTATAATTATGATTTTTTACATTCCGGATTACTTTTGACGCAAGATCGTAATTTGTTACAATATAAAGTGAATGTTCTCCACCTTCTGCCATTTTATGGATCAGGTGTTTTTTCCATATTATTCTTGTGCCATAGGACAGGAGTACATAAAAGACTCCCATAAGATACAAAACAGTCCTTGAGAAGCTGTGTCCATTACTGACAGTGAACAGATACAGACCACTTGCCAGTTCTATCAGGATCATCTGCTGGATAACAGAACGTAATTCCTGGTAATAACCTCTCCTCAGAACGCCTTTATAAGATTCAAAAATAATGATCAGAAATAAATCTGCCAATATTACAAAGAATATCATGTTGTGATATATTCCCAGTTCAAATATGTTCCGGACAGAACCATTTCGAACCAGATATGCCAGTATTAAAGATAGAAATAAACACACAAGATCTAAAAATATAAAGTCCTTGTGTTTATACCATCCTCTTGATTTTTTTCTATACATACGCCTTCCTTAGTTTCTCCTTCTTTTTCTCATACTTTTTTTATTATTTCCAGCCCAACCTCCATATCCACGCTCCTTCCAAACATTTCTATGGAAACCCAGGCTTTTCTTTTGTGTCTGTTGATTTTTCTGATATAACCTTCCATGCCCTGCAATGGTCCTGTGAGTATCCTGACCTGATCATTCTCTATGATCCCTGTGGACATGGCTACCAGCTGTTCTTCTTTTCCCAGCTTCAGAAGCAGCTCTACTTCTTCCTGAGATAGGGGAATGATCTCATCTCCTGTTCCCAGAAGTCGGGTCATTCCTGTGACTTTTCTCAGGTTTTCAGCCAGCTGTTCCAGATTTTCGGCAATTAAAAAGACATACCCGGGAAAGAGGATTCTTTCCTGGATATGCCATTTGCCTTGAAATCGTTTCTTCTGTTGATAGTAGGGAATAAAGCAGCGTTTCAGTATATCGCTGCTTATGAGCCGCTGACATTGGCAACGGATGTTCTCTTCTGTGCCTGTTCGCACCTGCATCACATACCACATTGGATATCTTACCTCCGTATTTTGGGTATGCTTCGCCATTCTGCCTGTATTTCAAGACAGATTCTCTTCAAGATATGTAAATCAATATCCTTAAACGCGGCAAAGCGACGATTCAAAGACTATAGACCTTTTGTCTTATCTACACGTTATTATAGCTTTATTGCCAAAAAGATGCAATAATTTTTGGTACTTTTTATCATTTATCTGTTGCTGTATCAGTTGGTGTTTCCGTAGGTTCTGCTGTAGGTCGTACCATCATGTCGTCCAGTACACCAATATCTTCCTCCGTCTCTTTACCGGCCAGCTTTTCTTTGTATTCCGTGCGCTCTGCACGTTCCTGGTGGTTTACCTTTACAACAAACAGAAGGCCTGCCACCAGAGCAATAACCAGTACATAGTAGAGCACTGAGGACATGAATTTATTTTTTTTATGTCTGCGTCTGCGAGATTTTTGTGACATTGAACTGTTCCTCTCTTATCAGATTATTTTGCATCTTTTGTGAAGATTGCAAGAGGTCCCATGCCTTTGAATTCGCCTTTGATCACAAGATTTGGCTGTTCAGAAGAGCCTGCTTCGTCCTTAACGATCCAGCTCATCAGATCATCTTCTGCATCAGCTGTCTCATCTGCGTCGTCTGCTTCCTCTTCTTCTTTTTCCGGATATGCGAAGCTCAGTTCAGGCTCTGCAAGATAGTTAAGCTCTCCTGTAGAAGCATCTGCCTGTACAACAATGCTGTCCGGGATTGTGAATGGCTCTATCTCTGTAAGAAGGCTCAGGTCGCCCTCTGCTGTATCAATGTCAAAGTCTGCATCATTAGCAGTTACAAGACTCTTCCAGTCAACACTGTCGATGTCACAGTTTACCTGTGCGTCAAGGGAACCGGACATATCATAGGAGTAATCATCTGACATCTTGATTGCCATATCTATAAGACTGCTTGCGCTGACATAGTCATCCAGGTTGATGGTCTGTCCGTTGTCCAGTGTGACCTCTTTGTTCTCTGTATCTGTCAGATCATCGATAAAGTCTGTCAGAGTGAAGCCTGCTTTCTGATCTTTCAGCTTCTTTGCTGCATCAGCTACCTTTTCGTCTGCGTATTTCTCAGGTGAAATCTTCTTGGTTACGATCGGAACCTTCTCGATCAGCATTACAGGTCCAAGTGAATCGAAGGTGGCTGTGACTTCACCTGTGGCTTTGTCCAGCTTCTCAATTGCAACAAAGGTAACCTTTCCTGTTGTCGGATTGATCTGCATCAGAAGTACATCTTTCTTCTTTACATCCTTGGCCGCTTCGATGGTAAGGGTTGTTTTAATAGCACCATTTGTTTCATATGTGATCTTATCATCTTCCTTAATAACCAAATCTACGAAAGGTGTAAGAGGCTCATACAGGGACGGATTTACTTTCTTCTCTGTGTTTGTTTTAATTGTTTCTGTTGTATCTACCTTAAGGTCTTTCAGAATCTCATTCATGTTTACCTTGGTATTATCATCATTTACTTTTGTTACTACCTCTGCAACTTTTTTATCCTTGTAGGCACCTGTATCAACATCTTTTACGATCAGCTGCTGGTTGTTTGACAGATTTCCCTCAACTACCTTTGGAGCTTCCGGAATGATCTGTCCGATGCTTGGGGCTGCGTATACATTGGCAGATGCTGCAATTGTCATTGCTGCAAGTAAAATGCTGAAATATTTTCTTTTCATAAGAATGCCTTCCTTTCTGTCTTCTTCTGGCTCTATTCTTATTAATTTACGGTTACTTTATAACAAGGCGGTTGAAAAACAGCAACCTGTCATACTTTTTCATAAAATAAACGGATGATCAGTTCCCAGAGTGCATCTTCATCCACATGGAACTCATCATGAAGTTCTCCCTCCTGGTCTGTTCCCGGAAGCTGCTCTATACTGTCCTCTGTGAACTCTGCTTTCTTAAGAGTCTTCACAAGTCCCAGATACTGGTTGCGTGTCACACTTGTCTGGATATAATCGTCCATCACATCGAGGGAATCCCATGATTTCTCAAGGTCATTCTCATCCATGGACTGCATCTTCTCAACATAGGCTGTGAGATAGGCTTTCTGTCTCTGCATACGGCCCTCATTGCTGAAGGACTCCTCTGTATTCCTGTACTGAAGGAAATCCTTTATGTTGCTGTCATCCAGGGTAACCTGTGCTCCCTCTGCCATCTCCGGATATTTCTCCTGAAGATCGTTGTTTGGCACTGTAAGCGTGATCCCGCCTGCCAGCTCATTGATATAGGGCATGGAATCCTGGTTTGTCACTACATAGCGCTTCACAGGGATATCTCCAAGTAAAAGGGATACTGCCTCACAGAGGCTCTCACAGCTTACCTTTCCCCCATCGCCATAGCTGTAGGCATATCCGATGTGCGTGGTATAGAGTCCCTTGTCATTGCCGTTCATTGTATATCTTCGGATATCAGTCATGGTATCACGGTTAATGGAGAGAATGGTCATCCTGCGGTTCTTCTCATCCATCACCACCAGAGCAATACTGTCTGCCCTGGCTTTATTTCCATACTGGGAGGAAGCTTCCAGCTTGCCTGTGGAGTCCACACCGGCATAGAGGATATTTGTGATACGGTTATTATACTGATATTCCTGACCTTTGTAAACAATATTTCTATAACTGTTGCCCACATTGTGGGTGTTCCCTGCAGTGATCTGCATAGATTTCTGCTTTGTCTGTTCCATATGGATAAAAACTGCTGCAAACAAAGCTACAGCCAGGCAGATCACCAGACTGATGATGATCTGTTTCTTATTTACAGGGTTATTTCTTCTTTTCTTTCTCATTCTTCTTAGCGCTCTTTCCATAGCCGTATCCGTAGCCATAGCCGTAACCATAACCGTAGCCATAGCCATATCCATAATGTTTCTCATAAACCGGCGCTTTGTTCAGCACTGCGCCGAGGAGACGGATACCTGCATACTGTATCTGCTGCTTCGCCTTATCAGCCTGTGCCCTGTCTGTCTTTCCGCTCTCCACAACAAGGACAGTTCCGTCGCACTGCTTGGCGATCAACAGCCCGTCGATAACCAGATTCAGCGGCGGAGTGTCTACGATCACATAATCATAAACGCTTCGCACGAATTCCATCAGCTCTGCAAATAGCGGACCTGATACCAGCTCACTTGGGTTTGGTGCCACTGCACCTGTAAAGATCATGTCAAGGTATTTGTCATCTGTGCGGTAGATGATCTTCTCTTTGCTGATATTTCCGCACAGGTATTCGCTTAATCCCTTCTTCTCACCTACAATATCATATCTGTTCTGTATGGTAGAATTACGGATATCGCAGTCTATAAAGAGGATCCTCTTCTCAAGCCCTGCCATGCTCTTTGCCAGGCGGAAGGCTATTGATGATTTACCCTCATTAGCAACGGAGCTTGTTACAGCTATTGTTTTAATATTGCTTCCACTTAACTGGATGTTTCCACGCAGAACATTGATGGCCTCATTTACGCGGAAAGATACATCTGATACATGTGGATGTATTACCTCTGTCTGTCTTCCCGTATATCCGGATTCTTTCACAAGATCCTGAAACAGGGATTCAATATTGTTATCTTCTCTGTCCATCTTCTACTCTTTCTTCTCTTCGTAATAAGGAATCACACTGAGTACCGGGATATCCAGATATCTCTTCAGGTCATCCTCTGTCTTTAATGTAGTGTCTGTCATGTAACGTACGCAGATCAGTCCACAGGCTGCGATAAGTCCCAGCAGAAGTCCAATCGCCAGATATTTTGTCAGTGCAGGAGTGATCTCATCCACTGCCTCTGCCTCTGAGTAATCGATAACTGTAGGTTCGCTACTTCCTACCACCTGGTAAATACGGTCCAGTCCGATATTCATCAGACTGTTTGCAATATCTCTGCACAGTTCCACGTCACCGCAGGTAACTGTGATGGTAATAATATGGGAATTGTCCGGATTCGTTACACTGACCAGTTTACTGAGTCCTCTGTAATCCAGATCCAGATCCAGCTCTTTGATGACCTGTTTGAGAACATTACGGCTCTTGATGATCTTCGCATAGTCCTCTGTAAGCTCTGAACTCAGCTGCAGGTCAGAAACTGTGATCACGGATTCATTGTTTGTGATAAAAATGGATGCGTCCGCCTGATAAGATGGTTTCACCCCCACCAGATAATAGACACCTGCCAGCATTGCTGTGATCAGCATGGTCAGCAGGATAATTTTCCAATGATTGACCAGTACCCAGAAAAGTTCCACAAGGTCTATGGTGTCTTCCTGCTGTATGATCGTCTCAGTGACCACAGGCTGCGCAGGATTTTCCCGGGTATTCTTTGCCTCTTTTATCAAATTCTTGGTTCTCCTTCCTTATATAATCAAACCGGAGTTACAGGCCGGTCCGTACTTTATAGATTGTAATATGATTTCTGACATTCTTCAAGTGTATTTGACAAATTTCCTTCTGTTTTCCCCATTTTTTATAATTGCGGAAGGATTTTCAATAAAAATTTTGTCAGCATATTCCTGTCCCATTTTGCTGGCGACTTTTCTGTATGCTTCTCCTGTGCGGCAGATCCTGTACCGACTGTCGTGGCAGTCAGAGCCTACGAAGTGAAGGAGGTCTCCTTTCATCAGCTTCCTGCAGAATCTTTTTGTATAAAATCCGCTTTTTCCCAGAATGCTGTCTGCATTTACCTGCATATAGGCGCCCATCTGTGCAAGGTCCCTGATCAGTTCCAGGTCACCCCAGAGGTTGTCGCAGCGTTCTACATGTGCGATGATGGGGCGGTAGCCTACGATGATAAGGCTGCGGAGGCGGTCTTCTATGTAGCTGTATTCTGCATTTCCTGAGAATTCTACCAGAACATAGCCGGAATCTGCCATTGTACTGACTCTTCCCTCATCCAGCATTCTGCTCATCTGCATGTTTGCATGGAATTCACAGCCCAGGTATATTCTCATTCTGTCTTCCTTAGCAAGCTCCTGATTGAATTCCTGTACGCATTTCTCCACCAGAGCGAACTGGCTGCGGATGGTGCGGATGGATGTATCAAACATCTGATCTCTGTAATGAGGGGTTGCGATAATGTTTCTAACTCCCTGTTCATATTCCATGCGGAGCAGTCTGCGGGTTTCCTCCAGGTCCTGTGCTCCGTCGTCCACTCCCGGAATCAGGTGGCAGTGGATATCAAATAAACCGTGGTCTGTCATATTTCTCTTTCATCTCCCTTTATTGCAAATAACTGCAAAAACACCGTCCCTATATAAACTTATACAGGGACGGTGTCTGAACATCATGATTATGATAAATTATTCTTCTGTAGCTTCCTCAGCCGGTGCCTCAAGAGCTTTCATGCTCAGGCTGATCTTTTTGTCTTCGCCGTTGAAGTCAACAACCTTAGCTTCGATCTCCTGTCCGATTGACAGTACGTCTGCAGGTTTAGCAACGTGCTCTCTGGAAATCTGGGATACGTGAAGAAGTGCATCTACACCAGGTGCAAGCTCTACGAATGCGCCGAAGTCTGTCATACGTGCAACTTTACCTTTAACTACGTTTCCTACAGCGAAGTCCTCAGCTGCTGTGAGCCATGGATTTGCTTCCGGGAATTTAAGGGAAAGTGCGATCTTCTCTCCGTTGATCTCTTTGATAAGAACTTTAACTTTATCGCCAACAGTGAATACTTTCTTCGGGTTCTCTACTCTGCCCCAGGACATTTCGGAAATGTGAAGAAGTCCGTCAGCTCCGCCCAGATCGATGAATGCACCGAAATCTGTAACGTTCTTAACTGTTCCTTCAACTGTGTCACCAACATGGATTCTCTCCATTAATTCTTTCTGTTTCTCTGCTTTCTCAGCAAGAAGAAGCTGCTTACGGTTACCGATGATGCGGCGTCTTCTCGGGTTGAATTCTGTGATAACGAATTCGATCTCCTGATCTGCATATTTGGAAAGGTCTTTCTCGTATGTGTCGGAAACCAGGCTTGCAGGAATGAATACTCTTGCTTCGTCTACGTTTACACAGAGTCCGCCGTCAAGTACCTGAGTTACAGGAGCTTTTAATACTTCCTGATTCTCAAACGCTTCTTCAAGACGTTTGTTGCCTTTCTCTGCTGCCAGTCTCTTGTAAGTAAGAGTAACCTGACCTTCTCCATCGTTTACTTTGAGAACTTTTGCTTCCATTGTGTCTCCAACGTGAACAGCATCTGTGAGTACAAGGCTTGCATCGTTAGAGTATTCGTTCTTTGTGATAATACCGTCTGCTTTATAACCGATATTCAGAATAATCTCATCTTCTTTAACATCGATGACAGTACCCTGTACAATCTCTCCATTTCTGATAGTCTTTACGGAATCTTCCAGCATTTGTTCAAAACTTAATTCTGACATGTTCTTGAACCTCCTCAATAATTTTGTTTGGGGTGGAAGCCCCTGCTGTAATACCTACATAACTACTGCATTGGAACATTTCAGAATCCAAGTCTACAGGTGTTTGTATATAGTAAGTATTTCCACATTCCTTTTTACATATTTCAAACAGCTTTTGAGTATTGGAACTATGCCGGCCGCCTACGACCAACATAGTGTCTACCTCTCCGGCTATGTTTTTTGCTTCTCTCTGCCGTTCTTCGGTAGCATTACAAATAGTGTTTAAAATATTGAGAATATTTAAAACATTATTATCATACCTCTTTTTGCAAAGAATTTCAACTAAATCTTTAAATTTGTTGTAATTAAATGTCGTCTGGGACACAATACTTATTTTTTTGCCTTTTGGGGGTACAAATGCTTCGGCTTCTTCTTTGTTTCTGATCACCGTGTACGGTCCCTGACACCAGCCGCAGATGCCCTGTACTTCGGGGTGGTCTTTGTCACCGATGATGATGATGTGGTTTCCTGCAAGGCTTTCTTTTTCCACGATCCTGTGGATTTTCAGGACGAAGGGGCAGGTCACATCTACGTAGGAGATGTTTTTTTCTTTCAGCTTATCGTAGATGGGTTTACCTACGCCGTGAGAGCGGATGACTACTGTTCCATTCTGCAGGGTGTCATCCGGGGAATCCAGGTCTGCTTCTGCGATAACATGGACGCCACGAGCTTCCAGATCCGCTACCACGCCTTCGTTGTGGATGATCGGGCCCAGAGTGAAAATAGGTTTCTGTTCTGTGTCTATGAGTTCGTAGACTTTGTTCACTGCACGTTTGACGCCGAAGCAGAAGCCTGCTGTTTCTGCTACTTTTACTTTCATAAAATAATCCTTCTTAAATTATTTCTGCACTTTTTCCTTATATACATTAAGAATCGCATTTACAACATCATCAATTCCCATTTCCGAGGAATCTACGAGCACTGCGTCGTCTGCCTGTTTCAGAGGGGAGATTTCGCGGTTCATGTCGCGTTCGTCGCGCTCGATGATGTCTTTTCGGATCTGGTCCAGGTCGAAGGATTCTCCCTTCTGTTCATATTCCAGTGCTCTTCTTTTTGCTCTGGTGTCTGCGCTTGCTGTGAGGTAGATTTTTACTTCTGCGTTTGGAAGGATAGTTGTGCCGATATCTCTGCCATCCATGACTACGTCGTTTTTCTCTGCCAGAGTTCTCTGAAGTTTCAGAAGGTGGGCTCTGACTTTCGGGTTTGCGGAGCTTTTGGATGCCATGTTTCCTACCTGTTCGGTGCGGATCATAGCATTTACGTTCTCTCCGTTGAGGATGACAATCTGTTCTCCGTTTTTGTATTCGATGGAAATATCAGCGCCGGAACATACAGCTTCGATCTCTTCCTGATTTTCTCCGTTTACGCCATGGTTCAGAAGATATAAAGCCATTGCCCTGTACATGGCTCCTGTATCTACATAGATAAATGATAATTCTTTCGCTACTTTCTTTGCGATGGTGCTCTTTCCTGCTCCTGCAGGTCCGTCGATGGCTATGTTACATCCCATTTTCGTGGTTCCTCCTGTTTCTATTATTCAAACAGATTTTCTCTGTTTTATTATTGATGTTTATTAATCAGTCAAGCGGATATTCGCAATCCGCTTCGCTACTTGCTCATAACCGAATCATAGATATAATTCGCATACACGGTACTCATCATCTGCTTGTTTCTGTTGTTTCTATAGTAAGCAGCTTACTGTATGGCCTGTGCTGCCAGATATGCGGTAGACCAGGCAATCTGTAAGTTATATCCACCTGTCACTGCATCCAGATCCAGTACCTCGCCTGCGAAGTAAAGACCTGAGATTTTCTTTGATTCCATTGTTCCGGGATTGATCTCTTTGACAGAGACGCCGCCTCTGGTGATGATGGCTTCTTTGAACTCACCCATTCCTGTGATTGTGAAGGGGAAGGCTTTGATAAAGTCAATGAAGTGCTGGCGTTCTTCTCTGGAGATGTCGTGGATTTTCTTCTCTGCGGGGATTCCACCCAGTTCCAGCATTACCGGAGTCAGAGATGACGGGAAAAGTACGCTAATCACATTCTTGAACTGTTTGTTTGGTCCTGCTTCAAATTCACGCAGGATCCTGGCATCCAGTTGTTCTCTGGTGAGTGCAGGCTTCAGATCCAGATATGCGGACAGTTCGCCGTTTGGTGCTTTTGCCAGTTTTGCACCGATGTGGGCACTGGCGGAGAGGATCATTGGACCTGTGACTCCGAAATGTGTGAACATCATCTCTCCGAAATCCTCATAGAGTACTTTCTTTCCATTCTTTATGGTAAGTCCTGTATTCTTAAGGGAAAGTCCCTGAAGCTTAGGGATATAGTCTTCTTTTGTCTTTAATGGGACAAGAGAAGGTGCAATGTCTGTGACCTTCAATCCAAGTTCTCTTGCAAAGCGGTATCCGTCACCTGTGGAACCGGTACTCTGATAAGAGAATCCGCCAGTTGCCACGATGACTGCATCGCCTTCCATGAAGGTTCCGTCTGTTAGGATGACTCCTGTGATCTTCTCCTGCGGTATGTCAGGTGATTTTTTTCCTTTTCTGCCTTTTCCTGCAGTAGATCCTGATTCTGTTAATGCGGCTTCTGATTCAAGGGTATATACGGAATCTGTTACAGATTCCGTTACAGGTTTCTTTACAATTTCCTGTACAGCAGTGTGAAGATGAATCTTTGCTCCTGCTTTCTTCAGCTCACGTTCCAATGCGCGGATGATGTCTGAGGAATGGTCAGACTGTGGAAATACGCGGTTTCCACGCTCTACCTTCAGAGGGACACCTGCTTTCTCAAAGAACTCCATTACATCCTGAGGGGTAAATGAATAGAAACTGCTGTAGAGGAACTTGGGATTGCTCATCATTGCAGGAAAGAGTTCTTCTGTGTCGCAGGCATTTGTCACATTGCATCTGCCTTTTCCTGTGATGAAGACTTTCTTTCCCAGTTTCTCGTTCTTCTCTAATATATGAACTTCATGATGGTTACGGGCTGCAAAAACCCCTGTCATCATTCCGGCGGCTCCGCCGCCGATTATTATAACTTTGCTCATGGAATATTCTCCTGTATTTATTTTACCCTGCAGATTATCTATTTCATCATGGTTCCACGTCTCCGCTTCGCTACGATCAATATAGATATGTACCTCTGGCAGCATATAACCATTGGCACATTATATTCCCGGGTATCATATTCTTTCATAATAACGCAAAGGAGCCTGCTTACGCAAGCTCCTTTTTTCGTTTGGACATATTTAATTACTGATCAATTATACAGGATATGCTCCGTTCTTTTTGTCAGCTGCTTTCTCGTCAACTTTTGTTTTCTGAGCCTGACGGTATTTGAAGAAGTCCATAGCTACCTGTGGGAACAGTGCGTATGTTAATACGTCTTCATCCTGTTCCTTGTACTGAGCCATTTCGCTCTCAAGTTTCTCAAGCTCGTTGTCAAGAAGGTCTGCAGGACGGCATGTGATCGGTTTCTCATCGCCGATGCACTTCTTCTGTACTTCCGGATTAAACGGTTTTACAGTTGCGCCGTATTTTCCTAACAGGATATCTTTTGTTTCTTTTGTAACCATTTTGTATCTCTCGCCCATAAGTACGTTGAATACAGCCTGTGTACCAACGATCTGTGAAGACGGAGTAACAAGTGGCGGTTCACCAAGGTCTTTACGTACACGCGGAACTTCCTCGAGAACATCGTAGAATTTGTCTTCTGCGTGCTGTTCTTTTAACTGGGAAGTCAGGTTGGAGAGCATACCGCCCGGTACCTGGTACAGTAAAGTTTTGATGTTAACACCAAGGTTCTTCGGATTGAGCAGTCCGCTGTCAAGAGCTTCGTCACGGATCGGACGGAAGTAGTCAGCGATCTCGGAGAGAAGTTTCTGATCAAATCCTGTGTCGTATGGTGTATCTTTGAATGTCTCAACCATAACCTCTGTTGCAGGCTGGGATGTTCCCAGTGCAAATGGAGACATTGCTGTATCGATGATATCCACACCTGCTTCTACTGCTTTTAAGTAAGTCATGGAAGCTACACCTGAGGTGTAATGTGTATGAAGGTCGATCGGGATCTTAACTGTTTCTTTTAATGCTGTAACAAGCTCTGTAGCTTTGTTTGGAAGGAGAAGACCTGCCATATCTTTGATACAGATGGAATCAGCGCCCATATCTTCGATACGTTTTGCAATGTCTGTCCAGTATTCCAGTGTGTAAGCATCTCCTAATGTGTAGGAAAGAGCTACCTGTGCATGAGCCTTCTCTTTGTTTGCAGCGCTTACTGCTGTCTGCAGGTTACGAAGGTCATTAAGGCAGTCAAAAATACGGATGATGTCGATTCCGTTTGCAGCAGATTTCTGTACGAAGTATTCTACAACGTCATCTGCGTATGGACGGTATCCAAGGATGTTCTGTCCACGGAAAAGCATCTGAAGTTTTGTGTTCTTGAAGCCGTCACGTAATTTACGAAGTCTTTCCCATGGATCTTCGTGAAGGAAACGAAGGGATGCATCGAATGTTGCACCACCCCAGCACTCTACTGCGTGATAGCCGACTTTGTCAAGTTTATCTACGATCGGAAGCATCTGTTCTGTGGTCATACGTGTTGCGATCTGGGACTGATGAGCATCACGGAGAATGGTTTCCACAATTTTAACAGGTTTTTTCTCTAATTCTGCCATTATTAAATCTCCTTTATAGTTCTGTTTAATCGGATATTCGCAATCCGCTTCGCTACTTGCTCATAACCAAATAGCTGCTCCGCAGCTTATCAGAAGGAGTTGCACTCCTCCTGATACAAGCAAGATAGCTTGCTTGATTTGGTTATACTCCGAAAATAGCCATGAATGTTCCGGCTGCTACGGCTGTACCGATAACACCGGCAACGTTCGGACCCATTGCGTGCATCAGAAGGAAGTTTGTAGGATCTGCCTCTGCACCCACTTTCTGGGATACACGGGCTGCCATAGGTACTGCGGATACACCTGCGGAACCGATCAGCGGGTTGATCTTTCCATGAGTCAGTTTGCAGAGCAGTTTACCAAGCATACATCCGCCGAATGTACCGATTGCGAATGCAACAAGACCTAAAACTACGATCTTCAGAGTATCTGCGTTTAAGAATGCTTCTGCACTTGTGGAAGCACCTACGGATGTACCCAGAAGGATAACTACGATATACATCAGGGCATTGGAAGCTGTTTCTGTCAGCTGTTTTACAACACCGCACTCTCTGAACAGGTTACCAAGCATGAGCATACCAACCAGCGGAGCTGTTGTAGGCAGAATCAGGCAGACAACGATTGTGATAACGATCGGGAACAGGATCTTCTCCAGTTTGGAAACCGGGCGAAGCTGATCCATTTTGATCTTACGTTCTTTCTCTGTTGTGCAGAGTTTCATGATAGGCGGCTGGATGATCGGAACCAGTGACATATAGGAATATGCTGCCACTGCAATCGGTCCCATCAGTGCAGACTGTCCAAGTTTACCTGCAAGGAAAATGGAAGTCGGGCCGTCAGCACCACCGATGATGGAGATAGCTGCTGCTGCTTTTCCGTTGAATCCAAGAAAGATTGCAAGGAAGTAAGCTGCATAGATACCAAGCTGTGCCGCAGCACCCATCAGGAAGCTGATTGGGTTTGCGATCAGCGGACCGAAGTCTGTCATGGCACCTACACCCATGAAGATCAGGGATGGTAAGATACTCCACTCATCAAGGATGTAGAAATAATGAAGAAGTCCACCTACACCATTAGACATATCTTCCGGGTTTGCCATAATGTCCGGATAGATATTTACAAGCAGCATACCGAATGCGATAGGAACAAGCAGAAGCGGCTCGAATCCCTTCTTGATAGCAAGGTAAAGGAATACGCAGGCTACTGCGATCATCAGGTAATTGCCCCATGTCAAACTGAAGAATGCTGTCTGATGAATCAGGTTGGACAATGTTTCTGTTACATAAGACATTTGACTACCTCCCGTCTTAGTTCATTGTTGCTAAAGTATCTCCGTTTTCTACAGAGGCACCTTCTGCAACATCAATGCTTGCGATAGTACCATCCTGAGGAGCTACTACAGGGATTTCCATTTTCATGGATTCAAGAATAACTACGCTGTCTCCGGCTTTTACTGCCTGTCCAACGCTTGCTGCTACTTTGACAACTTTGCCAGGTACGGAAGCAGTTACTTTCACTGCGCCGGCGCCTGCTGCAGGTGCTGCTGCTTTCGGAGCTGCTGCAGGTGCAGCCTTAGGTGCTGCTTTTGGAGCTGCTGCAGGTGCGGATACGCTTCCTGTTTCTTCAACAGTTACTTCATATGCTGTACCATTTACTGTAATTGTATAGCTTTTCATTTTAAAATCCTCCTAAATAAATGACAATTATCTTCTATTTCTTTTTACTTTACGGATAGAACGAACTACGAAGCCGTCTGTTGTAGTTCCTTCTGCTGCTGCGATGGCTGCTGCAATAACAGCTACCAGCTCTCCGTCATCTGCAAGGTTCTCTTCTGCCTGTGCAGGTGCTGTCTGTGCGATGGCTGCTGCCTCTGCCTCTTTTGCAGCTTTGGCTGCTTTTGCTTCTGCTGCTTTCTTTGCTTCCGGATTCGGAATGAATCTGAACAGAGAGATCAGAAGGCTTAATAAAATCAACATTACGAATACAGTTCCAATACCCATCAGAGTATTAAGACCTGCTCTCTGAAGAGTCTTGCCCATACCATACTGTACATCTACAGACATGGAAGTCGGTGTTCCCTGTGAGTCAAAGACATATACAAAGTTTGCATCTGCTTTCTCAAATTTAAGAGGAACAGTAACTGTGTACTGATCATCTTTGAAAGTTACAGTAGTTTCACCATTGCTGTCCTTCTTTGCGCCAAGTTCATCCTTGGATGTCTGCCAGGACTGCATGGCACTTGTTGTAAAGTCATCTCCTGAACTCATGTAATTCTCGATTTCTTCATCTTTAAGCTGGACAATGGCATCTGTCAGTCCTTCTGCTGTAGTTACCAGTGTGGACTTAACAGTATCATCAACCTTATCTGCGGCAAATACCACAGAGGTGCTGCCGATCACCAGCGCAGCCATTACGAGAAATGTCATGAATACAGAAGTTATTTTTTTGATCATTTTCATATGCGTCACCCCGCTTAGACCGTTCCATGTTTCTTAGACGGACGATCTTCTCTCTTTGTGAACAGCATCTCAAATGCACCGATTACATATTTTCTTGTGTCAGCCGGGCTGATCACAGTGTCAACATAGCCTCTTGCTGCTGCGGAAGCAACACCATTCTGAAGCTCTCTGTACTGAGCAGCTTTTTCATTCAGTTCAGCAGCATCTGCATCTGCATACATGATCTTGGCTGCCAGGGAAGCATCCATCATACCGATCTCTGCGTTATCCCATGCATATACAAGGTCTGCACCGATAGATTTGCTGTTCATTGCCACGTAAGCTGTACCGTAAGCTTTGCCGATGATCACATTTACCTTCGGAACAGTTGCATCTGCGAATGCAGCTACCAGTTCACCTACGGATTTCGCCATCATCTTCTCGCTGCATAAGGTTGCCATGAAGCCTGTTGCGTTTGTAAGTGTAAGTACCGGAATATCAAAAGCGTCGCAGAATTTCACGAAATCTGCTGCTTTTCTTGCGCCTCTTGCAGAGATGCTTCCGTCAAATGTTTCTGTTTTCTTGCCTTCTGCGTCATATACTTCGCTTCTGTTTGCAACAGCACCTACTGTAGCGCCGTTTAAACGGATAAAGCCTGTAACCATGTCTTTTGCATAGTCTGCTTTTGTCTCGAAGAATTCACCGTTGTCAGCGATCTGGGAAAGTGCGATTGCTGTGTCACCTGCACAGTTTGCAAGATCTGCGCATACGCGGTTAAGATCATCTGTACACTCTGTGTAATTGTCTGTGTCTTCATTATTAGAAGGAAGAAGTGATACTAAGGAACGGATCTGGCCAAGAATCTCATCCTCTGTACCAACGCCATCGATCACACCTGTCTCTTTGCTCTGGAAATCAGCTGCTGCTGTGTCGCATTTGTCTGTGTTGTTTCCTTCCAGTGCGTTTGGTGTGTTGACGAACATTTTTCCTTTTTTGGATTCCATGAATGTGAAATCTGTCAGGGACGGGATAACTGCCATACCACCGCCGCATGTTCCGAAGATTGCTGTGATCTGCGGGATCACACCGGATGCCAGTGTCTGTTTCAGATAGATCTGTCCGAAAGCTTCCAGTGCGTCTGTTGCTTCCTGAAGACGGATACCTGCACAGTCAACAAGTCCGATAACCGGAGCGCCTGTTTTCATGGCAAGATCATAAAGTCTTGTGATCTTCTTTGCATGCATTTCACCAACAGTACCGTTTAATACAGATGCATCCTGGCTGTATACATAAACCAGTTTGTCATCGATCACACCATATCCGGTGATAACACCGTCAGATGGTGCCTTGTTTGCAGTCATGTTGAAATCTGTGGATCTGGCTGTTACACCCTGTCCGATTTCGACAAAACTGTTTGCGTCAAGCAAAGAAGTAATTCTTGTGCCTGCTAAGCTTTGTGTTGCATTACTCATTCTTGTTTGCCCTCCATCTTTATGAGAATATTTAAAAGTTAACCCAAAAATTTAGCCGATTTTAATTTTACCTTTTCCGGCAGAAAATTTCAACATTTATTTGTCATTTTCGTTAAAAATATAGCAGAAAAATTTGTCAGGTTTCTCCAAATTTTGTTTTTTTGAGCATTTCTTCCTATTTAATAGAGGGTATTACGGTTATTTTGTATTGTCCCGTATTTCACCCTCTCCCGCAAACCAGTGTATCGACAAGTTGATTTCTCGAACAATCCTGCGTCTGAATTTCTTATTTCTATCCTGCAAGACTGTTTCAAGAATCAACTTGTCGGCACACCAGAGCGTGTTTGAGGTAACTATACCACTCACTTGTCTGCGAATCCGACTACACAGGTATAAAAGTCTCAGCGCAGCTCGGTGAAAAAATACTATAGCCATACAGGTTCAGCAGGATTTTCCCATGATGTGGATGCAGTTGCGAATGCTTTCATTCAGTACGCGGACAGTGCACGGAAAACCATAGATGTTTTTTATTATATAGCACGAATTATCAATTAGATTTATGGATTATCCCGTTATATAATTAACACATCAAAGAAATTCAGGCCACAGCTAAAGCACTGAACAGCTATAGATACAACAGAAAATTTCAGGAGGAAAGACGTAATGAAAAGCAATTACCAGCATATTTTCACACCACTCACAGTAAAAAATATGACTATCAAAAACCGTATCGTTATGATGCCTATGGGAACCAATTACGGGGAACAGAACGGCGAAATGAGTTTTCTTCACATTAATTATTATAAAGAGCGTGCCAAAGGCGGCACAGGTCTGATCATCGTAGAGAATGCAAGCGTAGATTCTCCGCAGGGTTCCAACGGAACTACTCAGCTTCGTATTGACCACGACAACTATCTGCCGCGTCTGTACAAATTCTGTGAAGAGATCCACAAATATGGTACCTGTATTGCGATCCAGATCAACCACGCAGGTGCTTCCGCTGTTTCCGCACGTACAAATATGCAGCCGGTTTCCGCATCTGATGTTCCGTCCAAAGAAGGCGGAGAAATCCCGCGTCCGTTATCAGTGGAAGAAATCCATCACATTGTAAAGAAATACGGCGAGGCTGCAAAGAGAGCCCAGGCTGCAGGTTTTGACGCAGTAGAAATCCATGCGGGACATTCCTATCTGATCAGCCAGTTCCTCTCTCCTCTTACAAACAAACGTACAGATGAGTTCGGCGGATCTGTGGAAAACAGAACACGTTTCTGCCGTATGGTCATTGAAGAAGTAAGAAAACAGGTCGGACCTTTCTTCCCAATCATGCTCCGTCTCAGCGCAGATGAGCTGATGGAAGGCGGCAACACTCTTGAGGATACTCTTGAATATCTGGAATATGTTCAGGATGAAGTTGATATCTTCGATGTTTCCTGCGGTTTAAACGGTTCTATCCAGTATCAGATCGATGCCAACTACATGAAAGACGGATGGCGTTCCTATATGCCTAAAGCTGTCAGAGAGAAATTCGGCAAGCCATGTATCTCCATGGGAAATATCCGTAACCCGAAGGTTGCCGAGCAGATCCTCGCTGACGGCGATGCAGACCTGATCGGTATGGGACGTGGTCTTATCGCAGAACCTGCATGGGTGAACAAAGTAGCTACAGGCAGAGAATGTGACCTTCGCAAATGTATCTCCTGTAACATCGGATGTGCAGGAAACAGAATCGGCTTTAACCGTCCGATCCGCTGTACTGTAAACCCGGCTGTTCTGGAAGGTGATGTTTATAAGAATCAGAAAGTGAACAAAAACTGTAATGTTGTAGTAATCGGAGGCGGTACTGCCGGACTGGAAGCTGCCTGTACAGCCGCAGAAGTAGGCTGTAATACCTTCCTTCTGGAAAAGGGTGAAACTCTTGGCGGTCTTGCTTCTGTGATCTCTAAGATTCCTGCAAAGAAACGTCTGGCTGATTTCCCGAACTATCTGATTCACAGAGCAGAGCAGCTTGAAAATCTTTATATCTTCACAAACACAGAAGGAACACCGGAAAATATCCGCAAGTTCCATCCGAACCTGATCGTAAGCTCCACAGGTTCCGCACCACTGCTTCCTCCGATCAGGGGACTTCACGACCGCATTGACAAAGAAGGCAGTAAGGTTGCTTCTATCCTGGGAATGATCAATCACATCAATGACTATCCGGAAGATATGACAGGCAAGAAGGTTGTTGTTGTGGGCGGCGGTGCTGTTGGTCTTGATGTTGTGGAATTCTTTGCAGCAAGAAATGCAGAGATCTCTATCGTGGAGATGATGGATCAGATCGGACGTGACCTGGATCCTGTTACAAAGAATGACATGAAAGACCAGATGAAGAAACATCATGTGGCTCAGCTTACAAAGACAGCTCTTCAGGAAGTAAAAGACAGCTCTTTCCTTGTAAAAGATGCAGAAGGTGAACGTGAGCTTCCATTTGACTACGGATTCGTATGTCTTGGTATGAGAGCTCAGGGACAGCTTTTCGCAGAGCTTTCCGATGCTTTTGTTTCTGATGATGTTGAGATCCTGAACATCGGAGACAGCAAACGTGCAAGAAGAATCATCGACGGAACTCTGGAAGGAAGAAATATCCTTAATACACTGACTCAGATGGGATACCTTTAATAAAAACCTTTACAACAAAATACGAAAGGGGATATTATAATGGCTGAAAGAATTACCGGACATACTGAATTAATCGGTCTGATGGCTTACCCGATCCGTCACTCCAGCTCTCCTGCAATGCAGAATGAGGCTTTTGCAAAACTCGGGTATGACTACGCTTACCTTGCTTTCGAGGTTGGCGCAGATGAAATTGAGGATGCAGTAAAAGCAATCCGTACTCTGAAAATGAGAGGATCCAATGTTTCCATGCCAAACAAAACTCTGGTTGGAAAATACCTGGATGAGCTTTCTCCTGCAGCAGAATTATGCGGTGCAGTTAACACGATCGTAAATGACAACGGTCATCTTACAGGTCATATCACTGACGGTATCGGATTTATGTCTGCCCTGAAAGATAATGATATTGATGTGATCGGAAAGAAAATGACTATCGTCGGTGCAGGCGGTGCTGCCACTGCTATCGAGATCCAGGCTGCTTTGGACGGAGTTGCCGAGATCACAATCTTTAACCGCAAGGATGAATTCTGGGATCGTGCAGTATCCACAGTAGAGAAGATCAACACAAAGACATCCTGCCATGCAGTTCTTTATGATCTGGCAGATCTTGATAAACTGAAAGCTGAGATGGATGACAGTTTTATCTTTGTCAATGCTACAGGTGTGGGAATGAAACCACTGGAAGGCCAGTCCGTTGTTCCGGACAAGTCTTACTTCCGTCCTGAGCTGATCGTTATAGATGTTCCTTACTCTCCTCTGGAAACAAAGATGCGTTCCATGGCCAAGGAAGTTGGATGCAAGACAATGAATGGTCTGGGAATGATGTTATTCCAGGGTTCCGCTGCATTTGAGTTATGGACAGGCGAACCAATGCCTATTGAACATATGAAAGAGATTCTTCACATCTCCTATGATGACTGATACCCCGGTTATTCTTAATATGATAAGAAATATGAGGATAAGAAAATGAACACAGTTCAGGTAAAAAACACTGTGATCGGTGAAGGCAGACCTAAGATCTGCGTTCCGATCGTTGGAAAAACAAAAACAGACATTCTCGAAGAAGCCAAAAAGATCACTACTCTTCCTGTTGATGTAGTTGAGTGGCGTGTAGACTGGTTTGATGATGTCTTTGCTACTGAGAAAGTATTAGAAACCGCTAAAGAGCTTCAGGAAGTTTTAAAAGACATTCCTGTTCTCCTTACATTCCGTACTTCCAAAGAAGGCGGTGAGAAAGAAATTTCTGTAAATGACTATGCTGCTTTAAATATTGCAGCTGCTCAGAGCGGTTATGTAGATTTAATTGATGTAGAAGCATTTACAGGTGATGAAGTTGTTAAGACAATCATCAATGCTGCTCATGAGGCAGGTGTAAAGGTAATTGCTTCCAACCATGATTTCTTTAAGACTCCGGAGAAGGAGGAGATTATCAGACGTCTTCGTATGATGCAGGATTTCGGTGCTGATATTCCGAAAATGGCTGTTATGCCGACCTGCAAACAGGATGTTCTTACACTCCTCTCTGCTACTCTGGAAATGTCTGAGAAATATGCAGACCGCCCGATCATTACCATGTCCATGGCAGGAACAGGCGTTGTAAGCCGTCTGACAGGTGAGACATTCGGCTCCGCTCTCACTTTCGGTGCTGCTTCCAAAGCTTCTGCTCCGGGACAGGTCGGCGTGCATGAATTAAAACAGGTGCTGGATATCATTCACAGCAGTCTGTGATCTGTTGATGAATGATGTGATATCAGATGTTATTCTTGCCTATAGCTGATATCACTCATATTCGTCAACAGATTGTTACAAAATTTGAATTTAATAATTATGACTCCTTAAAATAATAATTGATGAAAACCAAGAAGAACAGCCCCGAATCCCGGCTGTTCTTCTTGGTTTTTGCTTATATTATTTTTTCTCAAGGGGATTCCAGTTGGACAGGAAAACATTCAGTCCGAAGCCAACTGCCAATGCCCATGCAGATGCCCATGCGGTTCCCTGGGTTGCGAGGACTGCTGCCATTACGCCTGCGATCATCTTGTCTCTGTCGCTCTTGCAGTAATCCATACCAATTCTCGCACATACAAATGCCTGGAACATCAGAGTAATGGAAGATCCTACTCCGAAGATCGGACGGAAGAAGCTTACTACAGGAATGATCAGCACACTTAAGAATGTGGCCAGTCTGAAAGAAGCCATTCCTCCGAGAAGAGACTTCATTGCTTTCTTTCCTTCTTTATAACGCATGGATACGGATACAGTCATTCCAACCCATAACGGACCGGAAAGGGGAGGAAATGGTGCAATGATGGAAAGGATCAGGTTTCTCAGACCGCTTACCAGATTGGAACGGCTGGAATTGAAATCAATATACTCATCATCTCTTGCGTGACGTGCCTCTGATACAAGAGTCTCTGTAGTAACAAAATCACCAAATGCAATAACATAGCACACCAGTGCCAGCGGCAGTGCTTTGATAAACATAGATGCAGGAGGAATCCCTACGCCAAAAATGCTCACCTGATCAATGATATCTTTAAACTGAGGAATCTTGATAAAAGTACCAATCTCCAGTCCCGGAGCATCCAGTTCTCCAACCAGAAGTCCTACTACCATTGCGATAAGATATGGGAAGAGATTTCCATATCTTGCAACAAGATCAAGAAACTTATTTGTTTTTCTCTTCTCCTGATATTTGTCAGAGAAGCTGATCAGGATCAGGAGGCCTACACCTGCAACAATAGCCAGAGGATATTTGTGCATATTTCCGTTCTCTCCCAGCTGCCCTGCCATAACTGTTACAGGTGCCGCAAGAAGGATACCTCCTTTTACAGAATTGGGGACTGCATGAACAAATTTATCCGCCAGTCTGGTCACACCCATAAAGATAAATACCAGACCTACCAACATCTGCAGTGCGATCATTGCCTGGATTCTCTCCTCTCCCATAGGGAAGCCTTCCAGAAATACGATGGTTAGAGGCAGTGTGGGTGTGATCCATCCCGGTACAACCGGATCACCTAGCAGACTGTGCAGCAGATAAAGAAATGTCTCAATAATTACACAGCTCCACGCCAGCTCATAAGGAAGCCCCAGATACTGCTCCAGATAAGGAACAGCTGCCAGTGCTGTTACGCCCAGGATCAGACCCTGAATGAACTCAACAGATTCTATCTTGTAATGTATGAATGGAAGTCTTATCTGAAATGGTCCAAAGGGGATGTAGGGCAGTTCATTTTCTCTTCTTTGTGTTCTTGTATTTGCCATACAGATTCTCCTTTTCAATAAATTGTTAGATTACTTCTATATTTCAGCTTGTATATTCTATCTTTTTGTTAATTTTTAGACAATCCGGATTTTAATAAAATCCAATCCGACCGGAAAAAATTTGAAGCTTGTAACGTCCAAACGTATCTTCAGTTAGATTGGATTTCAATATCACAGGATTTCTGTATCTTATTTATTTCTATCGCTTATTTATTTCTATCACTTATTTATTTCTATCACTTATTTATTTCTATCACTTACTGGCTTACTTATTTCTATTCTTCTTTACAAAGAGAGCGAGCAGAATACCTACGATGGTCACTGCCATGTTCAGGAGAAGGATCATTCTCGGAGCGCTGCTTCCGCCAACTTTGGTAATGTATCCTGCAAGACTTAAGATTGTATAGTTTGCAATGCTGGATGCAATCATTACAAGTGAGGTTGCCGTTCCCTTGTTCTCAGGGAAGAACTCTGCTGTTGTGGAAACTGCCAGCTGGAGAACACCGCCTGCACCTGCATATCCGATCACAAAACCACCTACCAGACAAATAAACGGAGCCTGGATAAAGTAGCAGAGAGCCAGCATAATTGTAGAGATTAACGGATAGAGGATCAGGACGTTAATCTCTTTCAGACCTTTTTTGATAAATGCTGCTGTTGCAAGGATGGCAGTTGCAGTTCCCAGGGCATACAGGGACTGAATCTTTGAAGGGTCTGCCATACCGTAGGAACGGGCAAGTTCCTGATTACAGTTCAGCCATAACATAAAGGTTGAGGAGCTGGTGAATCCGATCAGGATTGCTGCGATCGCTGCAGGGGAAATCTTGTGTCCGGATTTCTTCTTATCAGCTTTAGCCTGTACTTTCTTCTCTCTCTCAGGGAAAGGAAGAATCAGGATCAGGATTCCGTCAATGAGGATTGCAATACCTGCAACAATAAAGATTGTCTTATATGACATATTTGCAGATGCTACGATTCCGATCAGGAATGGAAGCAGAAACTGGCTCAGGCAGATGGAAAATTTTGTAAACAGGTTGGCTACTGACGGGTTGTTTACATAGATTTCCATACAGGTGGGGCTTACGCAGGTATCGAGGAAAGAGTTTGCAATTCCGCCGATCACTGCAAATGCATATCCCATTGCCATGGATGTGGAATTAGCCATTCCAAAGAAGTATGCTACATAACAGAGCACACCGATAATTCCGCTCAGTTTTCTTCCGTATTTGTCAGACAGAGGACCGGAGAAAGGAAGAGAAATCAGACGCCCCAGTCCAAGTGCTGCAATTACAGATACTACCATACTTACATCCAGTGTGCCATCGGCCAGGGGCTTCGCACCCCAGGCAGCTGCAAACTCCGGTTTGTACTGCCCCAGGATAGAAGCACCGATTCCATGGATGAAATAAGTGAAATATGCTGCAAGGGAGGTGAAAATGAGCATTTTATTTGTTTTCTGTTTCATTTTGGTCTCCTAGGTTATTATTACTTGTTTTCGTTTTCTTCCTGGAATTTCTGGTATTCAGCTGTTGGCATTTCCAGTCCTGTGTAGAGTTTGTAAGCTGCAGCTCCCTGCCATAACAGCATTCCTTTTCCGCCGATTGCAAGCTTGCAGCCTGCTTCTTTGGCTTCTTTTACCATTCTTGTTTCAGCAGGATTGTAAACAACGTCTGCTACTACAAGGTCAGGGCGGAACATGGATTTATCTTTGATCAGAGTAAGCTCTTCGTGAGGTTTCATTCCTGCAAGTGTTGCGTTTACGAGGATGTCTGCGTTTGCAACCTCTTCTTTCAGTTTTGCCTCATCTGCAAGATCAAATACAGAAACTTTACAATCCGGTGTTTCTTTGCTCAGTTTCTCTGCTGTGGACTCTGCACGTGCAAAGAATGGGTCTTTCGGATTGAAGATAGAAATGGATTCTGCACCGTCTAATGCACACTGTACCTGGATTGCTGTTGCAGCACCGCCTGCACCGAGAACTACCATTTTTTTGCCTTTTACGTCAACGCCATGTTCTTTTAAGTTGCGGACAAATCCGATACCGTCTGTGATATGTCCTACTAATTTGCCGTCTTCATTAACGATTGTGTTAACTGCACCGATGATTCTTGCTGCAGGTGAAAGCTCATCCATGTGTTTTGCAACTTCGTTCTTGCATGGCATAGTTACGTTTGCGCCTCTCATTTTGAAAAGACGGATTGCATCCAGAGCAGCCGGAACCTGGTCTTCCTTGATGTCAAATGCCATGTAAGCATAGTCAAGGTTATGATGACGGAAGCTGAAGTTATACATTGCCGGTGATCCTGAGTGTCCTACCGGGCTTCCGATAAGTGCCATTAATCCTGTTGTTCCTTTAATTCTCTGTTCCATTTCCTGTTTGCCTCCTGAAATATTTTTCTTGTAATTATAATGCAGAAGCTACCTCATACGCTTCTTTCGTAGCATCAAGTGCTCTTCTTGCGCGGGTGGCATCGCCGATTACATAGGTATCCGGTACGATAGCTTTGATCTCTTCGCCGAATGGGTTGTAGTTTCTGAATCCCATGGAAAGGATGACAGAATCATATCCTCTGGATTCATGTCTCTGTCCGTCTGCTGTCTCGTACTCTACGCCGTCCTCATAGAATTTGCATACCTTTGCACCTGTGATCTCTTTGATCTTGTAATCTTCGAAATCTTTCATCAGGTAAACTCTATGCTCGTGGATCACGTCGGCACCTACAGTGTCTCTGAACTCAATGACTGTTACATCATGGTTCTGCTCACCGAGGAATGCTGCTGTCTCGCATCCCACCATTCCGCCGCCTACGACCAGTACTTTCTTTCCTGCTGCTCTCTTTCCGTCAAGGAGATCAGAGCCATGGATAATTGCAGGATTGTCGATACCTTCAATCGGAAGGATCAGTGTTCTGGAACCGGAAGCAACAATTACGCTGTCTGGTTTCTCTTCCCTGATAAGATCCAGAGTTACTTCCTGATTCATTTTGATTGTTACGCCTGCTTTCTGGCAGCGTACGATATAGCTGCGGATCATGTTTGTGATGTCGCCTTTTCCCGGAGGATAAGCAGCAAGACGCATGTTTCCGCCAAGTTTATCACTTGCTTCATAAAGTGTTACCTGATGACCTTTTTCCTGTGCGATAAATGCAGCGCAAAGACCTGCAACACCGCCGCCGATTACCATTACTTTCTTAGCTTTTTCTGCAGGAACAATGCCCTCAGCTTCATGTCCAAGGAATGGGTTTACAAGACAGCATACAGGGTTTCCTGCATACATGTTTGCCACGCAGCCCTGAAGACATGCGATACATGGGATCATATCCTCCAGTCTTTCTTCCTGCGCTTTTAATGGCATATAAGGATCTGCAAGGCTCTGACGTCCGAATGCAACCAGGTCACAACGTCCTTCTTTTACCATTAATTCCGCAAACTGCGGTTCTGTATAACGTCCTACTGTGATCACCGGGATAGATACGGCACGTTTGATCTCTTCTACCTGAGAAGCGGAGAAACCGCCGTGTGTGACTGTCGGTGCCCACATAAATTCATCGCGGATGTGAACAGCTCTGGATACATGGATGGCATCCAGTCCGCATCCTTCCAGATATGCAGCGATCGCAGCACTGTCATGCACATCAAGACCGCCCGGTACTTCATCACAGCTGTTGATTCTTGCAAGAACTGCGATCTTTCCTTCTGTCATCTTCTTAACTTCTTCGATGATCAGACGGGAGAAACGCATTCTGTTCTCAAAAGAACCGCCGAATTCATCCAGTCTCTTGTTCGTTCTCGGAGAAAGGAAGGTGCTTACCAGATAGCCGTGTGCCATATGGATTTCAACTGCATCTACGCCTGCTTCCATGGCTCTCTTTGCTGCGAGGCCATAGCCTTTTACCAGTTCATAAACTTCTTCAGTCGTAACTTCCTTTGGTGTATCTCTTCCACAGTCTGACGGAATGCTTGTAGCTGCCTCGATCGGTGCACCTGCGTTCTTTGCATTTCCTTCAGGACCTGCATTCTGAAGCTGTACGGAAACCTTTGCTCCCTCTGCATGACAGGCATCTACTACCTTGCGGAAGCTTTCGATTGTGGAGTCATCATAAAGACATGGCTTGCGAGGGCCACCCTTTGCGCCTTTATGTACTACTGTTGCTTCGATTGTGATCAGACCGAAGCCGCCTTTTGCTCTTTCACGATAATAAGCTGCGGACTGTTCACTCATGCTTCCGTCTGTGTTTGCAAAGTTGTTTCCCATTGGCGGAACTACGAAGCGGTTCTTTACTGTCATTGGACCGATGTTGATCGGCTGAAACATTGCATTGAATTTCATGTGACCTTCTCCTTTTTTCGAATTCTTTTCTATTAATTATTCATTCTCTATTTTGTGTTCATTCAGAATGCGGATCAGGCAGGCGTGGAGATTTCTGCCTGATCCTTTAATCTGTTGGTTTATCCGTCAGATACTTACTGAAGAACTTCCGGCCATGCTTCCTCAAGCACTTTCTTTGTGTTCTCATATGTATGGTTTGCAGCATATTCAAGTCCTTTTGCAAGGATTGCATCGCTGATGACTTCTACACCGATTGCGTTTGGTTTGATTCCTTTTTCTTTTACCATCTTAACGAACGCTGCTGTACATCCGATTCCTGTTCCGGGAGCAAGACGGTCATGCATGGATTCGTCTCTTAAGATTGTTGTTGCATATGGTCTTTCCCATACATCGTTGATCTGGATGGATACGATCTTGTCTGCCGGGATGTCTTCGATCACAGAAAGGTCAACCGGCTGATTTGCTCTTACCCAGTGCCAGGTATCCATGATCAGTTTTGCATTCTCGCAGTCAGCTGCCTTTACAACTGCCCAGCCTTTTTTCATATCCGGGATTCCGCTGTATGGCATTGGCTCAACACCGATGATGTATTTTCCTGCTCTCTGGCATAATTCTCTTAATTTCTGAGCAGTATATTCTACGGAGTAGTTTTCCATCAGACCGCAGTTGATCTGTTTTACGTCAAATAATTCACACATATGGAAGCAGAGCTGTTCTTTGTATTTCTGTTCGTAAGATCTGTGTTCTTCAGCCCACTGTACGATGTACTCAACCTCTGTTACTTTCATACCATGTTTGTCCAGAATAGCAAGAATGTCTTTGTCAAAAAGTCCCTCATTCAACGCATCTACATAAGTTTCTGCACGAAGGCCGATTCCTTCGTATCCTGCGTTCTTTGCAGCGATCACTCTGTCTTCAAATTTGCACTGATCTCCCAGTGTCCAGGAACTGATAGTAATTGGAAATTCTTTTGACATCTTTTTGTCCTCCTGATAAAATCGCATAATTTTTCTATTTATTTTGATAATATTTTGTATCTTTTTGATATAAGTATTATATATCTTTGTTAAATATAAAACAAATTAGTTCTATCCTTTAAATTCATAGATTTTTTCAATACATCATGATATAATCTACGTATATGACAAATACAGCGCGGATTATTTGTGCAAGAGTGACTATAATTATAGTTTTCCGAAGCATTAAAGGACTATGAAAGCCTGCACATAAAATATAGTCACTTATAAAATACTTATCAGAGAAAGGAGTTTTTCTATGAACCTGTATCATCTGCGGTACTTTTCTACGCTGGCTCATATTGAACATTACACAAAAGCCGCTGATATTCTGGCGATCACCCAGCCTTCTTTGAGTTATGCGATCTCCACTCTCGAGGAAGAACTGGGCGTAAAACTGTTTGAAAAAAATGGAAGGAATGTTACTCTTACCAAGTATGGAAAAGTTTTCCTGAATGACGTGGAAGAGGTACTGAACCGTCTAGACTCTTCTGTGAACAGTCTGAAGCTGGCAGGTAAAGGGGAAGGCTGCATTGATGTGGTATTCCTGCGTACACTTGGAATTGATTTTCTTCCTAAGATCATGCGGGGATTTCTGGAGGAAAATCCTACTAAAAAGATAGATTTTAATCTGTATTGTGATAAAGTTTTAACATCTGATATTCTGAACGGATTAAAAGAGAAGAAATATGATCTGGGGTTCTGTTCCAAACTTGATAATGAGCCGCTGATCGAGTTTATTCCGGTTGCCAGACAGGAGCTGGTTGTGATCGTACCTCTGGATCATCCGCTGGCAGTAAAGGATGAAGTACGGCTGGAGGATACCATTCCTTATAAACAGATTATATTTAAGAAGAGAAGTGGTCTGAGACAGATCATTGACGGACTATTTGAATGTATCGGGCAGACACCGGATGTGGCTTATGAGATTGACGAGGATCAGGTTGCTGCAGGCTTTGTCTCCAACGGCTTTGGAATCTGCGTAGCTCCCAATATTCCGATCCTGCAGTCTCTGAATGTAAAGATCCTTCCCTTAGTTTCTCCAAGCTGGCAGAGAAACTTCTATATGGCAATGTTGAAGAACGTATACCATCCACCGGTTGTGGAAGCATTTAAGAAATATGTGATCGAGCAGGCACAGAAGGAATGGGATTATAAGACCAGCTGATCTGACTTAATAAAATATCAGAATACAAAAAGATATGGGACTGTCCCGTCAGTCGAGACACCCCATATCTTTTTATAATAACCGATACATTCAATATTATGACTTGATATCCGGCACTTCTGATATCATAAACCAGATCTGTCATGTTATATTATTTTTCTTCATCCATGGTGCGGAGTCTGTGTACCAGTTCTTCGCAGATTTCCAGTTCGTTCTTGCCGTCTGTCTCGATGATAATGTCTGCTGCCGCCTCGTATTTAGCGCGGCGTTTCTCCATCAGGTCTGCGATAAATGAAACAGTCTTATTGTTCTCGATCAGCGGACGGTCATGGTTATTTTTGACGCGGTCAAGGATTGTCTCCGGTTTTGCTGTGAGGAGAACAACACGGCCATTCTTCTTCATCTCTACTACATTGCACTCTCTCATTGGAGTACCACCGCCGCAGGAGATCACAACATTGCTGCGTGACTGCATTTCGATAAGCAGGTTTGTCTCAAGGTCACGGAAATACTGCTCACCGTATGTCTCGAAGATATCGGAAATACTCATTCCCTGTCTCTGGGCAATGATCTGATCCATCTCTACCACATCCATGGCAAATACATTCTTAAGGAAATCAGAAATTGTGGACTTACCCGTACCCATAAAGCCAATCAGTACGATATTATAATCGAAGAGTTTTCTTGCCTGGATCCGTTTACTGTTTGTGCGGATGCATTCAAATACATCGGAAACCTCGTCCTTATGGCGTCTGCCTTCCATTCTCTTCTCCAGCCATTCTTTCTGCTTCGCTTCCTGCTCAGGCTGTAAAATCTGGAGTCCGTTAGCTTCTTTATATGCCATAATGTCCTCCACGATCCTGTTACGCATGATAAGTGCATCCAGAATGATCTCATCACACTGGCCAAGACTCTCTCTGAGTATTTCTAACTGATTCATATCTCTTTCCTCTGTCTTTCCTATGTCAACTTGCAGCAGACCGCAGATCAGCCACAGGCTGACATAAACTATTCACGAACGGCAATATATGAATGCCGACTGTTAAGATTTATTATATCAATATCGCTTTCGTATAGCAACCCTTTAAACCATTAAATTGTTTCATTTGTTCGATAGTTTTTTTCTATGAATTCGACAGACGATTCTATGGCAAGACTCTGATGACGGTTCTTTTATAGCAGTCCCATATAAATGTATCTAATGAAAAAAATCATGAAATACTTTTTCAGTGTACCATTTAAAACTGATTTTTTCCACTGATTTCTCCGCATAGACCGGATAAAAATCTATCAGTTTTCCATCCAGGTAATAGGCAATGCGGCCAAGCTTCTCCCCCTTAAGAACCGGTGCACTGACTTTCTGTGGAATTTCTATTTTACAGGTTACAGTTTCCCCTTTTTTCAGAAGGACTTCTTTTTCCCTGTCATATGCGGTTACACTGCATTTACCCCTCAGATAGATTTTCGTTCCTATATCCTGATCATCTTCCACACCGTCTGTTACCAGGATTTTTCCGGTCTGTGGTTCTTTCCAGTAGGTTTCGTACTCATAGTTGTAATCTCCGAAGTCCAGCAGTTTCTCTGTGTCACTCCATTTATAGGTTTTGTGGTTGGGCCACCCACAGCCAAGGAGGCTGACGATAAATGTTTTGCCCTCTTTTTCCCAGGCACATACATAACAGTAGCCAGCCTGGGAAGTATAGCCTGTTTTTCCGGCAAGAACTCCGTCTCTCATGTCAAGAAATGCGTTGGCATTATGTACGGAAAAGGTTCTCTTTCCTGTGATCTCAGAGAATGTATAGTCTCTGGTCTGTGCAATGTGCAGGAATGTTTCGTTTTTAATAGCATAGCGCATGATCAGTGCCAGATCTTTGGCTGTTGTGTGATGTTTTCCGTTCTCATCCTCAGCATCCAGGCCATTGGGTGTGATAAAATACGTATCCTTACATCCTATCTGTTTTGCTTTCCGGTTGAGCATTCTGGCAAAGCCTTCCACGCTTCCCCCGCAGTGTTCTGCAATGGCAACCGCTGTATCATTGTGGCTTTTCAGCATAAGGGAATACAGAAGATCCTCCAGATAATACTGTTCTCCTTTCTGAAGTCCCAGCTTCACTTCCGGCTGGGATGCCGCATTCTGAGAAACCTGAACATAATCATCCCCCGAAGAGTTCTCCAGTGCCACAATACAGGTAAGCACCTTGGTTGTGCTGGCATTTGCCAGAGGACGCTCCCCGTCCTTTTCATAGAGTACTCTGCCGGACTCTCCGTCCATGAGGACTGCTGATAATGCGTACAGTTCTGCCGGTTCTTCTGCAACAGGTGTCATGTCTACTGTCTGAGGTATTTTGTACTCCGCTCCCCGGGCGGAGGTGTATGTCTGCGTAAACAATAATACCGCCGTCACAACAATGACAGCGGCAATATGTTTCATTCTCATACTCCACCTCACATACTGGCAATCCATGAATATCACTGTTCATAATTTACGGTTATTCACAGATCTGTTGTTTACAGGATATCTGCAGGATTTTGCTTCACCCTATAAGATAATTTATGCCTGCATGTCCGGAATATGACTGTCACAGTTCCGAAAAATATCGGGATATGCCCATTACCCGTTATAAGTCCGGTCCCATCTTTTGCTCAGATGATAAGCTCCCTCTCTTAAGGTATAAAGTTCTCCCAGATATTCCACAGCTTCAGGAACCGCCTCTCTGTAAAGCCTCTCAAGTTCAGGCATGGGAGCTTTTGCCTGCTCTACTGCTTCGGCAGTCATGAAATGTTCAATGACAGAGCCGATGGACTCTCCTCCCAGTCTCAGAAGTTTCCCCAGAATCCTGCGTTTTCTTCCATGGTCATCACACACCATGAAATTGGTAAGAATTTTCATCATCCTGACAGAAATATAAATGTTTATGGTTTTCACCAGAGGAATGGCCCTGTGGATCACTCTGGCATATTCCATCTTCGGCATGATCCCGCAGGCCGGATAATAATGGTCGGGATCTTTACCTGTCTCTTCCATAAGCACACGGTCAAATTCCTTCTCCAGAACAATGTGAGGAATAACTCCTTCTGCCGCCATCTTATTTACATAGGGATGGCATGCGGAGTCCAGAATATAATGACAGCCAAATCCAAGAAGATATGCAAAAAGTGCCTCATCATCATTTCTTCTGACCTGCCGCATCCCTTCTTCAAAAAAGGCTCTTGCCTTCTCATTATGCATCTCAATCCCGAACTGGGTGACAGGATTCTTTGAAACCATATAGTAGAACAGGATATCCGGCCCATGTAAACCGATCCTGTACAAGTCCCCATGTCTGCGGATCAGGGCTTTCATATCTGAAGGCAGTCTCTTATATACTTCTTTTCCAAATAAATCATGCGCATATGTGGTTGGCATTAGTTTTTTCTCCTTTATCTTACACATCCAGTTTCAGCTGGATTTCTTCCTCTGCCTCTGCCTTAAAGTCCTCTATCTGGACAGGGTCAGGGACAGGCAGGGATTCAAGATCCTGTACGCCGAAGCAACGCAGAAACTCTTCCGTAGTTCCAAGCAGGATCGGACGTCCGGGGGCATCCAGACGCCCCAATTCCCTGACCAGACTGTATTCTACCAGCTTGTTGATGGCGTGGTCACATTTTACCCCTCGGATCTTCTCGATCTCCGCCTTTGTAACCGGCTGTTTGTATGCAATGATGGATAAGGTTTCCAGCATAACATCTGACAGTGCCGGTTTCTGAGGATGCAGGGCAATATTGATCAGATACTGATAATATTCTTTCTTTGTACACATCTGGAAAGAATTCTCCAGCTCTATGATCTGGATGCCTCTGTTCTCTTCCTGATAACGGTCCATCATATTGCGGATGATCCTTCCTGTTGTCTTCTCGTCCACACCGATGGCTCTGGCGATCCGGGGCAGTTCTACGGAACCGCCCATTGCAAAAAGTATTGCTTCTATCGCAGCTTCTGTCTCCTTAATCTTCACTCAGTCTTCCTCATTCCTTTTATTACATATTGATCTCTGTATTCTATGGTTCATCTTCCGCAAATTCTGTAAGATTCTTCCATGTATCCGGGTCTGTCTGTACTTCAACAGAGATATCATCGAACAGTCCGTCCTGCTCTACATGGATATGTCCCATTTTCATCAGTTCCAATATGGAGAGAAAGGTGACGATCACCTGTACTTTCGAGCACTGACTCTCCAGGAGATTGCGGAAGCTGAATTTCCGATGGGTACGGGCAAAATCTTTGATCTCTATCATCTTATCAGACAGACTGACCTCTTCCTTCTCTATGGTTCCGAATTTGCTTCGGATAGGATCGACCTTGTCTTCCTGCCTGCGGATGATGGACTTGTAGATTGCATTCAGCTTCTCCAGTGTGAGACCTGCCAGAAGTTCCTTTGGATCTACAGGCTCTCTGTACTGCAGTACCTCATCGGGAAGAGTGGGCTCTTTAAAGAATACATTTGCCGCATCGTCCATCTTGTCCTTCAGCTCATAGGACATAAACTTATACATCTTATATTCCAGAAGTTTCTCCACCAGTTCCGCTCTTGGATCTTCCTCTTCTCCCTCCTCATTGACTTCTTTCGGGAGAAGCATTTTACACTTGATATCCAGCAATGTGGCTGCCATAACCATAAACTCGCTCATAACACCAAGGTCTTCCCGCTCCATGGCATGGATGTATTCCATATACTGATCTGTGATCTCCACGATGGGGATATCATAGATATCTATTTTATTTTTTTCGATAAGGTGCAGTAAGAGATCCAGAGGACCTTCAAATACTTCCAGCTTTACCGGAATTCCCATAGCACAGTCTTTTCCTTTTCAAGTAAATATTTCGCTGCCATACAGTCAGCAGACAGTAACAATATTCTCAGGCATTCGGTTTCAGATCCACCATCAGCAATTCCCTGGGATTATGGATCCTTACAGGTATGGTGTGTTCCCCTGCTCCTGCGCTTACCAGCATATGCTGTTCCTTCCTGTGGAAATCTCCGCAGCAGAACTTCGGAAATGGATGAAGCTGTGGGGAAAGCAGCCCATTGTGCCTGCCAATTCTTACAATCCCTCCATGATAATGCCCGCTCAGGATCAGATCTGCCCCCCAGTCAAAATAGGTTTCTCCATATTTGGGACTGTGGGCCAGAAGAATATTCAGGGAATCGGAAGATGGTTCTCCGATCAATTCCCTGACTTCCTCTCTTTTAAGCTGTGGAGAAAATGGCTTTTTATAATAGATCAGAGGTACTTCCAGACCATAGACAGTAAGGCTGGTTTTTCCCACCTGCAGGCTGCAGGATTCATTATGCAGGATATGGATCCCGGCTGTCTTCAGCTCCTTTTCATATTCCTGATATCGGGCTGCTATACAGTTCTCCTGAGGATCTGTCCTGTACAGCTTATATTCATGGTTTCCCAATGCATAATAAACCGGATACTGCTGAGCAAGGCTCCTCAGAAGAGATGATGCAGTCTTTAAAGAAGCAGAATCATTTCTCACGATCATATCACCGGCAATGAGAATCCCATCCGGTCTGTACCGGTGGATTGTCTCCAGAAGCTTTCTGTTATCAGGGCCAAATTCCATGCCATGAAGATCTGCGATCACAGCAAATCTGATGCCTCTCGCATCCTTTATTTTGTTAGAATGGATTGTATAATGTACGGTTTTAAATCTTTTCATGCAAGTTTTCTTTTCCCTTTATGTTCACATTGTGTCTGACAACGCATTCTGCGGGATATTATTTTCCGAATCCGCAGTTCGGGAATGTACAGACATCGCAGTTCAGGCAGAGTCCACCCTCTCCAAGTTGGTTAATCTCTGATAATGTGATCTCATCATCTGCCATCAGTCTCGGCAGAAGCAGATCAAAGATGGTATTCTTTGCATACATAACACATCCCGGAAGCCCAAGGATCGGTATCTGCCTGCCGTCTTTCTCATAATAGGAAACCAGCATCATAGCTCCCGGAAGTACGGGTGCACCGTAGGATACGATGCGGGTTCCTGTTGCTTTGATCGCACCCGGAGTTCTGTCATCCGGATCCACGCTCATTCCACCGCTGCAGACTACCATATCGGCTCCCTCTTCGATAAATTTCAGGATATCGGCTGTTATCTGTTCCATATCATCACCCGGTTTTGTCTGACCGATGACCTCTGATGGAAATTTTGAAAATTTATCTCTCAGTACAGGAGTGAAGGTGTCAGTGATCAGACCTTTCTGCACTTCACTTCCTGTTGTTACGATACCCACCTTTTTCTTCTTATATGGCAAAATGGAAAAGATCGGCTCTGTGCCTGCCACCTCTGCTGCACGATCCATTTTCTCCTTCTCGATCACCAGAGGGATAATTCTGGTTCCTGCAAGTTTGTCGCCCTTCTTTACAGGAAAATCTCCATGGCGAGATGCGATCATCATCTCTCCAAGTGAATTAACAGCCAGCAGAGCTTCCCTGCGGATCTTAAGCACTCCGTCAATGTCTGCGATCAACTCGATCTTTCCCTCTTTTATATCAGAACCATGCATGGTGTCCGAATCTCCGGCACAGATCTTATAAAGGATCTCTGCGCCTTCATTCTCATGAAGGATTCCTTCTTTCTTCTCCCACACATATAAATGTTCTTTTCCTACAGAGAGTAACAGAGGAATATCCTCTTCTCTGACAATATGACCTTTCTTAAAAAGCACCCCTTTTTTTACATCTTTGATAATCTGTGTGATGTCATGGCATAAAATGTGCCCTACGGCATCTTCTGTACGGATTTCTTTCATTATATAGTACCTTCCTTTTGTTTTTTATTTCCCTCAATACCCATTTGGATTTTATTATACATCGGATTGCTGTCCTTTGTCAAAAAATTATAGAATTGTCCAAAATACTTTTTGTCTACAGTGTTACTGTTCACTCCGTTCTCAGCAACACGCTTCGCGATGCACAGAATTTATGCTAATCGCATAAATTCGCGCGGTATGTCTCGGGTTTTCTGTGACCTGTGCTCACAAAAAACACCTCGCGGGATATTACCAGTAAACAGTAACTCTATAGTCTCGCCACAACTTTTTTCAGGCAGTCCGGATATGTGGCTTTTCCTGCATTTTCCCCGTAAAGGATCCTCACTCTTCCCAGTTCCTTCCCATCGACGGAATAGATCATCTCCCCTGCCAGGGTGTTCTTTTTCACCGGGGCCTTTACTTCCCTGTGGATCCTCAGCTTTCTTTTTACATTTCCGATATTCTGTCCTGTGGTGTCCAGATAGTGGAACTGTTCTTCATAAACCAGGGAAACCGTCTTTTTCTTTCCATTTCTGACCGGGATCTCAGGCAGAGCTTCCATTTTCTTATCTATGTACAGGCTACATTTTGAAAAGCCATAATTTAACATGGAGGCTGCATCTTTAAATCGCACTTTATAGTCCGGGGCTGCCATCACTACTGCGATCAGAGTAACGTCATTTCTTTTGGCGACTGCGCTGAGGCAGTATTTTGCAATGCTGGTGCTTCCTGTTTTCAGGCCGACACAGCCCTCGTAGCTGCGGATCAGTTTGTTGGTATTGGTAAGTCCGAATTCCTTGGTCCCCTGCCTGGTCACATGGGTGATATTTTCCATCCATATGGAAGAATATTCCAGAATTTTCGGATATTTTGTGATCAGTTCCCTGCTCATGATGGCAATGTCCCTGGCTGTTGTGTAATGATCGGGAGATTCTGTCAGACCACAGCAGTCTTCAAAATGAGTATTTTTCATCCCAAGTCCTTCTGCCCGTTCATTCATGTGGCGGACAAATTCCTGTTCACTGCCACAGATATGCTCTGCCATTGCTACGCTGGCATCATTTCCTGACGCGATTACAATGCATTTGATCAGGGTTTCCACTGTCTGGATTTCCCCCTCCTCCAGAAACACCTGAGAACCGCCCATTGACTTTGCATGGGCACTGGTTGTGACTGTGTCGTCCATTTTCAGGCTGCCTTTATCCAGAGCATCAAAGATCAGGATCAGAGTCATGATCTTCGTGATACTGGCAGGGCTTCGTCTGGTATCCGCATCCTTCTGATAAACGACTGTTCCTGTCTGCGCTTCCATTAAGATTCCTGATGGTGCTTCAATAAGATCTGTGGATTCTGCCTGTCTGGTATTGCTTTCCTCGGGCAAAAAGATTCCGGCGGCGTAAGCAGGGGTAATGATAGTGCAGACCATGATGATCACAGCGCATATTATGGAGATCCATTTTTTTCGCATATTCTCTCTCCGATCAATGTACCGGCAGGCTGATTGCCGGCACACTGAGACTACTGTCTTTATTCATTATATAGCAATCCAATAAAATAATGCGTAGATACTGTAAAATACCGCATAGGATCCAATCTATACGGAGCACAGGACAATCAGGCAGATATTCGCAATCCGATTCGATACCTGATCATAATCAGATAAAAAGCACTGAAAACCATAAAAATACGATTTTCAGTGCTCATTTTACATCAGCGGCGCAAATGCGCGGAAAATATTCTGCATGATACGCAGCCCTATATTTCTGTTCAGGCAGAATTCCGGTTCTATCTGCCTGCAATATTCCATAGTCTGGATAAAATCATCTTTTATATCCTGTATTACTCTGTTTCTGTAGATCCATACACCATCCTCAAAATGAAGATAAAGACTTCGATAGTCCAGGTTGATGGTTCCCACAACTCCAATCTCATCATCACTCACAAAGGATTTTGCGTGAAGGAAACCGGGCTGATATTCATAAATCTTTACACCGGCTTCCAGAAGCTGCCTGTAATAGGACTGGGTAAGGATAAATACCAGCTTCTTGTCAGGGATTCCCGGCGTCATAATACGCACATCCACCCCGCTTTTGGCTGCCAGACAGAGGGCAGTCATCATCTCATTGTCTATAATCAGATAAGGAGTACAGATATATACATATTTTTTTGCCTTGTTGATAATGTTCAGATATACATCTTCACCGACAACCTCCTCATCCAGAGGTGTATCACAGAACGGCTGGACAAATCCGTCACTCTCAAATTCTTCCTCATGATATCTGTGGGGAAAATAGGCTTCATAATCAATACTTTCTTCAGATCTGCCGATCACCGCCCACATATGGAGAAACATTACCGTCATATTCCAGACAGCTTCCCCTTTGAGCATAACAGCGGTATCCTTCCAGTGTCCGAAACGCGCTTTCTGGTTGATATATTCATCTGCAAGATTGATGCCTCCCGTAAATCCAACCCATCCGTCAATGATACAGAGCTTCCTGTGATCCCGGTTATTCTGGATAATATTCAGAATGGGACGGAAAGGATTAAATACCTGACATTTGATTCCTTTTTTCTGAAGCTCTTCATAATATTTATGGGGAAGTGTTGTAAGACAGCCAAATCCGTCATAGATCAGGCGCACATCAACGCCCTCCGCAGCTTTCTCTTCCAGAATATTCAGGATCGTCTGCCACATCACTCCATCATTGATAATGAAATATTCAATAAAAATATATTTCTTCGCCTGTTTCAGTTCCCTCACAAGCACCGGAAACATATCGTCTCCTACCTGAAAATACTCTGCAGTTGTGTTCTCATGGACCGGAAATCTGGAAACATCCGAAATATATCTGGACTGGTTTGAAGCCGAGGAATCCAGAGTCTCCAGCTTCTGCCTCGTCTGTGGCCGATCCCGCAGATACTCCCTGCTCTCCTCAATCCTCTGTTCAAAATGCTGCTGCATGATCGCAGCGATCCTGGAACGTCCAAATACAAAATATAATACCACTCCAAGAATTGGCAGGATCAGGATCAGCATTGTCCAGGCCAGTTTGTAGGAAGGATTTATTTCCTTATTCAGGATCCATAATACCAGCACAATACCTATCAGCCTCAATCCGATATCAATATATCTGGAATAAGCGGCCAGACGCAGTACCATCATTAAGATCCATCCAAGCTGGACGAGCATTGCAACCGCAACATAAAAGATTCTGTTGAAAATCAGCTTTGCCAGTTTTTTAAACAGTAAAAGGATCCAGTTTTTCTTTTCTTTAAGTATTTTGTTATTTTCTGCCTTCAAGATTACTTCCTTCCCCTGATTATTGTCCAAATTATGATAAAAATCCCTGACAGAACTGCCAGGGATTTTTGCGCACAATTAATTATATTTACGTTTTCTTGCGGCTTCAGATTTCTTTTTACGACGAACGCTTGGTTTCTCGTAATGCTCTCTTTTGCGGATTTCCTGCTGGATTCCTGCTTTTGCACAGCTTCTCTTGAATCTGCGAAGAGCGCTATCTAAAGTCTCGTTCTCTTTTACGATTACGTTTGACATAGACTCACACCTAACCTCCCTCCAGTTGTAGATTGTGCTAAAATACAACTGTCTGGGTATTTTTTCTTGCACAAGTGATATTATATATCATTGCCTGTGGGTTCGTCAACATCTTTTTGGTTAAATTTTGCAGATTTTTTTAGTTACTATTCACACGCCACTATCCCGCGAGGTGTTTTGGCATGTATATGCCAAAATCCCGAGACATACCGCGCGAATTTATGCGATTAGCATAAATCCTGTGCATCGCGAAGCGTGTTGCTGGTCACAAAGTGAGCAGTAACAATTTTTACTTTATCTGACCTTCAAGGATTCCTGCTGCTGCATCTACGGCTTCCTGAGCTTTGGCAGGGTTCTTTCCGCCGGCCTGAGCCATGTTCGGACGTCCGCCGCCGCCACCGCCTACGATAGCTGCCACTGCTTTGATCAGGTTACCTGCGTGAGCGCCTGCTTTCTGTGCTGCATCAGTAGCCATTGCAAGAAGGTTTACTTTCTCACCGTTTACTGCTGCCAGAAGGACAACACCTTCACCAAGTTTGCCTTTCAGCTGGTCGCCAAGGTCACGAAGTCCGTTCATATCCACTCCGTCTACTTTTGCAGCAAGAAGTTTCACACCTTTGACTTCTACTACTTTATCCATAACATCTCCCAGAGCTCCCTGAGCCAGTTTGCTCTTTAAGGATTCGTTCTCACTAGAGAGTGCCTTTACTTCTCCCTGAAGATGTCCGATCTTCTCTACGATCTCTGCAGGATTTGCTTTCAGGGCTTTTGCAGCTTCATGAAGCAGTTCTTCCTGTTTCTTATAGTATTCCAGAACACCATTTCCTGTCAGAGCTTCAATACGGCGCACACCTGCTGCGATACCGGATTCGGAAACGATCTTGAACAGCATGATGTTGCCTGTGTTTGCCACATGAGTACCACCGCAGAGTTCCTTGGAGAAGTCGCCCATGGATACCACACGTACCTTCTGATCATATTTCTCTCCGAACAGAGCCATTGCTCCGGATTTCTTAGCCTCTTCCACATCCATAACATCTGTACGGACTTCAAGACCAGCCTGGATTTCTTTATTAACAAGCGCTTCTACCTGTGCGATCTCATCAGCTGTCATAGCCTGGAAATGAGCAAAGTCGAAACGAAGTCTGTCTGGTGTTACCAGAGAACCCTTCTGTTCTACATGACTTCCAAGAACTGTCTTTAATGCTTTCTGAAGAAGATGTGTTGCACTGTGGTTCTTCTCAGTGTCTCTTCTTGCAGCTTCATCCACTTTCAGGGAAACAGTTTCGCCTGTGGAGATCATACCGGATTCCATATGACCTACATGTCCGAATTTACCGCCACGAAGCTTGATGGTGTCTTCTACTACGAACTTACCGTTTGCAGTTTCGATCACACCTGTATCTCCGACCTGTCCACCCATAGTTGCGTAGAATGGAGTCTGCTCTGTAAAGACAGTTCCTTTCTGTCCTTCCATCAGGGAGTTTACGATTTCTGTCTCTGTTGTAAGGACTGTTACTTTGGAATCAAAGGTAAGATGATCGTATCCTACGAATTCTGTTGTAACCTTTACATCGATATCATCATATACAGTTGCGTCAGCACCCATATAGTTTGTCACTTCACGTGCAGAACGTGCTTTGTTTCTCTGCTCTTCCATACATTTCTGGAAGCCAGCTTCATCGATATCATATCCTTTTTCCTCAAGGATCTCTTTTGTAAGATCCATCGGGAATCCGTAAGTATCATATAATTTGAATGCATTTTCGCCGGAAAGTGTTTTCTCTCCTGCTGCTTTCATCTCATCTTCCATCTCTCCAAGGATACGAAGACCCTGGTCAATGGTCTTGTTGAACTGGTTTTCTTCATTTGTGAGAACTTTAAAGATAAATTCTTTCTTCTCTTCCAGCTCCGGATATCCTGCTTTGGAACCATTGATCACTTCTTCACTTAATTTTGCAAGGAAGGTGCCTTCGATTCCAAGAAGACGTCCGTGACGTGCTGCACGACGGATCAGACGGCGGAGTACATAACCGCGGCCTTCGTTTGTAGGCATGATACCGTCGGAGATCATAAATGTTGCAGAACGGATATGGTCTGTGATCAGACGGATGGATACGTCATCATTATAATTCTTCTCGTATTCTTTTCCGGAGATCTTACATACCAGGTTACGCAGTGCGCAGATAGTATCTACATCGAAGATGGAATCTACGTCCTGCACAACAACTGCCAGACGTTCCAGACCCATACCTGTATCAATGTTCTTCTGTTTCAGTGTTGTATAATTTCCGTTACCATCGTTCTCAAACTGGGTAAATACGTTGTTCCATACTTCCATGTAACGGTCACAGTCACATCCTACTGTACAGCCAGGTTTTCCGCAACCATACTTCTCTCCACGGTCATAATAGATCTCTGAACATGGACCACAGGGACCTGCACCATGCTCCCAGAAGTTATCTTCTTTTCCAAAACGGAAAATTCTGTCAGCCGGGATTCCGATTTCTTTGTTCCAGATGTCAAATGCTTCATCATCTTCCAGATATACGGAAGGATACAGACGGTTTGCATCCAGTCCTACTACCTCTGTGAGGAATTCCCAGGACCAGTGGATGGCTTCTTTCTTAAAGTAGTCACCAAAGGAGAAGTTACCAAGCATCTCAAAGAATGTACCGTGACGTGCAGTTTTACCTACATTCTCGATATCACCTGTACGGATACACTTCTGGCAGGTACTTACTCTTGTTCTTGGCGGGATTTCAGCACCTGTAAAATATGGTTTCAGCGGAGCCATACCTGCGTTGATCAGCAGAAGACTCTTATCTCCCTGTGGTACCAGGGAAAAGCTTTTCATTACCAGATGTCCTTTGCTCTCCATGAAGTCGAGGAACATCTGACGAAGTTCGTTTACTCCGTATTTCTTCATAATCTTTTCCTCCTGAAATCGGCGGCACCGGTTCAGCAGTATCCGCCGATATTTCTATAATGAATTTTTTATTTTGCCAGAACTTTATTGAATTTCTTTTTGCCTTTTTTCAGCACTACACCTTCACCTGTAAGTGCATCTTTGGCAACTGTGTATTTCACATCTGTGATCTTCTCACCGTCAATGGAAACACCGCCCTGTTCAATGGCACGACGTCCCTCGGAACGTGTTGGAACCATTCCTGCTTTTACAAGCATGGAGATCAGGTCGATTGTTCCTTCTTCTGAGAAGTCTTCGTCTGCAAGCTCAGTTGTCGGCATATGTGCTGTGTCAGCGCCGCCTGCAAAAAGTGCTCTTGCGCCTTCCTGTGCTTTCTTTGCTTCCTCTTCGCCATGAACCAGATTTGTCAGCTCGTATGCAAGGATTTCTTTTGCTTTGTTTAACTGGCTTCCTTCCCATTTCGCCATCTCGTCGATCTCTTCTAACGGAAGGAAGGTAAGGAGACGCATGCATTTGATAACATCTGCATCATCCACATTTCTCCAGTACTGGTAGAAATCGAAAGGAGAAGTCTTCTCCGGGTCAAGCCATACAGCACCTGACTGTGTTTTACCCATTTTCTTACCTTCGGAGTTCAGAAGAAGTGTGATCGTCATGGCATAGGCATCTTTGCCAAGTTTACGACGGATCAGCTCTGTACCGCCAAGCATATTTGCCCACTGGTCATCACCGCCGAACTGCATGGTGCAGCCGTATTTCTGATACAGCATGTAGAAGTCGTAGCTCTGCATGATCATATAGTTGAACTCAAGGAATGTAAGTCCACGTTCCATACGCTGCTTGTAGCACTCGTGAGAGAGCATACGGTTTACAGAGAAATGTGGTCCAACATCACGAAGTACTTCTACATAATTTAAATTCATCAGCCAGTCTGCATTGTTTACCATTAATGCCTTGCCGTCTGAGAAGTCGATAAAACGCTCCATCTGTTTCTTGAAGCAGTCGATGTTGTGCTGAATGGTCTCCACTGTCATCATCTGACGCATATCAGATCTTCCGGACGGGTCACCGATCATACCGGTTCCGCCGCCTAATAATGCGATTGGTTTATTTCCCGCCATCTGCAGACGTTTCATCAGGCAGAGCGCCATGAAATGTCCCACATGAAGGCTGTCTGCGGTAGGGTCAAAGCCAATGTAAAATGTGGCTTTTCCATTATTTACCATTTCTTTGATCTCTTCTTCGTCTGTTACCTGGGCAATCAGACCACGGGCTTTCAGCTCGTCCCAAACTGTCATTGTTTGTTTCCTCCTCGTAATAAAATAAAACAACCCGGTTCCTGTCCCTTTAGGACGAGAACCGGGTCCCGCGATACCACCTAAATTCGCAGAAAACTCGCATTCTCTGCCTCAATAAGTAACAAACCATGCCATTGTTATGATAAACAACGGTTCTCTCTGTTACTTAAGCATGTTAACGGATGCCACTCCGCTGCAGCCTACTTACCTTACAATATCTCTGAAGTGTTCGGTGCAGAGCTCCGGGAGGTATTCACATAAGTTCCCCACGCGCCTCTCACCTGCCGGCAGCTCTCTGTGTGTTTTCCCTATGTTACTCTTTCCCATCTGTGCTTTTTTATATCATATATCTGCAAGTATACAAATACAAAATTTATTTGTCAAGGAATTTATAACAATCCTCTTCATATTTCACCAACTTAAAGCATTAATGTACTCACCCTGAAATCCAGTCCACAAAGAATACATGTCCTTTGTACTGTTCATATTCCAGCTTGCTGAAATTAAGGTTCTGTGCCTTAAATGCTGCCGGAGTCATAAAGAATTTGTAATTGAAATCCTTTGTCTTAAATCCCGGGAGTGTTCTCTTTGTGCCATGATTCACATAGTTACTGAACACTTCCATGGCTGCCTTTGCTGCCGCATAGGCATTGGTCCTGTCCTCAAACTGGCCCTTCAGTCTTTTAAGAAGTGCTCCGTCTGTGACAACCGCATACTGGGTAGGTTTTCCCTGATATACCACATAACGGATCTGTGACGGAAATTCTTTATACTGGTCAATGGTACAGTTTAATACGCAAAGCGCAACTGCCTCCATTCCCACGACTCCCTGATCTCCTGCTTCTGCATCACACACTGCTGCCAGAAGATCCAGATCTGACACCTTTCCGTCTGCAATTCCCGGATGTTCCAGGAACTCTTCTTCCATATAGTAGTATTTATTATTCTTCGCATCAAAGACCTTGACATATTTGCCCTCTACTGTGTAATCATTACCGGAAGTCTTTGTTGCAGCACCGTCAGAATCAAACCTGTATGTAGTTCCGTCAATGGAAGCGATGGTATTTGCCAGCATCACTCCTGATGTATCAAAATAATATTTCTTTCCATCAAGCTCAAGCCAGCCTGTCTTCGCCTTACCATCTGAAGGGTTGAAATAATATTTCTTACTTCCTACGGTTCCGAAACCTTTCTGATAACGGACACCGGTTGATTTTGAAAAATAGTAATAGTCTGAGTCAATTTTCTCCAGACCTGTATACATTATTCCATTTGACGGCTTAAAGTATCTGTAATTTCCGGCACTGCTCTTCACCCAGCCTGTACACATACGTCCATTGGCCTGACTGAAATAGCGTTTCTGTTCTTTTTTGTTCTCCACCCAGCCTTTGGCCATAACGCCGGAACCGCTGTAAAAATAATATTTATATTCATCTGTATCTGTGAGCCAGCCTCTTGTCAGCAGGCCTGTTGTCTCATCAAAATGACGGGTATTTCCATTGGAATCAGTGATAAATCCTGTCACCATATATCCGGCTCCGCTGGTAAAGTATCGGATTGCCTGTCCGCTGGAGTCTTTTACCCAGCCTTTTACCTGAACTCCTGTTTTCTTATTAAAGTAATATTTCTTACCCTTAAGTTCCAGCCAGCCTTTCTGTTTGGAACCGTCTTTGTTTATGTAATAGGTTTTCCCTTTCTGAGTGACAAATCCTGTTTTTGTTGCCGCGGATACACTAAAACAGCCCATTACAAAAACGGTCATCACAAAAAGGAGCAGATACTTTAACAATAGTTTCCCATGTTTCTTCATTCTTATTCTCCGTTTCCTCTCTTTTTATACGTATTGTTTTACGTTTTAATTGGGTTATTGTTGCATTTCTTTCTCAATCATTACAGATTTGTTACGTGGTATATTATATCGGATTCATATATTATTGTCAACTTGTGAAAAGCAACAATTCGCATCGAACTTAAGGTTATTGGTTACTGTGAACATAATGAACAATGATGAAACTGTAACACTTTTTGCGGTTCCACATATGATAGGATTGTAAAGAAAAAAAACGGAGGATTTAATATGAGCGACTTAGCTGCTACAAATTGCGGATGTGAGGACAGAGGAGGATGCGGATGTGGCTGCGCTAATAACAGCGGATGCGGATGCGACAATGGCTGCGGATGTAATAACGGATGTGGATGTAACAGTGGATGGGGACTTTCAGGCGGAAATAATTCCTGCTGTAATATCCTCTGGATCATCATCCTTCTGTGCCTGTGCGGAAACAATAACTGCGGATGCAGCAATGGCTGCGGCGGATGTGGCAACGGTGACAACTGCTGGATTATTATCGTGCTGCTTCTGTTATGCGGAAACAATGGCTGTGGATGTGGCTGCTGACAATCATTTTCTGTTGGCAGGGGGAGCTTTCCCTCTGCCTCTTTATTTTTACAGGATTATAACTTCGTCCTTATTATTCATGCTGCCTGATATTATCCTTATCTTTCATATTCCGGGAATTGATCCTGTCTGTTTTCTTTTCCGGGTGCACTGTCTGAGCACATTGCTTTTTCTTTTTCACACACTCCAGATCTATCTCATAAAAAGCATTTCCATCTATAATAAGCATTTCTTTCTTTTCTTCTGACTCTGATCCCATATCTGATTCTCCATTTTTTGCAACTGCAAACGCATGATACCTGCAGCAATTCCATAAAATTTGAGGCAGCGTGCAGTAAAGCAGTCTCACAGTTATTTAAATTCTACTTTATTATATGTCAGAATCCTTCTCCCCGTCATATTCTGTTAATAAAAAACATAAAATGGAAGCAGATATTATGAATGAAGAGCAGATTTCCCAGACTTTGCTGGATCAGATGGTCAGTTCTGACCGCGGACAGATGATAAAAGCCGCCATTCCTTATCTTCCGCCAAAAGGACAGCAGATTTTCTCAGTCTATGAAAAAGCGGTTGAATTTATCAATACGGTTTCTGTTTTCAGCAAAAGAAGTTCCGGCAGCGATCTGTGTGCCATGAGCATGCCGGCCCAGAATCCGGTGGATATCGTCAATGATATCCGCAGCTTCTGTTATGGTCCCAGCAGGGATAAATTAAATCAGATGGTAAATATGATGGCTATGGTTCAGATGCTGCAGCTCATGAATCAGCCTGCAGATGGTGAGAAGGAGGATTCCCATGAATGATGACTGGCGCAACAACCCGAAGCTTGCAGGCATGGATCGTTCCAAGCTTGATATGCTTCAGAATCTGGCTTCCCAGGGAAGTTCAAAGGGTGCAAATGAGATGCTGCCTTTCCTGATGAGCGCAGCTGCTCAGGGAAAAAAAGGTGGTCTGAAATTTAATGCTGATGAGATTTCTGCGATCATTGAAGTGCTGAAGATGGGAAAATCTCCCGCAGAGGCACAAAAACTTGATAAAGTGGTGAACCTTATGAAAATGATGCGGTGACCAAGTCCCCACTCACTGCTTATTGCTTTTCGCAGACTCCGCAGAAAACTTACCTGATTCGGTTAATATGAATTGCTATGATAACAAAAAGAGTACATTTCATCAACTTTCCGAAATGTACTCTTATGTTCAGTAATGTAACTTGTCACCAATTATTATCTGTCATATTTGCGCAGCCTGTCGCAGATAAATGTCAGTGCCTGTTCAACTGCCTGGTCTCTGATACTTTTTCTGTCGCCCTCAAAGTGAAATTCCCTCACAGTTGTCTTTCCTGCACAGTAACATCCCATAAATACGGTTCCCACCGGTGTTTCCTCTGTTCCACCGCCCGGACCTGCAAGTCCTGTCACAGAGAGACAGACATCGGTTTTGGCTGCTTTCGCACCGCCTTTTGCCATCTGTCCGGCACATTTGGCTGAGACAGCACCTTCTTTCTTCAGTGTACTCTTCTTTACTCCAAGACATTTTCTTTTGGCGCGGTTTGTATATGTGACATAACCACACATAAATACCTCCGAAGCTCCCGGTACATTTACGATGTCCGCTGCTACCGCACCGCCTGTACAGGACTCGGCAAGAGATAGTGTCATTTTCTTTTTTTTCAGGAGTCCTACAACTGTTTCTTCTAATGCTGTTTCCTCTAATGCTGATTCTTCTGATGCTTCCTTTTCTGAAGCCATATTTAAATCCTTCTTTCTAATCCTGCATGGACAGAACACTCCTGTTCTGCCAGATATATGTGATCAGGGAAATAACGGTAAGTGCCAGGGAAAGCCAGATAAATATCTGTTCCAGAATATCAAACACTCCACCCAGATCGATCAGCAGTAAAATGATCATGATCATCTGGGAAACCGTCTTGAATTTGCCCCAGTAGTTTGCCGCGATCACAACACCGTTCTCGGCTGCGATCAGACGGAATCCGCTGATAATAAATTCTCTTCCTATAATAATGATAACAAACCATGCCGGAAGTTTTTCCAGTTCAATAAAGCAGATCATTGCAGAACACACAAGCAGCTTGTCTGCAAGAGGATCCATGAATTTACCAAAGTTTGTCACCAGATTGTATTTTCTGGCAAGCTTTCCGTCAAACCAGTCGGTCACACTTGCAACAACAAAAATAGCAAGTGCTATATAGCGGTTTGCCTCACCGCCCAGGTCTGTAAGCATAAACAGTACAAGAAACGGAACCAGGATCATTCTGGCTACTGTAAGTTTATTCGGTGTATTCATCTGCCAACTCTCCTATCAAATCATATTCCAGTGCACCGGTCACACGTACCTTTGCAAAATCTCCTGTCATCAGGAGTTCTCCTGTCTGCACAAAAATATAACCGTCGACCTTTGGTGCATCTCCGTAAGTTCTGCCAATGTATGCGCTCTCATCTGCAACTTTTCCCTCGATCATCACGAGAAGTTCCTGTCCGATACGGTCAGTTCCCTTATCATAGGAAATCTCCTGCTGAAGCTCCATGATCTCGTCACGTCTGGCCTCTTTGACTTCTTCCGCAACCTGATCAGGCATCGTTGCTGCAGGTGTATCTTCTTCTGGTGAGTAAGTAAATACTCCCAGACGGTCAAATTCCATCTCATCCACAAAGCTCATCAGCTCTTCGTGGTCTTCCTGTGTTTCCCCGGGGAATCCGGAGATCAGAGTGGTACGGAGCACGATGTCAGGGATCTCCCGGCGAAGCTTATTTACAATCTCCACCAGCTCTGCCTGTGTTGTCCTTCTTCCCATTCTCTTTAAGATACGGTCACTTGCATGCTGGATCGGAAGATCCAGATAATGGCAGATCTTCTTCTCCTCTTTCATGGTCTGGATCAGTTCATCGTAAATTTCCTCCGGATAGCAGTAAAGCACGCGGATCCAGCGGATTCCTTTGATCTTGCATAACTCTTTCAGGAGGATATGAAGAGATTTCTTTCCATATATATCAGTTCCATATACGGTTGTCTCCTGTGCGACAAGGATCAGCTCTTTTACGCCTTCCTCTGCCATCTCCTTTGCCTGTGTTACCAGACGTTCCATCGGAACGCTTCGGAATTTACCGCGAAGTTTCGGGATGATACAGTAGGTGCAGTGTTTATCACAGCCTTCTGCTATCTTGAGGTATCCGAAATGTCCGCCTGTTGTGAGAACACGTTTGCCAAGCTTTTCCGGAAGATAATCAATATCTTTAAATTCCTGGAAATGTTTTCCTTCCATTGCTTCACGGATTGCCTTAAGGATGTCTCCGTAGGAAGTTGTGCCAAGTACTGCATCTACTTCCGGTACTTCCTCAATGATCTCATTCTTATAACGCTGTGCCATACATCCTGTGACAACCAGGACTTTACAGCTCCCGGTTTTCTTGTATTCTGCCATCTCAAGGATGGTGTTGACGCTCTCTTCCTTTGCGTCATTGATAAAGCAGCAGGTGTTCACCACAATGGCCTCTGCTTCAGTTTCATCATCTACGATCTCGAACCCGTTACCTGTAAGAAGCCCAAGCATTTCTTCGGAATCTACAAGGTTCTTGTCACAGCCTAATGATACGAATAATAATTTCATAAATTCTCCTATAAGAATGTGCCTGAAAATATACCTCTGTAATTCTCAGACACATCCTTTTGTTTATCTATTGTGTTACCATCAGTTCTTACTCTTCAGTTGTTTCTTCTGCTGTTTCAGCAGTCTCTGTGATTTCAGAAGCCTGTGCTGATTCTTCTGTCTGTGCCTCAGCTGTCTGTTCTGTTCCTTCTTCATCCTCTTCTTCCGGAGCAAGGATCTTTACTTTTCCTTTGTAGAGCTCGTCGATCGCAACTGAGAGAGGTTTCTTGCCTTCCGCACCCTCTACCATTGGTTTGGAACCTGCAATGATCTGGCGTGCACGTTTACTTGCAGCAAGTACAAGGGAATAACGGCTGTTAAGGGACATTGTTGTATCGTCGTCCTCACTGTTTGTATTGATTGCTTCGATTAATTCTGTATAAGACGGATGTATCATGTATTTTCTCCTTTCTTTTAAGCGGTCTGGGCCGCATGTTTATCATTTCTGAAATGCTTTTGTCTGTTTCTGGATATCTGCGATAAATTCTGCATTTCTGGATACTCTGGAATGTTCACTCACAATAATCTGATGAAGATGGTCTACGCATTCCTCTACAGTATCGTTGACAAGAATATAGTCATATTGTCCCATACCTTCTGCCTCTTCACCGGCTCTTGCAAGTCTGTCTGCGATCACCTGTGCGGTTTCTGTTCCTCTGCCTGTGAGACGGCGTTCCAGTTCCTCCACAGTCGGCGGAGTTACAAACACCAGAAGTGCTTCCGGTATTTTCTCTTTGATCTTCATTGCGCCCTGGATTTCGATCTCAAGGATTACATTTCTGCCTGCCTGAAGCTGCTCTTCGACATAAGAGCGTGGAGTACCGTAATAATTTTCCACATACTGGGCATATTCAAGCAATGCATCCTCTTCGATCAGCTTCTCAAATTCATCCCTTGTACGGAAGAAATATTCTCTGCCGTCCTCTTCACCGGGACGGGGTTTTCTGGTTGTTGCGGAGACAGATAATGCATAACCATCATATTTCTCCATGAGGCGTTTCATTACTGTGCCTTTTCCTGCACCGGAAAATCCGGAAACCACTACTAAAATTCCTTTATTCATGGGTCTCTCCCTTATCCTCGTTTTCATATATTTCTGCAAATCTCCGGGCAATGGTCTCAGGCTGAAGTGCGCTGAGCACCAGATAATCGTCGCTTGTGACGATCACTGCTTTTGTCTTTCGCCCCTGAGTTGCATCAATCAGTGACCGGGTTCCCTTTATGCTCTGCACCATTCTTTTTACAGGTGCCGCATCCGGGCTTACCACTGCCACGATTTTCTGTGAATTGACTACATTTCCAAAACCGATATTAATAAGTCTTGCCACGTTTTCTTCCTCTATTCTACGTTCTGGATCTGTTCTCTGACTTTCTCGATCTCTGTTTTCAGATCAATGGCAATGTTGGAGATCTCCAGATCACTTGATTTTGATAAAATCGTGTTTGCTTCTCTGTTCATTTCCTGTGCCATGAAGTCCAGTTTGCGTCCGATGCCTTCTTTCTCTGTTGTGAGCATCTTTTTCATGTTCCTGATGTGGCTGTGAAGGCGGACGGTTTCCTCATCATTGCAGATTTTGTCTGAAAACAGGATGACTTCTGCTGCGATGCGGTTGTCGTCGATCTGTGTGTCTTCCAGCAGCTCGGAAACTTTTGCTTCCAGTTTGGTCCTGTAGGCATTGACTACTTCCGGAGAGCGGGCTTCTACACGTAATACTTTTTCTTCAAGGCTGTCCAGTTTTCCGATAAGGTCTTTCTCAAGATTTCTGCCTTCCAGTATCCTTGTCTGGACAAATTTCTCACATGCCTCGCGAAGGGGCGGTTCCAGAGATTCCCAGAGTGCTTCCTCATCAACAGACTGTTCTTCCATGACAAGTACCTCCGGATAGCGTGACAGGGTGCTGACTTTGATATCGTAGTCAAGGTCAAAGTCCTGCTGCATCTGTTTAAGACAGGTGATGTATTCGGATGCGAGTTCTCTGTTGTATTTGAGAGCTCCGTTGTCCAGGGTGTAGTCTTCGTATGTGATGTATACATCAACTTTGCCTCTCTGGATGTAGGTTTTCATCAGGTTTCTGACTGCGCCTTCCAGGAAGTTGAGTTTTCTGGGCATTTTGATGCTGAGGTCCAGGTATCTGTGGTTGACAGATTTTAGTTCGATTGTTATTTTTCTTTCTTTGGTCACGACTTCTGCCCGGCCGAAACCTGTCATGCTTTTTATCATAGTTTTTCTCTCTTTGTCTGTCTATTAGTGTCGGGGTATGTGTGCCTGTTCTGGTTTACATACAGATTTATTATAGTTCATTATAGAATGGGAGTCAAACATTTTTTCGTTGATGACGGTAGGAAATGTGTGGTATACTAGCAGAAGGGACGCCGCAGGTGGGACGCAGGTGGGACGCAGGAGAAAATAAATAGTTCCGGGCGCGGTTTCGGGGTTTAGTCAACTCTAAGGCTTCGGAAATCTGCTAAAGGCATGAAAAAAACAGCAAAACTCGCTTCGCTCAGACAGGTTGCTGTTTTTTTCATAACGCAGATTCCCGAAGCCTAAGAGTTACTACAACCCCTGCAAATGCGCCCGGAACTATTTATTTTCTCCTGCTGGTAGCTGGCTGTTGGAGGTATATGGTATATCCTTTAAATTGAACGGCTTTCAGAAAAGCTTATTATAGTTTGTTTGTCAGAAAGGGCTTCGCCTTTCTGACGTAAAACGTTGATTATTCTGACTAACTGATTTGTTTTTTCTTTTCTTGATCGTACTGTCGTATTGATTGAGTTTTGATTATTTTTACTGATTATTTTTTAAAGGAGTGTTTTTATATGGCTTTTGATGGGATTACGATTGCGGCTATGGTGAAGGAGCTGCATTTGAATTTGGATGGAGGACGGTTTAATAAGATTGCTCAGCCGGAGGCGGATGAGCTTTTGATTACGGGGAAGGGGGCGAATGGGCAGTGCAGGCTGCTGCTTTCGGCCAGTGCTTCTCTTCCGCTGATTTATTTTACTTCCAAGAATAAGCCCAGCCCTATGACTGCGCCTAATTTCTGTATGCTGCTGCGTAAGCATATTGGAAGTGCGAGGGTTTCGGATATCAGGCAGCCGGGGATGGAGCGTGTGGTGATGTTTGAGCTGGAGCATCTGAATGAGCTGGGGGATCCCTGTAAGAAGGTTCTTATCATGGAGCTGATGGGCAAGCACAGTAATATTATTTTCTGTGATGATAAGGGGATGATTCTGGATAGTATCAAGCATGTTTCTTCTCATATGAGTTCTGTGCGTGAGGTGCTTCCGGGAAGGGAGTATTTTATTCCGAAGACGCAGGATAAGCTGGATCCGCTGACTGTGAGTGAGGAGGAGTTCTGTGATGTTGTGTGCAGGAAGCCATGTAATGTTTCCAAGGCTGTTTACTCTTCTCTTACTGGAATCAGTCCGGTTGTTGCGGAGGAGATCTGTTTCAGGGCTTCGATCGACGGGAGTGATGCAGCGCAGTCTCTGGATGAGGCGGCGAGGGTGCATTTGTATCATACGTTCCGCAGGCTGATGGATCAGGTTGTGGAGGGGGATTTTTCTCCGAATATTGTTTACCGGGGGGAAGAACCTGTGGAGTATGGTGTGTTTGCGTTCCAGCAGTATGGACCGGAGTATCATTCTGTGGAGTTTGAGAGTGTTTCACAGATGCTGGAGACTTATTATGCGACAAAGAATACGTTGACGCGTATCCATCAGAAGTCTTCGGATCTGAGGAGGATCGTGCAGACTGCGCTGGAGCGTAACCGTAAAAAGCTGAGTCTGCAGGAGAAGCAGATGAAGGATACTGCGAAGAAGGAGAAGTATAAGGTTTACGGGGAGCTGATCAATACTTATGGGTATGGACTGGAGGATGGATGTAAGTCGTTTAAGGCTCTGAATTATTATACCAATGAGGAGATTACCATTCCTCTTGATCCTACTATGACTCCGGCGGAGAATTCCAAGAAGTATTTTGACAAGTATGGAAAGCTGAAGCGTACGGAGGAGGCTCTGACTGAGCAGATTGCAGATACGAGAAGTGAGATTGAGCATCTGGAGTCTGTTTCCAATGCTCTGGATATTGCTCTGGCTGAGAGTGATCTGGCACAGATCAAGGAAGAGCTGATGGAGTATGGATATATTAAGAAGCATTATGACCGCAGGAAGGGACAGAAGGCACAGAGTAAGTCTAAGCCGTTCCATTATGTGACTGAGGATGGGTATGATATTTATGTGGGAAAAAATAATTTCCAGAATGATGAGCTTACCTTTAAGTTTGCCACAGGGAATGACTGGTGGTTTCATGCCAAGAAGATGGCCGGTTCGCATGTGGTCGTGAAGTCTAAGGACGGCGAACTGCCGGATCATATCTTTGAGATTGCGGGACAGCTTGCTGCTTATTATTCCAAAGGACGTACTGCTCCTAAGGTGGAGATTGATTATATCCAGAAGAAGCAGGTGAAAAAGCCTGCAGGGGCGAAGCCCGGATTTGTGGTTTATTATACAAATTATTCGCTGATGGCTGAGCCGTCATTAAAAGGAGTCAGGGAAGTCTGATCATACTGTTGTATAGTTACAAATATTAAAAGAATTGCGGGAGCTGCTTTGCAGCGGAGTAAGTAATTCGTGGATGTCAGGTCAGGGGTGAAATACCTTTGGACCCTGACATTATATAACAATAATTAAGGAGAATTTCTTTTTATGAGTATTTTGAATGTTGAACATCTGACACATGGTTTCGGAGACAGGGCGATTTTTAATGATGTGTCTTTCCGCCTGTTAAAGGGCGAGCATATTGGACTGGTTGGTGCCAACGGGGAAGGTAAATCTACTTTCTTTAATATTGTAACCGGAAAGCTGATGCCGGATGAGGGTAAGATTGAATGGGCAAAGAATGTACGTGTCGGCTATCTGGACCAGCATTCTGTCCTTTCTCAGGGTATGTCCATCCGTGACGTGCTGAAGTCTGCGTTCTCTTATCTTTTTGAGATGGAGGAAAGAATGAATGGGATCTGTGACTCTCTTGGCACTGCTTCTCCTGAGGAGATGGATACTCTGATGGAAGAGCTGGGAACTATTCAGGATACCCTTACCATGCATGATTTCTATGTGATCGATGCGAAGGTGGAGGAAGTTGCCAGAGCCCTGGGACTTCTGGATATCGGACTGGAACGTGATGTTACAGATCTGAGTGGTGGTCAGAGAACCAAGGTTCTGCTTGGCAAGCTGCTTCTGGAGAAGCCGGATATCCTGCTTCTGGACGAGCCTACCAACTATCTGGATGAGGAACATATCGAATGGCTGAAGCGTTATCTGCAGGATTATGAGAATGCATTTATCCTTATCTCCCACGATATTCCGTTTCTGAATTCTGTTATCAATCTGGTTTATCATATGGAGAATCAGGAACTGAACCGTTATGTCGGGGATTATGACCATTTCCAGGAAGTGTATGAGGTGAAGAAGGCTCAGCTTGAGGCTGCTTACAGACGCCAGCAGCAGGAAATCAGTGAACTGAAGGATTTCGTCGCAAGAAATAAGGCCAGGGTTTCTACAAGAAATATGGCAATGTCCAGACAGAAGAAGCTGGATAAGATGGATGTGATCGAGCTTGCTGCCGAGAAGCCGAAGCCTGAGTTTCATTTTAAATACGGACGCACTCCGGGAAAATATATTTTCGAAACGAAGGATCTGGTTATTGGTTATAATGAACCTCTTTCCAGACCTGTTACTCTCTCTATGGAAAGAGGAAATAAGATTGCGCTGGTTGGTGCAAACGGTATCGGTAAGACAACTTTACTGAAGAGTATTCTGGGATTGATCCCGTCTCTGAAGGGTTCCTGCGAACTCGGGGAGAATCTTCAGATTGGATATTTTGAGCAGGAAGTAAAGGGTGATAACAAGACTACCTGTATTGATGAGATCTGGGCGGAGTTTCCGTCTTATACTCAGTATGAAGTGCGGTCTGCTCTCGCCAAATGCGGTCTGACTACCAAGCATATTGAAAGTCAGGTACGTGTACTGAGTGGCGGGGAGCAGGCGAAGGTGCGTCTGTGTAAGCTGGTGAATAAAGAAACGAACATTCTGCTTCTGGACGAGCCTACCAATCATCTGGATGTGGATGCAAAAGAAGCTTTGAAGCAGGCATTGATCGAATATAAGGGAAGCATTCTCCTGATCTGCCATGAACCGGAGTTTTACCGCGATGTGGTTTCTCAGGTATGGGACTGCAGTAAATGGACTACAAAAGTATTATAATAATTAGTATATGAAGGGTTATTACAAATGAGTAAAGCAAAAACTGTGGATCTGACTTCCGGTCCGATCCTGAAAACTCTGGCAGAGCTGGCTCTGCCTATCATGATTTCTTCCATGCTGGGAACAGCATACAGTATTATGGATATGGCATGGATCGGACTGCTTGGTGCAAAGGCGGTTGCAGGCGTGGGAGTAGGCGGAATGTATGTCTGGCTCTCCCAGGGGCTTGCATCCCTGTCAAGAATGGGCGGACAGGTAAATACAGCTCAGGCATGCGGGCGCAAAGATTATGACCAGGCACGTTCCTATGCTGCCAGTTCTCTGCAGCTTACTGCACTGTCCGGCATTTTGTTTGCTGCTGTCTGTGTTATTTTCATACAGCCTCTGCTGGGATTTTTTAATCTGACCGACGCAGAAACTTATACTGCTGCCAAATCTTATACATTGATCACCTGTGGACTGATTCTTTTTTCTTATCTGAATCTGACGCTGACAGGACTCTCTACTGCGCAGGGAGATTCCCGCACTCCCCTGCTTGCAAACTTTATCGGGCTTGCAGGAAATATGATCCTGGATCCGCTGCTGATCCTTGGCATCGGACCTTTCCCGAGGCTGGAGGTTGCCGGAGCCGCTATTGCAACAGTAAGTTCACAGATTCTGGTTTTTGTAGTGATGGTTCTGCGTATCCGGCATTCCAGACTGGAGCCAAATGTTTTACAGCATCTGAATCTGCTGTCTGTTTTTCCAAAAGAATATTATGAGCACATCTTCAGAATCGGTTTTCCCACAGCTATACAGGGAAGCATTTACTGTTTCATCTCCATGATTCTGACCCGTATGGTTTCCGGTTATGGTGCTGCCGCTATTGCAACGCAGCGTGTTGGCGGACAGATTGAATCCGTATCCTGGAATACTGCTGATGGTTTTGCTTCAGCACTGAATGCTTTTATTGCCCAAAACTACGGTGCACGAAAAAAAGACCGTATCCGTAAAGGTTACAGTCTGTCATTTCGCGTTCTCACAATTTGGGGCCTGTTTGTCACTGCAGCTTTTGTCTTTCTTCCGGAACCAATTGCCAGGTTATTTTTCCACGAAAAAGAAGCGCTGGATACTGCTGTCAATTATCTGGTCATTATCGGATTCAGTGAAGTCTTTATGTCCATTGAGCTGATGACAGTGGGCGCATTATCAGGGCTTGGACGCACCAGATTATCCAGTACGATCAGTGTGATCCTGACAGGCTCACGAATCCCGCTGGCATTGATCCTGACACATGCGGGAATGGGATTAAATGGTGTATGGTGGGCGCTTACAATCTCTTCTATCGTGAAGGGAATCGTGTTTACACTGACATTCCGGCATATCAGCAGGCGGTTGCCTGAAAAGGTCTAAAGGTGTCTTAATACAGCTGGCAAACTTAAAAGAGGACTGTTCAGAAAATTTCTGTCAGTCCTCTTTTTACTGTTTCTATTATTTTGCAACAAAGTTTACAATCTTGTTCGGTACATAAATCTCTTTGATAAGGTTCTTACCTTCCAGGAAGGAAGCAATTCTCTCGTCTGCTTTGGCGATTTCGAATGCTTTTTCTTTTTCACATCCGTTAGGAATTACGATTGTTCCTCTTACTTTACCGTTTACCTGTACACCGATCTCAACGGTCTTGGCAATTGTTTTGCCTTCATCGTATTTCGGCCATTCGGAAACTGCCAGTAAGCCTTCTCCTCCGATAAATTCCCAGATTTCTTCGCAGATATGCGGTGCGAACGGGCTAAGCAGTTTGATAAAGATGGTAAGGTCATCTTTGCTTAAGTGTCCTTCTGCTGTGATCTCATTAATGAGTGTCATCAGGCTGGCGATCGCTGTATTGAATTTCAGGTTCTCGATATCAGAAGAAACTTTTTTGATGGTACGGTGGAGTTTCATCTCCAGTTCATCAGATACGGATTCTTCAGAAAGGATATCTGTTAGCCCTGCAACACGGTCCAGGAACTTCTTACAGCCCTTTACAGAGTTCTCGCTCCATGGTGTAGCTGCGCCATAGTCACCCATAAACAGCACATAGGTACGAAGAGTATCTGCACCGTATTCTTCTACAATATCCAGCGGGTCAACTACATTACCCTTGGATTTACTCATTTTATCTCCGTCCGGTCCGAGGATCAATCCCTGGATGGAACGTTTTGCGTATGGTTCCGGTGTATTTACTACGCCAAGATCATACAGGAAATGATGCCAGAATCTGGAGTAGATCATATGTCTGGTAACGTGTTCCATACCACCATTGTACCAGTCAACAGGCATCCAGTATTTCAGTTTGTCCATATCTGCCAGTGCATTTGCATTGTGCGGATCTGTATATCTTAAGAAATACCAGGAAGATCCTGCCCACTGAGGCATAGTATCTGTCTCACGCTTCGCTGCAGCACCGCATTTCGGGCATGTGCAGTTTACGAAAGAATCAATCTTTGCAAGTGGGGACTGTCCGTCTTCACCCGGCTCGAAGTCCTTTACATCCGGCAGACGCAGCGGAAGTTCGTTCTCCGGAACTGCTACAACACCGCAGTTCGGGCAGTGGATAAGCGGAATTGGCTCACCCCAGTATCTCTGGCGGTTGAATGCCCAGTCTTTCATCTTATACTGAACACCGGCTTTACCGATTCCTTTTTTCTCCAGTTCTTCCAACATACGCTCAATAGAATCTTTCTTCTTTGCATATCCGTTCAGGAAATCGGAGTTTACCATTTCGCCGTCGCCTGTATAGGCTTCTTTGGAAATATCTCCGCCTTTGATAACTTCGATAATGTCGATGCCGAATTTCTTCGCGAAATCATAGTCACGCTGGTCGTGAGCAGGTACTGCCATGATAGCACCTGTACCATATCCCATCATTACATAGTCAGCAATGTAAATCGGGATTTTCTTACCGTTAACCGGGTTGATTCCCTCCAGTCCCTGGATTCTCACACCTGTTTTATCTTTTACAAGCTGAGTTCTCTCAAACTCTGTTTTCTTTGCACACTCATTACGATATGCAGTGATCTCATCCATGTTTGTGATTTTATCTGCATATTTGTCAATGATCGGATGTTCCGGTGCGATTACCATGAATGTTACACCAAACAGAGTATCCGGTCTGGTTGTATAGATTTCAAGTTTCTCATCGATTCCGTCAACATCGAAGTTAACGAAAGCACCTTTTGATTTGCCGATCCAGTGGATCTGCTGCTGTTTTACATTATCCGGATAATCTACATCTTTCAGACCTTCCAGAAGCTTATCTGCATACTGGGTGATCCTTAAATACCATACATCTTTGGATTTCTGAACAACATCGCTGTGGCAGATATCACATTTACCGCCCTGGCTGTCTTCATTGGAAAGGACTACTTTACAGTGCGGGCAGTAGTTAACCAGTGTTCTGTCTCTGAATACAAGACCTTTTTCGAACATTTTCAGGAAAATCCACTGTGTCCATTTGTAGTAGTCTTCATCTGTTGTATCGATCACACGGTTCCAGTCAAAGGAAAATCCAACTTTCTTTAACTGGTTTGAGAATCTCTTGATGTTCTCATCTGTGATGATACGTGGATGTGTTCCGGTCTTTACTGCGTAGTTCTCTGTCGGGAGACCAAATGCATCAAATCCGATCGGGAAAAGTACATTATAGCCTTCCATACGACGTTTTCTGGAAATAACCTCCAGACTGGAATATGCTTTGATATGTCCTACGTGCATACCGGCACCGCTTGGATATGGGAACTCTACCAGACCATAGAATTTAGGTTTGTCACTGTTATCTTTGGCTTCGAAGACTTTGGCTTCTTCCCATTTTGCCTGCCACTTAGGCTCAATCTTTTTAAACAAGTATTTCATCTCTATACTTCCTCCAACATTTTGCTGTATGTGAACTACCCGGCAACAGAGTTACCAGGGCATCTGACTTAAGGCGAGATACCGTCTTTTTCAGGGTGCGTCCATGACACCACTACTGTTTGCTCCACTGAGCTACACAGCTGCTTTTATTATTTCCGGCGGTTTCAGTCCGATTATGGACATCTTATCCTAAAAATTTATTTTAATTCAACAAAGGCTGTTTGTCAATGTAACGTTTTGCTGTATCTAGTGTTTTTGCTGTAAAAATGGCACTTATTTCGCATTTTCGAGTAATACACCACTAGAGTGTGTCTGAAAAATCATTCCCGCAAAGTGTGACGCACATCTTGCAGAAAGCCTTTTTCAGACACACTCTAGTTCTGTCAACAAAACGTAAAAAACAGGACATTCCGCATCTCTGCAAAATGTCCTGCCATTTTTATTTCTTAACTATATTTTAATTACTGCGCTAACACAAATTACTGCTCTATCAGTAATTACCCTTTTTTTATTCTTCAGCTTTATCCACTTTGCTTGCTCTTGCTTCGATTTCTTTTGCCTGGATATCGTTCGGAGCCTGCTCGTAGCGTGCGAATTCATAGGAGAATTCTCCGCTTCCACCTGTCATAGAACGAAGATCTGTGGAATATCCATAAATCTCAAGCTGTGGAACATCTGCCTCAATAATGGTATTGCCCTGATGATCAGGAGTCATACCAAGAACACGGCCACGACGTTTGTTCAGGTCGCCCATAACATCACCGGTAAATTTATCCGGAACAGTTACTTTCATAGATACGATTGGCTCTAAGAGTACAGGTGATGCATCCATAAAGCCTTTCTTAAATGCAAGAATCGTTGCCATCTTGAATGCCATTTCTGAGGAGTCTACCGGATGATAAGATCCATCATATAAGGTAGCTTTCACACCAACTACAGGATATGCAGCCAGAGGTCCTTTTAATACGCATTCCTGAAGACCTTTCTCAACTGCCGGGAAGTAGTTCTTCGGAACTGCACCACCAACTACAACCTGTTCAAATTCATAAGGTGTCTCCAGATCGCCTGATGGCTCGAAACGCATCTTAACATGTCCATACTGTCCATGTCCACCGGACTGTTTCTTATGTTTACCCTCTACATCTGCATTCTTACGGATCGTCTCGCGGAACGGAACCTTCGGTTTGCTCAGCTCAACATCTACTTTGTAGCGTTCTTTTAATTTATTCATAACGATATCGAGATGCTGATCACCGATACCATAGATAAGGCTCTGACGGTTTGCACTGTCATTTACTACACGCAGTGTCTTGTCTTCACTCATCATCTTCGCAAGTGCCTGGGAAATCTTATCCTCATCACCCTTCTTCACTGCTTTAAATCTCTTACAGGTATATGGTGTGGAAAGGAGTGCCTTCGGATAAAGAATCGGATTTGCTTTTGTCGCAAGGCTGTCACCAGTCTGTACGCTGTTTAATTTGGCAATTGCACCAATATCACCGGCATGAAGTTCCGGAACCTCGATCGGTTTGGATCCTTCAAGTACATATAATTTATTCAGACGTTCTTCTTCGCCTTTCTCTACGTTTAATAAAGTGTCATCGGATTTGATAACACCGGAGCATACTTTAATAAGAGAATATTTGCCAAGGAACGGGTCTGCAATTGTTTTCCACACATATGCGGATTTCACTTTCGTGAAGTCGTAGTTTGCTTCAAAGATCTCATTTGTCTTCTGAGCGATTCCGTTGCAGGAGCGTTTGTCCGGGCTTGGGAAATATCCGCAGATATCATCCAGTAAGTTGGATACACCGCGAAGATTGATCGGTGAGCCCATGCATACAGGTACGATAGATGCTTCCTGTACGTTCATTGCAAGTGCTGCGGAAACCTCTGTTACTGAGAATGTATCACCTTCAAAATAACGGTCCATGAATTCCTCGCTGGTCTCTGCAACAGATTCCATAAGGATATCGTGATATTTCTCCAGATATTCATCCAGGTATTCAGGAATCGGGCATTCCTCTTTCTTACCTTTATCTATGTACTTACGTCCTGCCTGTTTTACAACATTTACATATCCTACAAATTTGCCGTCTTCACGAATCGGGAAGTGAAGCGGTGCGATCTTCTTGCCGTAGAGTTCAGTGAGCTGTTCTACTACTTTACGGTAGCTGACATCATCTACGTCCATATCTGTGACAAAGATCATTCTCGGAAGTTTATATTTCTCACATAAGTTCCATGCCTTCTGTGTTCCAACCTGAACGCCTGCTTTACCGGAAACTACAATGATCGCTGCATCTGCTGCGCTTACTGCTTCTTCTACTTCGCCTACGAAATCGAAATATCCGGGAGTATCCAGCACATTGATCTTTACCTTATCCCACGGTACCGGGATCAATGTGGTAGAAATGGAAAAATGTCTCTTAATCTCTTCTTTGTCATAATCGCTGACAGTATTTCCGTCTTCTACTCTTCCGAGACGGTTAGTCATTCCTGCTAAGTAAGCCATTGCTTCTGCCAGTGTAGTTTTGCCAGCGCCCCCATGACCTAAAAGGACTACATTTCTAATTCGGTCAGTTCTAAATACATCCATGTTGCGTACCTCCCTGTTTGTCTGTTATGTTATTGCCGCCTGTAACGTCCGCAGCAACGATATGGCTATATATTACTAAATTTTTTTATATTTTTCAAGTATTTTATGAAATTTTAACATCTTTTTTTGTGAACTTCTTGTAAATTGATGAGCATTTTATATATTTTCAGTAATTTTCACGGATCTCGACTGTGAACTTTATCTTAAGTGTACAGCTACTGACTATAGCAATCCTCGTAACCAGCGTGTGATAGACAGAGAAGATACCTTCATATGATACGGCGTTCGCTTTGTCGCTTTAAATTATTTATGTATAAAAGTGCCGTATGAATTGACTTTTCAAATCATATCCTTTAAAATAGTAAATTATGAAATCATGTAACTGTTCCGTATTTTCACAGTTACGAATAATGTTACCTGAAAGGATGCAAAAACCACTATGAAAACTATCGGTTTTATCGGTCTCGGACTGATTGGCGGATCAATTGCCAAGGCCATCCGAAAATACCATGAAGACTACCGACTTCTTGCTTATGATCAGGATCGGGAAACACTTGCTGCAGCAGTAAGCAGCAATATGATCGATGCTGTATGCGAAGAACATGATGAACGTTTCAGGAGCTGCGATTATATTTTCCTGTGTGCTCCTGTAGAATTTAATGTAAAATATCTTGAATATTTCAAAGACAATATCGGTCCTGACACGATCCTCACAGATGTTGGAAGTGTCAAGGGCATTATCCATAAAGAAGTAGAACGTCTTGGAATGGAATCCCGTTTTATCGGAGGTCATCCAATGGCCGGTTCTGAGAAGACCGGATTCGAAGCTTCCAGTGACCGTCTGATTGAGAATGCTTACTATATTATTACTCCGGGCGGTGAAGTTGCACTGGAACGCCTGACAGATTTCACAGAGATGATTTCTTCCCTTGGTGCGATCCCGATGGTCCTTACAAGTGAAGAACACGATTTCATCACTGCCGGAGTCAGCCATCTGCCTCATATTATTGCTTCTGCACTGGTAAATCTTGTCAATATGCTGGACAGCGATCAGGAATATATGAAAACGATTGCAGCCGGAGGTTTCCGTGATATCACACGTATTGCTTCTTCTTCTCCGATTATGTGGGAGCAGATCTGTGTGGAAAATAATCAGAATATCTCCAATGTTCTGGATGACTACATCCGCCTGCTGGTTCAGATCAAATGTTTTGTGGATAACAAGGACTCCAGGAGTCTGTATCAGATGTTTGCAAGTTCCAGGGATTACCGTGATTCTATTGATGTGGTAGACAATGGTCTGCTGAAAAAGGCTTATGTCCTGTATCTTGATATCGCGGATGAGGCCGGCGGTATTGCTACGATTGCCACTATCCTTGCGATGGAGAAGATCAGCATTAAAAATATCGGTATCATTCACAACCGTGAATTCGAGGAAGGTGTCCTCAAAATTGAATTCTACGACGGAATCTCTATGGAAAAGGGTGCCACACTCCTTAAGAAAAGAAATTATATTGTCTACGAGCGCTAAACAGATCACCCTTTGACATTCATTTTAAAAATATTTTGTCAAAAGCAGATTGCTATAAATAGCTGCAGGGAAATACAGAAATATTATAAAAACAGGCAGGAATCAAACATGGAAATAAAAAAACAGACAAACCTCAGAGGAGAACTCACTGTACCCGGAGATAAATCCATTTCCCATCGTGCAGTCATGTTCGGTTCTCTTGCACAGGGTACTACAAAGATCACACATTTTCTTGAGGGAGCTGACTGTCTCTCTACTATCTCCTGTTTCCGGAAAATGGGAATCGATATTGAAAGAAATGCTTCCGAAATCCTCGTTCATGGAAAGGGACTTCACGGACTCAGTGCTCCGTCTGAAACTCTGGATGTGGGAAACAGCGGGACTACCACAAGACTGATCTCCGGAATTCTGGCAGGACAGTCTTTTACCAGCGAATTAAACGGCGACGCTTCCATTCAGTCCCGTCCAATGAAAAGGATTATGACTCCTCTTCTGTCTATGGGCGCTGATATCGTGAGTCTTAGAGGCAATGGATGCGCACCTTTGCGTATTACAGGAAAGCCTTTACATGCCGCTCATTATCAGTCACCGGTTGCTTCCGCACAGGTAAAATCCTGCGTGCTTCTGGCTGGTATGTATGCAGATGGGATCACCAGCGTTACTGAGCCGGTACTTTCCAGAAATCATACAGAAATCATGCTGAATTATTTCGGCGCAAATGTGACTTCCCAGGGAACAACTGCTTCTATTGAACCGGAGCCTGTACTGAACGGACGCGAGATTAAAGTTCCCGGAGATATTTCTTCTGCTGCTTACTTTATCGCAGCAGGGCTTCTTACTCCCGGAAGTGAGATTCTTCTTAAAAATGTAGGCATTAATCCAACCAGAGACGGAATGCTTCGTGTATGCAAGGCTATGGGGGCTGATATTACTCTGCTGAATGCAAGTACAGAGGGTGAGCCTACCGCTGACCTGCTGATCCGCACAAGCAGTCTTCACGGAACCACTGTTGAGGGTGAGATCATCCCCACACTGATCGATGAAATCCCGATGATCGCTGTGATGGCAGCTTTTGCAGAGGGGACTACTGTTATCAGGGATGCACAGGAGCTGAAGGTAAAAGAATCTGACCGTATCGCAGTGGTAACAGAAGGGCTGAAACGCATGGGAGCTGATATTCAGCCGACTGATGACGGAATGATCATCCATGGAGGAAAGCCACTTCATGGTGCCGAGATCAATTCTTATCTTGATCACCGTATTGCCATGTCCTTTGCTGTTGCAGGTACAATTTGTGACGGTACACTTACTATCAAAGATGGGGACTGCGTTAAAATTTCCTATCCGGAATTCTATGAAGATCTGTACTCTCTCGGAAAATAGCAACTGTCATTTATAATTATGCTGCTGTCAACATATCATTTTTTTATGTTTGTTGACAGCAGCATAATTTTTACTGTTCACCTGTAATATCCCGCAAGATGTTTTTTTATCCTGCATATCTTTTATCTTTCTGTACATACTTTTCATAACAAAGCATAATTTGCAATTCCTATTTACAGTATCTTCATACTCTCTCAGATTGTATTTTTATAGATACTTGAGAAATTTTATCCAAAATAGTCTTTTCTTTTTCCGATAAATCGGTTATAATGTGAATCGTCAGAAGATTGTTATTATTTTAACATTATTCGATTTGTTTTACTATAGCAGGATTTCACACTCTGATGGTCTGGATTAAGATGCATTATTTATGAGGATTGCTATAAACACTGATATTATAATTTTCACGGTGAGTATACCATACAGGTATACAGCCAGAGAGGAGCTAACATTTATGAAAATCTTATTTTACGGCACAAAAAACTACGACGAAGAATTTTTCGAGAAGCTTCTTCCTTCCTATCCGGGAATTACAATTAAATTTACCGAAGCAAATATTCATGAAGAAACTGCTTCCCTTGCAAAAGGATATGAGGCAATTTGCGCTTTTGTAAACGCTGATCTGAGCACTCCTGTTATCGAAGAGCTGAATGCTCAGGGTGTAAAACTGATCCTTATGCGCTGCGCAGGATATAACAATGTAGATCTGGAAACTGCTCACAAATTCGGAATGAAGGTTCTGCGTGTTCCGGGATATTCTCCGGAAGCTGTGGCTGAGCATGCAATGGCACTTGCGCTGACCGCAAACCGCCACACACATAAAGCATACATCAAATGCCGCGAAAACAACTTCTCTTTAAGTGGTCTGATGGGACTTAATTTCTATCAGAAAACTGCCGGAATCATTGGTACCGGAAAAATTGGCCAGGCAATGGCAAAAATCTGCAAAGGTTTTGGTATGAGAGTTATCGCTTACGATCTTTTCCCGAATAAGAGCCTGGATTATCTGGAATATGTATCTCTGGATGAGCTTCTGGCAACCAGTGATCTCATCAGTCTTCACTGCCCGCTTACAGAAGAAACCAAACACATCATCAATGAAGAAACTATCGCCAAAATGAAAGATGGTGTAATTCTTGTAAACACTTCCCGCGGCGGCCTGATCAAGACAGAGGACCTGATCTCCGGAATCCGTGATCATAAGTTCTTTGCAGTAGGACTGGATGTTTATGAAGAAGAAACTGATTTCGTATTCGAGGATATGTCCGAGCGTATTCTGCAGAGCTCCATTACCCAGCGCCTGCTCTCCTTCCCGAATGTAGTGATGACTTCTCATCAGGGATTCTTTACAAAAGAAGCACTGACTAACATTGCCGAGACTACTCTCGAAAATGCAAAAGCATTTATGGATGGAAACGAACTGAAGAACGAGGTTCTTTCCTGATAATTACAGAAATATAATCAGGGGGCTGTCGCAATAATAATTCCAGCGACAGCCCCCTTGTGATTATTTTTCAGTTTTCGTTTTAGTTTCTGATTTCGTTGTATCTGCAGAATCTGATGTTTCAGTTTTATCCGCAGATTTTTTTGCAGAAGAATCTGATGTTTCTGCTTTATCTGTAGTTTCTGTTGCATCTGTAGTATCTGTAATGTCAGCGGTTTCTTCCTCAGGCTCATCAATCTGTTTCATATCCTCGTCAGAAGTATCTGCATCCATTTCATTCAGCTCTTCTTCTGTCAACGGTTCAAGATCATCCTGATAAATTTCCTTATTTGTAATATCATCTTCTGACTTCTTCCCACATCCGGCAAGACCGATGGATGCCAGAAGCATTCCTGTAATCATAAAGTATTTTATTTTTTTCATTTTAATCATCCTTTCGTCTGTTCCACATAACACAAATGGTGTTTCATTTTCAGATAATATTTATTCTGCTGTTCTCAATCTGCCTGCCAGATCTTTTATTTCCTGTATGATATCTTCTCTGTCTCTGACCGGCACTTTGTCTGTACGGTTTACATATACAGTCCCCAGACTGTCACAGCTCATCTGACGAAGCAGCATCTCTGCCGTACTTTCCGCTTTTTCTCTGGGTCCGATACTTCCTGCTGTCAGCAGAACTGCTCCTGTTTTCTTCTTAGGAACAGGTTCTTCTTTACGGATATATCTTGCACTGAAATAGGTCTGCAGTCTGCTCATCACAGCAAGAAGCATTCCCGTAACCTCCTCAAAATATACAGGAGATGCCATAATAATATGGTCACATTCTTCAATGTACGAAAGAACCTCCTGCCATTCATCTTTGACTGCGCATCCTGCATGGTCAAAACACCATCTGCAGTCTATACACGGGCGGATATCTGCCCTGTAGGCATTAACCACCTTAAAACCCCCTCCAAGATTTTCCTGCAGAGTCCGGATCATATATGCAGTTTCACCGTTCTTTCGCGGTGAACCGTTGAATATCAATGTTTTCATCTTTATTTTTCCTCATATTCTTTCCTGAGAAGTGCTATCTCACGTACCCATCTCTCATTATCTTTGAGTGCTTTCAGAGCATGTTTCATACGCTTTAGAGCGTGTCTGAAAAAGGCTTTCTGCAAGATGTGCGTCACAATTTGTGGGATA
>OHPG01000066.1_pt1 | contig 84009 bp, 75 predicted proteins | sample 1577751 | NCBI WGS metagenome assembly OHPG01 (sample SAMEA3879548, study PRJEB24766) | human gut metagenome | biome: human-associated habitat; feature: feces | place: USA | collected 1985/1987
CCGCCTTCCGCTCCCACCTCCAGCGCGGAAGCCGTCACCTCCGGCACGGGCTTGACCGTCGCATCACGCATCACAACGCGCTCCATGATCGGCCAGACATCGTTGACTCCCAGCGCGGGGGCTGTGTCAATCCTCATGCCTCCCATCCGCAGCCCCACTTGCATGGTACTGCTCACCTCGTGAGCCTTGGCTTTTGCCGTGAAGCAGGCCGTGTTGCCGCTCCCGCAAAACAGGCTTGTCATCGGCATCACGTAGTGGCCGTCCACAAACATCTCCCAGCGATTCTCAACATTGGCGTGGTCAGCCGATTGCCGGGGAGTTATCGCCACAGAAAGATAAGTAACGCTGGGCGCCAATGCCCACATATACTGCTGATCACCTACATCCCGCCCGTAATCCGTGCCGCGCAACAGGCAGGACGTGCTGCTGCCCAGGTAGCCCTTGGGGTAGATCGTCACCTGCCAGGCGGGCGTCATGTCTCTGCTGGTTGCGCCGTTGACAGAGTTGATCAGCGGGTATCTGTAATTTGCATTATCCCAGGCATAATCTACCCAATGGATGGGATGCGCATAACAATCCGCCGCCGGATTGGTCGCCGAGGAATAGCCTTGCGCCGTACTCCCCAGCAGGATAGACACCTTGTCAGAGCCGATGATGCGCCACACAGAGGCGGCGGCATAATCTCTATTACGGCTATTGCCCATGTAGTTGGCAAACTTCCACGCCCCAGTGCTGCAACCAATCAGAGATACGCCGGCAGCCTTGGTCATCGTGACCAGCATGTCCTGCCAATCGTTACCGTATACGCCCTCCTTGATGGATACGTTGGCCGTGCCCACATTATAAGCGGCGGACATCTGCATCTGCCTCACAATGGTAGTTACCCAGGAGGGGATCAGGGTCTCCATGTAGTACCCCATCCGCCGCCAATCATCTGCGGCCCGCTGCTCTATCAGCGCCTCGTAAGAGATAGCCTCCTGGGCCGTGGCAGGCAGCGGCACGCGAACGCCGCCGTTGGCAGTAACGGTGCCCGTCGCAGTCAGACCGCCGGCCAGCGTCATGTTGCCCGCCGCGTCCACCTGCGGGATGGCGGCAAGGGCCTGCTGGGCTGCGGTGGCGGAGTCAGAGGCATTCTTGGCGGAGGTTTCTGCATTGGTTTCCGCCGTCTTGATTCTGCCTTCCGCCTGGTCTATTTCCCCTTTGGCGGTTTCAGCCTGTTCGACAAAGGGCGTGATTGCCTCCATGGCTTCCGCCTGGACCGTCTGCACTGCCTGCACGGCTTCCGTCTTTGCCGTTTCCACGGCTGTGACAGCAGCGCCTTGTGCGCTGGCTACCTTGTCCGTGGCGGTTTTCTGCGCTCGCCCTACAGCAAGAACGGAATCAGCTTGCTTGGCTTGTATGACGGTAACGGCTTCCTCTTTGGCCGCGCTGATCGTCTGCGTAAAATCTGAAACAATCCCTTCCACAGCCGTCTTGGCGTCATTGGCGCTCCTGGCATCGTGGGCCGCATCAGCGGCGGACGTGCTGGCAGAGGCCGCGGCATTGCCAGCCGCCACCTTGGAGGCTTGAGCGGCGCCGGCATAGCCTTCCGCTTCTCTGGCTCGTTCCGCGGCGGTGATAGCCGCTCCGGTTGCCGTCGTGGCTGCCTGACTCGCTGTGTCCGCGTCCGTGCGGGTGCTGGAAGCATCCTGCTGCGCCTGCTGGGCGGCGAGGGAAGCCGCCGTGTTGGAAAGCCACTGCGCCTTGATGGTCTTGCCTGCCTCGATAGGAATCGCAATGCCCATCACCGGAATGTCGTACACAGTGGAAGCCTCAATGGGAGTCACGGACTCCACAGCGCCGATGTAACCCGCAAATAGCCGTAAATCCTCTCCGGATTCATCCTGGGCATGGATGGCATACGGCCAGCGGCCAATAGGAAGGGCGGGAAAGGTAAGCTCCAGGTAATTCTCCTGTTCGCCATGCTCGATTGTGATGGGCAGCTCTCCTTCCTCCGTTTTCACGGTGCCCGCAAAAGAAACGCCCGTTACCGGGAACGGAGATTGAGTCACGTCCTCACGCAAAAGCCAGCCTATGCGCTTGGCATAGCCGGCTGTCGTGGACAAATGGCGTGTAATCCCCAGAAAATTAAGCATGCCTCCTTCATGAGGCAAACCCGGAAAAATCTCAAGTTGCCGAGTGTCACTACTTTTTGCCGGACTTTACGGGAGGATCAAATGGCAGGGACGCCAAAAGAATCATAAAGTTCTCTCCTGCATCTACTTTCATCTTCTCTGGTGCATAGGCTCCATCCATCTTGTTGAGCTCGGCAATGGCTGCAATTTTCGATGGCATCTTGAATTTCATGCCATTTTCATCAATGGAAGACTCTTGGCAAAGCTCTGACGTGTTGTCAATATCACCGATGGGAGTTGTCACAACGCGGGAAAGCCATTCCATGCGTTCCTGCTTGGTCAGCACGGCGGATTTATTCAACTGGGCGTTCAATTCGTCAATCATTCGCACAATTTCAGCATCTTTGGACAAACGGGAAGCCGCCTTACTTGCCGCCTCATTGCTCATGTCCTTGCGTTTGTAAGCCTTACGGTATGCGTCCGCCTTGGACAATTTTCCATCAACCAGGAGCCTTGCAAACTCCTTCTTCTTCTCCGTCGTCCTGGATTTGTTACCCTCTCTCTTCATACCAATATTTTACCCTCCTGTTTTTCGGCGTGTCGAGTTGCCGAGTGTCAACGTTTCTTGCCGATAGCATCAACCTGCTGACTTTGAATCCTCAACTCCATCCAAAAAATCACGCCCCTGCTTGCTCAAATAATGCACACAGGGACGTGACCCGGTTTTGACCACGTCGCCAGTCCTTGCCAGGTAATCCAGCCTGTGGGACACGTTACTGGGGTCCAGATGGCACCTGTCAGCAATCTCCCGTGACGTTCTTCCCGGATGATCTCGGACCTCCATCAGGATAAGCAGTTGCGACGGCCGCACCCTCTGGCGGACAATGTTCCGCAACAGGTCTTTTCTGACTGACGACTCGTTCATTCTCCCTCCCTTCTCATGTAGCGTTCAAAGCAGTAGTCCGGCGCGTCCTCGACCCTGCATACCACGTTTTCGCCCCGGTACAGGCGGGAGGCGATACGGGCATCCAAATGTTCCCCGATATGTTTCGGCAGCAGGTTGGAGGTGAGCATCGTCCATTTCCCGAGCCGTCCGTCAACAACACGGTTCAGCGCGGACAGAATGGAAGGCGTGGTGTTCTCAGCTCCGATGTCGTCCAGAATCAGCACGTACACCTCTTTGACCAGATACTCCACGAATGCCCAGTCCCCGGAACGAAGCATGGAAACCACCTTTTGCCACTTCCAAAGCTGGATTGGAATCGTGGGGCGCTCTTTGACCAATGCAGTCCTCACGGACTCCGCCAGATGCGTCTTGCCCACCCCGGAAGCCCCCAACAGGGAAAGCCAGCGGCGCGGACGAACCTTGTTCACCACGTCGTTGATGAACCACTGTGCCTCGCGGTGCATGGCTTGAACCTCTGGGTGCACTCGCTCGTCAAAGCCGCCCATATCGTACCGTACAGGCTTGTAATTGCGGACAATCCCGTTTTGAGATGGCGCAAGGGCAACTTGCCCAGCCAAGTGTTGAATATCATCCATCATTCGTATCTCCTTCCTGCGTTGGCGTCCTTCCGTCCAGATGGACCTTGTTGCCGCCCATGCTGCACATTATTGGTTGCCCAGGAGCGGGCATACTTGCGGGCCGCCGGCTTCCAATCGGCAAGAGGAATCCCCTTGCTGTCCCGCCAGCCACGGGCGCTGAAATCATCAAAAAACGACTCTGCGCACCGTTTCAGTTCGTCTCCCTTGGGAGTCATAAGCTGGGCCGCCATGAAAAGCCGCACTTCCTCCGCACTCCGTGGGAACTGTTCTACACCCCTGTTTACAGAGCACGGCTCCGACTCCGTATACGTCTTCGTCTCCGTCTCCGTATAAGCGGTGGATTTCCGTGACTCACCGTTATTCACCGTGGATTCCCGTGAACTACCGTGACTCACTGTATTACACGGTGAATCACCGTCAGGAAGCGGGAACTTGGGCTTACTCTGTCTGCGCTGCCCGAAATTGATGATCTGCACATAATCCTTGCCCCCGACACAGTATGCCCTTACAAGCCCGGCTTCCTCCGTTTCATGGAGGCAGTCTTGAATGTCCTGGTTACTGACTTTGTCAAGGTGCAGGGGAAATAAGCGAGTCCTCAATACCGTTGGTCGAGCGTCAAACAGGCCGTAGTCATCCGCCACCAGCAAAAGCCGATGGAAGAAACACTCGGTTCGCCACGACAAAGCCGCTACCTTTTCCGAATCGAGAAACCCTTCTCGTATCATGCGTGATGTTGCCATATCAAAAAAGCGTCAGTTGGGGGTTGTAGTTGAGCCACAGGCATTCAATCTTCTTGCCGCCCTGTGTGTCGTGGGAGACCTTGCATTCTTTCCGCCAGCCGTCCAGATAGGCGGAATAAAGCTCGGAATCGTAGCCGGATAGGACAACCTTGCCTTTCAAGGTCTGGAGGAAAACAAGAAGCCGTTCATGGTCCTCTTGGTCGTACTCATGCGCGTACCTCACGCGGTTGCCGAGGGTAGATTGCACATAGGGAGGATCCACGTAATGCAGTGTATCCGGCGTATCGTACCGGGACATGACCTGCAGAGCATCCATGTTGTTGATCTCGATATTCCGGTTCCGGAGTTCGGCCGCACATTCTCGCACTACGGCCGGATATTCCCGCCATGTCTGCGGGTAGGGTGTTGTTCTCAATAGACCATTACGTTTGAACCCCGGCTTGTGAATACCTCCGCCGTAGGACATCATGGAGTTGACGGCAAAGCGGAGAGCATCTTCGACTGGATCTTCCGCGATTTCAAATGACCTGGCATAGGCTTCTTGTGCGTATGGCGTCAATTCCAACAGACTGGCCAGCCGCGCGGATTTTTCCGTATCGCGCAAAACCTCGAAGAAGTTCACCACCCGGTCATAAAGGTCGTTATAGACCTCCATCCATGCAGGCTGCTTGTTAAGCAACACAGCCCCGGAACCTCCGAACGGTTCAACATAGATTTTGTGAGGCGGGAAAAAGCTGATAATCCAGGGGGCGATTCTGTTCTTGCCTCCAAGGTATCGGGCCAGAGCCCTTTTCCGTGGTGCTCTAGTGTTCATAATACAGCCACCTTTCCATGCCCCTGATTCTGCAATGTGTACAACAGGGGCGCTTCTTGGTTATCCCACGCCACAAGGCAACTCGGAGCGTTGGGCTGGTTGCCGGGCGTTTCTCCGTCCGGGCGGCAAAAGCGGATGCGGCCTTTCCAGAGGAACAGATACCGGGCACGGTGCAACACACACCGCTGAAACCAGCGCGTGTCCGACCTCATGAAAATGAGCGCCAGCCCTCCGCCCTGGTGCATACTCATGCGCTCCATGAACGCTTCTGCTTCATTCCCATAAGGAGGGTTAAGCCATACGCGCCCCTCCCATGGCATCAGAAGGCCGTTATCCTCCACGGTGTAGTTAACACGGGCACAATCCCACGGGCGCACAGTAGCGGCGCAGGGGTCCACATCAAAATGCCCCAGCAGATCCAATACGTAGCGCGGAGTGAGCCAGACGTTCGTGGTTTTCTCGGTTTTTGGAGTGTTAAACGTGTTCATTCTCCCTCCTTTCTCGGCTCCCAGTTATTGGGAATTTCGTCGTCAATACCTGTGCAACAAAAACAAGGGGAACCAGATTTCATGTCGCGATGAAGGTGCATGCAATTTTTGCAATTTCGCTCCTTTAAAGACATCCACGCCCTGCACGCGGCCCGCTTCCGCCATGTGTCGCGGATAAGTGCATTTAATCCGCACATGTTGCGTTGCATATGCCAAAAGGAAAGCCCCATATCGGGCACATCCGCGAAATACTTTTTGCTTCTGTGGGCTTTAAGCCAGCCGCGGGAGCGCCCATACTCAAACCAGGCTTTCTGCTCAGGCGTCATTTTCTTCCTCCTTGGTAGGGGTCCAATCACGACAGCAGTTTTTTAGATCGCTTATGATTCCGTGGGTGTAGCAAAAATAATCACCTTCGTTCATTTCACAGTTTGCACACGATTTTTTGAATGGGAACCTCCTTTCAAACACAATTTTTACCTGCCCTGCCTTCGCCAAGTCATGCACACGGTCAATCCCCGCACAATCCAGCGTCCTGTCGTCAATCCCCATGGCCTTGCAGGCTCCGTCCAGGTACGCTTTGCAGCGGGCAAGGCAGTTGTCCGCGTCCGGCTTGTTGCCCTTGAAGTACCAGATCACCCGGTAATGCGTCGGCTGCATCTTGTGGCCCTTCAGGGCTTCCTGCGTCACGGCACCGGCCATTGTTCGGGCGCGGCGCTTGGCAGACGTCTTCTTGTAGCCGGCCACAATGGCCCCCCTCTGCGTGAGAGGGGCCTTGGCGTTGGGCGACAGGCAGCGCGGCGTATGGGGCAAGGTAATGGTCAGCGTGGTCATCATGCCGCACCTCCCCCTATCTCCTTCACGGAGCCATCAGAGACTTTCACTTCTGCGCACCCTGCAAGCGTCTTCCGCAGCCAATCCTTGGACTCGGCTACCTTGGCGCCAGCATCCGCGGCCTTCCGCACGGAATGCACCAGCTTATCCAGGTCGGTAATCCCCACCTTGCAGCAGGACGTGAACGCCGGTGCCGTGATGCCATCGGGGAACAAACCGTTGAGGATTTGAAAGGCCGCCGCGGCATCCGTGATCGTAAACGCCTTCTTGCCGGGGGCCAGAACCAGCCCGGGAATATCCACTTCGGCTTTCAGATCCGCCTTCACTTTACCTTCCACGGAAGCCGCCCACTTCTTCGCCAGCTTGGCGAGGTCATAAGCTTCCCGACGCTTTTCGGGGGTCCACTGCTCCCAGGCAGCCGTTAAATCCCCGGACGTGACGTTCACCAGGGCCAGAGACACTGCCGGGCAGGAAGACTGGGCCCGGCAATACCGGCAAGCCTTCTCGCTGGGTTTCAGCGGAGCGTGTTCGTCCTGCGCCAGCTTGATGCAGGTTTGGAAAAACGCCCGTGCCTGCTCCACGCTCTCGCGAGTGTACCGGCACACGGCAGGTTCCTTCCGGCTCGCATAAGGCTGCAAAATGCAAACAAACACCTCATCTATCATTTCAAATTCAGGCAACCTGTAGCCACACTTGGAATCTGCCACCAGCACGGCCAGGGCGCTCAACTGCAAATTGCACTCGGCAGCCGCCACCGGCAGGTGGCCAAACTTGTAATCAATCACCAGCGCTCTGCGGCCCCAGTAAACTACCAGATCAGGCTTCCCGGAAAACATTCCATCCTTTTCAAAATACCGCACTTCGCGCATGAACTGTTCTCTCAACAAATCCTTGCTGAAATCCGACATTTCCAGGTACTTCTCACACAGGGAAATTTCCGTCTCGCGGCACCAAGCCACGGCTTCGGCGTCCTCCGGGTCCTCCGGCATTGTCCCTTGCTCCATGTGGACATGCAGCATGGTTCCCAGGGCGGCATCATCGCTCTCTTCGTCCACCGGGCACTTCCTTTCTGCATTCCAGCTTCCGGGGCAGAGGAAAAGCCTCTGCATCCCGCTGGCGCTGGGCAGCCCCTGCCGTTCGTCCTCGATGATCTCTGTATCAAACATAAGGTCAGTAAGTCAGGGGTTAATGTTCAAAAGTGCCAAAGGAGGGCGCATCCTCCGGTACATCCAGGCCGGGAATACCGTCTTCCGGCGCCGGAGCGGTTACAGGCGGCGGGGCCTGCGTCGTCTTGGGGGCCGCCTTGGGAGCGGGAGCAGATACAGGAGTCTTCGGCAGGTCGGGTTTCCTGGCGGGCTGGTCGTCATCCGGGAACACTTCCTTCACCCGCACCATACCATCAACAATGCCGTTATAAATATTGCTTAAATCTCGCAATTCATTTACGGTCATTTCTTCAAGCTTGTGCCCCAATTTGGTTTCGAGCAGGGCGCGCGTCACTCCATAAGCTAAAAAATTAGCTTCCAGGGATCGGAGAATATCAGCCTTATCACGCTTAAATCCACTCTCCTGCGTATTTTTTACGGCTTCCAGCGCTTCATCAGTCAACCAGCCGGGAAGTACCTGCAAGATGCAGGCGCGGATGCGGCGAGAAGCCATATTGGCGCACAGTTCGTAAACATCCCGTTCGTTATCAAGGGCGACACGCAGCATTTTTCCAGTCTTTTTCCCTTTGGAATCAGTCTCATTCTTATCGCGGGTATGAGGTACAGAGAAAGCAATTTCCCGGCGAACATTGGTCTCCTTGTCAAAACAATAGGCAAGACATTCGGACACATTGCAGCCGTTTCCATCTGCTCCCTTCGGGTCCCAATGGCGGGCAACTTCCTTCCATCCGGCTTCCGCATTGCCCCATGCGCCAATCAGCGCTTCCGCCAAGCGGATGCTAGGGCCCGTCACGGTCGTATTTCCGCGGGGATAGGAATAAGTGGCGGATTGCGCCAACTTCGGTTGAGCACAAGCCTGTTTCATTCTCAAGGTCACTTCAGCTAAATCCCGCGGAAACTGCTTGGCGATCCAAATGGAAGCCAGCACGGAAGTAACGGCTGCATTGCTTGTCATGGCAGCCAGGGCTCCGCCACTGGCGGGAGCCTGAACGGCAAAAGGATTGCCTGGTGCTTGATTGGTGAGTTCGTTTGTTGTATTCGTATTCACGTTATTAGTATTCTATTGGGTTAGTTATTGATAACAGGCCGGGGACCAGTTGGCGCTGGCCCCGGCCAACTGAATCAGTCTTGGCATTCCTCGCATTCGCAGCCCGCGATTCCGAGCATGTCTGCAATGGGATTTAAGCCAGCTCTCCTGTGGGCTTCCTTAAAAGCAAGCTTCACTCCCAAAGAAATAGTTTCGGGATTGCCGGAGAAACAAATTCCGGAGGCTTCCAAGTAGCCACGAGCCGCAAGCCATTCCGTACTTTTTGCGCCGGCCATTTTCGTAACAGCTTTGCAGGTAGAAGTCCTGCTGTTCACACTTTCACCCTTCTCAATCTTGATATGCAGAATGACAGGGGTCTTACACTGATTCACAAGCTCTTCCAGGCGGTTATACGCTTCTTCAATCATATCCACGGTGACGGGTGCTTGTTCGGCTACTGGATCGCAGCAGCATGCTTCGTCTGACGTGCAGGGCCAGGGCTGCGTATTCTTTTCTTCGGTGGTATTATCCATTGTATTGGTTTTCTATTGGTTATTGCTTTCCTCGAACCTCGAGGGGCGGGACGGTTTTGCGAAGCCGTCAAAAGCTTTCGGGCAGTCGGGCGTGAATCCGGAATGCGGACTCTTCCCCGCCTGTAGTTCGTTGTTGTCCATTTCCACGATGAGCCACGCTGTACCGGCAATGAGCAAACCACAGGCACCGCCAGCAATCAGGCGGCATGTACCAATGGCCAAGGCTCGAAGTAACGCCTTCATTTGCTCATTCCTCCTTCTCCATATTCCCGCAGGAGCGCTCTTCGGAACTGCTTGCCGTGCACCTTCATCTTGCCCTGCTTGCCCCAGTACAGGACCTCAATCACATGCCCCTTGTCCTTCAACTCATGGACGGTCTTCTTGATCACATCCCGGTCGGAATCGTACAGGAGAGCAAGAGTCTTGCAGTCGTAAAATTCTGTTTCAGGGTAGGTCATAGTATTTCATTAGGTTACAGTTCGTGCCAGCCGAGTAGCTTGAGCACATCAATCAGTTCGGGTTCCAGGTCAGTCATGGTGTCCGTCAGGGTTGTCCGTCGTGGCGTGATCCCGTTCGTACTGCACCAGGGCGTTTTCGAGGGCCGCCACTGCGGTTTCGTGCTCCGCCATCAGCTTTTCAGCGTCTGCGTGGCTCACGGCTACGTCGTCCACGCGGATGCAGCGGTCTTCGGTGTCGTATTCGATAATCATTGTTAGAATTGAATGGTTCCTGGTTATCGGGTACACTCTTGTGCATGGATTGGCACCCGTTCATTCAGCAGGCTCTCAAACTGCTCGGCAGTAAAAAGCTCGCAGCCATCATCTGCGTAACCTGGGTACTTCTCCACATCGCGACTGCATGCCCTTCTCAATTCGTCCAGCTCACGGCATTCTGCCAAAAAAACATGTACATGCTGGACCTGATCGCTTTGTTTAGTACTGCCTGTCTCATTGTTTCCTCCTTCACAATGGGGTGCAGATACCTCAACCCCCATTTGAGCAAGTTCTACCTCAAAAGAACGGCAGTAAAAAAAATAAAGCGCATCCTCAAAGCTCCGGAAAGCGATGACTATAAACTTCTCATGGCTCTTCACAAAACTCCCAATACGCATCTTAACGTCTATGATCCACTTGTTAAAAACCTGCGTTCCTACTGCGTCATCTGCAGGACAGGGGATGCCCTCCTTAGTGACGATCTCGTAACTTACAGAGGCCCTTTCGACCTTACTCACTTTGCCAGGCAATACATGAATACGCATTGCAGGCATTAACTGATAAAAGGTCTCCGGATTCTCTTCTCGGAGCATCATCAGGTCTGTTCTTGTAAGAGGCCTATTCATGCCGCGGGCTTCTTGGGTTCGGGGTTCTTCTTCTGGGCTGAGGGAAGCCCGCGCCTTTTGAGAATGTCAAGGAAGGCGTCTTCCGGAGCCTTCCCGGATTCAACGCACTCTTGGATGAGTGCCTTGCTTGCCGCCTTGTCTGCGGCAATTTTTTCGATGGGGATTTTGATTTCGATCATGGCTGTAAATCGTGTTTCTGGTTTCTGTATTACGAAAAAAAATGTATCTGTCAACGATATTATTCAAAATATTTTGTATAACGCTCGCAAAAAGGACTTGCAGATTACTAAAAATCTCGTATTGTTAAGGGCATGGACGCCCTAAAGCAGGAGATTCAGGAATGGCTCAAAGTGACCGGGAAAAGCAGGAAGTGGTTAGCAGATCAGCTTTTTGTTGACAAACGAACTGTGGACGCATGGCTTTCTACTGCTGGTAAAATTCCTCCTGCCAAAGCGGAGTTGATTAAAAAGCTGATGGAGCCATTGTCTCCAGGCGTGACTGGTGAATGCCGTGGTGCCCTGGACCTTGTTCTGAAACTGGACGCTGAAACCTACGGTCAATTTGCTGCCTGGGCTGCGCAAAGCGGATTTGAACCTACGGCGGACGGTATTGCCAAATGGGCGGTGCAGGTGGCTCACATGGCAGGGGAACAGGGCTCCCGGTCTCCGCGCAAAACACAGGACGCAGACTAAGGCTCTTTCATAGCCAGGTATGTGGTGGTGTTGGGTTGTTATCTTCATAACTTGGTTTTTTATTGGATTGCGAAAACATTTTTTCTCTCATATCTAACAAAAGTCAATAAATATTTCCCATTGGAGAAAATATCCAAGAAAAGCCTTGCCAAGATTTCCTGTATGCGAAAAATGCACGTATGGATGACCTCAAGGCTAAAATCAGGGTATTTCTGAAAGACACCCGCATGACTCGGGAAGAACTGGCGCACCGCTGTGCTGTCAAAAAAGGCATGATAGACAAATGGCTGTCTACAGTCCCTATCCCCGCTGACAAGCAACGGCTGCTGGACAACCTCATTGATAGCCACTACGCCAAAGTATACAGGGAAACAGACGTCCATATCAGAGTATCTAATGAGCGTTACCGGCTTATCCAGATTGAGGCGGCCAGACGGGGTCTGACGACAGAGGAATGGCTTGATGCTACGCTGCATCTTCACACGACTATGCCGTACCGTAGGCAATAGTTTTCCACTATTAAAAAGTCCGCTATGGTGGTTGTTTGTTTTCACATTTTCTCAGAGTTGGTGAACTCAAAGTAATAAAAAGATGACTTCTAATCAAGAGGGAAAGTTGTTTTTTATTACCTTTCCCCATAATAGATTGACATTTAGTCATAAAAATATTACTCTTGTTTCATATGAAGCAAGACCTCGCAGAAGTGAAAAGCTGGCTCAAGTCCCAAAAAAAACATTACTCATGGCTTGCCGAACAATGCCACGTTTCAGAAGGGGCGGTCAAAAACTGGTTTTCTAAGGGACACATTCCCACAGCTAAGTTCCTTTTCATTCAACGCCTAATGAATGAAGTAAGTGGGAGAAACCCTATTTCAGGTATCACAATTGATTTCACGGATGAAGAATGGGAAGCTATTTCTAAGATACTGGCTTCCAGTAAGCAAACCTTCATCCAGTTTGTTAATCAGGCTCTTGCAAACGCCGCTCAGGAGTATTTCCAAAACGCAATCAAAGAAAAAGTGGTCTCCCTTAAGCAGTTTTCCCCGGTTGATTCATTGCCAGCTGTGGCCACCATAAATAACCAAAGTTACTCTCTGAACGTGATTGGCAATATCGCCGCCGGCGGCCTACAGGCAGGAGACACTGTTCCCTATGCTATCAAATCAACGCGGCCGCTTGGTAAAAATGAATACATACTGCGAGTAGAAGGCAAGAGTATGGAACCGATCATCATGGACGGCTCCCTGGTTGTAATGCGTAAGCACACTATACCGCCCATCCCCAAGGTCGGAACCATTGTCGAATATTATGATGAACGGGGAGTCACTCTCAAAAAGCTGGTCCGGAAAAAGAATCCGGAAACAGGGAAGCTGGAGTACACCCTGCACCCACTCAATCCGGAGTTTGGCGACATCGAGCCGATGGACGGCGGGAAGATATCCGGCGTGTACGTGGAGACCCTCGACAAGTGGGAAAAGGCGTAAATACCGAAATAATGATAAACGTGTTGCAATTTGTATCTTTTATGGTATATTACACACCTTTACGTTAGATTGCTTCGCCCCTTGGCCTTCGGGCCAGGGGGCTTTTTTATGAAATGGCATTATTGCGCTTTCTTCAAATCTAATAGTTGTACTTGTTGCTTATAATCTTCCCATATATCAGCCAGTGCGTGATATGTTGTTTCATATTCAGGAATAGGTTTCGCCTGCATAATCCAATAGCAATAAGGATAGTCTAAAAATTTATCTCCAAGTATAACTTTAACTACAAAAACGCCTGCAACATCTCGATGCTTTTCAAAGAATTTTGTTTCATCTTTCCATAGATTGCGTGGCTTTAGAGCGTCTAAAGCTACTGCGTCAAGCATGGCTTTCTTCTTTTCATCAGTTTTAATATGATATTTTATTTCTGTAACTATTTCACGAATTGCTTTCTCCTTGAAAGTGCTTCCAAATTGGCGATATGCGCCAGACTGAATATCCAGCCATGCCTGCCCAGGGTTATTCTTCACGACACTTTTAAAATGCAACATAAGAGCTTCAGAAGGAGATTCCGTATTGTACTTTTCTTGCTTAATACGCCTCCATACATCATTAATACGTCTTTTGTGAGCATTTCGCACTTTGTTTGAAAAGTCATTCCAAACAGCACGAAAAATTTCTTTAGAGTTATTGAATATAGGAGCTTCCTTTCCTTGGCCCTTCCAATAAAGCCATGGATATTTAATGTTCTCTACTCCAAATAAAGCAGTGAATACGCCTATTCCTAAATCATATTCTTCGTCAGGCGTGGCTGGGGCCTGGTAGCCTTCCGCCTTCACCAGCCTTTTGGATTCGTCATCGGCGTCATCCCCCAGGGCCAATGCTGAAAATACCTTCAGGCGGCTTTCATCGGGCCTGAACTCCGGAAGCTTCCGAGAACTCGGCGCCTGTCCCCAATCCTGCAAGGAAGGGGAAGCGGTATTCTCCTGTAAATGGTCAAGGGAATCGGGAAGCAGGTTGGAATGCTTCGCATCCTGCGCCAGTGGGAAAAAGTCTGTCAAAGGACGATCTATTCCGTGGGATAAAGTAGTAAAAAGTATGGAAAAAGTGTAGAGCAAAGCGCGCATGGTAAACTCTACATACACCGTACACTCCTTAATATTCAATCTTATTCCGCCAACTTGAACCCAGGTTTGGATAAATTCGCCACTCCAGCCACGGACAGTAGCCAGGAGGCCACGGAATCAACCGCCTTGTTTCGGCTCCCGGTGCCCGCTCCGGCCACATAGGCGGCTGCCTTGGCATCCAGCAGAATCAATTCCGCCCAATCGGCAAACGTCATCTTCTTGTCTCCGGTGACAGTCTTCCACGTATTCCTAGCCGCCCGGTGAATCGCGGAATAATCAATCACTCCGGATGCGGTGCCCACGTAAATGCGCTGGCCAGTCGCCTGCTTGTAGCCAAACTCCACCGCCGCGCCCAGCATCGGCACGCCACCAATCATGGCAACGGGAGCCCCCAGCATGGCACCAAACCATCCTCCGTTCTTCTCCCACTCGTCCTCGTCATCCAGCAGGGCATGCCACAGGGCAATCACCGTCTGTTCGGCAACGGACATCACACCATATAGAGCAAGAGCCTGCCCCCAATTCCCGGCGCTCACATGGGACACGATCATCCCGACCTTATTCAGCACCTCGGAACTCATGAAACAGGCCATCTTCGCAAACAGGCTGGTGGAAGTCCCCAGCATGCTCTTCTGGCTTTGCGTCAGCGGCTGGGCCACCAGCTCCAGCGCCCTGGTCACGCTCTGCATGCACAAGGCGTGCATCTCTTCCTCCGTCATCGGGGAGCCGGTCCTTCTACCGGCCTCCTCCAGCTCGGCCCACTTTGCATTATACAGGGCAGCCATGGACACGGCATTGCTCCACACGTCCATCTTCTCAATAGCCCTCATGCCGGCCATGGAAAACCGAATCGCTCCGGTGTAATTCTGGTCGGAAGCATACCCCATCAACTGGCTCACCAGCTCCGCCTGCGCGTCATTGGATCTCGCCCGGAAAGCCTCCGTCTTCATCATCTCAAACACACCCATGCGTCCGGTCATGGACATCGTCTGCCCCAGATGCAGCAGGAAACTACCCATGCCCACCTCCCCGGCAAACATCCCGTGCATCAGGCCGCTTGTCTGCTTGATCATCGTCAGCACGTTCCAGGCCAGAAGAGCCACCGCCTTGGCGCTCTGGAAGCGGCTCGTCGCCTGGGCCCCGGCCAGCAGGGCACCCCCCTCCATCACTCCGGCCCCGTCGATCACGTCCAGCCAGTGCCGCAGCGAATCAATCCCGTGGCGTCCCATATGCTCCTTCAAGGACGCTGCCGCCTCCTTGTCCGCCAGGATGCCGCGCCAGCGGGAAGTAATATCCGCCGTGCAAATATAATTCTCCACCTCGGCGCTCGCTGCCTGGAACACGGCCTCGCAATCCATATTCCAGGCCAGGTGTAAATTGTGCTTCCGCCTGGGAATCAGCATCCCGTACTTCGCCCCGCCGGCCACGGCATTCGTCTGCTCCCCGAAGGACGCCTTCGTATCAAGCTTGTGGTCCGCCCGGAACACGGCCCGGAAATAATTCTCCACCGCGGGGAAGGGAACCCCCTCCCGCTCCTCATACACGCGGGCCAGCAGCTTTCCCTGCCGGTTCATCAGCTCCCGCAGACCATAGCCGAACGCCAGCCCTTCGGCGCCAACAAACTCGCGCAGGCGGGCAACCTCCGCTTCTCCAATGCCTTCATTCCGCATCGTCTCCACGTACTCGGCCTGCTCATAAAGTAAAATGGCATACATCGCCTGGGCACGGGAAACCTTCAACGTCTCTCCCTTCCTGCCCGGACGGACTACCTCCGCCTTCGCCGTAATATTCTTCCTTCTCCTGGCCCGTCCGTCTCCGGCCTTCACCAGTTCGTCCAGCTCGGCAAGCTGTCGGCGCATCTCCGGAATAAGCGCTTCCGGCACGGATGCCTTATCGTCGGAAAGCCCCCGGTCATTGTACTCCTTCTTGATCGCCCTGCGGCGCTCCTCCCTCTCTTCAAAAGACAGACCAACCCACTCGCGGGCCTCGGCGATCCTCACCGTGCGCTCCACCTTCACCAGCGGATTCAACACCACGCCGGAATCCCCGGTCTTCTTGAAATCAGAAAGAACTCTTGCCACGTCCCTGGTGCGTTGAACGCCAAAACACCGCTTGACCAGGGCCGTCACCTCCCGGTCCCGGGTATGCTTCATATTCCTCAACGCCACATTTGCTTCGGCAATCGCAGTAACCTCGGCATGCGCCAGAGCGCGCAGGGCGGGAATCTTCCTCCATCCATTCAACATCTGGGAATAGGACTGCAAGCCGTACTTCAGGTACTTGGCTACCTTCGTCTTCGTGGACGCCTTCGCATCCTCTTCCGCGTCACGCCCTCCCTGGGGCGTGGCCTGCCCAAGCCCTTCCACAATCTTCTCGGCCTTGAACTTCGTCCGCCGCCTCTCCTCGTCCAGCCTGGCGGACCAGGCTGTCCGCCCCGTCGTAATAAACAGGGCAAGGGCGCGCACGCAGGCGCGCGTCTGCTCCAGTCCCATCCCGGCCAAATGCCCGAACGTGTGCCAATCCTTCAATTCCAGCTCGGCCGCATCCCGTTCCTCTTCGGTGGACTGGTTGCTGGAAAGCACGCCCTCCAGCTCCAGCATCCGCTTCTCCTTCGCCTCCTGGTCCGTATTCATCATGGCGACTATCCCGTGCAGATGCCTGTAATCCTCCGCGCTCAACTTGCCCTTGTTAAACTTCCCGCTGGCCTTCTTCGTCGGCTGCACGGCCTTGATGCGGGCAACCATCTCCGTCCGCATCTGGTCGATGGCATACCGGTCCGCCTGTTCCAGCGTGCGGGCCAGCAGCTTGTCGATCACGGCATCCATGCGCTCGCTGGTATCGTCCATCAGCGTCTCCTTCTTCAGCTCATCGGAAAGCCATGTCTGTCCGTCCTCCAGACGGGTGGCAAGATTCTCGGCGGCTTTCATGTAGGGATAAAGGCCGAACCTGTACCCCTCCGGCAACGTCTTGTAAATGGACGCCACCACGGCCATCACCTTCCCGAAAGCCTCCGCTCCGTCGCCTGGCTTCAACTTGTTGGACGCACAAACCCGGCGCCATGTCTCCAGTGCTTTTGCCGTCTGGCTGCACAGCACCTCCAGACGGTTCTTCCGCGCTTCCCGTTCCAGCGTCACCCAAATACTCTCTTCTGTAGCAAGAGAGAAAGTTGCCTCCGGATCTGTGTAACCCTTCCACGCGCCACCCGTACTTTCATCCGCAAACTCCGTGATCTTGATGTCATTCTCGTCAAAAATCACATAGTTATACGTCTGTTGCAACTTTCCGCGGGATAGACTGTCTGCGTATTTAATCCCTTTGATTCCGGCCTCCAGCAAAGCAAGACTCGCCTCCTTTTTAGCATCCTGTTTAGTATCATCCCCTCCATCCCAGAAAGCGTCAACCAGCGCGACATAAATACCCTTGCCGCTTACATCCTCGCCACGGGCACCGGCCACATTTCTGGCATATTCAACGGCGTACCTCACCGCCTCCACCGGAGAGGAACTCAACAACTCTTCAATGTCGCGTTCCATGTACTCCCAGCCCAGCAAACTACCCTCATCAACATTCAGTTCTACTCGGTAGTTGGACGGACTGCCAGCAGCAACTTCTATTTCATCCAGATGGTCAACCAAAAACTGACAAACTACATTTTCTGCATCGTTCAGGTTTTTCGTATCGGGGTAATTTTTCGTATAATTCTCATTAACGCGTATATCCTCCCTCAATTTATCCTTAATGGCATCTATCTTCTTCTTGTCTCCTCTGGCATCAGATAAATCGCCAAGAACGGCATACACCGTATCTAGTGCACTATCCATAGCTACACGACTGATATTCTCCGGAAGTTTGATTCTATCGCGTAATCCTCGTGCCATATCATCCACGTTGGAAGCCTCCAAATCCTTGAACCTCCATGTCGCCACATCCTGCGCAAACTGGTTCATGTAGGCTTTATTTACCTCCTGATGCTCTGCAAAATACAGCCCCCATCCATACGCCTGTGCTCCCTCGCCTCTCCCCATTTCCTCCGTGGTGAACTTCCGAAAAGAATAAGGGGAGGCATGCAGGGCGGTAATGGAAAACGTCACACCCGGTTCTGTAATAACTGCATTTCCTGCTTCCAGATGCCCATCCCGGAACAGACCCTGCTCCTGCGCATTCGCGATAGAGAAAGACACAATCGCCTCACCAGGATATTCCAGTGTTTCATTGAACGGCTTTGACTCCCTGCGTTCTCCGTCCCACAGGATACGCCTCTGCACATTCCGACTCTCAATCTCACCAGCGGAACGCGCATAGCCATCAAGGCTCCCACTCTCATCCAGGCTACTCCCTCTGGCAAAGCCTTCAATATCCTGAATGGCGTGCTGAACCTCATGCAAAAGAGTGGAAAGCTGCGTCCCTATCGGCCCGATGTGGGCCAGATTGATCGCAATGGAGCGTTCTTCGGAATCATAATAACCACGGGCTGAATCCTTTCTATTCTTGTACGCCAAAATATACATCTTCCGCAAAGATGGATAAGCCTCATACAGCTCATCAAAATTCAGTACATCCTCAAGGCGCCCGCGCCATACGGGATTCTTCCTGTACCCCATTCCCTTGGACCACTCATCAAACATGCTCAAGAACGAAAAACCCTCCGGAGTCTTCAAGCTTGCCTGACTCGCATCAATCTCCGCCCGCATCTTGCCGTCGTCACGCCCTTCAAAAGCACGGTTGGTGTACTTGATCCATGTCTTGGCATTCGAACCAACCACGGAAAACGTTGCCGGAACAATGGCGCCGTCGTCAAACCGGCATTCCACTTCATTCACGTTGACAACCTTGGCCCCTTGTGGTAAGGAAGAAACATCTCCCCCGCCAGCGGATTGGGACGGCAGAGCGGCCTTGCTTGCTGATCCTGGACCTAGGCGCGCGGTGCCGCTATTCGCGTTTGCAGGTTGTCGCTCTGCAAGGGGGAGCTTCTTTCCGAGTGGCTTCTTGCCCTGCCGCACTGGATAAGCCGAGACAATGGAATAAAACCCGTCCTTCCGGTCCAATTGCAGTAGCATCCATGAAGAAGGCTGCCTGCCCTTGACCAGTAGCTCACGACCGGGCGCCACCTCGTAAAGCTCGCTCACATTCGTCAGAATGGAACTGATATAGCGTTCCGGGGAACGGTCTTGCCAGAAAGAAAACCCGCGGGAAGCCAGGATATGGGTCAGTCCATAACCGCGGTGTTCCCCAACATCGGACCCCACCAGCAGCCGCACCGGCATGGCGGGCTGCCCCTTACGACGCGGAACCACAAACCAATCAGGACTTCCGTCTTCCCGGGTGACGAACGTCTCCGGCCCCAGGACAGATCCGGAACTGTCCATGGCAACCACGGAAAACGTCGCCCCGGAAACGGGCACATGCTCGAACGGATTCACTTCACTCGTGCCGTCCCAGGCAAGGGCGCGGTCATGAAGGCGCAGCGCCGGGTCATGGGATTGCCATGCCCCCTTGGCTCTTTCCAAATCATGAATGGCCGCATTCAAGTCTGCGTCCGTCTCCAGACGGATGCCCATCCTGCCCGCCAAATCCTTCCGCCGGCTGATTCCTCTGGACTTCTTCAGGAGGGACAGGCGTTCGGTAATCAGGGCAATCCCCCGGGCCGTAAAGCGGGCTACCTTCTCGCAATCCTCCTGCCAGGACGTATCGTTGCCGAATAGATCAAACGCCTCACCCTCCCGGGACTTCTCCGCAGCCACCCGGTCAGCCTCCTTCACATAGGCTGCCACGTAATCCCACGACTTCCCCTTCTCGCGCAACTGCATGGCAAGCATCTGCCCCGCCTCCATTCCGGACAAGTGGCATACCTTCCATGCTTCGTTATCCGTAATCACCCCGTTTTTCAGGCGGGTAAACACTTCATCTCCGGCGAGGGTGGCAATATCCCAGCCCATCACATTGGCCGACCCGGGGCGCAAATACCCCTGCGCCTCCATCTCCTCCCGGCTCATTCCGGAATTCCTGACAAAAAAGGCCACTTCCAGCGCGGACGCCTGGCCGTCCAGCATATTCTGGCCGACGTCGTGCATCTTTGCCCAGGTGGCGTCATGCGTCTCATCTTCCTGATACACATAGGCCGGAATAAACTCCACCCCGTCGCGTGCGGCCAGATCAAACCGGTGCCGTCCGGTAATCACATGCAGGGCTCCATCCCTGCGCCGCCAGACGGAAATGGGCTGGGCATCTTCCCGGAACCGTCCCTGGAGTTCGCGCCCCTTCACGGCTCCGCGTTCATTATGATCTCCCTGCTTGAACTGTTCCACGTCCGGAGCCAGGGCCAGGGAATCCACCCGCACCTGGGCAAACACGCAATCCGGCGCCACCCGCACAAACGCATGGTCGCGGAACCCAGCGCCAGCCTCTTCATCGTGTTCGGCCTCTTCTCCCACCCCTTCTAGGGCGCCTCCGGCATCCTCCACCAGTGGAGCGGGGGATGCTGGATTCCCGGTAATGCCAGTCACGGGATCCGTTCCCGCCTCCTCTTCCGCGGTATCTTCCACATCCTCCGCGGCATCCATCTGCGCCATGGACTCTTCCAGCGCCTCCAGCTCACCCAGCGTCATCGTGAAATCCCCCGGAGCCCTGCGGGAAGCAAGGTCCGCGTGCACCATCTCCACATCCAGCCCCTGCGCGGCATCCATCCGCGCCTGGCGGAAAACGCTCTCCGTACTCACGCCCACAGCTTTTAGAGCGTCTGCCAAACCTCCATGTTCTTCCATGAACTTCTTTCCCTCGTCTGTAGCTGCAAACTCATTCCATTGTTCTCCAACGCGCATGATGCGGGCGGAATCCTCCAGATTTTTCAGAGCGAACTCTGCGGTGTCCTTCACCCACTGGGGCACGGGCAGGTTCTCAATATCCGCCAGAGAGGAAGACAGGGACAGGCTGGAAAAACTCTCCACCACGTCCGAGGCATCATGCGCAGGACCTTCATACGTCCCCAGACTCACGCCATACCTTCCCAGCACGGCGTCCGCCGCCTGCAAATGCTCCCACAAATCCTGCCAGTCCTTCCCGGTCAGGTTCATGTAATGGACCAGGGCGGACTCCTGCACATCCTCCATCACGTTGGCTGTCCGGGCATGGCCTCCGGCGTAAAGCAGCAGGGAACTTCCCGGGTCGGCCGCCATCGTGAACCGGTGGGCGGCGCTGGCCGCCGTCGTGCCGCTCCTGATCTCCTCGGACCTTTCCCTCGTTATCTCACCGGAACGCACCCCCTGCTCAAGACGCCTCTCAAAAGCCGCCGCCAAATCGGCAATAGAACCAAGCTGTACTTTCCCCATCACTTCGGCATCCGTCCTGCTTCTGGCCTCCTGGAGGGACACGCCCTCTTCCCGGACAATCGCGTCAATCCGTGCTTGGGCACGGGCGGCTACATCCATGAACCCGGGAACGGTCATCCCTCCGGTTTCGGCCGCCGCTCTTCGGTACTCCGCAGGCGCTTCCTCGGAAAGCATATCCAGCGTCTCAATAAAATCCATCTTCCCGGCTTCTGAAACGACGGCATTCCCAAGCACGGCATCCTGCATCATGCGAACCCCATTCAGATAGGCTCCTTGCAGCACTACTTGAACAAGAGCATCCGTCTGCTCCTCGCTCATCTCCACGGTCCTGTCTTCCTCCATCTCCACGCCGTTCACTACAGCGCCCTCCCGCAAGCTCACTTCGTACCTGTCCGTTCCCTCCAGCTTGCGGATGCGGCCAATGTGGGCCTTCTCCAGCACCTTGTCCAGAGCGCCGGACATCTGGTACAGCCGGGCCTCCTGCCGGTCCGCCAGCTCGGCGCCGGCCTTCTGCGCCCGTTCGGCGGCTCCTTCGGGATCCTTCAAAATATCAGTCTCGAAATAACGTTGGGCCAGAGCCGCCTTGTGCTCCACGGTGGAAAAAGACGCCATCTCTTCGGCGTGCTTCTTCGTGTACCCGGCCAGCTGGGCCTGCTGGGCATCCGTCACGAACGCCGCCACCTCCTGCTTCATCCTCGGAGCGTGGCCGGCGGCCATGGCCGCCACAAACAACGCGCACCCGCCGGACTGCTCCACATCCCCCATTGCCTGAAGCACGGGCCCCACCACCTCGAAATCCTTCGGCTTCACCTCCATTCCCGTCATCCCGGACAACTTCCGGGCCGTCCACTCGAACACCTCTCCAGCCAGGGGTTCCGCTCCCATTTCTTCCACGTAGGCAAATGCCGGGGCAGAAAGCATCTTGCCGGTTCTCGTCCCGGCAAAAAACGTGCGCCCCGGTACCTTCGCGGCCAGTCTTGCAAGAGTGCCGGTGCCCGTCTTGGTCAGCAGCTTGTTGATGGCGCCCATGCGCCCAAACACGGAAAACACCCCGAACCCTTTTTCTTCCACCGTATTCCGCAGTCCGTTAATAGTCACATCCACCAGGGAATCCCCGTTGCGGGCGGCGGTATTCCCGGCATGCCCCATATCTCCGGCCATGGCCAGGGCCCAGCCTCCGGGAGCCATATAGGAAAGGCTCTGCCCGGTAATATTCCCGGATCCATTGATCGCCTTGACATACCAGGACGCATCGGGACTCGTGCCTCGCATCCGCTGGCCGAACTCGTGCATGATGTCCTGCATCGTATTCAGCGCCCCGCGTCTTTGCTCGTAACGGTCGTAGAGCTGCCTTTGCCCATCAAACGTCCCCTTCATGCCCAGTGCGGATGCCACGGTGTTGGAATACAGGTTCTCCATGCCTTCCATGCCCGGCGCATCACGCACGGCTTGGACCGTTTTGATGCCCAGGCTTTCCACGCCGCGTACTGTATCGGCAAAGCTCCCGTACAAATTGCGCCAGAAAGAAGTGGAGTCTGTTTGGCTCTCCTGAACCTTCCGGTCAACCGCGGTCATCAGCAGCCTCAACGCCTGCTGGTCCAGCACCTCATTTCCGTTGACATTCACCGTCAGCAGATCGGCCATGTCCAGAGCGTCGGAACGCCAGACATCCTCAAACCCGCGCCTCTCGACAAAAGCATACGCCCGCCGCGCCCGCATGATGGAATCGGCAGCCTCCTGCGGCCTCTCGGCATACTTCAACAAATCAGCAGGACACGCATCCCAGTTGCCTTCCTTCCCGGCTACGCAATCCACCATCCGGCGGGAAATTTCTTCCTGTTCCTGCTGGACTCTTTTCACCCGTTCCTTGTAGGCGGCATCCTCCACGCGTGTTCTCTCGGAAAAATCCTGCCACACAGCGCGGTGGGCACCCCCCATATCCTTGAACCGCGGCGCTTCCTTGCCTTGCCGGGCCCAATACAAATACGGGTCGGCGGCTTGGTCCAGACCAAACAGCGAAACGCACACATCCAGCCCCAGGCATGCTTCTTCGTCCGGCGTGGCCGGGGCTTGGTAGCCTTCCGCCTTCACCAGCCTTTTGGATTCGTCATCGGCGTCATCCCCCAGGGCCAATGCTGAAAATACCTTCAGGCGGCTTTCATCGGGCCTGAACTCCGGAAGCTTCCGAGAACTCGGCGCCTGTCCCCAATCCTGCAAGGAAGGGGAAGCGGTATTCTCCTGTAAATGGTCAAGGGAATCGGGAAGCAGGTTGGAATGCTTCGCATCCTGCGCCAGTGGGAAAAAGTCTGTTTCAAACATAGTAATTAGTTAAGCTTTAAGTTGGAAATAATATTCGGAAACTCCCTTCACCCAGTGGGAATTCAGTCCTCTGGGGTCATTGGACGCTCCGGGCGGGGCGTACTTCTTGCCGATGGCGGCAATCGTCGTCAGCCCCTGGCCCAGATAATTGCGGGCGAGCTGCCGGGCCATGTAGTCAATACCGGCCTCGACCGTCTCAAATGACCGCGGACCTCCACCGTTCGGACTCACGCCCATGGCGTTTTTCTTATTCCGGAAAGCGGAGCTGGTTCCGTTGCCCGTTTCATGGATGGCAATAGCCATCAGCAAATCAGGGTCCACGCCGTACTTCTCCCCGGCCCGCCGGAAGGCGGACTCGTACTGCTGAAGAGCCGGGGAAAGAACCTGGGCGGCCTTCTGCGGGGAGGAAACGGGCTGGTTCAGCACATCGGCCGCCCCCTGCTGCGGAGCATAAAGACTCTCCTGGTCCTCGTGAAGCTGTCGGGCATACGCGGTGGCATCCTCCGGAGAATCGAACACGCCCAGGTGTTTACCCGTCTTCTTGAACTGCTTCACGGCATCGTCTTCGGAAAGAACCTTGCCGTCCTCGGAAACGGTAGGAATCAGGTACTCCTTCCCGTCCATCTCCACGGAAATGGAACGCACTGTGCTGATGGAGCCGTCGGCATGGCGGACGACGGGGCGGGCGCTCAAATCAATATTGCCGGGCTCGATCATGCCGGGCACCTCTTCGGGGGCGAAACGGACGGTCGCATTCCCCTTGTCTCCTGCGAGCATGATCAGGCGGTTGCCGTACTCGTCGCCGGAAAGCTCAATTCCCCTGTTGGGGCCTTCGTAAAACCCTACCACCGGAACCTCATTATAGGCTTTGGACTGGTCCATGGTGGCTTTCAGGCAGGGGCGGCTTCCATACTTCTGGACAAGCTTCTGGTACATCTCCCTGGGCACATAGGCCCCGGCGCGCCTGCCAGCCACAAAGGACATGGGCACGGCCAGGGGAGCGCTGTCTTTCCCGACCTCCACCTGCGGCGTGTAGGGAACCTGATTCTCCTGGTAGTCCTTCCACTCCTTGTTCTTCCGGTCGATGAAATCCTGCCCTGAATCCGGTTCCCTCTCTCTGGTATCTCCTACCTGTGCTTCGCTGTCGAAAGCGCGTGAAATCTCCCTGGACTTATCTACGATACTCAAATTCTTCTGCTGATCGTATTCGTTCAGATCCTTGGCCTTCTCGGCGGCAAGCAGGAAAATCTGCATCCGGTCATCATGAATGCTCGCTTCAGGATTCCGTTCTCGCCAATATGCCATCTGGACGCGGACATGTTCCTCAATCTGGCTTTCCACCAAATTTCTGGCAGCCTCCTTCTCCTGAATCTTCTTTCGGTCGCCTTTCTTGTACGCATCCTCAACAGATGCGGACCTGTTCGGGATATACGCCCCGTCCGGAATATGGCGCAGCACCAGCCCGATGTCATTCCTGCGGGCTCCCTTGGCGGCATCCAGCCGGGAATCCAGCTTATCCATCACCACGGCGCGGATGTATTCCTCATTTCCATCATAAGCGCCAAGCTTGGACCACTTCTGTATGGTTCGGGTGGCAATCTGTCTTGCCTCATCCCGGTCCTTGGGGACAGGCAGTTTATCCAGCTCCATGCTGAAAGCTCCCCGTATCTCCACCTTGTCCTGTTCCGTGATCCGGCCTCCGTTCTTTTGAGCATTGCGGGCCCACTTCCACATCTGTTCGGTGGCTCCGTTGGGAAGCTGTTTTTTCAGGGCGTCAATATTCTTCTCCTGAATATTGCGGCGGTCCTCTGCGGTTAGAGGGGCGGGTGTAGCTATATCGGCCAGCCGGCGGCGTATCTCGCGTTTGGCCCGGTCCAGGTCAAGAGGATTCAGGTCATTGTAGAGCCCCTTGTTGACGGAAGACGCTGCATGAACAGGGTCGGCGGCAACGCTGGAAAACAAGGCCGTCTTTAAATTCTCCTGTTGCTTTTCATATCTGACCTTGCTCCCTTTAACACGCAGAAGTTCTGCTTTTTCAGGGGAAATGGTGTTGGAGTGCTCTGCATTTGAAATGGAAGACTCATACCCACCCCAATCTTCCTTCTCTTCGGCCAGCTTCAAATTGGTATCAAAAGCCTGCCTGGCAACACTCAACTGGTGCTTGGCAGCCAGCCCCCAATAGCGTTCCGGCAGACTCGCCTTCACGGACTCCATCATACCCCGTGCCTTGATGGCGCTCTCCGGGTTGAAAAACGTCCCGCCCAAATTCTCAATCCGCTGTCCGAACTTGTAAGCCAGATCATCCAGACGTCCCTTGATAATGGAGCCATCCTTGTCAAAAACACTATCCTTGGTCCCTGGAGCGTAGGAAAGCAACTTGGAAAACTCGGCGTCGGACTCGTCCCGTATGCGGCGTAGCTCTACCTCCTGCCGTTGCATCTCTCCGAAATCGGAAATCCTGGAAAACGCCTCGGCGCTTCCCTGCAAGCCCTGTTCGGCCTTGTGGATGGAGGCGCCCAGCATTTGACCCTGGTCCCCGTTGGCGGCATTAGCCGCAGTTCCGGGGTTCGCTTTGGCCGCCTGCAGGGACGGCCCTCCGTATAAAGGAATCTCTTTCATCGTTTCGTGTTATTGGTAAGTTGATCAATGGGAAAAACATGCACCTTCGGGCCGCGCAAAAAACGCTGCCAGGCCACATGCGTGAACCCTCTCCCGGCAAACTGCCGAGCCAGGCGGGCCAGTTCCCGCGGCTTCCCGGCGGCCCACCATACAAACAGGCACCCTTCCGGAAGTGGAGGAACCTCTTCGGGAGGGAAACTCAACTCTTCCAGCTGGTCGGCAGGCAGGGCCAGGCACACTTCATCCGGGGAAACAAACGCCAGCCCCAGGGAAGCGCAATCTTTCACATCCGTCCACAAATCCCGGCCCACCTCCGCATAAGCGGTCACGGTCGCATCAAAAGCATTCATAATCCCATGCTCCGGTAAGGATTCCACTTCTGTGTATAGTTATAAAAACTGAAATCACTCTTGGCCGGACTCGCCGCCCAGGCCCCTAGCTCCATCATGCCCAGGCGCGGGTCTGCCGTGGAACCGGGAAACACGCTGCCGGCCAGCCCTCCCAGGTTAAACCCGGCAAAAGCTCCCTGCGCGGCTGTCGTGGAACCGAACGCTCCCATCCCGGCGCCAATGCCTCCGGCCAGCGCGCCCAACCCCTGAATCCCCGTGGAAACCAGGGCTCCATTCGCCGCGGACCTGTAAGCCGCCGCCTGGTTCTGCGCACTCACCAACGTGGCGTCTCCCTCCCAGCGCTGCATGGCCGCCTCATGGCGCTTGTTCTGGTCATTGATAGCCGCCCCCAGGGACATATCGGAAATCTGTTTTTCCAAAATCTCTGCGGTCGTAAGCTCCGCCTGCAGTCCGCTTCCCTCCGTCGTCAGGCCGGACGCCCCGCGGGCGGCGCGCACCGAAGCAGTGGCGGCCGTCTGGTTGCGCCTGGCCGTAGCCATATTCTCGGCAGTGAGACGCAGAGCGGAAGCGGACTCGGCTTCCGTATTGGCTGCGTTCACGTAAGCGGCATCCCTCGCCGCACGTCCCTGCGCCAGGGCGCTCTTCGCGTTGCCCTTATTCGTCGCGTATGAACCAATGCTTCCCATAACCCTATAAAATGGAACGGTTTAAAATATCCATCAACGGATGCTGGTCATTGCTTCCCCGCTGGCTCACGTCGTGGTGGAGGGCGTCGGCAATGTAGCGCCTGTACAAATCCAGGAACACGCCCACATTCTGCGGCTTGCCCGTCACCGTCGTAGCCATCTTGGCGGCCAGCAGGCACTTCACGGCCTCCACAAACATTGGCGCATTGTCCGGCAGCGTCTCCGCCAGGGCCAAATCATTGGACAAATACCACACATAGAGGAGAGAATGGCTCTCCTCGCAAATTACCGTGCGGCCGGACATGCGCCAATGCCTGGCATCCACCTTCAACAGCTTCAGGCAATCCTCCGGCACTGTAAACCGTCCATCTTTCTCCGGGCATTCCAATACGGTTTCCTTCGTGGCAAACGACCACGGCCCGTAAGACACCGCCTCCAGCATCACGGAGGGAAACCACAAATCGCACGTTCTGGCCGCAGGAGAATCAAGCACATACTCCTGTTCCCCCAGCAGGGAAAGGCACTGTGAAAAAAACGTCAGCTTGTCCATCCCTCAAAAATCGCATGAGGGCGCACTTCGTTCAAGTTGCCGAGTGTCACTACTTTTTGCCGGAGGTGATTTACAGGCATCTCATGCGCGCGTCATACACCCGAGTAGAATAGTTGACAAAAACTAATTGGTATGTATAAATAAATGTGCGTCCGGGAAGAGTCGGTTCGACTCGCCGCCTGCTTAGGCAGGCCACCCTGGTCGCTTTTTTTTTGTAAAATTACAGTCCTTAAAAAATCTCTCAGAACAATGTTCCTCTTTTACGTTGATGAATCCGGAACACCGGAAATACCGGGAGTTTCCGATCATTTTGTATTGGCTGCCATCGGCATTCCGGTGGATAAATGGACAAAATGTGATAAGCAAATCAATCAACTAAAGACCAGTTACAGCCTTTCGGAAGCTGAGATCCATGTCGGGTGGATGGTTCGCCACTACCAGGAGCAGGAGGAAATAGCGGATTTTGAGAAAATGACACCGGCAGAAAGAAGAGAAGCTGTCACAGTTATGCGTGAAAAAATCATTCAAAAACGCAAATCTGAAGGAAAGGACTACAAGCAATATAAAAAGAACTATTCTCAAACGGAATCCTATATACACCTTACTTACTATGAGCGACAGAGGTTTCTTCAGGAATTATCCTGCATGGTTGGGAAATGGTCGTCTGCCAGAATATTTGCTGAAATAATTGATAAAAACGAATACACTCCGAGAAAGCCCGCCCTGACTCCTAAAACACAGTCATTTGAGCAAATAGTTATTCGTATAGAAAAATACCTGAAAAGCATCTCAAACAGGGACGACGGAAGGGGTAAACGTCGTGGACTCATTATCCATGACAACAACCCAAGTGTGGCTCAGCAACACACGAAAAACATGAATTCCTACCATAAAAAAGGAACCTTCCTGGCAGGAGTTCATCATATCATAGAAACACCTCTCTTTGTCGACAGCACCCTGACAGGTATGGTGCAAATCGCTGACTTGTGTGCTTATGCGTTAAAACGATACGCAGAAACTGGAGAAGACGCTCTTCTAAAGCCTTTATTATCCAGAATAGATCGTGTTGGTTCGGATTTGGTTGGAGTAAGGCACTACACGAGCAGAAAATACTGTAAATGCTTCTTTTGTAAACCAGAGCGATTGCCTAAAAGCGTATTTCGAACCAGAAAGAAGTAACCCTTCTCTCAATAAAGCATTCCCCTCAGAGCATCAGGGCGTTTATGCGGCCTCCTCACCTTCTCCGCCACCCCGGCATGTCCGGAAACCATCCCGTGGCTCACCGCTTCGGCAAACGTCCTGGCTGCATCCGCGCCGTGGGAGCAGGCGTCATGCAACGGCATCTCCCTCACGCACCCGTTGGAACCCGGCGGCAGGCTGCGGTAATACTCCAGGGAACCTATCCCGGAAGGATACTTCTGCCCGTCGATCTCCGGGCGCCGGCTGCACCGCTCGTGGAACGTGCAGTAGCGCAGCATATTGCGCAGGGCGTTAATCCCGGTCCATATATCGGACGTACGCGGCACGATTGCCGTGCGGAACCCCGCCTTCTGCAGCACGGCATCAAAGGAAGTCTTGGAATAATCCCGCCTGGACGCATCATGGGGAAGCAGGTGCAGGGTAATGGGGCCGTACTCCTTCTCCCTCATCCGTATCTGCCCCACGTAATAATCAATCGCCTGGTTATTCCCGGCAATGTAATCCAGCACGTAATACTTCCCGCCAATCACCTGCCAGAGCCAAATAGCCATGAAATCGCTCAATCCCAAATCCCAGGAAGCATAAATCGGGGCCACATCATCCGCTTCAAACTCGGCGGCTACCCTCCCCTCGGCCCGGAGGGTGGAAATCCACCTGCCGTAAATGGCGCCCTCCACGGAAGTCTGAAGGGCTTCTTCCGGAACCGTCGGAAACTCCTGCTTCACCTCCGGCCCGTTGGCCCTGTACTGGGTGGCATACCAAGCCTTCTGCCCCTCGGTCAACTCAATGCCGTAGCGCTTCTTTAAATCGGCAAAATACTCCCTCAAAAAATCGTCCAGCCTCGGCTCCACCCCGTCCAGGGAATACTCCCGATGCTGGAGCCAGGAGAAAAAGAAAAACCTGAAATCCAGGCTGGAAAGAGGCTTGCCCACCACCTCCATGGCCTGTTCCATCAACTGGTAGGCCAGTCCAGCCTTGCCACCCTCGTGGGTGGACTCCATCACCACCACGCTATTCTTCCCGACGGCATTCAAAGCCCCTGTCCGAATCTTCTTCGCCCGGGCCGGATCGTGCAGGGCCGTATAGGAAAACTCGGAAATGTGAAGGAACTGGAGGGTGGAACCGCGCAGGTTCGTACCCACATCCACGGAGCCGTTCGTAGACCAGGCCATGCGCTGGGACCGGCTCTCCACCAGCGGGCAGCTCTCCTTGATCTTCTTTCCCAAGGCAGCCAATGCCCGGTCTTCCATCGTCGGATTATCCGGCAAATAATCCAGATGCTCATACGCGAAAGCGATCTTGCGCAGCTTTGCCTGTCCATCCGGAAGCGTCTTGTCGATAATCCCGCAATGCTGGTTCTTTCCGAACAGGCAAAGGTCCAGCATGTAAATGGCGCAAAACGTGGAAATCCCCAGCTGGCGCACCTTCAGGATAGTATTGCGATACCAGAGGTTATTGAAAAGCTCCTCCTGGGCCCAGTTCGGGCGGAAGCGCACCATCTGCCCGTCCTTGTCCTCAATCCAGTAAAGATGATTCAGCCTCCACCACCGGTCGGCCAGCAGCTCCTTCCAGTCAGGTCTTGTCTCAACAGGCTCTGTCATTGCGTATCAATAGCTAAAAACTCAAGGGGGCGGTCCCCGGAAACCCGGATGCCAAACTGCACGCCGCGCCGCCACAGGGAAGCGGGGAGCAATTCATGCCATCCGCGTTCCATCGTCCTGGTCTTTCCCAGCCGATCCCAGGTGGAGCCGTCATTGGAAACCTCAATTCCCGCCGGCGCCGTGTCGGAAGCAAAAAATACGCGCACGGCTGCAGCCTGCCTGTCCTTGCCCATGGACTCCACTACATCCAGCGCGTTCGTCACCACGGTAGAAGTGTAATCCCAGCTCCCTGCATCCACGAACGGGCCGTCCGGGTCAAACACCTCAATAAACCGGCCGTCCTCGCGTTCCGCAATGACGAACAGCAAATCCTCCCCGGTCCCGTTGGGCAGCACCACGGCGTTGGACATCCTGCCTTCGGTCCTGTGCCGGTGCCAGGCATGAACCTGATGCATGGAATTGTAGGTCATCAAGGCCATCGTGCCGTCCGCCAGAGTCATCACGGCACGCGGATGGGGCTTTCTCATGAAATCTCCGGAAGTAACGCCGCCGCCCTGGGCCAGCACATGATCGGCAAACACGGTCAGGTCACGGGAAACGTACCCGTCGGACTCGTAATCGTACCCGTACTGGTACACGCGGCCACCACCGCGCTCAATATACAGCACCTTGTCAGTCGCCATCATGGCCGGAACGTCGGAGGATCCCACAAAGCCGTGGTTGTCCGCCCGCGCGTTGGTGGCAGTCATCACGCCCTGACCACCGGAAACAGCCCACTCGGCATCCGCTGTTCCCAGCAACAGGCGGCTGGACTGGGCCATCAGCCAGCAAATCCGGTTCTGCGTCGTCGTGGAAAGCGTGAGAGCCAAGGCGCTGTCATCCTGTTTGCCCACCTCGAAATTGTTAAGGTCATCGGTCTTGCTCAACCACACCGTCTGCGGCTGGGCCTGTGTGGCAGCCAGGACAAGGCGCTGTTGGAATACATCCACCAGAGAAGGGAACCCGTAGACGTCCCGGAACGCGGCAAAACTCCACATCAGGGACTCCCCGGATGGGGGGACGCCCTCCGGAATCGTGGACACATTGTCCCACAAGGAATACTCCGCGGAGGCCGTCAAGTCCGTTACCTCTCCCTCCAAGTGTCCTACACAAGCAGGAATCGCTGCGGAAGCCGCCGGCCACTGGATGACGCTGGAAAACGCATTGACAAAGGAGAGGTAAACCAGGTAAAAGCCATCCTCCGGAACCGTCCAGGAACCGGCAAGGGTCGTGTGCGTGGAAATGCTGTGAGAACCGCTGTTGGGGGTCCAACTTAAATACTTACCGACCATGGCGGCCTGCTCGTTGCGCTGGCCGGCGTACATCCAGATGTACCCTTTCAATTTGACGACCGTCCCTGCCGGCAAGAACCGGGTCACCCATCGGGAGCCGGTCTGCTGGTTGGCTCCGATGGAAAAATTCTCGGCGGCCACATCCCACTCGACACGGACAGTCTGCCCTTTGACCAGATCGTCCGTTGTCAGCCCTTTGGGCTTGATGACCAGGTTATCTCCATCCACGAGGACAGAACCTTGGAACGTCCAGCGGCCCTGATCCATCACCAGCGCCTTGATGGAGGGCACCCCGGACTTGGAAAAATGAGCCTTGGCGGTAGGCTCCAGGGGCAGAGAAAAGCGCAGCACGTCGCAGGTGGACACGGAAGCCGGAGCGGGCGCATCCTCCTGGACCTCCGGCTTGACGACGCCGGAAGCCACGCCGGAAAGCTCGGCCTGGCACTCGGCAGCCTCCAGGGTGCTCCCATTATTGAGGGTGATCCGAAATGTATAAAACCCGCTGGAAGGCGTGGTATAAACATCTGTCTTGCTCTCCCATAGCGTTGTGTACTGCACATCCGCAGCGGAATAAGCCGTCAGCTTGACCACCGCGCCGCGTCCCCTGTTGTAGATGTCCGCCCCCAGGTTCACGTCAAATTTTGCTCCTGCAGGAAGGTAAACCGTCCGCATCCCGCGGGCGTCCAGGGCAATGCGCCCGGTCTTGCGTGGCTCCGTCCACCCAAAGCGGACCGTCTGCCCGTCGGCGAGATCATCCGCAGGAATCCCCCTGGGCGTCACATCAATGCCGGCCTTGCCAAACGTCAGCACGGCGGAAGCTCCCGTCATCTCCACATCATCCACCCACACGCGGCTTGCCTTGATGGAGGATGCCGTACTTGTCAGGTAATGCCGCAGCGTCGGAGTTGCCGGAATCGTGAACCGCTGCACGGTGGCCGGACGGGCGCCGGAACGCAGCTGCAGCACCACGTCCTTGCGGTAGGCGTCCACCACCAGCTTATTGCCGCAGGCGTCAGCGGGGAACCCCTGGCTGGGGTCGGAAGCGTTGGAAAGCTGGGACTCATAGAGCATCAGGCGCAGGTAGCATTCTTCGCCCGCCTCGTCCCCGGTAATCTGTAAATTGGATGCCGCTCCAATCCTGGAAGTGGAGGAACCGAGCAGCTGCCAGTCCTCTTCCGGATAGCGGCGCTCTATAGCGTAGGTTCCGTACCATTCTTTATTGCACCAGAACTTCCACGTGCCCTTGCAGGTAATCGTGTTGGAATGGCAAATGACACCCTTGTGGAAATGGTCCGGGTAATCCGCCGGAGAGGTGAGGCCGTCCACGTAGTGGGTTGCCCCGTTGAAATCCTTGTCGCATGTCCACCAGGACCAGTAACTCCCCTCATTCACGCACAGCTTCTTGCCGGCGGTGAAGGCACTGGCCGTGGTAAAAGCCTTGGCAATCACCCAGCCCTGGCGGATGACCGCCCCTGTACTGTACCCGGTCTGCTGGGGCACCGTCACCTGGATGCGCATCACGTCCCCTTCGTTGGTGACGGCATCGGGATCCTCGGAATGATCACCGAAAGAAATCCTGTAGCATCCGTCATCCAGCGTCAGCCGAACCGGGAAATCCCGGTACTCCTCATACCGCCAGGGGCGGGCCTTAAACTCATAGGGAGCCAGGGAAAACGTGCCGTCGTCATCCCGCTTGAGAACCATGAGCTCGTGTGAGGGACAAGCCAGAAACAGCATGCTGTTGACCTGCTTGTGCCGCAGAGATGCAATGTCGGCCGCCGTCCAAACGGAAGGAAGGGAAGCCACCACATCGCCATCGACGGACAAGACGCGGAGCAGGGCTGGACTTACCTCGACAAGATAACGATCACTGGCGGAATACACGTAGGACACCATCATGGACCCTTCCAGCGCGGCCATCACCCTCTTCATGCCGTGCCGGCGGGAAACTCCACCCGTTTGGGAGACATCCACATTCTCCAATACCGACGCCCCCCGATGATATACATCCAAATCCGGACGCGCGGCAATCCCAGGCGAAACCTCGCCCCCGTTGAAGGAAATCCTCTTCATTTGCCTTCCAATATAAATGGAGGGTGAAAGCTGGCGCAAGTTGCCGAGTGTCACTACTTTTTGCCGGGGAGAGCGAAAAAGGGCCGCCCCCTTGCAGGGACGGCCCTATGGACAAACCAACGAGGAAGAATTACTGAATGCCGTAGGCAATGGCAAAGACAAGCTTCTTGCCGGCGGTTACTGCCGGCGTGCCGCCCACCTTCGCATAAAGCATCGTCGTGGAATCCATCGGCTTGCCGGAAACCGCCAGGGAACCCTTCGTCAGCTGGTAGGTTCCGGCCGCGGTTACGGTCAGGGAGGCGGAATAAGCATCCGCCATGTCCTGCGTGCCTACGGTCAGCTGCAGCGTCCCCACACCTTCGGAAATAATGTGGGAAAGCTGGGGGAGCACGCGGGCGCCGCAGGGAACATTGCAGATGGCGATCAGGTCATCGGCCGCCACGGATGCGGGCATCGTGAATTCCGCCGTAGCCACATGGACCCCGGCTCTGGTATGGATGGCCGCAAGCTGCGGAACTGTTGGCAGACCGATGCGGTCCGCCAGGGCGAGCTGTTTTTCAGCAATGGTTGTTTGATACGTTGCCATGATGATTTAATGTAGGATTGAATGTTTTAAACAAGGGGCTTGCACTTGATCTGCAGGAAGGCTTCTTCGCGCATGCGAGTGGACCCCATGATGGTCTTGAGGCCGATCTGAATGGTATCTTCCTTGTCGGTTCGCTTCTCCACCGTCACCTTGTTCTGCTTCCAGGAGCCGAAATACAGGGAATTCTTCATCCACATGGGGCAGATGATGTTTCCTTCCTCGTCAATCGGCAGATTGGGAGCGATGACGAACTGAATGCCCATGATGGGGTCCAGGGTGCCGTTCGTTTTACGCAGGGATGCAAAGCCGAAATCGGTCTTCTGCAGGCGCTCGTCATTGATCAGGGCTTCACGCATGCGGGGAGTGATGGCGCAGCACACCTGGTCGCCATAGGCGTTGGAAGCGTCGTCGAGGATACCGTTCTCCTGCAGGAGCGTAATGCCCCGGTTGAGCTTTTCAATCGTCATCGGGCATTCCTTGGCCGTGCTTCCGGTGTGGTTGACAGGCACGACATTTTCAGCCAGCAGTTCCAGCTTGTCCATGCCGTCGTTGCCGGCAAACGCCGTTCCGAAAATGCCGCCCTTGGAGGGAACGTAAAGGCCGCCCTGCTTTTTCAGGCCGAACAGTACGTCGTCCATCTTGCGGGCCGCGGCATACTTGAGGGCATTGATGGTTTGGGTGACGGGGGCATCCAGACCATGCAGGAAAATATCGTCGTCTTCATCGTAGCCCAGGTGCTTGGAGAAGCTCACCGGAAGCATCCGACGCTTGAAGTAGTCAAGTTCATCCAGAACAATGTCCTGCATGCGCCCCTGCTTCTCGTCCAATTCCGTGGTGCCCACGAAGCTGAACTCCTGAAGCTTGCCCGTTAGACCGGACTTGATAACGCAGAAGCGTTCCAGGCGGGAAGTGGCCTGCTGGATTTGCTCCTGCCACTGGTTGTCGTAGGTCTCCTGATAAAGATCGGAGATGGGAAGGGTGTAATTATTTGGCATGTCTCCATCAGGAGGCATGGACAGGACTTTTGCAAGTTGCCGAGTGTCAATTCAGTTGTAGATTTGACAATTCGCGTAAGGGTTATTGAAATCGAAGCATCCCGGCAGGCATCTTTTTTGTCATACAGGCATTACAGAAGTGTTACAGATTGACGTAAATATCTGATTGTAATTTATCACAAACCCATCATCCGCTCCATTTTTAACTTCCTAATTTCAGGAAGTTTTTTGTTTTCAGAGAATAACAATTGCGGGCCGTTCTAATAGTATCCTATTATCCCGAGTAACCGGAATTATCGTCAAAACCGTTACTGCCTGCTGAAACCTGAATGTTACAGTCAATAAAATCAAGGCTGTCTGTTGTATATTTAGAAAATCATTGACGATGAATGTTTTAAGATAGGGTGGAGAAATATCCTGGAGGAAGTTGACGCTTCATGCAGGATGCTATTTTTCTGCAACAGATACAGGATTTTTTTGAAGTGGCAGCAATGATTGCTGTGTATTCGGAAAATGGAGGACACGTTAAACTAGGGGATGGCTGGATCAGATTCCTGTTGTCCCGGCTGGAAAAAAGGGCTCCTGTGGAAACACCATAGAAGCCGCCTAACCGTTGAAGCTGTCAAAATCCGGGAAGACCGCAGGCTTTTCGCGAGTGAGAATGTTTTCGGAGTTACCATCATGGATATGAAGGCAGCAGAGTCGTCATGCCACTTCATTACAAGTAACAATAATAAACAAAACCATGAATACTATTAATATTCTCAATGGAGTCACCCTGGCATCCCAGGAGGAAGTAACCGGACATACCGGGAATACAACGATGCATCTTACGGAAGAAGAGCGTACGGCCTGGAATTCCGCCGCCGCTATTCCTGACTCATCCGGCACTTACACCGGCAACAACACGCACGCAGGCGTGGAAACATTCAACGGGGCTGTCGTTCTGAACGGCCCCGTAACATCGGACGCACTGGAAACCGGGCGCATGCTCGCGAAGGTGACGGCTTGTTCCTGCATACCTCTGATAAGCGCCTTCAACGCGACGGTTAAGCAGAAGGGGCCTATGGGGTTCAATATCTCCAGGCCTGCCGACGGAAGGCCGGTAAAAGTGGGAGGCACCGGAAACCCGTGGGGATGGTGGAGCAAGGACAAGGTTGTCGTACAAATCAATTTTGTTCCGGATGAACGGGCCGTTTTTGAGGTGGGCTCATGCACGTTTGCGGATTTTACCGCTCCTCCGGAAGATCATTATGCCTATGCCCATACCATACGGCAAACAGGCAATGCCGCCGGCATTTATATCAGTCTTCAAATCGACAGTGCTCTGCGCAAATTCCGGGTGAAATATCATTCCAGGCTCTCGAATTCCGCCGTGGCTCCGGGGGTGCTGAGCGTTTATGAATGGGATATGCCGGAGGAATTTTACAATGTTAAAATGGCACGCCTCATTTATGCCTACCGCCACCAGTATCTGGACGTGTATTACGTGACGCCCTCAGGAGAACTGAAGCTTATCGCCGCTACGCCGGCCTCACAGGGTTACGCTATCACTGAAGCTCAATTGCTGTTTCATGGTAACAGTGAAATTTATTCCGCCATAGCGCACGTGGAAGATAACAAGCTGAGGGACTGGCTCGGCAAGCAGCCGCTTCCCTATTCCCGTTCCAAATGGGTTGAGCGCAATTCGAATGCTCCTTTATCCGGTATTGATCTGCCTTCTGCCGGGGGAAGCTCTTCGTTGACGCTGAATTCCGGCGCCGGTTCTGCATGGACGCTGGTTTCAAAGCCCGACTGGCTGGACGCAGGTGCGGAGCATTGGGAGAACGGCGCTGTCGTGACCGTATCAGCCGGAGCTGCGGAAGAAACGCGGAATGGCTCGCTCATCCTTGCGACGGATGGCAACCATGAGGCGGCCGGAGTTAAAGCCTATGAAAAAGTCGTCATCACGCAAACTGTCCAAGCGTGAGGCAGGCGTAAATAACGGTCATGGCCTGCTCTGGACTGATGGACAGTAACGCTTGAAGCGGCTGTCCGAATCAAACGACAGCAGGAACATTGGTTCGCATTCAGACGGGCGGCTTTTAGCCGTCCGTCTTTTTTTGGAGTACGGAAGATGAAGGCTCAAGGCTGCGGTTATTTTTCCGTTTCAGGAAATGCTTCGCCAGGAAGCTCCGGACCGGTTCATCGTAGAATTTCAGGCACAGCCAGGCCAGCAGGATGCTCCCGATGACGACGGCCAGGGCACCGGGGAGGGATTCAGAGAAGGAGAGGTCTCCGTTTTTCACCCACGCATAATACAGATAGATGAACGGGTAATGCACCATGTACAGGGGGTAGGAGATTCTGCCCAGGAACCGGCATATTTTATCCGTATAGGGATCAGTGATTTTTCCGGAAGCGCCAAAGAGGAGGATAAGGGGGAAGAAGACCGCGAAGCACACGGTTTCATAGAGGCTGTTCATCCAGAAAGCGTCTTCTCCTCCCAGGCGGGGCATGGCCAGCAGGATGGCGAGGGAGATGCCGCACAGCCAGAAGGAACCCTTGATGTTGACGGGCTTGAACAGGCGGAACAGAAGCAGCCCGGCGGAGAAGGAGTACAGCAGGCGCAGGGAGCCGCCTGTCCATTCCGTGCCGGTCATGGCGAAGCCGGAGCATATGTCTCCATTGGGCCCCCAGAAGCTGAAGGAAGCCAGGCCGCATCCGGCCAGGATCACCAGCGCCGCCAGGGAGCGCGTGGAGAGTTTCCGGATGAACAGCGCATAGAGAAGGTTGCCGATGTATTCAAAGAATAGCGACCAGCTTGGCCCGTTGAGCGGGTACATCTCTCCCAGTCCCCGGATTTCCAGACCGGGAGGCGACGGAATCAGCAGGACATTGACGAAGGTGGCGACCAGCAGGGAGATGACCGTGACCTGGGACACATCCCATACGGAACAGTCCTGGAAATAAAAGATGAGTGCGCCGATGACCGCCCCGATCGCCACCATGGGCTGCAGGCGTATGAGGCGGCGCTTGATGAATTCCCCGGTCGTCATCGTTTTCCAGCGGTTGTCGTAGGCGTAACCGATGACGAACCCGGACAGCATGAAGAAGAAGTCAACGGCCAGGTAGCCGTGGTTGATGATTTGGTCCACATGGCTGGTGGCGTATGCTTCAAAGATATGGAACCACACGACGACAATGGCGGCCACCCCGCGCAATCCGTCAAGAATGTGGTAGTGATGTTTTTCACTTCCGGGTGGGATGGGAGAGTTCTGTGAGTTCGACATAGGAGAAGCTGTTTTTTAATGTTGTTTTTGTTTTGCTTTGAGAGAGTGTCCGCCGTATCAGCCCATTCCCCGCTACGGATAGCCCCGTACAGGGGAGAAATCATCCGGAGGCGCAGTTTTCGCGTTACCTAATCAAATACCATTCCACCCTGCAAGTTCTTTCATCCATTGTCCTTTATCATAGGGCTTTATAGGGGGGAATAGGGGGAATAGGGGGAATAGGGGGAATAGGGGGAATAGGGGGAATCACCGCCGGGCAGGGAGAGAAGACGGCTTTAGAGGCGGGAGTGGATGGGGAACAGGGAGCGCCTTTTCCTGTATGATGGGGCAGAAGGCTACCCCTTGCGGTAGTTCGCTAGCGTTTCCACGTATATTCCGGAGATGCTGCCTCCCTCCATGGGGGCAATATCCTTGAACGCGGGATTGATGGGTTGCAGGACATGTTCCATTTTTCCCGTTTCCGCATTTTTCTTCCGGATCAGTTTTTTCAGCGTGACGCCGCGTCCGTCGTTGTATTCCACGATGGTTCCCGGCTTGGGGACGGGCGGAGCCGTATGGCGCCGCATGACTACCAGCGCGCCGTCCGGGATGAGGGGTTCCATGGATTTTCCTTCTACGCGGACCACGTATTCATTTTTGCCCAAGGGCCTTTCCATGTAAATGGTGGACGGGACGGTATCGCTTTCCGCAAGGGAGCCCGCGGCGATGTTGCCGACAATCTGCGTGCTGTATTCGCGCCCGGCATGTCCGGCAAGGGACGGGAGTTGTTCCGCCAAGGGAATGAAGGAGCTTTGCCCCGTCCGGAGCTGGCGCGCGTCCGCCGCCTGGTCCGCCAGTTCCGTCAGCCACTGGCGCAGGGGAACTCCCTTTTCAGAGGCGGCCCTTTCGTATTTCCTCATGCGTTCCTCCGTGATTTCCAGCACAAGGCGGTTGGTCTGGATAGCCTCATTTTCCGGCTGAGCCGGCCCGTATTGGGACATCAGGGAGTGGATTTTCAAAATGGCGTTGGAGGGGAAGGGGCCGGAGGGGGAAAGCCAGTTGTTGACCGTTCCTTTCTCCGTGCCGCATTCCCTGGCGAGCCAGTCACGGTCCTTTCCGATGGCTTTCAGCCAGTTTTTCACGTCCCCTTTTGTCGGTGTCATGGTTTGATGATACACGATTTTCGTGAATTGTCGATAGAAAGAAGTAAATTAAATCCGTGAAAAATATGTTGACTGATTAACGAATATCGTTAAAAAAGAAGTCATGAAGTACATGCCTTTGGACATTTCCATGATGAAGCCGGAGCCGTTCCCGTATTCCGTGATGATGAGGCCCGACCTGCATCCCAAAAGACAGCCCTCCGGGGAAGAAGGATGGCGCGGCCGCCTGGGGGCAGTCTGCGGCGCAGTGCAAACGCTGGTCCGTCAATGCAGGGCAAAGGCGGAACGGCAGAAAATGGTGATGACCGTTCTTTCCGTTGCGGGGGCTTGTGCTTTCGGCCTGTTGGCCGTCGGCGTATTCTGGCTGGCCGTGGAAATGGATAATTCCGATTTGCAGGCTTCCAAGCCATCCTGTTCCATAAGGCCGTAAGCCGGACCCTGGCCGGAGTTCCTGAGCGTTTTTTTGTGGCGCCGCTCCCGGAAATAAACAGGGACTGCGTTTGATGAAGCCGGGTCCGTTTTCCCTCGGTTGAAACGGCTTGCGAAGGAATGAAAGGTTCCAGTGGGGAACCGGAGTCCGGATGAGCTTCCATTGTTGCGGAGCTTCTCCGTGGCGGTGGGGGGAATGAATAGAAATCGTCTCTTTTTTGAGGAGGAAATGGCAGGGGATAATTATTTTTTTGTGTCGGAAATATTTGGTAATAAGTTATTTAAAATAAAGATAAAATTATTTTTAAGATTTTTCTTTCATTAGAGCAGGTGTAACCTTTTAGATGATAGGTAGTGTGTTGCTTCCCGTTTCCGGACGGGTGTTCCGGGAGTCCGGGAAGCGGCCTTTAAACCAACCTGTCATCATGTCAAACCATACCCATTCCGCCTTTCTCATGCATGTGCCCACCCGGCTTCTTTTCGGGGCCGGGCAACTGGAGAACCTGCATGCGGAAGCATTGCCGGGCCGCAAGGCCATGATCGTCATTTCCAACGGGAAATCCACCCGGGCCAACGGTTATCTGGACCGCCTCACGGGGCAACTGGACAAGGCCGGAATCGCCTGCGCCATCTTTGACCGGGTGGAGCCCAATCCCCTGAATTCAACCGTCAATGCCGGAGGCCGGTTCGCCCGGGAACACGGCTGCGATTTTATCATCGCCCTGGGCGGAGGGAGCTGCATGGACGCCGCCAAGTCCATCGCGCTGATCGCAGTGAATGACGGCGATTACTGGGATTACATTCCCTCCGGCACGGGGAAGGGGAAGTCGGTTTCCAACAGGCCCCTGCCGATCGTTGCCATTACCACCACCGCCGGCACCGGATCGGAGGCGGACGCGGGCACTGTCATCACGAACGAGAAAACGCATGAAAAGACGGGCTTTGTCCATCCGGACCTGTTTCCGGCGCTTTCCATCGTGGACCCGGAGCTGATGCTTACCGTTCCTCCGCTGTTTACGGCCTTCCAGGGCTTTGACGCCCTGTTCCACAGCGTGGAGGGTTACGTTTCCAACGGCACGAACCTGATGAGCGACATGTACGCCCTGGAGGCCATTAAGCATATCAGCCGCTACCTGCCCAGGGCGGTGGCCGACGGCTCCGACCTGAAGGCCCGTACCCATGTGGCCTTCGGCAATACCCTGTCCGGCTACGTGATGTGCGTGGGCCGCTGCACCAGCGAGCATTCCCTGGAGCATGCCTTGTCCGCCTACCATCAGGAGCTGCCCCACGGGGCCGGCCTCATCATGATCAGCAAGGCGTATTTTACGCACCTGATTGAACGGCATGTGGCGGATGAACGCTTTGTCCGCATGGCGCAGGCCATGGGAATGCCGGAGGCGGCGGACCCCATGGATTTCATCACCATGCTGGACAGGCTGCAACGGGATTGCGGCGTAAGCGGCCTGCGCATGAGCGATTACGGCATTGCGCCGGAGGAGTTCGGGAAAATGGCTCACAATGCGCGGGAAACCATGGGGTTCCTGTTCCAGTGCGACCGCGCGGAGCTGTCCGTGGAGGATTGCGTTTCCATTTACCGGAAGTCTTATCTGTAAGCCGGGGAGCCTGTACCATGAGCAAGAAGATTTTAATCATTTCCTCCAGTCCGCGCAAGGGCGGCAATTCCGACCTCCTGTGCGATGAGTTCATGAAGGGGGCGCGGGACGCAGGGCATGACGTGGAGAAGGTGCGCCTGGCGGAGAAGCGCATCGGCTATTGCCGCGGCTGCGGCGTGTGCCATGACACCCACGCCTGCCTCCAGAAGGACGATATGGAAGAGTTGCTGGACAAGCTGCTGGAAGCGGATGTCATCGTGCTGGCCACTCCCGTGTATTTTTATACGCTGTGCGGCCAGATGAAGACGTTTATCGACCGCACGGTCCCCCGTTATCTGGACATCCGTGACAAGGAGTTTTACTTCATTCTGGCCGCGGCGGAGGATAACCGGGCCAATATGGAGCGCACCGTGGAGTGCTTCCGCGGTTTTCTGGACTGCCTGGAAGGGGCGGTGGAGAAAGGCGTGGTTTACGGCACCGGGGCCTGGAAGATGGGCGGCATCAAGGGCAATCCGGCCATGAAGCAGGCCAGAATCATGGGGATAGGGGTTTGAGCCTTTTTCCCCACTAAAGAAGATCAGCCGTAAAACCGCCCATGGAATAATATCAACCGGATTTCATATAGAATGTTTTTTGCGCCCAGCGAGGATAGGTGAGACAGCTTCCCGCGGCGTCCGATTTCCCGGGTGGGGATGGGGGCGCCGCGGGAAGAAAAGCTCCGGCAATGTTTCCGGCTTCTCTCCTGCCTGTGGTGCGCCTTCCGTTGCCGGAGAAGGCCGGCAGCCGTTTTTTCCTTCTTCGCGGGGATTCCCGGTCCCGTTCAATCCTGCCGGGCAGCCATTCCTATTAAAATATAGACGATGAAAAAATTATTACCATATTTGTACGCGGCAGGGGCTTTCCTTGCCCCCTGTTGCGCCGCGGAGCCGGAGACTCCCCAGCCATCCCCGAACACCATGAATATTACGATTAAAGCAGGAGAAAAGGAAATTGCCGCCACTCTTCAGGACAATGCCGCCGCCAGGGATTTCGTGGCCCGGCTTCCCCTGACGCTGACGCTGGAGGATTACGGCGATACCGAGAAGATCAGCCCTCTGCCCGGCAAGTTGTCCACCGCCGGGTCTCCGGCCATGGGGAAACCCTTCCGGGGGGCCATCGCCTATTACGCCCCGTGGGGCAATTTGTGCATTTTCAGGAAGGCCTTCGAGCCGTCCCGCGGCCTGGTGATTCTGGGGAGCGTGGACGGGGAAGGGATGAAGGCGCTGGATGTTTCCGGAAAGATCCGCGTGACCATTGACGTGAAACGCTGACCTTCCGGTTTGTCCGGCAGGTTTTTATCCCGGTTCTCCGGGATGGGGCAGCGTTCCTTTTTTAAGGAATCGGGAGAAGGCTGTTTTTCCCGGGCGGGGGCCTGTTGCCTCATTTTTTTGGGAGAAAAGATATTAAAGATACATGAGATTTTTTTAATGATATGAAAATAAAACATTTATTGAATGCGTGCGCTGCGGTGCCCGGTGATGGGAAAGGAGGGGCGGATGCCTCCCGTTGACAGGATGGGGCCCGTCAGCACGCGGGAGCGTTCCGTGATTCTAGACGCCTTGAGGGGACTGGCGCTTTTCGGCATCTGCCTGGCGAATTTTCCGGAGTTTTCCCTGTACACGTTCCAGAGTCCGGAGGTTGTTTCCGCCATGCCCACCGCCGGAATCGACCGGGTGGTCCGCTTCCTCCAGTACGTGTTTATTGACGGCAAGTTTTACAGCCTGTTTTCCCTGTTGTTCGGCATCGGCTTTTCCATCATGATGTCCCATTCCATGGAGAAGGGGCGCGACGGCATCGCCGTTTTTTACCGCAGGATGGGCCTTCTGGCCCTGATCGGGCTGCTGCACCTGATGCTCCTGTGGAGCGGGGACATCCTGCTTCTGTATGCGCTGGCCGGCCTGCTGCTGCCGCTGTTCCGGAATGTGCCGGACAGAAAGCTGCTGGCGATTGCCGCCGCGCTTGTTTTCTGCCCCGTTCTCATGGATGCCCTGAAGGTTTTTTCAGGCTACCGGTTTGACCTCGCCGCCCCGGTGGGGGGCGCAGTACGGTATTTCAACGGTCTCAGCGGGATTACGGACGCGAATTTCGGCAGATGGCTGGTGGACGGGGAACATTATTCCGACGTTCTGAAGTTCACCCTGTCCGGGGCGTTCATCCGCGTCCAGGAGCTGCTGGAGAGCAACCGCGTCTTCAAGGTGCTGGGCTTGTTCCTGCTGGGGCTGTATGTGGGAAGGAACGGAATTTATGCGAATCTGGAGAGGCGGCGGACGCTGTTGAAGAGGGTATGCCGCTGCGGTTTTCTGGCGGGGCTGCCCCTTTCCTTCCTGTACGCCGCCCATGCGCTTCACCTGCTGGGCGGCGGGCCCGTGGCCGGGGCCTTCCTGTATGCCGTCAGCGTTATTCCCCTCAGCCTGGCGTATGTGTCCGTTTTCTGCCTGTGGTTCCTTCGCCGGAAGGACGCTCCCTTGTTCCGGGCGCTGGCGGCTCCCGGGCGGATGGCGCTGACCAATTACATCGGGCAGTCCGTGCTGGGCATCGTCCTGTTTTACGGAATAGGCTTCCGCCTGGGGGCCCGGCTGGGGCTGGCGCAGGTGGAACTGGTAGCTGCCTCCGTCTTCCTGTTCCAGGCGCTGTTCAGCCGCGTCTGGCTGAAGTTCTGCCTGTTCGGCCCCCTGGAATGGGGCTGGCGCATGCTGACGTACGGGAAAAGGCTCCGGTTGTTCCGGAAGACTCCGGTTTTCCCCGGAAGGAAGGCGGCTCCTTTTAACAAGTAAAGAGTTCATGGAGGTTTTCCAATGGCTGTTTATCCAATCACGGAGCCGCCGGGCCGGCTGGGAGTCATCACCGCGTATCTGATGATTTACGTGGTGTGGGGATCCACCTATTATTTTATCGGGACGGCGCTGCAGGGGTTCCCTCCGTTTCTGCTGGGCGGAATGCGCTTCTGCACGGCGGGGCTCCTTCTGCTGCTGGCCGGGCGGGCAAGGGGGGAGGATATTTTCCGGGGTCCCCTGGTCCGGAAGTCCGCCGTCAGCGGCATTATCCTCCTTTTCGTGGATATGGCCGTCGTCATGCTGGCCCAGCAGTATTTGAGCAGCAGCCTGGTGGCGATCATCGCATCGTCCACGGCCATCTGGATTATCGCGCTGGATGTTCCCATGTGGCGCAGGAATTTCCGGAGCATTTCCGTTTTGGCGGGGATAGCGGCCGGATTCCTGGGAGTGGGCCTTTTGTTCGCGGAGCAGCTTGGACGGGAGGAAGGGGGCGGCCAGGGCGCGCACGGTATCCTGCTGCTGGTTTTCGGCTGCGTTTCCTGGGCTTTGGGGACGCTGTACGCCAAGTACCGTTCCTGCGCGGAGGAGGCGGTCAACAATGTGGGCGGGGCGGCGTGGCAGATGCTCGCGGCGGGGGTGATGTTCTGGTGCTGGGCCCTCGTCCGGAAGGAGCCGGAGAACATGGATTGGGAGGAAGTTCCTGCTTCCGCGTGGCTGTCACTCCTTTATCTGGTGCTGTTCGGCTCCGTCCTGGCGTACACCAGCTATATCTGGCTGCTGAAGGTTCGTCCGGCGGCGGAAGTAGGGACGCACGCCTATGTGAACCCCCTGGTGGCCGTCGTCCTGGGGTGCGCGGCGGGAGGGGAAGGGATGACGTGGGCGCGGATGGCCGGGCTGTTCGTCATCCTGGGGAGCATCGCGCTGGTGAGGAGAACGCCTCCGGAAGATTCCGCCGGGAAAGGGCGCGCGCTTTCCCCTGCGGCCGCCATGGCGTACAGAAAGGGAATATCGTGCCGGGAATCTGAAAAATGAAGTTGTTTTCATGATTTCACGGTTCATGAAATGATTTTTATGACAGTTAATATTTATTAATTATGAATACATTACAAATGATGAACGAGAAAATGCTAAAAATCCTTTGCATTACAGTTACTATAAGGAATAGCCTGAAGGAAGAAAGAAGAAGGCCAGGAATGCGGAGAATGCCGCTCCCCGTCTTTTTCCCGGTCTTCCTTTTCCGGATGCCGATTGCCGCCGCTTAAACGCATATGATGAATTCCAAAAGAACATTTTACCAACCCATCACCATGACCAAAAAAATGATTAAGAATACTTCCTACGAGGGGGAGCGCCCCTTGTTTGCCTCCCATCATCTGAGGCTGGAAGACGTCACGATTTATCCGGGAGAGTCCGCCCTGAAGGAATGCTCCGACATTGAAGCCGTACGGTGCGAGTTCCGGGGAAAGTACCCTTTCTGGCACAACGACGGCTTGCTGATTGAGAATTGCCTGTTCAGGGAAGGCGCCCGAGCCGCCATCTGGTATTCCCGGAACCTGCGCATGAAGGATACGCGGGTGGAAGCCCCCAAGATGTTCCGGGACATGGACGGGATGGTTCTGGAGAACGTGGTCCTGACGGACGCCCTGGAATGCTGCTGGCACTGCCGGAACGCGGAGCTGCGCAACGTGCAGGCGGACAAGGGCGATTACCTGTTCATGCACGGGGAGAATATGGACATTGACGGTTTCCGGCTGAACGGGAACTACTCCTTCCAGTATTGCAGGAATGTGGTGATCCGGAATGCGGAGATTCATTCCAAGGACGCCTTCTGGAATACGGAGGACGTGACGGTGTACGATTCCGTGGTGGACGGGGAATACCTGGGCTGGCATTCCAGAAACCTCCGCCTGGTGAATTGCCGTATTTCCGGCACGCAGGCGTTGTGCTACGCGGAGAACCTGGTGCTGGAAAACTGCACGTTCGGGGAGGATGCGGACCTTTGTTTTGAATATTCCTCCGTGCAGGCGGAAATCAAGGGGCGAGTGCACAGCGTCAAGAACCCGCGCAGCGGACGCATCGTGGCGGAAGAGTACGGGGAGGTTATTCTGGACGAGCACTGCAAGGCTCCGGCCAACTGCTCCATTGAAACAGGAAAAACGCAGTCGGGAGAAGCAGCATGAAGTACGATTTTGACACCGTTGTGCCGCGCCGGGGAACGAATTCCTACAAGTGGGATTCCATGCCCCGGGCGGACATTCTGCCCATGTGGGTGGCGGACATGGATTTCCGCACGGCTCCGGCGGTGACGGAGGCCATCCGGAAGAGGGCGGAACACGGCATTTTCGGCTACACGCGGGTTCCGGATTCCTATTATGAGGCGGTCACGAACTGGTTTGAACGCCGCCACGGCTGGAAGATCAGTCCGGAGTGGATTATTTACACCACGGGGGTGGTGCCCGCGCTGTCCGCCATCATCCGGGCCCTGACGGCTCCGGGGGACAAGGTGCTGGTGCAGACGCCCGTGTACAATTGCTTTTTTTCCTCCATCCGCAATAACGGGTGCGTGGCGGAAACCAGCCCGCTGAAGTACGAGAACGGGAAGTACGCGCTTGACGCGGAGGACCTGGAGCGGAAGGCGTCCGATCCCGCCGTCAAGCTCCTGCTCCTGTGCAATCCCCACAATCCCGCCGGGCGCGTCTGGACGAGGCCGGAGCTGGAGAAGATCGCGGATATCTGCTGCAGAAACGGCGTGCTGGTGGTGGCTGACGAGATTCATTGCGAACTGACGTATCCCGGCCATCCCTACACGCCGTTCGCCTCCCTTTCGGAGGAGGCCCTGCGCCATTCCGTCACCTGCATTTCCCCCAGCAAGGCCTTTAATCTGGCGGGCATTCAGATCGCCAATATCGTCGCGGCGGATGAGGAGGTCCGGAGGAAGATTGACAAGGCCATCAACATCAACGAGGTGTGCGATGTCAATTCCTTCGCCGTGGATGCTCTGGAAGCGGCCTACAACGGCGGAGAGGACTGGCTGGAGGAGCTGAAGCTTTACCTTTACGGGAATTACGAGACGGTCCGGGACATGCTGGGCGAACGCCTGCCGCAGCTCCGCGTGCTGCCGCTGGAGGGAACGTACCTGGTCTGGATAGATTGCTCCGCGCTGGGGCTTTCCTCCGCGGAAATTGTCCGTTTGCTGGAGGAAGAGGGACGGGTGCTCGTCAACGGCGGGGAAATGTACGGGGAATCGGAGGGCTGTTTCATCCGCCTGAACATCGCCTGTCCCCGGAAACTGCTGCTTGAGGGGGTGGAAAGAATCTGCCGTACGCTGGGCGGCCGCGTTTCCGGAACATGAACGCGTCCGGCGGCCTGAAAGGTCTCAATGGAGAGAGCGCGAAGAACGATCATCAAGAACAAACAATCAAGTTGCCATGAGAAACAATATGACGAGAAGAGCGTGGCTCCAGTCTTCCACCGCGGCCCTGGCGTGCCTGGCCTTGCCGGAATATGCGCTGGGCGCGGCCGCGGAGAAGAACGGAGCTTCCAGGGTATGGATGACGAAGGAGATTTCTCCGGAGGCTCTCGTAAGGATTTACGAGGCCCTGGGGCGTCCGGCCACGGGAAAGGCGGCCGTCAAGATCAGCACCGGGGAGCCGGGCGGCCGCAATTTCCTGAGTCCGGCCCTGATCAAGGGCCTGGTGCACCGCGTGAACGGCACCATCGTAGAGTGCAATACGGCTTACGGCGGCAAGCGGTCCCGGACGGAGGACCACCTCCGTGCCGCGAAGGAGCACGGTTTTTCCGACATTGCCAGGGTGGACATCATGGACGCGGAGGGAGAGTTCACCATCCCGGTAAAGGACAGGAAGCACCTGGAATACGACATCGTGGGGAGCCATCTGAAGAACTACGATTTCATGATCAACCTGGCCCACTTCAAGGGGCACGCCATGGGCGGCTTCGGCGGCGTGATCAAGAACCAGTCCATCGGCGTGGCTTCCGCAAGCGGCAAGGCGTACATCCATTCCGCCGGAAAAACGCGGGACGTTGCCGCCGTGTGGAACAATCTGGCCGCGCAGGACGACTTTCTGGAGTCCATGGCCGCCTCCGCTCAGGCGGTGGCCGATTACTTCGGGGACAGGATTCTGTATATCAACGTGATGAACAAGCTGTCCATTGACTGCGATTGCGATGCCCACCCCCATGACCCGGAGATGAAGGACATCGGCATTCTGGCTTCCCTTGACCCGGTGGCGCTGGACCAGGCCTGCCTGGACCTCGTTTACGCCGTCAAGCCTTCCGCCGGAGACAACAGCAAACCCCTGATCGAGCGCATTGAAAGCCGTCATGGGCGGCACACGGTGGATTATGCCGAACAGATAGGCCTGGGTACCAGGAAGTATGCGCTGAAGGAGCTGGAACCGCAGCAGGGCGTTCATTGGTGATGATGTTCACAGGAGACCGGGTACGGATGCCGGATGAGGATATGATGTAAATTTGGAATCCTAGACATAGTTGGAAATGAGCAGGGAAAAGCATATGACACGGCGCGAAGCGCTCAGAAAGATGGGTGGGGCAACCGCAGGAGGGATGGGGCTCGTCATCGCCGCCGCAAATGCCGCCGATGTGCCGGGATTATCCAATAGTGCACACAAAGAGCGGAAAATGAAAGCACTGGCAATCAACGGCAGTTCACGGAAAGACGGAAATACGGCAGATATGCTGAATGTAGTCTTGGCAGAATTGGGAAAAGAAGGATATGAGACGGAACATGTCCAATTGGCTGGTTCCACGGTCAACGCCTGCAAGGCGTGTTTCGGCTGTGCAGGGAGAGGGAACTGCGTATTCGGCAATGATATTTTCCAGGAATTGTATGATAAGATGGTGAAAGCGGATGCCATTATCCTGGGGTCTTCCACCTATTCGGCAGATGTCTCGTCCACACTGAAAGCGGTTATCGAAAGGGCCAGCGTGGTGAGCGACACAAATCCGGGGATGTTCCGCCACAAAGTAGGTGGAGCGGTTGCGGTTGCCCGCCGTGCCGGGGCCATGAACGCGATCGACACGATCAACCATTTCTTCCTGAACAAGGAAATGTTTGTTGCAGGCTCTACTTATTGGAACATCGCTTATGGCCGTCTGCCCGGTGAGGCGATGAAAGATGAAGAAGCCGTCGCGAATATGAAAAATCTCGGTCAGAATATAGCGTGGCTATTGGGCCGTTTGAAATAAATTTCATAACAAGATATGTACAATTTAAAAGTTGAATAATCACGGCACATCATCTTACAGCGGATCAATTCACAGATGCCGCTTCGCAAGCCGTTACGGAAAATATTAAACACAGTCATTCAGACAGATGCAAAAAAAGTTTTTATCCTGAAGCAAATAACAATAAAAAACAAAAACAGTTATGGAAGAAGTTACATTAAACAACGGAGTTGTCATGCCCATCTTGGGCTTTGGAGTTTTTCAGATTCCCGACGCCGCAGAGTGCGAGCGCTGCGTGCTGGACGCGATCGGCGCCGGCTACCGTTCCATTGATACGGCCCAGATTTACGGCAATGAGGAGGCCGTAGGCCGCGCGGCGGAGAAGAGCGGGGTGCCGCGCGAGGAATTGTTCCTCACCACGAAGGTGTGGATTACCAACGGCGGGTATGAAAAGGCGAAGGCTTCCATTGACGAGTCCCTGCGCAAGCTGCGCACGGATTACGTGGACCTGCTGCTCATCCACCAGCCCTTCAACGATTATTACGGCACTTACCGGGCCATGGAAGAGGCTAACCGGGCCGGAAAGGTCCGCGCCATCGGCGTGAGCAATTTTTATCCGGACCGTTTTGTGGACCTGGCGGAGTTCTGCGAGATCAAGCCCGCCGTCAACCAGGTGGAAACGCACGTGTTCAACCAGCAGGTGAAGGCCCGGGAGCTGATGGCGAAGTACGGTACCAGGATGGAATCCTGGGGGCCCTTCGCGGAAGGCCGCAATGGATTTTTCACGAATCCGGTGCTGAAGGACATCGGAGAGAAGTACGGCAAGGCTCCGGCGCAGACGGCCCTGCGCTTCCTGATCCAGCGCGGCGTCATCGTCATTCCGAAGACGACCCACCGGGAAAGGATGGAGGAGAATTTCAACGTCTTTGACTTTGAACTTTCCCGGGAGGACATGGGGGCCATCGCCAGGCTGGACCGCGGAGAGAGCCTTTTCCTGTGCCATCAGGACCCGGAGTCAGTCCTGTACCTGATCAATTACGGAAAGTAATAATTCACCTTAAGTATTAGAAAGATGACAGGGTATTCATTTAAAAGGTTTTGCGCGGCTTTCTCCGCCTGCATTTGCTGTGCAGGGAGCTTATCCGCTGAAAATAATAACGCCAACACGGACAGGATCATGAACGAACAACTGAATTTAACGCAGGAATGGGACAAGGTGTTTCCGAAGAGCGACAAGGTAGACCACCGCAAGGTAAGCTTCCGCAACCGCTACGGCATTACGCTGGCCGCGGATTTGTATATCCCCCGGAAGGCTGGCGGAAAGTTGCCGGCTATCGCCGTTTCCGGCCCCTTCGGAGCCGTGAAGGAACAATCTTCCGGGCTCTATGCCCAGACGATGGCCGAGCGCGGTTTTCTAACGATCGCGTTTGATCCCTCGTATACGGGAGAAAGCGGCGGGGAACCCCGTTATGTCGCTTCCCCGGATATCAATACGGAGGATTTCTCCGCAGCCGTCGACTACCTCTCCACACGCGACGACGTGGACCCCGAACGCATCGGAATCATCGGCATTTGCGGGTGGGGCGGCATGGCGGTGAACGCGGCGGCTATCGACACCCGCATCAAGGCGACGGTAGCGTCCACGATGTACGATATGAGCCGCGTGAACGCGAACGGCTATTTCGACGCGATGGACGCCGACGCCCGTTATGAGCTTCGCAAACAACTGAATGCCCAGCGCACCGCCGATGCGAAGAACGGTTCTTATGCGCTCGCGGGGGGCGTGCCCGATCCTCTGCCCGACGATGCCCCAGGATTCGTGAAGGATTACTACAATTACTATAAGACGCCCCGCGGCTACCACAAGCGTTCGCTCAACTCGAACGGCGGATGGAATACCACCTCCGCGCTCTCGTTCATCAATATGCCCCTGCTGGCGTACAGCGGTGAAATCCGCAGCGCCGTGCTCATGATTCACGGAGAAAAAGCCCATTCACGCTATTTCAGCGAGGATGCCTTCAAGAAATTGAAGGGGGATAACAAGGAGCTGATGATCATTCCCGGCGCGAGCCATGTGGACCTCTATGACAATCAAGCCGGGGTTATTCCTTTCGGCAAAATCGAGCAGTTCTTTCAGGAGCATCTGAAATAAGGAGGTTCTGCGGCTGACTTTGAAGGGAGCTGATTACGGTGAGGGACTCAACATGATAAGCCGTCTGCCGGTTGTTCGCAGGGGAAGGACAGTGTTCTTCCCGTTCCGGCGGGGTTCAAGCCATTTTAAGCAAGAGACACATGATACTGATTTTCGGAGCACTGCTGGCGGTTTACGTTTTCTGCCGCGCCATTCTGCCGCTTAGGCTGAAATGGGGCTGGAAGGCCCTGCTTGCCGTCCTTCTGGCGGTGGCGGCGTTCAAATTCCATCTGCTGCATTTGTTTGGCGGCCCCATGTTTTTCTCCCCGGTTCTGCCGGAAGGCGTCCTGCTGGCGGCCGCATGGCTGTTCTCCGTGCTTTTCCTGTTCTTTTTCCTGCTGCTGGCGGCGGACGCGGCGCGCCTCCTGTACCTGCTGGTTCTGTTCTGCCTGCGGAAGAAGAGGACGGAACGGTTCCGCATCATTGGCAACCGGGTGAACCTTGTCCTGCTGGCTTTCGCCGCCGTACTGGCTACCGTGGGGATGGTCGGAGGCACCGGGGTGCCGCGGGTAAAGGAGGAAACGATTTCCGTGAACCATCTGCCGGATGGGGCGGACGGCCTGGCAGTCGCCGTGCTGGCGGACCTTCATGTGGACGGCATCACGCGGGCGGACTGCATCAGGAAAATTGTGGAACGCACGAATGCCCTGAATCCGGACATCGTCATTATTGCCGGGGACTTCGTGGACGGGACGGTTCCCGTGCACGGGGATGATTTGAGGCCGCTTGCGGATTTGAAGGCCAGGTACGGGGTGTTCGGCGTGCCGGGCAATCATGAGTATTATTCCGGTTATGAGGAGTGGATGAAGTTCCTGCCCACCCTGGGCATACGGATGCTTCACAATGAGCACGTGTTGACGGGGGGAGATGCGGTGGTGCTGGCGGGGGTGACGGATCCTGTAGCCGGCATCATGGGGAAGGAGGTGCCGGATATACGCAAGGCGCTGGCGGGAGCCCCGGAAAAGGGGGTGCGCATCCTCGCCTCCCACCAGCCGCGCTTGGCCCCGGAAGCGGCCGCGCACGGCGTGGACCTCCAGGTTTCCGGCCATACGCACGGCGGCATGATTGCCGGCATTGACCGGCTGGTGGCTCGGTTCAACGAGGGCTTTGTGTCCGGATTGTACACGGTGGGGGAGATGAAGCTGTATGTCTCCAACGGGGCGGGGATTTGGAACGGCTTTCCCATCCGCATCGGCGTTCCTTCGGAAATCGTGCTGATCCGGCTCCGGAAAGAGGAATAAGAGTGTTTAGAGTGGAGTGGGTGCAATCTTTGGAACAGATGAGGGAAAACATGTTGACTTATAGCTGCTCTAACGTTTAGACAGGAAGAAGGAACAAGGGTCGTGCACGGAGACTGCCGGATGAAGCCGTTTTTCTTCCCGGGCTGTTTTCTGCGCGGCCTTCCAACCCAGACATTAAATTCATGAAAACAATATCAATGATATGCACGCTGGCGGCCGCCCTGATGACGGGGGCCGGATGCTCGGGACAGGAACAGCCCAAGGTTTCCGTGGAACCTGCCAAGGTGCTCGTCGCCTACTATTCATGGGGCGGCAATACGAAGTACGCCGCCGCGCAGATTCAGAAGGCGACGGGCGGAACCCTGTTTGAAATCAAGCCGGTCAAGCCTTACCCGTCCGGGTACCGGGAATGTACGGTACAGGCCAAAAAGGAGATTCAGGAAGGCGTCAGGCCGGAGCTGGCCGCCAGGGTGGAGGACATGGGCAAGTACGACGTGATTTTCATCGGCAGTCCCAACTGGTGGAGCACGATTGCGCCTCCGGTCGCCTCTTTCCTGGCAAGCCACGACCTTTCCGGCAAGACGGTGATTCCGTTTGTGACGCACGGAGGCGGCGGCATGGCGCGCTGCGGGGACGAGGTGCGGAAGCTGTGCCCCAAGTCCACCGTTCTCAAGGGCGGAGCTTTTGCCGGGGAAGGCATCCGGACGGCCAGGCCCGCGCTGGTCAAGTGGGTCAATGACACGATCACCATCAACAAATAATGCTCCTTATGAAACGAACCCTTGCGGGAATGGCTTTTTCCCTTGCCTGTCTGATGAACCTTTCAGAAGCCCAAACCATGAATAACGATACAAGCGCCTTGTCGCCAAAAGAACAACAGATTGCCGCCATCAGCGCCCATACGGCCAGGGGCGACATGCCCGGCCTGCGGAACGCCCTGACGGCGGGGCTGGACGCCGGACTGACCCTGAACGAGCTCAAGGAGGTGCTGGTCCAGATGTATGCCTATTGCGGCTTCCCCCGCAGCCTGAACGCCCTCAATGAGTTGATGGTTCTGGCGAAGGACCGCGCCTCGCGCGGCATCAATGATACGGTGGGAGAGGAGGCGGGAGCGCCGCCTGCCGGAAAGAGCATCGACTTCGGCACGGCCAACCAGACGAAGCTTTGCGGCGCTCCGGTGAAGGGGGATCTTTTCCTGTTCGCCCCGGCCATTGACGAGTTCCTGAAGGCGCATTTGTTCGGGGACATTTTCGGCCGCGACAATATGGACTGGAAGACCCGGGAGCTCGCCACCATCGCGGCCCTGGCCGCCATGACGGGCACGGAAAGCCAGTTGAACTCCCACATCCGCATCGGGAAGCACAACGGCCTGACTGACGGGCAGGTGGAGGCCATTCTGGCCGTATCCGCCGCTGCCGGGAAGAAGGACGCCTTCCCCAAAGGGGAGCCGGCTCCGGCCAATTTCACCGGAAAAGCCTGGGTAGCCATGCTGGTGGACAACAGGGATTACGACATGTCCGCCTATAACGTCACCTTTGCCCCCGGCACGCGGAACAACTGGCACAGCCATTCCGTGGGCCAGGTGCTGTTCTGCACGGAAGGCACGGGATACTACCAGGAGCGCGGCAAGGCCGCCCGGCGCCTGACGCCCGGTTCCGTGGTGGAAATCCCGGCCAATACGGAGCACTGGCACGGCGCGGCTCCGGACAGTGAGTTCGTGCACCTCGGCATCACGCCCAGGGCGGCTTCCAACAGGACGGCGTGGGGAGGCCCCGTGACCGATGCGGAGTATGCGGAGGCGACGGGAAGCAAATAAAAGCGCAGGGATTTTCCGGCGTTTCCTCCTTTTCCTTCGGAGAGGGGGGCAGCCGGGAAGGTTTTTCTCCCTGACGGGAAATGAAGGAAAAAACAGGGCATCCGGGAATTCCAATGGAATTCCCGGATGCCTCCTGTTGCGGATTTAAGGGAAAGATTATTCTTCCGGAGCGATGTTCGGTTCGCTGGCGCTGACGTGGTTCAGCGGATTGCAGCTGTCCGGCCTGTGGTTGTTCAAAAGATCCTGGTAGAATTTCTTCTTGTACTTCAAGACTTCCATTTGCTTTTTCAGGATGCGGAGTTGTTCACGGAGGCTTTTCTCCTGCTTGAAAATCAGTTCGGCGCGTTCCGGAATGGTGGTGTCCCCTTCCTGGCACAGGTCGATGTAGTGCTTGACGCCTTCAATCGGGAGGCCCGTCATCCGGAGGCAGTGAACCAGGCGCAGCCAGCCCAGGGTGTAGTCTGAAAACATGCGGGCATTGCCTCCGCTGCGGTCCACGTCCGGAATCAATCCGGCGTTTTCATAGTAGCGGATGGTGTAGGCGGACATCTCCATCATTTCCGCAACCTGTTTCACGGTATATTTGGGAGTGCGGTCATAGGAAGGCCGGTAGGAGCTGGATGGGGTCTTTTGTGTGATCATTGTGCAGTTGATGGCTTACAGTTACTCTAATATACTACCGGTTGCGGGATGGCAAGCGTTTTGCGTTGCCTCGCGGGCAATAACGTGTTCATAAGGCAGGGAAAACGGCTGGGACCGCTTTCCGGCGGACGGAAGGGTTTTCTGACTGACTAATTGCCGGATGAAGGAAAAGGGGAAAGGCCGGAAAGCCGTCTCCATGGTTGCTCCTGGAGAAGACGCCGGAACATGAAAAAGGCTGTTCCGGTGAAGGAACAGCCTTGATTCATTGGAAGAAAGCACATTTCAGGCGCGCACCCTGCGGCGGCGCAGCATCATGGCGGCAAGCCCCAGCAGGCTCAGGGAGGCCGCGGCCGGTTCGGGGACGGCCAGCGTCCCTTCCAGGGAAAGGTCTTCCACGGTGGCGTTATCTCCTCCCCGGCCTCCGGAGCTTCCCACCACGGCATAGACCTTGCCGTTGCCGTTTTCCTTCATGGCTCTCAACTGGTCTTCCGTGAGGTCATAGTGAACGTTCCAGGGGGAGCCGTCATTGTTCCTCGTTCCCTTGCAGAGTTCCACCATTTCCCCGTCCCTGGTTTCATACCAGACGGAATACGTGTACGTTCCGGTGGTTCCGGACGGGGTGAGGTTCATGCTGAAGCTCAGGCCGGAGTAATCCTGAATGTTTTCAATGGTCATTTTCAGACCGAAGCAGACGCCCGCCGTGCCGGACATGCTGGGCAGGTTGATGGTCTGGTCTTCCGTGTTGGAGGTGGCATTCCCCCAGCGCATGTCGCCGTTGCCGGTAGTGGTGTACCATCCGTCAGCCCGAGAACCGAGCCAGTTTTTAACGTCGTCTCCCGTGATGCCGTCCCCGGCAAGGCGTCCCGCTGAGTTGTAGCCCTGGCCCGTCATGGCGCCGATGTCGGGCATCAGCTCGACGGTTGCCGCCGCAGCGACGCCTGCCAGAGAGGCCACGGCCAGGTGGATGATGAGGTATAATGCTTTCTTCATATTCGTGTGGAATGATTGAATTATTCGCAAACTACCGGATTAACAATCCGCGGAGCTCCGGAGACGTTTCAAACGGGAACGAAGGAAAGCTCAAATGCATGGTTAACAAACACTTTCCCGTTTTCTTCCAAGCCCGCATACTGCCTGGGAATTGGGAACTCCCGGCCCTAATGGATACTCTCGCCGGAGCAGGATGGCGGCTATTGAAGGAGAACCTCCGCTGCGCTGCGGAAAGATTTTTTACCCACGAAAGGCGGGAGCCTTCCGTTCCCAGGCGCGGGAGGCGCAAATCCACCGTGAATAAACATTTCCACCGTTTCTTTTGCAGGTTGCCTTTCGCCTGGAAAGGACGGGAGCCTGCTCCTCATCTCATGGCTGTTTCCTTTCACAGACGCGTCTTTCCCGGAAGTTCGGGCTTCCCTGCTTCGTTGCGGAACGAAGAGAAAATCTATTGCATCAGGAACAGAAGCTGACGATTTACGGAGTATGGACAAGGGAAATTTCCCGAAAACGTTTTTCTTTCAGATGTTCATGCTTGACTCCGGATTGTTAATCCGATGCATGGTCTTCTCTATGTTTTAGGTAATTGAAACAGAATATATTATGGAGACGTTAAGAAGGTGTTTTCCTGCGCTGGTGATGCTTGTAGTTGGCAGCCGCGGGGGAGGAATACCTCAATAAAGGGAGGCGGATGGAGCCAGTGCCTCCCCGTCCGTTTCCTGAAACTCCGGTTTCACGGCTTTCCTTCCGCCGGACGGGGGCCCGGTCAGGAATTGTCCGGAGCGGGAAGTGGGGGCCGGCGTGCGCCGTGTCCCGGCAAGTCCGGGAATTCCCATGGAAAAGAGTCAAAGGGTTTGACGGGCTTTTCCGGCCCGTTACAATGAGACCGCTCCGGGATGGAGCCTGCGCCATGATTATTGCCTCCCTTTCCGATTCCGCCCGTTACGAGTCTTTGAATCCCCTTTTCCAGCGGGCTTTCGATTTTGTCAGGGAGGCCGGTCCGGCTTCCCTGGAACCGGGCCCCCACGTCCTGGAGGAAGACGCCCTGATTGTGATGGTGAATGAGCCGGCGATGAAGAAGCCGGAGAAGGCCCGCATGGAAGTGCACGACAGGTTCATTGACATCCACGTTCCCCTTTCACGGGAGGAAGGGTTTGCGTGGAAGGACCGCTCTGCCCTGGAAAAGCCTTCCGAACCGTTCAACATGGAAAAGGACGCGCAGCATTACGACGATGCGCCGGACACCTCTTTTACCGTGAAGCCGGGGCAGTTCGCCGTCTTTTTCCCGGAGGACGCCCATGCCGGCTGCATCGGGGAAGGGGCTCTCCGTAAACTGGTGATTAAAGTCAGAACGGCCTGACCCGCCTTCCGGAAAGATGGTCCGGCGCCGGAACAGGCCGTTCCTCCACGCCCGCTCCGGCTTGCCTGCCGGTGGGGCAATCATTCAATTTATTCCTCGTCTTCCACCCTCGCGTCCTGCTTGGGGTCCTGCGGAGCGTTTTCCGGAATCCAGACGGCCACGTTGCCGCCGTGGACGAGGAACTGGCCGTTGCCTTCCTCGTCAATGGCGACGGTTTCCTCCACGTTTCCGGTGGCTTCCTTCCAGGTTTCCCCGGCGTGCTGCTTGCCCACGTTCATCACCTTGTCCCCGTCCTCTCCGTTGGAGATGAGCACGGCCACGCCGGAATGCGGGTGGTCGTCATTCCCCACGCGGGTGAAGCCGATGGTGTTCGGGTGGTCAAAGTAGTAGTTCTGCTCCCCGAAGGCATGGTTTTTGCGGATTTCCAGCAGGTTGTCGATGATGCCGCGGTGCATGGGCGGGTTGCCGCTTACTCCGTAGTAGTCTCCGTAGAAGATGCAGGGATAGCCTTCCTTCATGAGCAGGATGAGCGCATAGGCGGAGGGCTTGAACCAGTCTTCCACGGCTGATTCCAGGGAGCTGCCCCACTGGGAGTCATGGTTGTCCACAAAGGTGACGGCCAGCGTGGGGTGGTTCTGGACCAGGGTGCCGTCCAGAATCTTGGAAAGGTCGTAATCGCGGCCCTGCTTGGAAGCCTGGTACATGTTGTAGTGCAGGGGCACGTCAAACAGGTCCACCTTGTAGCGTTCCTCCTTGAGGTATTCGTTCAGGGAGTCCAGGTCCTGCTTCCAGTATTCGCCCACGGCGTAGAAATCCTCTCCCCTGTCCTTGCGGACGGCGGCCAGGAATTTCTTGATGAACTCGTCATTGATGTGCTTGATGGCGTCCAGCCTCATGCCGTCCAGGTCCAGTTCCCGGGATACCCAGACGCCCCATTTTTCCATTTCTTTCACCACTTCCGGGTGGTCGAAGTCCAGGTTGGCGAACATGAGGTAGTCATAGTTGCCGTTTTCTTCGTCCACGCCTTCGCTCCAGCTTTTCCCGTCCCCCATGATCTTGAAGATGGAAGTTTTTTCCGTAGCGGCGTCGTAGTCCGTGCCGGTGAAGTGGTACCAGTGCCATTTGAAGTCGGAGTACTTGTCTCCGCGGCCGGGGAAGTTGAAGCCGGTCCAGCCTTCGATTTCGTAGGCGTCCGTGATTTCCTTGTCCCGGTTCTGCTGGTCCACTTCCTTGGCCATGAATTTTTCCGTATAGTCCGCTCCGGCCTTGTGGTTCATGACGGCGTCCAGGTAGACGCCCACATGGTGTTCATGAAGGGCCTTGATGGCGTCCTGGAGTTCCTGCTTGGTGCCGTATTTGGTGCGGACCGTGTTCTTCTGGTCGAATTCCCCTAGGTCAAACAGGTCGTAGGTGCCGTAGCCCACGTCGTTCTGTTCCTTGCCCTTGTAGGCCGGGGGAATCCAGACAGCTGTGACGCCTATCTCTTCCAGATGGGGGGCGTCTTCCTTCAGCTTGTTCCAGAACTGCCCGTCGTTGGGCAGGTTCCACTCAAAATATTGCATCATGATTCCGTTTTTCATTTTGTCAGATTCCTTGTAAATGTCGTTCGGGTTGTTCCGCCTTCAGGAGGCCGGCTGATGGGGAAGACGGTTCCCTGGCGTCTGCCGGGCGGGGCTCCGCATGATGATTTCACACGAAGCCGTCAACAAGATAGAGTCCTTAAAGCGCGGCGCGTTCGGCATACTGCCGGTGTTATGTCCCGCAAAATGTCAGGGAGAACGTGTGGAAAGCTGGAAAAGAGGGCTTTTCGCCAGGGCCGGACTGAACTTGCCCGCGAGCCGTCAGGAGTGAAACTGGCCCTTGCTGCTGCTGGAAAAACGAGCGTCAGCGAACGAGTGTGGAAAGAGAGGGCGCGGCCTTTGTCCGCCTGTTCATTCCGAAGCCGCAGAGGCCTGCGGCGCTCCCTGGAAGGGCTTCACGCTTCGGCCGTGCTGTGGTCCAGGTAGTGCCTGTTTTTCAGCCGGTAGTATTTGAGGAACCTCCGGATGAAGAGCAGGGTGACGATGAAGGAGAGCACGTCCGCCAGCGGGAGGGAGGCCCAGACGCCGTCCTGTCCCCAGAACCTGGGCAGCACCAGCAGGAACGGCAGCAGGAAGAGCATCTGGCGCGTCAGGGAAAGGAAGATGGCCAGACGGGCCTTCCCGATGGCCTGGAAGAAGTTGCCGATGATGATCTGGCTGCCGATGAGCGGGAAGGCCAGCACGCAGATGGTGAGGCCGTTGGCCGCCAGGCTGATGAGCGCGGCGTCATCCGTGAAGAGCCCGGCAATGCCGCGGGGGAAGAAAACGCAGGCCAGGAAGCCCAGCGTGGTGAAGGAAGTGCCCGCCAGCACGCCGTACTTGAGGGTGAGCAGGACGCGCCCCGGCTTCATGGCCCCGTGGTTGTAGCCGATGATGGGCTGCATGCCCTGCGTGAGGCCGATGACGAGCATGGCGAACAGGATGAGAATGCGGTTGATGATGCCGTAAGCGCCGATAGCCAGGTCCCCCCCGTGGTCCGCAAGCTGCCTGTTGATGGCGATGGTGACCGCGCTGCCGCATACGTTTACCAGGCACGGAGCCATGCCGATGGACAGGATGCCGGTGACGATGGCCTTGCGCAGTTCCCAGATGCCGCGGCGGAAGTGGACCGTGCTGGCCGCGTCCGAGAAGTGGAGCAGCACGCGCGCCATGCCGGTGACCTGGGCCAGCAGGGTGGCCAGGGCTGCCCCGGTGATGCCCCATTTGAACCAGAAGATGAAGATGGGAGCCAGGATGATGTTGATCCCCACGGAGAGCAGGGTGGAGCCCATGGCCTTTTTCGGGTAGCCGGTGGCCCTCATCACGTGGTTGAGGTTGAAAAAGACGTACGTGACGGGCAGCCCCAGCAGGGTGACGAGCATGAAGTCGTACGCGTAGGCGAGGGTTTGCCCGCTGGCGCCGAAGGCGGTCAGGATTTCCGTCAGGAAGAGCAGTGTGGGAACCACCAGCACCACGGCGGCGATCAGGCTCATGATGAGGACGTTCCCCAGCGTGCGCTCCGTCCCCTCCTGGCCTTCTTGCCCAGACGGATGGAGCTGATGGCCGCCCCGCCGATGCCCACCAGCGTGCCCAGCGCAAAGGTCAGGTTCATGATGGGGAAGGTGACGGCCAGGCCGGACAGGGCCAGGGGGCCCACGCCGTGGCCGATGAAGACGCTGTCAATGATGTTGTACAGGGAGTACACCACCATGCCGGCGATGGAGGGCAGGGAGTACTGGACCAGCAGACGCCATACGGATGCGTTTTCCAATTCTGCGATGTTGCGTGACTGGGCTGCCATGGACGGACCTCCTTTTCAGACGGGAGGCAAACTATAGGAATGCGCGGAGGGGTTGTCAAGCTGTCCACCCGTCCGGGGAGCGGGCATTTTTCCGCCGGAGCGGCCGGAAAGGCCTGTTTTTGATTGACTGGGGAAGCTTTTGGGGGTTGATTCCTTTCCGCCTTTTTCCAGGAACACGCCATGACTTTTTCCGTTTGCCCTTTCCTGCGCCTTGCCGCCGTCTGCGGAGGCGCCCTTCTGTGCTCTTCCTGCCTGCCCATGCTCGGCACCGGGCAGATGCTGGCGGGCAGCCATCTTGCGGACGGCCTGCTGTCCACCTCCCCCCTGGACCTGGTGTGGAGGGGGGACATCCGGTCCTTTCCCTCCTCCGGGCTGGATACGCCCAGGGGCTTCAAGGTTTCCCCCGCGGATTCCTATTCCCTGCTGATGGAGGCGCGCCCCGGCATTGCCGGAGAGTGGGCCTGCTACCATGACCGGAACAGTTACTACTGGGCCTTTGTGGCCGGGAAGAAGGAGGAGGAAGCGGGGCTTTACGCCGTGCGCCGCGGCGTGGCCGTGAACGGAACCACCGGGGAGATTGAAGACCACCCCGCCGCGCAGGCCGTCAAGCCTCCCTCCGTCATGTAGGCGCGGGTTCTGGTCTTTTTGCAAAAACCGCTGCCGGGAACCCGTTTTCCGGGCTGTGGAACACGATAGATTTGACAGGCAGGGGCCTTTGCGGGCGTATTATTACCCGCATGAAGTTCCTTTTATTATCGTTTGCGTGGATGTGCATGGCGTGCGCCGGGGCGTGGGGGCAGGATACGGCTCCCTCCTTCCCGGCGAACGGAGCCAATTACAGGCTGTTCCCGGCGGACCAGCCGCCCCTGGTTCCCAAGCCCCAGCAGCTGCACTGGACCGGCAAGGCCATTCGCGTGCAGTCCGTTCGCATCCTGGCCCCGTCTCCGTCCAGGACTTCCTATCCGGAACAGATGAAGTTCATCGTTTCCGAATTGAAGTCCTTCCTGGCGGACCACCGGGTGAAGGTGGCTCCGGACGGGGCGTTCGCCGTCAAGTTCGTGAAGGGGGAGGTGAAGGCCGGCACGGAGAATCCCAAGCTGAAGGAGGAGGCCTATTCACTCCGCGTGACTCCCGGCGGCGCGCTGATTACGGCGGCGGACACCAGGGGGTTTTATTACGGCATGAAGACGCTGGAGCAGCTTCTTCTGCGCCGCGGCGGGACGACGACCATCGCCGCCTGCGATATCGTGGACTGGCCGGATTTTGAAATCCGCGGGTTCATGAACGACGTGGGCCGCAATTACATGCCGCTCCCCCTGATCGCGCAGGAGCTGGATTCCATGGCGCAGCTTAAGCTGAACGTGTACCACTTCCATTTCACGGAGCATCCCGGCTGGCGGCTGGAGTCCAAGATTTATCCGGAACTGAATGATCCCAAGAATTTCACCCGCATGCCGGGCAAATTCTATACGCAGAAGGAGTTCAAGCAATTGGTGGAGTACTGCCGCCTGCGCAACATCCTGCTGATTCCGGAGATGGACATGCCGGGGCACAGCCAGGCGTTCCGGAAGGCGCTCAACGTGAAGATGAGCGATGAAAAGGCCACGAAGGCCCTGGTGGCCCTGATCAAGGAGATGTGCGCCCTGGTTCCCAAGGAGAAGATGCCCATCATCCACATCGGCACGGACGAGGCCCACGGCAAGGACGAGCAGGTGAACAATGACATTCTGAAGGAATACATCAATGCGGTGGAATCCTGCGGCCGCACGCCCATGAGGTGGCACCCCGGTCTGACGCCTAAGGGCTATAACGGCTCCATCCTGCAATTGTGGTCCGGCCGCCAGAACCGCGGCGCATGGCCTGTCAACGGGTCCAAGTACGTGGATTCCCTGGAGACCTACCTGAACCACCTCGATCCGTTTGAAACGGCCATGACCATGTACTTCCGCCGGGCCTGCCCGTTCCAGAATGCGGACGGCCTGGGCATGATGCTGTGCTCTTTCCCGGACCTGGAAATTACGGACCCGCGCAACCAGGTTCTCCAGACGCCCGTTTACGCAGGGATGGCGTTCGTTTCCGAGCCCTTGTGGAACAATCCCCATGAAAAGGTGCAGGGAGACCCCAACCAGGACGAGTACATGAAGTATTTCTCCAACCTGCCCGTGCAGGGGGACCCGTTGCTGAAAGGATTTGCGGAGTATGAAAACCGCGTGCTCGCCATCCGGGACCGCTTCTTCGTGAACAAGGAGTTCAATTACGTGCGGCAGGCCAATATTCCGTGGAAGCTGCTGGGCCCCATTCCCAACGGAGGGAAGACGGAAACGGAGTTCGCCCCGGAGGCGGACAACAAGACCGGGAAGATGAAGGATTCCTACGAGATTGACGGCGTTACCTACGAGTGGTCCAAGGACGCCTACACCGGAGCCACCATCATCTTCAAGCATTACTGCGATTTCCCGACGCTGTTCAACGGGGCGAAGATGGGGGCCTATCCCCACAAGAACCACACCTATTACGCGCAGACCTGGATTTATTCCCCGAAGGCGCAGACGGTGCCCTTCTGGATCAGCGGTCATACCTGGGCCACGTCCGACTGGCGCAACGGCCCGGCGAGCGTCCCCGGCAAGTGGTTCCACGCGAATCCCAGGTTCTTCGTGAACGGGCAGGAGATTGACCCCCCGCAATGGAAGAAGCCGCGCAACGGCGGCGTGCTGGTGGATGAAAACTACCATTTCCGGGAGCCTTCCATGGTTCCCCTGAAGAAGGGCTGGAACCGCGTGCTGGTGAAGAGCCCCAGCAACAATTCCGCGCGCCGGTGGATGTTCACGTTCGTTCCGGTGCAGGTGAACCCCAAGACGCCCGGCTGCAACGTGAAGGAGTATCCCGGCCTCAAGTTCGCCGCGGAACCGAAGTAAAGGGCTTTTCCGGTTGTTCCCAGGCAAATGACGAAGGCATGAGGCGCGTTCCGCTTCATGCCTTTTTTATGGCCGGACGGGGTTCCGAGAGAGCGCGGCGTCCTGTCAGAGTTTTTTCCAGGGCAGGGCTTCCAGCATCCCGTCAAAGCCCAGGCCCGTTCCGGCGGGAACGGCTACCTGCGGGTTCATGCCGCCCATCTGGTCAAGGAAGGGGTCCGGTTCAAACAGGAGGTGCGTGCAGAGGCCACAGAGGGGGATTTCCGTGGGCAGGGCGTTGCGGTAGTAGTCCGCCGCCTGGTAGACGGCCCAGAGCTGCCCCACGGGATGGTCCATGACGGTGGTGAACACGGGGGGCTCGTAAAGATACTCCGGCGTGGCTTCCCTCGCGGGCTTGACGATGCGGATGATGGGCAGGTCCGAGGAGATGGCCGGCTGGTGCTCCGAGTCCGAGCCCATGTCCAGGGCCAGCGGCATGCCGGCGTCCACCAGCCGTTCCCAGCTCTGGACGGAGAAGGGGCACGGGTCTTCAATGAAGTCTATCCGGGTTTTCAGGTGGTGGGGCAGGGATTTCCAGAATTTCAGGGCGTCGTTTTCATTCAGGCACCCGTTGAAGTCCAGCCGCCAGCGCCAGGCGGGGACCATGGAGGCGAGCATGGTCAGCCGTTCCAGGGCGGCGGCCAGGTTGGGGCTTGCCTTGATTTTTCCGGCCTTGAACCCCTTGGATTCCATGATGCGGATGGTGGCGGGGCTGACGCAGGAGGGCAGCGTGGCGTGGCTGGCGGGAATGTGCAGGCCGTCAAACAGGCTGGCGCCCTTCGCGCGCGCCTCCCCGTCCGTCCGGGCGCATTCCAAGGCGCGGATGCCCAGCGGCAGCGGGTTTCCCTTCCTGAGCGCGTCCAGTTCCTCCTGCAACGTGGCGTCCCCCAGCTCCGGCCACGGCTGGATGCAGCCGTACCCGCCTTCATCCGTTTTAATGAGGGCTCCTTTCCTGCATACTTCCGCGGCTCTGGCGTTCAGCGGACCGCAGGCCGTTAAAGAATATTCATGGTAAAACACAACTTTAATTCAAACAGCCTTTCAATCTTTTGTCACGATGAAAAAAGGTTTTCATTGGATTTTGGAGGGGGAATGGCTAAGCTCCGTGTCATGTACAGAACATTGGTGTTCGGAGCGGGCGGCCGTGTGGGGAGCCGCCTGGCGGCGCATCTGGAAGAGGAAGGCATGGAAGTGGTGGGATGCGGACGGGACGCCTGTGATTTAAAGGATTTAAAAGCCCTGAAAAACGTGCTGCTTTCCTCCGGCGCCACCCACGTGGTGAACTGCGCCGCCGTGAGCGGCCTGGAGGCCTGCCTGGATGATCCGGAGACGGCGCACCGCGTGAACGCCATGGCCCCGGAGATGATGGCTCGCATCTGCCGCCTGGAGGGCATGCGCTTCATCCACCTGAGCACGGACTACGTGCTGGACGGCAGGAGGGCCGGCCTGAAAACGGAGTCGGACAAGTGCCGCCCCGTGAACGTGTACGGAGAATCCAAGCTGGAGGCGGAACTCCGCGTGCGGGAGGAAATGCCGGAGGCGCTGGTTGCCCGCGTTTCCTGGGTGTTCGGCAATCCGGAACGGCCCTCCTTCCCGGAGATGGTGCTGCGGAAGGCGCTGAACGGAGAACCCCTCTCCGCCGTGGCGGACAAATGGTCCATGCCCGCGTGGGTGGAGGATTTGTGCGGGTGGCTCCGTTTCCTGGCCTATGAAAGCGACGCGTCCGGCGTGCTGCACCTGTGCCAGTCCGGGGAACCCGTCTCCTGGCACGGTTATGCCGTGACCGCTCTGAAATGCGCCGTGAAGCACGGGCTGCTGCCTTCTTTGCCGCCCGTGGCGGAACAAAAGCTCGACGAACAGGCCGGTTTCAGGGATGCTCGGCCCCGGCATACCGCCATGTCCTGCGAACGGCTCGCTTCTCTGATGAAGCGGCCCGTGAGGACGTATGAAGAGGCCATCGACCTGGCCGTGGCCCGCTATGCCTCAGATTCAACCTTCCTCTCCCGCATTTCATGAACGATTTCCGCAATTCCCGTGATTCTAGCGATTCCCGCCCCAGGCCCGCCTACCGGGACCGCCGCTCCCAGCCGGGGCGCCCGCGCACGGCTCCCAAAAAGAACCTTTTTGTCAACAAGTCCCCGGAGGGCAGTGAACAATGGCTCACGCCGTGGGTGGAGCTGAAATACTTCACGTACAATCCCGCCGTTTTCCCCCGCATGCTCGGCTCCGTGAGCGGGGAAATAGCCCCGGGAAGCCTGGTGCACGTCTATGACAAGAACGGGGAACTGTTCGGCGCGGGCTTCTGGAACGAGGCCAGCCGCACGCCCCTGCGCGTGGTGTACCACGGGAAGGACGCCTTTACCGAGCGGGACCTGGACGCCGCCCTGGAACGCGCCGTGAAGCTGCGCCGGGAGATTCTGTGCCTGGATGAAACCACCAACGCTTACCGCGTGCTGCACGGTGACTCCGACGGCCTGGGCGGCCTGGTGGTGGACCGTTACGCGGACGTGCTGAGCCTGGAGGTGAGCACGCTGGCCGTCTGGCAGAGGCTGGACCGCTGGCTGCCCCTGCTGCACCGCCTGTGCGGCACGAAGCGCCACGTGGTGCAGGTGGACGAAGGCATTGCCCGCATGGAGGGCATCCGCGCGGAGGACGCCCCGGAATCCCCCGCTCCGGTCCGGCTGGTGAAGATTGTGGAAAACGGCATCACTTATGAAGTGGACTTCGCCCAGGGGCACAAGACGGGCTTCTTCTGCGACCAGCGGGACAACCGCCTTAAATTCGCCTCCCTGGTGAAGGGGGCCGCGGTGCTGGACCTGTGCTGCTACAGCGGCGGCTTTTCCATTGCCGCCAAAATGCTGGGAGGAGCGGCGGAAGTCACGGGCGTGGACCTGGATGAAAAGGCCATCGCCATGGCGAAGAGGAACGGCAATATCAACCAGCAGCGCATCGACTTCGTGCATGCGGACGCCTTTGTCTACGCGCGCCAGATGGTGCGCAACGGGCGGCTGTTTGACGCCGTGCTGCTGGACCCGCCCAAATTCATCATCGGCAGGGAGGGGTATGAGGAAGGCATCAAGAAGTACCATGACCTCAACATGCTGGGGCTGCAATGCGTGCGGCCCGGCGGCCTGTTCGTCACCTGTTCCTGTTCCGGGCTGCTTTCCCCTGCGGAGTTTGAGCACACCGTCATCAAGGCCGCCCAGCGGCAGGGGCGCAAGCTCCAGATCATGGCGATGACCGGCCCCGGCTGGGACCACCCCTTCCTGAGCACGTACCCGGAAGGCCGCTACCTGAAGGTGCTCTGGGCCATTGCCTTGTAGGGAAGGACTGGATATTCAATGTTTCCCCGCACTTTACGAAAGTAATGACTTGAAAAAGCACCTGCCGTTTTTATGGCAGGTGCTTTTGAAAGGTTATTCTTCAAAGGGGAACAGGTGTTTTTATTTCTTTCCCTTCTTTTTAAGAAGTCGGTCATGTTCAACCCGGTGCCTGCCCTGGTAGAGAAAGTCGGTTTCAGGTTCACGGCCAACGGTGTGGTCAATCAGGTTGGGAATGTCTTCCCTGGTGTATCCGGATTGAAGCAGGAATTCTTCTACCTTGGAATATTGACCGGGAAATTCGGAGACGAGCAATTCCATGAACACTTTTTCCAGATGCTTGACTTCGTCTTCCACCATGACGTTTCTTGCTTCAATGAAAGACTCTCCCCACGCTACATCATTGATAAGAATCTTAAGCTCTCTCATGCTGAGTTGTTTGAGTTTTCTCACCTGTTCTTCAGAGCGTTTCCGGTTTTCCTCTGTTTGGGCAGGCATATCTTTAAGATCTTTATAGGCTGCAATCCTGTAGGGATTCTTCTCTCCGGCATTTTTAAACTGTTTCAGAATACAGGCGTAATAGGGGAGCAGAAGTTTCCGAATGACCGTTTTTTTCAGGGGTGGTTTCATTTTCCCGGAATTTCGGACCAGGGTTATATATTTTTCCAGATGGCCGCATACCATGGATTTACGGTTCAGGTCCTCCGCATCGTCCATATCGACATCCGGTTCCGTTTCCCGGTAGGTCTTAAAGGTAAAAACTGGAGCCAGGGCGGCGAGGTAGCAATGCCAGACTTTTTCCTTTAACTCAGCATGGATGTTATCCTGCGTTGTCACTTTAAAAGTGAGGGCATCTTGTTCCATCTTCTTGTAAAAGGATTTGAACCGTTTGTCTTTCAGCATGGCGGCAAGCTCTCCGATGCCGGGGGAAGGGTGTTTGTACTGCTCAATGCAGTCCGGGCTTTCCAACTCAGGAGCAGCCAAGGCGGAATTCCAGCCGATTATTGGCAAGACAAAACAAAGGAATAAGCGTGGCAGTATTTTCATCAAGGTTTTAGCCATCATTGCTGTTTCTTTCAAATTTAATATTGAATTTTTCGACAATCGTATTTGTCGTAGATTCATCAATGGCTTCTATATGATATTTTTGATTAGTTGTGCTCAACAGAATGGTATCTTCTGCTTCGCTTCCCTCTCCTCCATGTCCTCTATGTACATATAATTTGCATACAAACCAAAATTTTTGAGGATTATATTTCGAATTCTTAATTGTTTCTATAATTTCTTCGATAAGACGATTATCGCCTACCATGTCATAAAAATGATTTTTGTTTCCAACGGAACCGGAAAGATTACAAGTTTTATGTTCATTCGCCAGTTCTGGTTTAGTTTTTGGAGGCTTGGAATTTTTCCCTTCCCACATGAGGCCCCCATCCCGTTCAATGATTTTGATCTTTTTGAAACTGACGTTAGTAGGAGAAAGCGTTAATTGAATAAAGCCTAAAAGGCCATGTTCCCCTTTGGAGAATTGAAACATATCAGTAGATATGGGGTTTCCGTCTCCCATGTCTATTATACCCTCAAATTTTTCTTTCTTTAGCTTTTTAGGGATTCTGATATTGATAGTAATTTCAGCTTTTTGACCTTCACTTGTTTCTGCTTTGATTTTTGCGGTCGCGTCCTTCTCCAGGTCATCCTTCGCAGTCAGAGCAATTTTTAATTCTCCCTGAAGTTGTTCGGTATTAACTTGTTTGAACCCATTCCCTTCTATATTCCATTTAAGTTCTTTGATGGCGCCTTTCGGTTTGCCGACAAGCAAGAAAGTGATTTTTTCACCGATCCCGATGTTTTTCCTTTTCCGATCCTCTTCCTTATCTCCTGTTCCGCCTTTGATGTAATAATCTGCAGAACAAAGTGCTGTTTGCTGTTTAATTTGCAGGGGGCCGGTGGCTTCTTCTTCCGTTTCTTCCAGAGTGTCTTTCTCTTCTTCATCAGCCCACAGAAAAACGGAACTGAATAGAATCATCAGAATGAGGATCGACAAACGGGAAAGAAATGAAGGGGGAGTTAGCGGCATTTTATAAAAGAATAATTGAATTTTATATAAAAACATATTATCCGTCAATATGGGTTTTTGAAATATAGGGTTATGAAAATTTTATACCAATAAATGGTTAGTCTGTTCCGTATATGGTGCGCAAAGGAGATTGAAACAGGCAGGCGCCGGAAGAGGCGATTCTTCACATCACCTTTCAGGCGTGTTGACGGCTTTTCCTCCTCCCTGCTTTGGTGGGGAGGAATATGGCAAAACAAGTATTACAGCGGCTCAGTTTCACCGCCGGGGAACTGACCCCGTGGCTGGCCGGGCGCGCCGACCTGGACCCTGTGTCCCGCGGCGCCTCCCGGCTGAGGAATTTCCTGGTCAGCCCATTCGGCGGACTCCGGCGCAGGCCGGGAACGCGCCTGGTTGCCCGCGCTGGGTGCACGGAGGGGGGCGTGAGGCTGGTTTCCTTCAAGTACTCCACGGGGGTGCAGTTCATGCTGGAAGTGGGGCGCGGCTACATCCGGTATTTCAAGGACGGCGCGCCCCTGCCGGATGCGGAGGGCGGCGTGCTGGAAACGCCTACCCCGTGGAAGACGGACGAGCAGGTGGGGAACCTCCGGATGCAGCAGCTGAATGATGTGATTTACTGCGTGGAGCCGTCCACGCCGCCCATGACGCTGGCCCGCCATGCGGACGATGACTGGAGGCTGGAGGCGCTGGAGTTTTCCGGCATGCCCTATGAAAGCTCCCTGTTCAATGCCGTGAGGCTGGAATGCCGCATGGTGCGGGACGGCAGCGCCAACAGGTTGCTGGCCACGGCGGACGAGGATGTGTTCACGCCGGAAATGGAGGGAAGGGAATTTCTGCGCGTCACCAGGAAGTACGGAGAGGCTGTTGTGGAGGGAACGCAGATGCCCTTTTACCATCTGACGACCCTGGACCGGGACCTCTACAAGGGGGAGACTTTTTCCATGGACCGGGAGGACGGCTGGCGGCAGGCCTATACCTGCATCCGTGATTTCAGCCGGAAAAACGACTACCAGCCCGGAGTGAACCGCCCGGAGCGGTACACGGCCTTTTTTGAAAAAGGTTCCGATGCCAGCGCCCGCGTCCATGTCAGCGGCGCGTGGACGCTGGAAACGACGGGCACCTGGGATGCGGAGTGGGAAATCTGCCGGGGGTATCCGGACGGCTCCAACTACCTTCCCAACCAGCCGGAGCTGGTGTGGCATTCCGTGAAGAGCTTCCAGCAGCGGGACGGGTTCCGGAACAACTTTACCCTGAGCGGCAATGAAGAGGAAATGTCCTACTACAAAATCCGCCTGATGGCGTACAGGAACGGCGTTTCCACGGGAACGCCCGTGTTCCGGGCCGCCACCGGCTCCTTCAACCATGAAATGGTAGTGGAGGAATATGTTTCCCCCCGCAGCGTCTACCTCGCGAACGCCCTTCACCTGTCCTATTACGTGCTGGGCGACTGCGAGACCAATGACTGGTCATTCGGCGCGTTCGGCGTCCGGAACGGCTATCCGTGCACGGTGGAGTTCCACCAGGGGCGGCTGTGGTTCGGGGGTACGCCGGGGCAGCCGCAGACGCTGTGGGCCAGCAGGGTGGATGATTTTTCCGCGTTCACTCCCGGCATTCCGTCGGATTCTCCCATGATTCTGACGATGGCGGCCTCCCAGCAGAACCGCATCTCCTGGATTGCCTCACTCCGGGGGCTGATGATCGGCACCAGTGAGGGAGAGTGGCGCTTGTCCGCCTCCAACTCGGAAGGGCTGAATGCGTCCAATGCCGGGTTTGAGCGCCATTCCGGGGTGGGGTCCGCCTCTCTGGACGCCCTGACGGTGGAAAACAGCCTTCTGTTCGTGCAGCAGGGAGGGATGAAGGTCCGGGAATTGTTCTATTCCCTGGAGGCGGACGGCTACCAGACGCGGGACGTCAGCCTGCTGTCCGACCACCTGCTGGCGGCGGGGATTGTGGACTGGACGGTGCAGAGGAGCACGGCGTTCCACGTCTGGTGCGTGCTGGGGGACGGCAGCGCCGTGTGCATGACGCTGAACAGGGAGCAGAACGTGGCGGCGTGGCACGCCCACCGCCTGGAGCATGGACGCATCCTGTCCGTGGCGTCCCTGCGCGGCTCCCATGGCACGCCGGATGAAGAGGTGTGGTTTGCCGTGGCGCGCGGGGAAGGGGAGCGGGCCTGCATCACGGTGGAACGCCTGGCGGACGGCAACGTCTGCCTGGATGCCTGCACGGAGGCCGTGGTGCAGGGAGAGAAGATGGCCGGCCTGGGCCATCTGGCGGGGTGCGGCGCCCTCCTGCTGGACGGGGAGGGAGCCTGCCTGCCCGTCAGCGTGGACGGGGAGGGGAATGCCGCCTGTCCCGGCAGGCTGGACGGAGAAACCGTGACCGTAGGGCTGGCCGCTCCGGCGGAGGTGAGGACGATGCCCCTGGAGACGCTTGAGACGCTGGGCAGGTTTAAAAAGCAGCTTGGCGCGCGGGCGCTCCTTCATGAAAGCACCCTGAAATTCCGTTACGGAACGGGCCATCCGGATGCGTGGAGGGATTTCCAGCCCGGCAGGTACGGCGTGGCGGAGCCTTATTCCGGCTACGTGCGGATGATCCACAACTACGGCATGGATGAACAGTCCTGCTTCGCCCTCCGTGTGGAGACGCCGGACCAGTTCAATCTGCTGGCCCTGGTGCTGGATGTGGAATTATAGGGCGCGGGAGCGCTTACGGCTGTTCGGCCGCCTCCTCATGGGAAAGCATGTGCACGATGACCTTGATGCCGTGCTTTTCCCCGGCCGCCTTCGCCAGGGAGCGGATGGCGGAGGCCGTCATTCCGTTGCGGCCGATGATGCGGGCCACGTCCGTCTTTTCCAGAATCAGGCGGAAGCGGACGGCGTCTCCCTGCGGAGATTCCGCAACGCGCAATTCCGCCTGTTCCGGATGTTGCACGAATTGCAGAGCGATCAATTGCAGGTACTGGCGGATTTGTTCTACGGCAGGATGCATGAAGGGAAATGTGGGTTATTTCCATTACCCTACTATAAAACCGCCTGATTGAAAAGATGCAATTCCAGACATTCCCTGAAAAAGAAAGTCGCCCCGGTCGTAAAACGACCGGGGCGCCCCAACTACCCTATGAAACTGGATCCGTTAAGATCCAGAGAGCTTTTTTAACGAGCGCTCACCTGCTCGAAACGCAATATAGGACAGGAAAAAGGGATAAGCAAGTATTTTTTCATTGAAACGATTGTTTTTATTCAGGGAAAACAACATCGTATTCTTTACAATATCAGGCCGGAAAGAAGGATATTGTTATAATAACAAAATCATCTGCCGGGAAGCAGTTCATAAGTGAAGCCCTTAAGGTATTCCGTTTCCGGAATGTTCAGTAAAATTGGATGATCCGGTCTTTGGCCGTGTTGCTGTATCAGGCGCAGGGTGGCGGGCGCATCGATGGCGGCGTCGAGAACGCTTTCCCGGAACAGGTCCGCCCCGGCGTGGTGGGAACAGCAGAAGGTGGAAAGAATGCCTCCCGGGGCCAGAAGCTTCATGGCGCGGAGGTGGATTTCCTTATACCCGCGCATGGCGTCATGCACGGACTTCTTGTTTCTGGTGAAGGAGGGCGGGTCCAGGATAATCAGGTCCCACTTGTGCTCCCCTCCGTCCCGGACGAGGGCCGCCTCCTTCTTCAGGAAGTCAAACGCGTTGTCCGTAACGCACTGGATGGAGACGCCGTTCAGCTTTGCGTTGCGCGCCACGGCGTCCATGGCGTCCTGGGATACGTCCACAGCTGTTACCTCCGCGGCTCCGGCAAGGGCGCAGGCCAGCGCAAAGCCGCCCTGGTTGCAGAAGCAGTCCAGCACGCGGCGTCCGCGGGCAAAACGGGCCACGGCGGCGTAATTGTCCAGCTGGTCCAGGTACAGCCCTGTTTTCTGCCCCGTCTGGAGGTCAATCATGAATTGCACGCTGCCGCTGCTTGCGGCGAAGGGTTCCGGCTCCTGCCCGCGCGCCACCCGGACGGAAGGCTCAATGCCCTCCGCCGCCAGCATGGGGGAATCGTTCCTGACGATGATTCCCCTGGGGGAAAGCAGGTCTTCCAGAACGTTCAGGATAATGGGGAGGCGGTGCTCCATGGCGATGGTCAGCGTCTGGACGACCAGGTAATCCGCGTAACGGTCCACGATCAGGCCGGGGAGGCCGTCAGACTCGCTCCAGACGAGGCGCGTGAGCGTTTCCTCCGGCAGCCACTGGCGGCGCAGTTCCACCGCCTGGCTGATGCGCCTGGAAAAAAAGTCCCCGTCCAGTTCCTGCTTGCGGCGGGAAAAACGCCTGGCGACGATCTGGGAATGGGGGTTGAACATGGCGGATCCCAGGAAGCGGTCCTTGAAATCCTTCAGCGCCACGACGTCCCCCGGCTGGGGATTGCCGAAGACCTTGCGCACTTCCGTGCCGTAAACCCAGTCGTGCCCCTGAAAAATGCGTGCTCTTGGAGAAATAATCAAACCTGCCATGTCAGGAAAGGCAATACATGATCAGGGTGGAAAGTTCAAGGGTAATGCGGAGGGGTGGCGCAAGGGCCGCGGCTGCCGGAGGGAAGGGGATGTCTGTTAAAGGAGAAAAGCTTTTTTCTCTTCCCGTGCTGTTTATGCCCTTGTGGGAAGTAAGAAATAAGCTCCCTGCCATGCTCCGGATGATGGTTCGGGAGGGAAGGCCGGGAGAACCCGCCTGGTGGCTGGACGGAAAGCGAAGCATGCAACGCACGGAACGGATGAATTTGAAAGATGAACGGCTCAACCCTACGCTTCCAGTTGGCCGTTTTCCATTTAAGCCGTGAACCTCCGCTGTCTCTCTTGATGTCCGCGCCCCGGGAACAAGGGCCTCCCGGCCCTCGTAAATCAAAACAAACCGGGTTTTCCTTCCTTGGCAGTCAGGAGCGCCGCAAACCTTTGCGGCAACTGAAGGGGAACTGGATGGTAGCGAAGTAATATTAAAAATAGCCTTTTCTGATTAAAGGGCGCGTCTTTCAGCCGAATATCCATCCGGCTGTGGCAGAAGCCTGCGGTCATTTTCCGCAGCGGGAAGGGTGAAGGCTTCCGTTCCCTGGAATTTTCCGCACAAGTGAACCAATGCGCATCATTCCGGGACTATTTCGGTTGAAAATGCCCGGAAACGAAGTAAAATGTGGCGCGTTATGAAAGTAGAAACTTTTGAAACTCCCCAGGATGCTGCCAAGGCTTTGGCAGGAGAAGTTGCGGAACTGATCCGCACGCGCGCCGCCGAAGGCAGGAACGTGGTTCTTGGCCTCGCCACGGGCGCCACTCCGCTGCCCTTTTATGCGGAGCTGGTCCGCCTGCACAAGGAAGAAGGCCTTTCCTTTGCCAACGTCATCTCCTTCAATCTGGACGAATACAGCGGCCTGGACCACGACCATCCGGAATCCTACTGGTATTTCATGCATACCAATCTCTTCAACCACATCGACATGAAGCCGGAGAACATCAACCTGCCCTCCGGCACGGTGAAGGGTGACGAGATTGCCGCCCACTGCGCCGCCTACGAACAGAAAATCAAGGACTGCGGCGGCATCGACCTCCAGATTCTCGGCATTGGCCGCACCGGCCACATCGGCTTCAACGAACCCGGCTCCGACGATACCACCATCACCCGCCAGGTGCATCTGGACGAACTGACCCGTTCCGACGCCGCCCCCGCTTTCGGCGGCATTGAAAACGTTCCCACCACCGCCATCACCATGGGCGTGGCCACCATCATGGGCGCCCGGGAAGTGGCTCTGATGGCCTGGGGCGAAAAGAAGGCTTCCATCGTGAAGAAGGCCGTTCAGGGGCCTGTGACGGTGGATGTGGCTGCCTCCTACCTGCAGAAGCACCCGAACGCCAAGTTCCTTCTGGACAAGGGCGCCGCTTCCCAGCTTTAATTATCCGTTCAACAACGAACACGCCGCTTTTCCCGGTTCCGTGGAAAGGCGGCGTTTTTGATGGAATGAAGGAAGGCGGAATCTTCTTTTTCCAGCGGGGATGGCGTGGAGGGAGCTCCGTATGTCCGGACCGTTGGCCCCGTGAAGGAAGATTTTGTGTCATTGAGGGGAGTGTGGAACAGCCGTGGCTGCTCCGGTGGACGCAGGCCGGCAGGTAATAAAGAAGGTCCGTTTTTCCCTTCCATGGCTGGTCCGGCGGGATGAAATGGGAGTGATATTTTTATTGTTTATTAAAAATGAATGAGTTTTAATGCTGTGTGGGACGTGTTTTCCTGTTTCCTGATGCGGTTCCGGAGCCCGGAGGCAAACCCGGAGTTCCTGTCAGGGATTTCCTTTAAAAGGGGGATGGCGGATTGGCCGTTTAACCGGCTGCACCTTTTTATTAGGATGGAGTGGCGCATTGACAAGAGTTTCATTTTCCGTGCATGGTTGAAGGTGCCAATAGATGAAAAATAAATATATCCGGCAGTGTGTAATTAATATTTCATTCAGGAATTACAGATGATGGCCGGTTTTTATAGATAGAACAGGAAAAACAGAAATATGAAACAAATGAAGATACTGATGGTCGTAACCGGAACCGGGATGTTTCCCGACGGAAAACAGGAAACGGGATTGTGGCTCAGCGAGCTCACCCACATTTACGACAGAGCGAAAAAGCGGGGATATGACATCGTCATCGCAAGTCCGAAGGGAGGCGACACCCCCGTCGATCCCATGAGTCTGAAAACGATGTACATGGACAAACTGTCCAAAAGCTGCTGGGACGATTCGGAATTCCGGGATGTGCTGCGGCACACGAAAAGCCTGGATGAAGTTTCCGGTGAGATGTTCGACTGCATTTATTTGGCCGGAGGCCACGGCGCGATGTTCGATTTTACGGATAACGCCGTTCTGCAGGAACTCATCAAAAACCACTATGAAAGTAATAAAATAGTTGGTGCTATTTGCCATGGCGTATGCGGATTGTTAAACGTGAAGCTCTCGGACGGACAATATCTGGTAAAAGATAAGAAGGTCACGGGATTCAGCTGGTTTGAGGAAGGTCTGGCCGGAAAGAAAAAGGAGGTGCCTTTCGATCTGGAATCCGCGCTGAAGGAACGGCGGGCGGATTACAAGAAGTCATTGATTCCGATGATGCCGGAAGTAGTGGCCGACGGAAATCTGATCACGGGCCAGGACCCGTTCAGTTCGGAAAAGATGGCTGAAACGGTCATGGGACGGTTTAATCAATAGCAGTTGGCGGTGAATGGCATGAATTTGGAAGAAGCCTTGAATTACCGCCGGGCCGTGCGGGTATTTGATAAAAATAAACCGCTGGACCCTGAAAAGGTGAAACACTGCCTGGAATTGGCCTCCCTGGCTCCCAGCAGTTCCAACATGCAGTTGTGGGAATTCTTCCAAATCACCCGGCCTGAATTGATAGCCCGCGTTGCCGGGGCCTGCCTAGGCCAGCCGGCTGCCGCCACGGCTTCGGAAATAGTCGTTTTCGTGACGCGGCAGGACCTGTACCGGCAGCGGGCGCAATTCGTCCTCGAATTCGAGCGTGGAAACATCCGGCGGAACAGCCCGGAGGAACGCCAGGCCAAACGCATCAGGGACCGGGAATTATACTATGGAAAGCTGATGCCGTTCCTCTATGCGCGCTGCTGCGGTATTTTGGGGGCTTTCCGGGCTTTGCTGGCCAGGGGCATCGGCCTTTTCCGCCCCATGATGCGCGAAGTCTCGGAGTGCGATATGCGCGTCACGGTCAACAAATCCTGCGCCCTCGCCGCCCAGACGTTCATGATTGCCATGGCCGCTGAAGGATACGATACCTGCCCGCTGGAGGGATTTGACAGCAAGCGGATGAAAAAACTGCTGAAATTGCCTCATGGCGCCGGGATCAATATGGTAGTCCCCTGCGGCATACGGGACAGAGAGAAAGGTATCTGGGGCGAGCGGTACAGAGTCCCGTTCGATGAGGTGTACCATAGGCTCTGACCCGCCGGGGAAGGAAAGTTCCGCTCCGCCGGCAGCGTGCGGCGTCAGCGGGGAGCGGGAGAGGACCGCCTGCGCTGCGTTCCTGGGGCGCGGCATGCCTCACAGGAAAAGGGTTCCGGCTACTTGAGCCACGCCAGGAATTCATGGTTCCCGTCGGTTCCGGTGATGGGGGAGGGCTCGCAGCCCATCCAGGAGCGGTTTAGTTCTTCCGTGACGAAGGCGCGTATGGAGTCCACCGCCCGCTGGTGCAGGACCGGGTCCCGGACGATGCCGCCGGGGCCGATGTCTTCCGGCTGGAGTTCAAACTGGGGTTTGATGAGCACCAGGGCGTCCCCTCCGTCCTTAAGCAGGGGGAAGGCCGCGGGCAGGATTTTTTTCAGAGAAATGAAGGAGACGTCGGAGACGATCAGGTCCACCTGTTCCCCGATGTCTTCCGGAGTCATGTAGCGGGCGTTGAATTTCTCCTTCACGACGACGCGGGGATCCTGCCGCAGTTTCCAGACGAGTTGGTTGGTGCCGACGTCGATCGCGTGCACTTTGACGGCGCCGTGCTGGAGCAGGCAGTCCGTAAAGCCTCCGGTGGACGCGCCGATGTCCAGGCAGACCTTGCCTTCCGCGGAGACGGGGAAGGCGTTCAGGGCTCCCTCCATTTTCAGGCCGCCGCGGCTGACGTAGCGGGGGCGGTTCCGGATGGCTATTTCCGCGTCTTCACTGACCTTGAGGCCCGGTTTGGTGGAAGGGTGGCCACCCACGCTCACCTCTCCGGCAATGATAAGCCTCTGGGCCAGTTCCCGGGATTCTACGAGATTGCGGGAAACCAGAAGGACGTCGAGTCGTTGCTTGCTCATGATTCGGAAGGAAGGTGCGTACGCAGGTATTTCATGAAACTGCATGGGGAATCAAGAAAAACCGCGCGAAGAAAGGCATTTGGGGGCAAAAAGGCGGCATGGCGCGCGCTGGAACATTTTACGATTGATTCAGCCCGGATTTATAGGAGACTTTGCGGCGAATGGAACACCGCTACAGGCAATTGATGCGCAAGGTCAGGCTTTACCTGCTGACGGAGGTGCGTAAAAAATCGTGGGCCAGCAAATTCCTTTCCGCCAGGGTTTTTGACCCCGTCTACTGGTCCTGGAACAGGCAGTCCGTAGCGACAGGCGCCGCCTGGGGGGCCGCCGCGGCGATTGCCCCGCTGCCCATGCAGAGCCTGTGGGGCGTTTTCGCCAGCCTGTGGCGCAAGGGCAATATTCCCGTAGCCATCCTGATGGCGTGGCTTTCCCCTCCCGGCTTCACCTTTTTCGCCATTCCGGCCCAGTGGTGGCTGGGGTGGTTCCTTTTTTCCCTTGTGGGGCTCCCCACGTCCGGAGCGAACTGGCAGATGCTGAAAACGGGAGTGCAGCAATGGTCCTGGGCCCCGTTTGACGGGTTGAGCATCGGCATGGTAAGCCTGGAGTTCCTGACGGGCTGGATTGTTTCCAGCGTGGTGCTGGGCTGCCTGTGCTACGGTCTGGTGCAGCTGGGGTGGGGGATAGGCCATTTTCTGCGCAGCAGAAGAAAGGCTGCCGGGAAATAACAAGAACCCGCCGGCCATTCAGGGCAGGCGGGTCCGGAAGCCGTTTGCGGCCATGGCACGGTGGCGGGAAGGTCAGACGGCCACTTCCATCAGAAGAACGGTTGAGTTCTGGATGGCTTCAATGGTGATGGAGTCCGTATCCGTTATTCCGGCTCCGTCCCGGCGGTGCAGCACCGTGTCTCCGATCTTGATTTCTCCGTCTATCACGAAGACGTACACCCCGGTGTTCTGGCACTTGAATTGATATTCCCGTTCCACGCCCCGGTCGAGTTCCGCCCAGGAGAACCAGGCCTGCTGCATGATGGAGATATCCGTTTCCGGAGCCAGGAAGGTGGAAATCTCATTGTGCTTCAGCAGGGGCTTGATGTCGTAGTCCCGGTATTTGGGGGGCGTGTTGACCCTGTCCGGAATGACCCATATTTGAAGGAATTCCAGGGGTTCCGTGGAACTGCCGTTGAATTCGCTGTGCTGGATGCCCGTTCCGGCGCTCATCACCTGGATTTCTCCGCGGGTGATGGTATGGCTGTTGTTCAGGCTGTCTCCGTGGCGGAGCTGTCCCTTCAGGGGAATGGAAATTACCTCCATGTTCTTGTGGGGGTGGGTGCCGAAGCCTTCTTCCGGGAGAACCGTGTCGTCGTTGAGTACGCGCAGGGCTCCGAACTGCATGCGGTCCGGATTGAAGTAATTGGCAAAACTGAACGTATGGTATGTATTCAGCCATCCGTGGTTGGCATGCCCACGGGAAGATGCACGGTCAATGATGATGTTCATGATTGATAGGGTTGGTATGGAAAGCGGATTCCCGCCTGTAGATGGTTTGACCGGATGGACCCCGGGGCTGTTCAAGGCGCATGACAGCATGTCCGTTGCCGTAAAATAAATCGGCAACACAAATTGATGGTGCAATGTCTCTTATTTTAAGGTAGCGTGTCGCGGTACCTGTGCAAACAAGACAAGGCGTATGGCTCATCGGACATTCATGAGATGGATCAAGGGATTGGTTCCTACGGTGATTATTTTGCTGGGCGCCTTGGTGCTTGGGTGCATCTGTTATGTCTCCATCTGGGGCGCTCCCTCCTTTGTCGTGCAGCGTGTGGAACAGGCTCTGATGGAAAAAGGCATTCCCGTCCACATAGAGACGCTGAAGATTTCCCTGTGGCCCCGCGCCGTGGTGACCTTGAAGAATGTGGAGCTGCTGGATCCTGGTGTTCCTCCGGAGGCGCGCCGCCCCGTGGCCCTGCTGCATGAGGCGGACGTGGCCCTGAACTGGAAGGAGCTGATAGACGGGCAGGTAGTGCCGGAACGGCTGAACGTGAAAGGGCTGGACGTCAATCTTCCCGTGGACGCGGAAAAGCCTGAAAGAGTTTTTTCCACCGCAGGGCTGAATGCGGAGCTGGACCTGGGGCGTCCCGGCATGGTGGACATCGTGAAGGCTGATGCCGTGGTGCAGGGTATCCGCGTGACTGCCCAGGGGGCGTTTTCCATCGGGCAGGGGGATTCCGGAGATTTTACGCTGACGGCTGAAGACATGGCCGCCGCCAGGGAGCAGTTGAACCAGGTGCTGAAATACCTGGACCGGGTGAAGTGGCCGGAGGCGTCTCCGCCCAGCCTGGCCGTCAATTTGAGCGACGACCCGAAAGGGGGAGTGCGCGTGGGCATGGATTTGCAGGCTCCTTCCCTGAGGTACGGGAAAATCCGGGTCAGGGATTTCCTGTTCAGCGGGGATTACGCGGATTCCGTCATCATGGCCAAGCGCTTTACCATGAGGGATGCGGAAACGGCCGGCTTCGTCAATCTTTCCCTCCAGGCCGATTTGAAGAAACGTTCCCTGATCTGGGATGTCCGCAGCACGGCCCCCCTGGTGTCCTGGGCCGTAGCCATTGTTGATGAAGCCCTGGTGCCGCGGGAGATGAAGTTCCTGAGCGAGCCGCACGTGCAGGTGTCAGGCCGTGCGGTTTTCACGGAGAACTGGGAGGGCGTGGAGCATCTGAACGTCATGGGCTCCGGCTCCATGGGAGCTTTCTCCGTGCTGGGGGAAAAGTTCCAGAGGGCCTCCTGCGATTTCAGCTATGAGGACGGCAATTTTTATGTGACGGATTTGGACATACGGCACCCCGGCGGCGTTTTTTCCGGCAAGGTGATGGGCGTGGACGGAGAGATCAAGATAGACGTGCACAGCACGCTGCCCATGCATGCGATGCTGGACATGGCCCGGTCCATTGCTCCGGAAGACGTGAAGCTGCCGCTTACGCTGGAAATCAAGGGAGACCCTGAATTGAAAGTGTACGGCACCGTGGGAATGGGGAAGGGCTGGAAAGGGCCGTTCCGGGTGGACCGCCTCCAGATTGAGGCGGCTGTGACGGACGTCTCCTACCAGGGGGTGGAGTTCGCCTCCGCCGCCGCCAGGGGGGAATTGATCGGCCGCTCCATCAATGTCACCCAGTTGGACCTGGCGCGGGAGGACGGCCATGTGAAGCTGGAAGGCAGCTATCTGGGAACCGATCTTGTCTTCACGCTGGAATCTGATTTGAAGCCTGAATTGCTGGTAGCCCTGGCCGGGAATTTGGCGCCCATTCCCGAGAATTTGAAGTTGCCGGAAAAAGCCTCCCTGTGGGTGCACGGCAGGCTGGATATTCCGGAAGGCAAGCCTGTGGAGCCCACGCTGGTCCGGGCGCGCATCAATGCGGAAAACCTGGCCTGGAACAAGGTGCCCGTGAAGACGGCGAATGTGGAGGTGGAGTACCGCCCCAACCAGCTTTTTGTACAGAATTGCCGGATCGGGATGGAGAAGGGCGTTTTTGAGCTGTTCGCCAACGGTTTCCTAGACGGCCAGATGTTCGTGATGGGGCAGTCCACGGTTCCGCTGGAAACGATAGACCGGCTGCTGGGCATGAAGGATGACGACTTTTTTATGAGCCGCTTCGTCTTCCGCAAGGATTCCGGCCTGGAGCTTTCCTTCCAGGGGACGCTGGGCCTGTACAATCTGGAAAAGGCTTACGATTTGCAGGCCACTGTTTCCGCGACGAATACGCGGTACAAGGGCGTGGACCTGAAGTCCGCGCGGGCGGATGCCCATCTGGTGACGGACCAATTGGTGCTGACCAACGTGACGACGGTGGTTTCCAACGGGAATTACCTGTCTTCCGCCGGGTTGTCCGGCGGTCCCGCGGAGTGCACGCTCAAGGCCAAGAGCATAGATTTCCGCTTTGTCCAGGATACGGTGGAGGTTCTGGGCATGGAGGGGCAGGCCTACCCCGGTTATACCATGCGCATGTTTTCCGACAACGCCGCCAAGGTTTTGAAGGAGTTTGTCTTTACCCGGCCCGTGACGCTTTCCGGCGGAGGCATGTTCCCGATGGGGGACGACATGAAGCTGATGAAGGGGCGCATCCGCTTTGACGCCTCCGCGGGGCGCGTGCGCTATCCCTTGCTGGGAACTACGCTGGACCTTGGAAAGGCGAAAGGGGAAATTCTTATTTCCCCGCAGTGGGTGGTGGTGGACAAGATGAAGGGCACCATCTGGGACGGCTCCTTTACGGGCCGCGTGCTGGCGCAGATTGACGACGGGGACGCCCTGAACGGCTCCTTTGTCCTCCAGGACATGAACCTGACCTCCATCGGGAGATCCTACGGCAAGAAGATGGAGAAGGCCACCGTGCACGGGGCCATTGAATTTTCATCCAAGGGAGGCAATATGAACTCCATCCAGGCGAAGGGCGAGGCCGCCCTGGTGCATGGGGACCTGGTGGAAATCCCCCTCTTCGGCTTTTTGGGGGAAGCCCTCTCCAATTATATTCCGGGCCTGGGCCACCTGATCAATTACAAGATCACCAGGGCCGACTGCGATTTTTCCATTGAGAAGGGCTATATCCGCACCAGCAATTTCTCGGCCAAGGGCAGCAATATGTCCCTGGAAGGCGGCGGCTGGATACGCCTTGCCGACTTGCAGGTTAATTCTGATTTCAAGCTGGGGCTTCGCGGCCTGCCGGGGCTGATTACCTCTCCCGTCTTCCTGCTGGCGGGGGGATTGTTCCAGGTGCGCGGCACGGGGCCTTTGAGCAATGTTTCCTGGAGCTTTGCGCCGTTCTCCGGCGGAAAAGCCCCTGTTCCCCCCGCGGCGGCTCCCGCCCGGAGGAGGTAGAGAAGGGGAATGCCGGGTTTCCCGGAGAAAAGCGTCATGGAGCGCCGCATGCCCACGCGGCAACTGAACGGAAACGCGGCTGCAAGCCGCGCCCTTTTGTAGTCCCGTATTGGATTGATGTTTCCCGTCTTTAATGAACCGGTCCGCCAACGCTCATTAATAATCCGGTTGACACACAGCATGCAATGTTCCGTGACGCAGCAGGGCCGTTCCGGACAATGCCGGAACGGCCCTGGAAGTCCGGAGAGCAGAGCGTCTCCGCTCAACTCTCCACTCTCAAACTTCAACTCTCCTTAGAAGTCATACCGGTAGCCTACGCTTCCGTTCACCGAGTTGGCTCCGTCACGGAAGTCCGCGTTCCCGTTGATGAAGACCG
>OHPG01000087.1_pt1 | contig 70847 bp, 49 predicted proteins | sample 1577751 | NCBI WGS metagenome assembly OHPG01 (sample SAMEA3879548, study PRJEB24766) | human gut metagenome | biome: human-associated habitat; feature: feces | place: USA | collected 1985/1987
GATGATTCCGGCGGCCATGACTGAGAAGTATAAAGGGCGTATCATCAATATCCATCCATCCCTGATTCCATCTTTCTGCGGTGTGGGTTACTATGGACTTAAGGTTCATGAGGCAGCCCTGGCCAGAGGAGTGAAGGTGACAGGGGCTACGGTCCACTATGTGGACGGGGGCATGGATACCGGCCCCATTATCCTCCAAAAGGCAGTGGAAGTGGAGGAAGGGGATACCCCGGAAATCCTGCAAAGAAGGGTTATGGAGCAGGCAGAGTGGGTAATCCTTCCTAAAGCAATCAACATGATTGCCAATGGGCAGTAACATCTCTTTGACAGCAGCGCACGCCATGTGCGCCATGTTTTCAGAATAAGGAGGAACGTCATGAAAGTATTAATAGTAGGCGGCGGCGGTCGTGAACATGCAATTGCATGGAAGATATCACAGAGCCCGAAGGTGGAGAAGTTATACTGTGCTCCCGGCAATGCGGGCATTGCCAAGGTGGCTGAATGCGTTGATATCGGTGTCATGGACTTTGAGAAGCTGGTCGCATTTGCCGGAGAGCAGGCCATTGATTTGGTGGTGGTAGGACCGGATGACCCGTTGGCGGCCGGCGCAGTGGATGCATTTGAAGATGCAGGCATCCGCGTGTTCGGCCCCGGGAAAAACGCTGCCATACTGGAAGCTTCCAAGGCATTTTCCAAGGATTTGATGAAGAAGTACAACATCCCTTCTGCTGCTTATGAAACCTTTGATTCTCCGGAGGCAGCCCTTGCATACCTGGAGACAGCTCCCATGCCTATCGTGCTGAAAGCAGACGGTCTGGCGCTGGGGAAGGGCGTTCTTATCTGCAGCACCAGGGAGGAGGCAAAGGAAGGCGTAAAGACCCTGATGCTGGATAAACAGTTTGGCTCTGCAGGCGACAGGATTGTGATTGAGGAGTTCATGACAGGACGGGAGGTATCCGTACTCTCCTTTGTGGATGGAAAGACAATTAAAATCATGACTTCAGCTCAGGACCACAAGAGGGCTAAGGATGGGGACCAGGGACTGAACACAGGGGGAATGGGAACATTTTCACCCAGCCCATTCTATACGGATGAGGTGGATGCATTCTGCAGAAAGTATGTGTACCAGCCAACCGTAGACGCCATGAAGGCAGAGGGCAGGGAATTTAAAGGAATCATTTTCTTTGGTCTGATGCTGACGGAAAGCGGCCCCAAGGTGCTGGAGTACAATGCCAGGTTTGGAGATCCGGAGACCCAGGTAGTGCTGCCCAGGATGAAGAATGATATTGTGGATGTGTTCGAGGCCTGCGTGGACGGAACCCTGGACCAGATAGAGCTGGAATTTGAGGACAATGCAGCCGTATGTGTGGTTCTGGCATCAGACGGATACCCGGAGCATTATGATAAAGGTTATAAGATAGACGGCCTGGACCGGTTTGACGGACAGGACGGGTATTATGTATTCCACGCCGGAAGCAGGTTCGATAAGGACGGGAATATAGTGACCAACGGCGGAAGGGTGCTGGGGGTCACAGCAAAAGGAAATACTCTGAAGGAAGCCAGAGAAAATGCTTATAAGGCAACGGAGTGGGTGGAATTTGGGAATAAGTATATGAGGCATGATATTGGTAAGGCGATTGATGAGGTTGGAGTTGTGATGTAGATGACATCCCCTGGTTTGGGCAGCAGACCAGGGGATTTTCTGTTTTCTGGAAGTTGTTTTGCCCATGTCTGCTTAAGATTGCCTGAATGGGGATGGAGCATGGGCCAGGATTATACATATGTACAGAAGGTACCGTTATGTTCTTTTGGATTGCTATGTGTTATAATTTATCTAAATCCATGTTTGTAAGAGAGGTAAAGAAATGTTTAGCACAAAAAAATTGCTATTTTTTATAGTTGGCACTATTAGTGTTGTCAGCTTGTTCGCGTGTCAAAAAGCCAACGCTAATCAATCAAATGTATCAGATACTGAGGAAACACAAAAAACCGTTCTTGAAATGGAAATGAATGCAAATTACAGTAATTCAGATCCGTTTGAGAATGGACGCTTATTTTGTGTGTCTGAGGATATAGAAACTTTAGACGCAGACGTCTATTTTCAGATGGATGGCGAAAGGGGGATTGTGGAAATAAAAGATAGAAATTCAGACGAAGTTTTATGGAGCAATACATGGGATGAAAACGTAAACGGTGATACCCTTTCTGTTTCGCTCAATAATCTACAAAACGAGAAAGAGTACGTTGTGCGGTTTACTGGAACGAAAATAAATCATGCTGTTGTAAAAGTTACGTTTGAAAGTGAATTGGTTCAGGAAAAATCAAGACCTTCAAAATAAATGTCCGGTTTGCGTGGGGAGTTGGACAAATCGGTATTTGAAACGGAGGTATTCTAAGGACCCATAGGGCGGTCATAGGGCAAATCCATTTGGGTCAATCCATTTGGGTCAATTTATCTGTCCAATGAAGGAGTAGTAAATATCACTGCTCTGTGTGCGCACTTTGTGTGCCGTTTGCCGTCCGGCGGCTCCGCTTCCTATTTTCCCCTTTTGTCTGGAATGTTGAAAAATAGACAAACAACTGATAAAAAGATGAGCAAATCTGATATAGAAAGGGCTTCCAAGCATCCGGCCGGATGTGGGGGCTCTTTTTTTGTAAAAACAGTGATTAATTATGCACAATTAAAAACGAATAAAAGAACATATAATGACAGTATTGACATGAGATTGACGAACCGCTGCCTAATGATATACGTACTAATGACTCTACTATGTTAAAAAAACGATAATAAATTATAAAATTTTCATAAGTGTTGGAGCTCCAACACATCCCCCGAAAAAAACCTGTTATAATTTTAACTATCTTAAGGGAGGGATTGGTGGAACGAATATGAAGACTGAGGAAACGAAACTTACATTTTATGGTAACCAGGCGTTTGCCATGCTGCCGTTAGTGGGATATATACTGATCGGCGGGACATTTTCAGTTGGACTTCACTATTATTCCATGAAGGGCCTGTCCTTTGCAGCGGCGGTCTCCCTCTTTGCAGGCTTTTTCCTTTGCAGGGAGAAGGACAGATATTGGGACAGCGTGGTCCATGGTCTGGCCCAATATGGCAATTCCAGGCTGATATTTGTTTTTATGGTCATCGGCATTTTTTCCAAGCTGATGAATACAGGAGGGATTGGGGACGGGTTTATCTGGCTCAGCCTCAAGCTTGGGATTTCCAGAAGCGGATTCGTGGTATTTAGTTTCCTGGCCTCAGCCATGGTTTCCATGGGGGCAGGTGCACCGATTGCAGCCATGTTTGCAGTGATACCGATTTTCTATCCTCCGGGAATCCTGCTGGGAGCCAATCCGGCCATGCTGGCAGGGGCTTTAATCAGCGGTATTTTCTTTGGGGATGCAGTTTCCCCAAGCTCACAGGTCATCAATACAACCGTGATGATACAGCATGACGGCGTGACGGGACAGCCCGCAGACCTGCTGGAGACCCTGAGGATGAGGACGCCCTATATCCTGGCGGCAGGAGGGTTAGCCATGGTGGTTTATCTGATTTTAGGCGGACGCGGAGGTACCATGGGGGATATTTCCCAGATATCAGCCATGTCCTCACCCCAGGGACTTTGGATGCTGGTTCCGCTGGCAGTGCTGCTGCTTGTCTGTTTCAGGACCGGAAACCTGTTCATGGGATTGTCTTTTGCGATTGTGTCAGGATTCGCGGTGGGACTTCTGACAGGGGTTCTTGCTCCTTCCGATATTGTGGCCATTGACTATGGCACTTTGGGGCTCAAGGGAGTTATTTTTGAGGGTATCAGCGGAATGCTGGATGTGGTGGTTTCCACCATCCTGCTGTATGGACTGATTGCGGTGGCTGTGGATGGAGGTATGATGGAGCGGTGCTGTACCTGGCTTTTGCACAGGAATATCATGGGAACCACCCGCGGCGCTGAGACCGTACTGACAGCCGGAATCGTCATTACCAATATACTTCTGGCAGGCTGTGTGCTGCCGTCCATCCTGATGTTCGGCGGCATGGCGGACAGGATTGGGCAGGAAAGCGGCATATCCCCGGAACGCAGGAGCATTCTCCTGACAGCCAATGCCACCAACTTCAGCGCCATTATTCCTATAAACAGTGCATTTGTCATGGGCAGTGTGACAATTATCAATGAGATGGTGCAAAAGCATAGTTATCTTCCAACGGTGTCCCCATTCCAGATTTTCAGTGCGGCATTTTACTGCCTGTTCCTTACGGGAATCTGTGTGATCTGGGTGGCTTTGGGAGAAAGGGCTGGAAAGGGCGGACATCAAAAGGCACAGGAGATTTCCACGGTAAAGGGGAGCTGAAGCAGAGAATGATATGAACCAGAAAATGATGTGAACCAAAATCGTGTTTTGTGATAGAAAGGAGAGTTGGTTATGGACTCAGTATATGATCTTATTATTGTTGGCGGCGGACCGGCAGGGCTGTCAGCAGCCATTTATGCCGGACGTTCCGAGCGCAGGACACTGCTGCTGGAAAAGGGCAGCTACGGCGGAAGGATTAATGATACGTATGAAATCAGGAATTATCCGGGAACGAAAGCGGACAGCGGGCAGCACCTGATGGAACTGTTCAGGGAACACGCGGCCGGCCATCCCACGGTAGAACTTAAGCGCACCACCGTGACAGGGGTCCGGAAAGAGGACGATACATTCATTGTGGAGACAAAGCGGCGGGGGGATTTCATGGCACGCAGCGTCATCCTGGATCTGGGCACCAGGCCCAGGGAACTCAATATCAAGGGCGAGAAGGAATTTACCGGGCATGGGGTTGCTTACTGTGCGACCTGCGATGCGGAATTCTTCAAGGGAAAGGAAATCTATGTGCTGGGAGCCGGTGACCAGGCCATTGAGGAATCGGATTATCTGACCGGCTTTGCATCCAAGGTGACCATAGTAGTGCTTCATGAAGAAGGACATCTGGACTGTAACGAGGTTGCGGCCGAGCATGCGTATAAGAACCCGAAGATTGATTTTGTGTGGAGTTCCACGGTACAGGAAATAAAGGGAAGCGACCATGTGGAGTCACTGGTATTAAAGAATGTTGACACAGGCCGGGAAACAGAGGTGAAGGCGGACGGTTTGTTCCTGTTTGTGGGCATGGTGCCCCAGACCGGACTGGTGAAGGACATGGTGGACTGCGACAAGGCCGGTTACATTAAGGTCAATGAGAAAATGGAGACTAATGTGCCGGGACTTTATGCGGCGGGCGATTGTACCCAGACATTCCTGCGTCAGGTAGTTACCTCGGCGGCAGACGGCGCGGTGGCGGCAGTTGCATCGGAGCGCTATGTTAAGGAACTGGAACAGATACAGGGAATCCTGGGGCCGGATTCGGGCAGGACCGTATTTTTATTCTACAACCCGTACAGCAATGAGGAGATTGAGAAGACCGCCCAGCTGGAACAGGAGTTAAGCGGACAGTGGAAGGTATACAGGCAGGACGTCACAAGGCAGAACCTGCTCTACAACAGCCTGAAGCTGGACCGGACGGTTGCAGGGGCATTTTACGATAACGGAAAGCTGGTTGAAATCAAACAGGCTTTTTAACAAATAATAATAATATGATGGAGGATATGAAATATGGGACAGCCACTTGTTTTTCCACACGGAGTCACTGTTTACAACCCTGAAAAATGCTGGAGCGGTTATACGATTGTTCCGTTAATCAATGATGGTGTGTTATTGTTTGACATGAACGGCAACGAGGTAAGGCGCTGGAATATGCACGCCATGCCGCCAAAGCTTCTTCCCGGCGGATATGTGATGGGTCTTTCCGGATACCGCCATCCTGACTATGGCATGCAGGACGGGGTCAACCTGATTGAGATTGACTATGACGGCAATATTGTATGGGAATTTGACCATTTTGAAAATATCGACGACCCTGGCAGGGACCACAGATGGATGGCGCGCCAGCATCATGATTACCAGAGGGAGGGCAATCCGGTTGGTTATTACGTACCCGGAATGGATGCAAAGCCACTTTCAGGCAACACCCTGATCCTGGTCCACCAGACCATCCACAATCCCAAGATTTCCGATAAAAAACTGCTGGATGACGCCATGATTGAAGTGGACTGGGATGGAAATATCCTATGGAAATGGTCTATCAGCGAGCATTTTGACGAATTGGGATTTGACGAGGCCGCCAAGAACGTGCTGTTCCGCGACCCCAACCTGCGCGCATCAGATGGAGGTGTGGGCGATTACCTGCATGTGAACTGCATGAGCTATCTGGGACCCAATAAATGGTATGACCAGGGAGATATGCGTTTTAAGCCGGACAACATAATCTTTGACTGCCGGGAAGCCAATATCCTGGCAATCCTGGATAAGGAAACCGGAAAGATTGTATGGCGGATCGGACCTGATTTTAATGCAGCGCCGGAGCTTAAGAAGCTGGGATGGATTATCGGACAGCATCATTTCCACATGATTCCCAAGGGTCTGCCGGGCGAAGGCAATCTGATGGTCTTTGATAATGGCGGCTGGGGCGGCTACGGGACCCCAAATCCATCCTCTCCAATCGGCATCAAACATGCAGTGAGGGATTACAGCCGTGTGCTGGAGTTCAATCCTGTTACACTGGAAGTGGTATGGAAACTGACTCCCAAGGAACTGGGCCATGCGATTCCCACGGATGCCAGCAAATTCTACAGCCCCTATGTCAGCAGCGCACAGCGCCTTCCCAACGGCAATACCCTGGTAACCGAAGGCTCAGACGGCAGGCTCATTGAGGTAACACCGGACCATGAGATTGTTTGGGAGTGGATTTCACCGTACTACACACACAATGAAAAGGGGCCCAGGAACAATATGATTTACAGGGCCTACCGTTACCCCTACAGTTATGTGCCGCAGGAGCCGGTTCCGGCAGAGGTACCCATTGAGCGCATTGATAATGTGACCTACCGTGTTCCGGGTGCAGGGGCGTTTGGAGCAAAAAAGGTGATTGATGTTGAGGGGACTTTGCCGTATTATCAGGATGTGGCGCTCTGTGTGGCAACGGATGATGAGGAAGACCTGTCACAGAGGGAAAAGGTCTTTGAAGTGGATACGCAGGTATTCCATCCCGTCGGCGCGGCCAACTGGAAGGATGAGGTACTGGCAGTGGAGGATAAACCGGTCCTGGTACTGTTCGGCGCAGAACGCTGCGTTCACTGCAAGGCCCTGCACCCTGTGCTGGAAGAAGCCCTGAAGGAAGAATATGACGGGGCATACGAAATTCGTTATGTGGATGTGGATGCCAACCAGGATCTGGTGGACACCTACAATGTGGGAGGTATCCCGGTCGTAGTCATATTCAGGAATGGAAAGGAAGTACTGAGGTTTAACGGCGAGATGGATTATGACGATCTGTGTGATATCCTGGACCGCCCATTGGAAAAAGCCTGAATCAGCCATAAGCAGTGATAGAAAAGCCAGAATGCCAATATATTCGGCCATGTCCACAACAATCCCATGGATGCGGATGTGTCTGAACAGAGTTATATATAGATATGCGGTCCGCTTATTTCCGGCGGGCCGCATATTTATTCAGCATGCACAGCATTGGGCGGCGCATGGGAAGCCCTGTTTTTTCGTGCATGTTTAATCCGTTATCCGACAATGGATTCCGTTATGTTCTTTTGGACTGCTATGTGGTATAATTTACCTGAATTGAAAGTTATAGCAGCGTTTATTTATATGTTACGAGGAAGTAATGATATGGAAAAGAAGATTGTGTTTAAGTATCACCCCAACGTATATGATAACGATATTATTGAACATGAAAACGGTGTCTGTCAGTGTTGTGGAAAAGAAGTGAATGAATACTGCAGTACTATGTATTGTATAGATGATGTTCATTGTATCTGCCTGGAGTGTATATCAGACGGGAAAGCGGCAGAAAAATTGAGGGGTGGTTTTATTCAGGATGCGGAAAGCGGATTGGTTTCCGACCCTCAAAAAACAGAGGAATTGTTTAAGCGGACTCCGGGATATGCAAGCTGGCAGGGTGAATACTGGCTGGCTTAGGATTTGTGGGTAGATGCTGACTGAATAATGTTATGGCTGTAAAGAACGTGCAGAGGAGCTGAGGCATACGCTGAACATCAAACCGAAACCTGTACATATGGAGAAATGAAGAGGGAGGAAGAGATGGCAATTAAGAGAGGGATAAGGGCAAAGATCTTTTTGCTTTCAGCTACAATTATTCTTATTCCGCTTATGGTTCTGAGCTTGTTCGTTATGGGGCGTACGGTTACGACAGCTGAGAAGAATCATGAAAATTACCAGCAGGCCTCCATGAAAAAGGTAGGACAGGCTGTGGAGACAATCATGCGTGAATTAGAGCGGGCATCTTTGTTTATGATTGGGGATAAGGATATCAGGACCTATCTTTCCACAGGGGATAAGGAGTTATTAGATGATGTATATAATACCCTGATTTATCTTAGGAATAATAGTGATTACATCAAAGCCATTCAGATAGAGGGCGCGAATGGGGAAGTGCTGGCCAATGGTTCTATGCCGCTTAATATTACCCGGGCTGACCGGGAGCGTGCAGATGCCCTGAATGGTAAATCCTTCTGGGGGCAGGATGAGGACATTTATGGAGAGCGGTATCTATACCTGTGCCGCCTGCTGCGTGACACTGAAAATCCTTCACACCATCTCGGAACAGCAAAGCTATATTTGGACAGCAGGGGACTTTCGGATTATCTGAGAAGTGAAATGGAGCCATCCATGAATTATGTGATTCTGGATGAAGAGGGAAGGTTATTGTTTAATACCGGCTTTCCGGAGGAAAAAGGGGATATTTTGAATTACAATAACCTTCTAGCCGGAACTGGTGGATGTTACCGGACGGAGGAGCAGGCAAAAGAGGATGAATATTATCTATCGCCCTATGGTCTGGCAGCAGGCCGGTGGATACTGTGCGGGGTATCCGGAACAGGCGACGTGGACAGCATGATATCAGCTTCCCTCCTGCTGATTCTGGGCTTGTCCGTGTCCTGCTTCCTGGTGTGCGCCGCGCTGGCCCTTCTGGTGTCGCAGCGGATTTTAAAACCTCTGTCCGAGGTAATACGGCATATGGATACCTTTGGGCACCAGGATTTTTCAACCCGTATTGAAGTACGGGGAAATGATGAGGCAGCACTTGTGGCCCGGCATTTTAACCAGATGGCCGACCAGATACAGGATTTAATCCAGAAAGTATATGAGGGAACCATCCGCAAAAAGGAAGCTGAATTAAAGGCGCTTCAGGCCCAGATTAATCCTCACTTTCTGTATAATACTCTGGACATTGCTTACTGGACAGCTAAGATGGAGCGGGCGTCCCAGACCAGCGAGATGATTGATTCCTTATCTCAATTTTTCAGGCATGCGTTGATAATGGATGATGATTTTACGACTGTGGGAAATGAAATTGAGCATTTGCGTTATTATATTATTTTAAAGAGACAAGGGAAAACATCCTTTGATTTTGAACTGGATTATGAGGAGGAAACACTGGGCTGCCGGGTTGTGAAGCTGGTGCTTCAGCCTCTTGTGGAGAATGCCATCCTTCATGGAATCAGCGGGATAAAGGATGGGAAAGTGGAAGTAAATATATTCCGGGACGGGGAGACACTCAAGTATGAGGTAAAAGATAACGGGGCAGGGATTGATGTGGATGACATGAACCAACTGCTGGAACATGTGGAAACCAATAACAGGGGGCTGGGTATCAAGAATATGAATGACCGTATCAAACTTGCCTGCGGAGATGGCTATGGCCTGTCTTTTTACAACAGAGAGGGAAAAGGAGCGGTGATAACAGTGACACAGCCATTTAATCCTGCGGTTCAGACATGCTCTGATACAGGGAGGGATATATGATTAAGCTGATGATTGTGGATGACGAATCCAGTATTAGAAGAGGGCTAAAGCATTATATTGACTGGAATGCCTGGGGAATATCGCTGGAAGCGGAGGCATCTGATGGAGAGGAGGCCTTCAGACGGGCTCTGGAGGTAAGACCGGATATACTAATCAGCGATATCCGAATGCCTGAAAAGGACGGACTGGAGCTGTGCAGCCTGCTTAGAGATGCGCTGCCCGGCCTGCGTATTATCCTGCTTACAGGGTATGACAGGACGGATTATCTTCATGCAGCCTTGCAAAATGGTGTGCATGATTATCTGCTTAAGCCTGCCAGCGCAGATAAAATTATCTCCAGTGTGCTTAAGTGCAAGGAGGAGATCGTGGAGGAGCAGAACAGGAAAGCCCAGAAGCTGACCCGGGATGCTTTGCTGGATGAAAGTATACCCATACTGCAGATGATGCTTATTAGTGACCTTCTCAAAGGCAATATGGAACAGAACAAAAGGCTGGTCCATCAGTCTAAAATGCTGGGCGTGCCTTTAGACGGTCCTGTCTTCCAGACGATGACCCTGCATGTGAGCAAGCAGAATGGGGACGAGTGCGGCTCACAGGTTGAGCAGGACATGATCTATTGGCAGCTAATACAAAAGATTGAGTCTATATGCGGGGGAGACAGGGAGTTTTTCTGTGAACTCGCACCGGAAGAATACTTTATATTAATAAATGCCGACAGCCCGGATAAGGCAGAACAGAGAACTTCTGATATAGCGGAGCGCCTGGTAGTGGAAATTGGCCATAATGACGGCCGGCATGTTGTAATCGGCATAGGCACCGCGGGGACCGGGCTTATGGCCATTGGAGAATCTTACAGGACCGCCAAGGAGGCGTTCCGGGCTTCGGCCTGGAATCGGAAAAAACAGATATTTTACTCGGATGAAGGTGCTGGCGGGAAGCTTTCCGCGGAGGCGCAGCTTACGCTGAAGCATGCTCTTTCAGCGCTTGCCACGGGACGTGACTGCACCGGAGATGTATCCCGCCTGTTCGGTATCTGCAGAAGGGAGCAGACAGATATTGGTGAATTGCGGCGCTGTCTGAGCCAGCTGATTGCATTTTACCGAGGGATGACAGCATCTGACCAGGGAGAGGGGCTGGGAGATTTTGAAGAATATCAGCTGGATGATTTCCTGTATGCTGAGGACCTGGAGAAATGGGTCAGGGACTACCTGGGAGCCTCCCGCAAAGGTGAGAACCGGTGGGGGGTCCACTCCCAATTGATTGCCAAGACCATTGCATATCTGAAAGTACATTATCGTGAGGAAATCACATTGCAGACTTTGGCAAAAAAGATGTTTATATCCCCAAATTATCTGGGGCGTATTTTTCGGGAGGAGATGGGATGTAAGTTCAGTGACTGGCTGAATCATTACCGCATCGACTGCGCCATGGAATTGATAAAGACCACTGAGATGCGTACCATGGACATTGCCGAGGCAGTGGGTTTCGGTAATTATAAATATTTTTCAGTGTGTTTCACGAAATATGCAGGATGCTCCCTCAGAGATTTCCGCACTCAGAACAGAAGAGAATTGCCGGAATAAGATAAAATTAGAAAAAAGGACACACTGCAATGTGCATTGTTGTCCTTTTTTTGTGAGTTGGACAGACATGCTGTGACAGGAGCTTATGCTGGAGTGTTGAAATTTTGGAAAGATAGTTGATTTTATGGATAATTTGAAAATTAAGATGGAGATGAAAAAAAACTGTTACAATCTGTGAGTTTTGTATAAAGAAAAATGGGTTTATAATAATGACAACTGTAAATCAGAGGGACGAATGAAAGTCTCCTGTGATATTTAAGGAGGGCGGTACGAAAATGAAAAAAAGAATAGCAGCAACAGCAATCCTCACGGCAGCAGTTATGGCTCTGTCCGCTGGATGCGGACAAAAGGCGGGCCCCACGGAGGGGACCGGAGAAAACGCCGGTTCAGCTAAAGAAAAGGTGGAAATAGAATACTGGGCTCTGCCATATGGACCAAGCGACACATATGATCCGACGCTGCAGCGGATTGTGGACCAGTATAACGCGGAGGATCACGGTGCAACGGTAAAACTTCAGATTATGAGCTGGAGCGGCTTCATTGAGCAGATACAGACCGCTATTGCAGCCGGTTCACCACCGGATGTTACCACAGCTGCCTACTATGGTCTTATGAATTACGCGGCAATGGGTGAGGCGCTGGACCTGACGGATCTGGTTGAGAAGTGGGAGGCTGAAAAAGATCCGATTGTGGATGATTTTCTGGATGGAATGCTGGAAGCAGGAATATACGAAGGAAAACAAATTGCCCTTCCCTTTCAGACAGACCCCAAAAACATATATTACCGCGCGGATATCCTGGAGGATGAACTGGGATTTACCAATCTTGACAAGGAAGTAAGCTGGGATAAGCTGTTGGAAATTTGTGCTGCTGTAAAGGAGAAATATGGTGACGAAGGGATGTTCCCGATCTCATTCTTTACACTGGACCAGGGAAGCACCAATGCCATGCTCAATGTAATGTTTACTAACGGAGCCAGTTGGATTTCCGCCGATGGAAAGGAGGGAGCGCTTGAAACGCCTGAGGTAATGGAATGTATGGGGCTCCTTAAGGAGATGCGGGACAAGGAATATTTTCCGGATGGTATGGTTTCTTACAACAAAGCGGACACAGAAAAGCTTTATGCGTCAGGAAAACTGGCCATGGTGTGGATAAGTCCGTTTACACATGTAAAGTCCAACGAGGAGATGTATAAGAACACCAAAATTATGGGTCCGGTCACAGGTCCCAGCGCGGATAAGCCAAGGGAAGTGGCATGGTCAGATGGAATCATGGGATTTGCACAGACAGAGCATCCTGAGGAGACAAAGGAATTCATAGAATGGTTCCTGAAGAACAATGAGCAGCTTTATATTGACGGCGGTGCTTCAGCCCTGCCTGCCCGCAAGAGTTTTTATGAAAATGAATTTTATAAGACAGACTGGATGATGGGGCAATATGCAAAATACAGGGATTATTATGTAGATCTAAACTGGCCGGCAGACAACTGTCCCCTTGCTACCAACCAGATTTTTGTCCAGAACATGCTGGGCAAGCCGATTGAAGCCATGCTGATGGGGTCTGACGATATGGCAGGAGAACTGAAAAAAACCAATGATGAGATGAACCGCGTGTTAGAGGAACTAAATTAATCCTATTAGAATGGAGGAGTATCCATGAAACGCTCCAGCTCTAAAACAGCAGTAAAATGGAGAAAGGAAAGCCGCCCATACCTGATGCTGATTCCGGCGGCCCTGGTCCTCCTGCTGATTAGTGTATATCCCGTTTTATACGGGATATATATGAGTATGACAAATAAAAATCTGCTCAGGCCAGGCCGGAATGATTTTATCTTTCTGGACAATTTCATAAAACTGGCACAGGACCAGGAATTTCTTGGAAGCCTGGGTTTTACCTTTGTATATACCTTTTCTGTTGTGGCTGTCTCCTATGTTGTTGGCCTTACTCTGGCCCTGCTGCTGAACCGTAAGATACGGTTCGGGGCACTTTTCAGGACTATTTTTCTTCTTCCCTGGGTAATTCCTGCCGTGGTGGCGGTCATCAACTGGACCTGGGTGCTCAATGACCAGGTGGGTATCATCAACATAACATTAAAGAAGCTGGGGCTGATTGAGAAACCGGTGCTGTTCCTTGGAGACTATTCCCTGGTGCGGTTTACTGTTATACTGGTCTCCGTTTGGAAGCAGATGCCATTTATGATGATTACCCTGCTGGCTGGACTGCAGAGCGTGCCGGCGGAGCTGTATGAGGCGGCTGAGATGGATGGGGCCGGGTTCCGGCACACGCTGACCGGTATTACGCTGCCTTTAATTAAGCCCATTAGCTTTATCAGTACGATTCTGACCTTTCTGTGGACCTTTAACACATTTGAAAATATCTGGCTGCTGACAGGGGGAGGACCAAACGGATACACATATACGCTTCCAATCCTGTCCTATTACACCGCATTTTTACGCCAGAATATATCCTATGCGTCCGCCATTGCGGTGGTTATGATTCTTGTGCTTTTGCTTATAAGTCTGGTATATTTTAGAGTCCAGTTCAGGGAAAAAGGGAGGGGGTAACGGGAATGGTTGGCGGAAAAAAAAGAAAAATCAAAGATTTTCTGACATATGCAGTGCTGATACTGTTTGCCTGTATTTTCACACTGCCCACAGCAGCCATGGTTGGAACTGCATTTAAGGGGGATACCAGGGCGCTGTCGGATACCGGTCTTTTTCCGACGCGTCCGGAGCTGACTGCGTTCAGGGCCGTTCTGCAGTCTGATTTCCTGCTTTCAGCCTTAAACAGCCTGAAAATAGGACTGATTGTTACATGCCTGTGCATTATTCTGGCTGTCCTGTCCGGGTATGCCTTATCGCGGTATAAATCCCGCATGCTGGGCGGCTTCCAGATTGGGCTGCTGGTTTTGCAGATGTTTCCGCTTATGCTTATGCTGATGCCGCTTTTTATGATTTACAAAAAAATAAATGTGATAGATACTCATTGGTCATTGATTCTGAGCTATACTTCCCTGAACCTTCCGTTTTCAATCTGGATGCTGAAGGGATTCTTTGACACGATTCCTTATGAACTGGAGGAGTCCGGTCTCATAGATGGGTGCAGCCCGGCCCAGTGCCTTTTAAGGCTGGTATTACCTGTGGCAATGACGGGAATTGCTACAGTGGCTATTTTTACATTCCTTAATGTTTGGAATGAATATACATTTTCCAATATATTTGTCACATCACAGGATAAGATCACCCTGACTGTGGGGCTTCAGAAATACGTGTCCAAAAACCTGAATTCATGGGGACAGATGATGGCAGCTTCCACCCTGGGAATCATTCCTTCCATCTTGTTTCTGCTGTTTGCACAGAAACATATTGTGCAGGGAATGACTTCGGGAGCAGTCAAAGGGTAGGCGGACTGGAGAATAGTCAGGACAGTAAAAGGATTAGGGCTGGAATGTAGTCAGGGCTGGAATAAAAAAAGAGAGAAGGAGGATACAAGTATATGATTGATTTATTGCTCACAGAGGGAACGGTTGTGACAATGGACCAGAAACGGCGTATCATTGAAGACGGCGCTGTGGCCGTGAATCAGGGAAAGATTCTTTTCGTTGGCTCCAGTAAAGAGGCAGAGGTGAAATTTCCCGAAGTGAGGAAAACCATAAACTGCAGGAACCACGCAGTTATGCCGGGTTTTGTGGATGTCCATGGACATGGGGGCCATGCCCTCATAAGAGGGGCGATTTTTGATACAAGCAACTGGATGGCGGCTGTAACCCAACTGTACAACCATTATGTTACAGATGATTATTGGTATTATGAGGGCAGGGTCAGCGCCCTGGACCATCTGAGGGCGGGCATAACCACCTCGGTGTGCATTATTGGCGCCCAGCAGCGCTGTGATGACCCTGTATTTTCCATTAACCACGCCAAAGGATATTCCGAGACAGGGTTAAGGGAAGTGGTCTGCACGGGACCAAGCCAGCCGCCGTGGCCCCATAAATTCAGCCGGATCATAGACGGAAAGCGTGTGCTTATGGAAGTCAGCTACGAACAGGTAATTGAAAGTATGGAGACTGTCATACGCGAACTGAACCATAGCTGTAATGACAGAATCCGGGCCTTTGTATCGCCCTTCGGCCTGCTTCCCTCTACCAACTCATCCTTCCCCACTGAGGCAGATGTGATGTGGGCAGGACCAACGGAATTCGACCTGCACCAGCTGAAAGAAATGTGGCGCATTGCAGATAAATATGATACCAGGATCCATGCGGAGGCTTACGGAGGTTCCATCTATCAGATGCATAAGGCTGGTAAGCTTGCGCTGCTGGGGCCAAGGGTACATTTACAGCACACCTCTGGCTGCTCCTTTGATGAGCTTCAGATATTGGCAGACACAGGGACCCATGTGGGAGTAACCTTTCAGTCAAGTACAATGCTGATTCCCATGCTGTGGATGGGGGTAAAGACTGCTATCGGAACAGACGGGCCCAAGCTTTTAGGAAACGCGGATATGTTTCAGTCCATGCGCATGACTCAGAACAAGCATAAGGACGAGCTGACATTCAGCACCAACTTCATGTTCAATCTTCCGAGTGACAGGCTGCTTGAGATGACCACCATTGATGCCGCAGAGGTAATCGGGTGGGAGGATGATATAGGTTCCCTTGAGATAGGAAAAAAGGCCGATATTATCACCGTCAATCTGATGAATCCGCGGATGACGCCACGGTTTAACATCATTGATACGATGGTCATGTTGGGAAATGGAAATGACGTGGATAATGTGTTTGTAGACGGTGTGCACCTTCTGGAAAATGGAAAAGTTCTTTCCGTCGATGAGGAAAAGGTTCTGATGGAAGGGGATAAAGTGGCGCGGGAGTCGCTGGAGAGGATTGGATATCAGAATTTCATAGACGGAAAAGAACATTTCTGGGGGAAGGTCAGGCGCTACGACAGCAGGCCTAAGTTTGATTTAGAGTGGCAGAGAAAAGATGGGGGATATTATTAAAATCCAATCCTGTCATTGAAGACAGAAAGGAGCAGCCAGGGTTGGGCGCACCGGGTGATCCCAGCCTCAACCAGAAGCAGGACGGCGGATATGACTGGACGGCAGGATGATTGTGTATGGGGACGGGCAAAGGGCAAAAGTGTATACATATGAAAAATAGTTGAAATATAAGAGGAGGCTAATATGGGAACACCACATAACAGCGCTGAGCCAGGAGAGATAGCAAGGACTGTTTTGATGCCAGGGGATCCATTTCGGGCGGAATTTATTGCAAAGAACTGGCTGACGGATGTAAAGCTTGTAAACCAGATACGTAATATATATGCATTTACCGGGAGATACCATGACACAGAAGTCACAGTAATGGCCAGTGGCATGGGGATGCCCAGCATAGGGATTTATTCCTATGAGCTGTTTGCACAATATAATGTGGATGAGATTATCCGCATTGGAACAGCGGGATCCTACTGCGACAGGCTGAAACTGTACGATGTCGTGCTGGCAGAGGGCTGCTGGAGCGAATCCAGCTATGCAGCCACTCAGAATGGGGATGCATCGGATACCAAATATCCAGACCAGCAGCTCAACCAGATAATCCTGGACGCAGGCAACCTTGCCAATATCCAGATTAAACCGGCTAAAATCCATTCCAGTGATGTGTTTTACCGTCAACCGGAGATGGAAAGTTTTCGTGATTTTTATGAAAAGCACGGATGCGAATGTGTGGAGATGGAGAGCTTTGCCTTGTTCCATAATGCACAGGTTTTGGGAAAAAGAGCTGCCTGCCTTTTGACTATATCGGATTCCTTTGTGACCGGTGAAAAGACCAGTGCAGAGGAGCGCCGGTCTGCTTTTGGCAGTATGATGGAGGCTGCACTGAAGGCAGCAGAAATACTGGGGAAACGGCAGGCGGCAATGAAATGACTTTCTGAATGTCAGAAAGGCGGAGAATTAGGCGGATATCAAAATAGATAACATAAAAACGGGAAATTATCTTATTGTAGATTCTTTCCCGTTTTTTTGCGTACTACGAACTCTTCTTTCCCTTAAATGCCTGGCTCCACCAATTTGTATTACTGAAGTTTATGGGCCTGGAAGCGTATAGGGATTAAATTGGAAATTGGCCATTCCTACCCCGGGAAATGGACCTTAAATATAAATAATTTCAGAATAATGTAAGTTTGAAATGCTTTTTGAAATGGTTTTCCTGTATAATGGTTATAATTGGAAAAATAGACGCTAAAAGGCGGTACCATAGATGAATGAGATAAACAAAAATAACCTGGCGGTCAGGAATACATTATATGCCCGGACGCTGGGAACACTGGAGATACTTTATAATGGAGAGCCGTGGGAGCTGCCGATGTCGGTTAAGGGAAAGGTGATGCAGCTTTTCCTGCTCCTGATATGGGCTGGAGAAAATGGAATCAGCCGCGTAAAGCTTCAGGATTTTCTTTATGACAGAAGAAGTACGGATGCTGCAAACGCGCTTAGAATTACAACAACACGTCTGAGAAAAATACTTTCCCAGTCTGTTCTGCCTTTGGGAGAATATGTGGTGGTCGAAAAAAATACATATTATTTGAAAATGGGGAGAGTAGGGGGAGAACTTGAACTTCAGATGGACGCCGCTCTCATGGAAGATTATTATAACCGGGCCATGGAAACAGAAGATGAAGCTGCACGCCAGCTGCTTCTGGAACAGGCCTGCCGTCTTTACGGCGGAGAATTCCTTCCTGTTCTGTCCGGCGAGGTATGGGCGGAATCTCTTCGGAGCCATTACCAGGATATTTATTTCAAAGGCGTGAGGGAAGCCTGCCGCCTGATGAAGCTCCATCGGGACCATCAGAAGATTGTGAGGCTGTGCGATGCCGCAACTGCGGCCTATCCCCTGGCAGAGTGGGCGGAGCAAAAGATTGGAGCTTTGTTGGCGTTAAAGCGGTATGGAGACGCGTTAAAGACATATGATTATGTAACACAAAATCTGCTTGACGAGACCGGCAGCATTCCCTCGGATCACGTGCTGGCATATTTCAAACAGATTGGCAGCCAGATAGAGCATGTGAATGGCGGTCTGAAAGAGATCAGGGGGAATCTTGAGGAAAGGGACTGGTCGGCCGGATCGTATTATTGTACTTATCCGGGATTTGTTGACTGCTTCCGTATGGTTATCCGGTCCGTGGAGCGGGGGAAACGCAGGGGATTTCTGATTGTATGCACGGTCCGGGACGGGAAAGATTGTCCGGTAGAGGATGGCAGGAAGCTTCAGGAGTATGAGGACGCTCTGTGTGAAGTGGTCCACAGTACCCTTCGAAGAGGAGACGTTTATACGAAGTACGGACCGGACCAGATTCTGATTCTGGCAAACGAACTGCGGGAAGACAAATGCCACCTTGTTGAAAACCGTATTGTATCCGGAATGCGCAGAAGGTATGGACAAAAGGTGAGTCTGCATATAGAAAACGTGAATCTGAAGGATTGGTGTCCGGGAACAGAAAAAGGAAAAGAAGAAAAAAGGCGTGAAAAAACTGTAAGGAGAAGGCCATGACCGCGCGTGTCTGTGTAAAATGGACAGGCAGATTTTCGCTCCGGCGGTCACTCTGTGCGTATAGAAATAGCAAGGGAATCTTGAAAAAGATTCCCTTTTGGTTACATTTCAGTCACATATTGGAAAAAGCTGAAAATAGACATGAAATTGTGTTTCTTTGAAATGCTTTTTGAAATGCCCCCTCCTATATTATATTACCATGAGTTGAGTAAAAGGTTGTATTTGTAAATATCAGGAGGTACTGGTTATGATAAAGAAAAATGTTATGAAAAAGCATTCACGCCATGCAGCGCTGCTGACAGCCATCGTGCTTGCTTTTTCTAATGTCGGAACATGTTTGAATGTGTCCCTGGCTCAGGAGATTACCAGTGATGACGGAAGCGACAGTACGGGAGGAAGCGGAAGTTCTGGTGAAAGCAACAGTTCCGGCGGAAGCAATAGCACAGGTGGAAGCAGTAGTTCCGGCGGAAGCAATAGTTCCAGCGGAAGCGACAGCTCCGGCGGAAGCAACAGTTCCAGTGGAAGCGACAGCACTGGTGGAAGCGATAGCTCAAGTGGTAACGAGAGCGGAGAAGGAACCGGAAGCGAAGGAGAAGGCGGAGAAACCGCCGGAGGCGAGAGCGGAGAAGGAACCGGAAGTGAAGGGGAAGGCGGAGAAACCGCCGGAGGCGAGAGCGGAGAAGGAACCGGAAGTGAAGGAGAAGGCGGAGAAACCGCCGGAGGCGAGAGCGGAGAAGGAACCGGAAACAAAGGGGAAAGCGCAGAAGATTCTGGAATCGAAGGAGAAGAAGACGTCAATGGAGAAACAGGTGGCGTAGCAGGTGGCGGGGCGGCAGCTGGAGACCTGGCAGACAAAGAGGAAAAAGAGAAGGAATTTACAATCACCTATACGGTAAATCCGGAGGGTGCAGCTGAGGTTGAGGGTGATACCTTAATACAGGAGGGCGAGGAGTTATCTTTCACGGTTAAACCTGTGGATGGTTATGTGATTCAGATTGTAACAGCCAATGGATACGAGCTGGCTGCTGAAGCGGAAGAGGATACGGAGGGAGACAGCGGGCTGGCCGGTATGGCAACGTATGTAGTGACGGATATTGAGGAGAATCTGGATATTGAGGTTGAACTTCTCGAAACAGAGGAAACGGCTTCTGATACAGCAGCATTTATGGCAGAGATTGACGGAATTACAATTTTAGTGGAGCCGTTGGATGGTGAATTTGCCGCTTCGGTAAAATCGTTATCTGCAATTGCAATTGATGATGAAGATACCAGTTCTGTTATTAAAGGAAAATGTGCAGCGGATGGTTACGGCTCGGTTGAGGTTAGGGTATTTGACATAACCCTGGAGGATGAAAACGGACAGCCAGTTCAACCGGGATGTAATGTAAAGGTTTCATTTTCCGGCCTGGATATTCCAGAATCAGTTTCAAATGAGCGCTCTGTAGAATCAGATAAAATTAGCGTGTATCACCTTGAGGATCAGGAAAATGATCTAAAAGTTAATGATCTAAAATGTGATGTAAATGAAGGAGAGGGGACCGTTGCATTTGAAACCAGCCATTTTTCAGTATTTGCAATAGCATATCCGGATGGCAACGAATTCGGACATAGATATGTGCCTACATCATATTTATCATCATCAAGTACATTTGAGTATAGAAATAATTCAGAATATATAGTAATTGATACAACAAATAGCACTTTGAATCAAGTGCAGGGTGGGTATGATCTTACCGTAGATGCTGCAATCGCAGAAGATGCAGAGGGCCCCCTTACATTTGTGTTGAGTGACGCTTTTATGGAAGCAATGCGCAAATTTGGGGCGGACGAAGGAGTTATGCCAACGTATAAATTTAATTTAAATTTAAACCTGAAAAACAATTCCCAAATAAAGTATTTATATGAGGCAAACAGCCTATCGGTTCAAACTCCCGAATCAAATGTTGATACATCCTTTTCAGGAATGGATGTGACGATCAAAGGATTTGACGGACAGATAATTGACCGTACTTATGGAGCATACCGGGTTCAAAACAACGCTATAAAGGATCTGTTTGGCAAAACAAAAATAAATTTTGAAGACATGCTGACTATTTATGATGTCTTATATGAAAAAGGATATGATGGCGATTACCCTTTAACGGATTATTATAAGAATTACTATCACACAGATGATTTAAGTACTGTATTTGGCAATTTATCAATGGAAAGTGTGGGTAATAACGGCACATTTGATTTAAGCGGTACAATTGACGAAGTGGCAGCTAAGTATGACGGTACTTATCCCTACTTTGACTTCGCTAATATTTTCACATCAAAAAGTAAACTTAAAGCGCGGCTTTATGAGGTGGAACCGGAGCTTGGAAGTCTTTTATATGACACTTTTTATAAGGAATTATTTGGTGTGACATTTGGTGAGAGAACAGGATATGATACCCCCCTTGCACTGTTTATGGCTCATGATACCAGCGAATGGCAGAGCGCGGATGCAAGTTTTGCAGATACACTGGGCGACGGATTATCCAGTGGGGAAAGCTGTGACTTTACTTTGGGAATGTTTTTCCATCCCAGAATGGGAAATGCATATCAGGGTTACAATTGTGGATACTATGCTGCAATTACTTTAGTACCAGAAAACACCACCCCTCCGACTCCCCCAACCCCTCCAACCCCGCCAACTCCCCCATCCGGCGGAGGTACCAGTGGCGGCGGAGGTACCACCCCGGGCGGGCATCGCGCGACACCGGATACCAACGGACCTGGTGTTACCATTGAACCGGAATCAGTTCCCTTAGCGCCTCTTCCCGAAGGAGTTACCATTGAACCGGGAGAAGTTCCACTGGCGCCTCTTCCCAAGACAGGGCAGAATCAAATGGCACAGTGGGTATGTCTGATGTCAGGGCTTATGCTTGGCCTGTATGGCTTCCTTGGCAGAAAAAGAGAGGAGGACAGATAGCAAAGCGGAACTTTTACATGTTCTGTCCGCCACGAAACAAATCACAGCAGGATTTCTGGTATTAATCCGGGGACTAGTGATGTTGTTTGTGGAATGATGCAAAAATGAGAATAAAAACCGCAATGTACAGTGGCTATCAGGCGGAAAGGCGGAAAATGGAATTAACAGAAGATTGACGGTCCAGCGCTGTGAAATTTAATAAATATATAATATTAAAAGATTTATAAATAGTATATAATTATGAATAGACTATAATTTAAAACATGTTTTATGATATGATTTGAAAAAGTCTAATAATAAGCAAAAAGTCCAATATCTCAAAAGGGGTATTGGATGTTTTTTGCCGTCTGAGCATACTATATCATTTTACGTAATTTCAGGAGGACGGAATGAAAAGAAAAAGTGAAAGGCTCATAACTTACCAGAAGATAGAAGCGTTTGGTCAATGGCTGGAAAGTTGTGAGAGAAGCATGGAAACAGTAAAGAAATACAGGCATTATTTAAAACAATTTAAAGAGTTTATCGGTGATGAACCGGTTACCAAGGAGGTGGTACTTCTATGGAAAGCAAACCTGCGGGAACATATCACCCCGGTTACCATTAATTGTGTCATAGCCGCACTCAATGGATTCTTCAAATATTGTGGATGGGATGGATGTGAAAGCAAATTTTTAAAAATCAGCAAAAGTTCCTTTTATCCTGAGAGAAAGGAATTGACAAAGAACGAATATGAGAGGCTTGTAAAAGCGGCCTTTGCCAATGGGAATGAACGGCTGGCCCTTGTGCTGGAGACTATCTGCGCAAGCGGGATCCGCGTATCAGAATTGTCGTTTATCACGGTGGCGGCTATTCAAAAGGGACAGGCGGAGATTGAGTGTAAGGGCAGAATAAGGACCGTGCTGTTAACAAGCCAGCTATGTTCGCTTCTTCGTTCTTATGCGCAAAAAAATAATATCAGTTCAGGCATGATTTTTGTAACAAAAAACGGCAAGGCCTTGGACCGGAGTAATATATGGAGGGAAATGAAAGCGCTTGGCACAGAGGCCAACGTCAAGGCTGAAAAGATATTTCCCCACAATCTGAGACACCTTTTTGCGAGGACATATTATGAAATAGAAAAAAATTTGTCAAAATTAGCGGATATCCTGGGACACAGGGATATTAATACCACCAGAATTTATACAAAGGAGAGTGGAAGCCAGCACAGACTGCAGTTGGAAAAAATGAGATTGCTGCTGCATGATACAACAGAATATTTCTTTTGTTGTACTTTAGGATATTCCTGAAAGATTTAAAAAAAGTATACTACATTTGTTGACAAAATTCTACATATTTTTAAAAATATTTCGATAAAAAAGGATATAAAAAGCAAGCTGGGTAATAAATTAAACCAACTTGACATTATCTTCGCAATTTTTGTTATTTATCTTTTTCTCAAACTTCAGAATTAATTCTCTTAAAATTTCCTATAGTCAGTAATTATCCCGTTTTATCAACCCCCTCCCTGTTTTTAGTTACAACAAAAGAAATATTTAGTTGTAAAAACAGGACGGGAGGGATAAAAAATCAAGCAATTCAGTTCTATTTGTTTTTTATTTGTTTTTGTATTTATCATGAATATCTGTTTTACCAAAAATTTGTTTGCAATGCAGCAGACAGAATCCTCCGCTGGCCAAGCGGGCTCTGCTGGACAGCTTTCCAGCCAAATGTGCAGCCAGTATCCGGAATTTGAATGCCTTGGGAAAGATGTGATGGACGCACTCAAAGAAGGGAGAGAAGACGGCGGTTTTATAAAAACTGATATTGTTTTTGACTCTCAGGAGGAAGCCTTTTCCTTTGGCAGATATTATTACCGGTACATATATTTGGGAAAAGAAGAGGTGACATTATACTCATTTGATGAAAATGGGAAGTTTGCCATTTATGTGTCTTGCGGGAATCCGGACCGGGCGGTATCAGAACACAGGCAGGTTCAGGACAGGCTCTCTGAGGTGGTGCAGGAATGCAGGACATTGGGAGACAGGGAGAAGGCTGAGTATTTTTATGATTGGGTCTATGATAATGTTTCCTATGATCAGACACTGAAGAACCGGACCATCTATGATGCGGTTATAAACGGCAATGCTGTGTGCTGGGGATACGTGTCCGCTTATCTTATGCTGTGCAGGAATGCGGGCCTGATTTGTGAACCCGTATATGCCGGAGACCATGCATGGAACAGAACCTGGCTTGATGGGGAGTGGAGATACTGTGATATTACATGGGACAAAAGTTTGGGAGGCACCAGATGGAAATTTTTAACACAGAAAGATATGGATTTGGACTCCATGCATAATAATTTGTGATACTCGGGGGATGGGAGGATGACAGATAACATTCATGGATACAGGATGACGGAATTCCGCAGATCCTGCCAAAGGCATAATATGATGAGGAAATTTCTCCGGCCGGTAATCTTTGGATGCGGTCTGATTGGATTGGTGGCCTGGATTTTACTTTCCCAGCTGTCCACAGCGGGTGCGGAACAGATGCAGCCGGACCAGGAAGGAACCGGGACCATTGATAATCCATATGCGGTTGAACGGCTGGAGATAAGTCCGAACCGGGAATCAGCCCAGAGTGAACGCGGGACGGAACATCAGCCAGAACTCCAGTCAGAAATCCAGACGGAGTTTGAATATCTGGGGGACTGGGAGGTGGCGGCCTACAGTTCGGATGAAAGTGACATGACGTATTCCGGGAAAGTTCCGGCGGAACACCATACAGCGGCAGGCGTACTGTCTGTCTTTAAAATAGGGGACACGGTGCTGATTGGCGGAGATACTTATGTGATTGAGGATAAGGTGGATGAAGAGGCCAAAGAGAAGCTGCGGATATATTTTGACAGCTATGAGGAAGCAAAGCAGTTCGGCCGGAAGGAATGCGCCATATACAGACATTCCGATTTGCCTGAGGAGGGCCCGGATTATCTGGGGGAGTTCCAGGTTACGGGATACTGCAGCTGTACCATATGCTGCGGGGAAAAGGAGGAAAGGCTGACGAAATCGGAAACCGTGCCCAGGGCATCCCATACCATTGCCGCAGACCCGTCTGTAATTCTGCTTGGCACGCGGATTGTAATTGATGACGTGATTTACACCGTGGAGGATACCGGAAAAGCGGTAAGGGGAATGCGGCTGGACATCTTCTTTGATTCCCATGAAGAGGCGGTACGGTACGGAAGACAAGAAAAGTATGTGTATTTAGTGGAGTAAGGCAGCCCCTGCCAAAGGGTTCAAAATAAATATATATTTCAAATAAGGATTGGAAGGACAGTAGGATGATGAAAAAGAGAATAATGCTCATTGCCAGCACTCTGGTCGTTACAGCTTTTGCACTGACTAAGCTTCATACAGTGACCGCCTATGCGGTTGAGGGATGGATGAGCGAAGATGGGGAGTGGAGCTATTTAGATGAAAATGATGAGCCTCTGCAAAATACGTGGAGACAGTCAAGAGATTCCTGGTTCTATCTGGGCGACCAGGGGATTATGCTGAGGAATTGTTTTATTGAACAGGAGAACAGCCTTTATTACGTGTTTGATGATGGAGCGCGGGCTGAAAATACATGGGTCCTGGTGGAAGAGGGGGATGAGAAAGGCCATGAGGCCGGATGGTATTATTTTGGCGCCAACGGTAAGGCGTACCGGGGTACAACATCTTCTTTTAAAAGGAGTGTGGACGGCAGGAGCTACATATTTGACGAAAGCGGCCGTATGCTGACCGGATGGTTTGATGAAGAGGGGAATCCATTGGATGAGGATGAAAACCCCTTGGAGGAAGGCATGTACTATGCGGATGAAGATGGTGCCTTAAAGACAGAAAGCTGGCTGGATTATTCGCAGCTGGAGTTAAGAGGACTGGAGGATTTGGAGAGTGATATCAGCGGCAGGGATTATGACCAATATGACCAGGTGTGGCTGTATTTTAACAACCGATCCAAAAAGGTAAAAAGCAATGGAGACCGGCTGATACAGAAAAATATAAACGGCAGCACATACGGCTTTGATGAATATGGAATTATGCTTCCCTGGTGGACCAAGGTGGCAAGTGTCAGCAACGCGGATAAAAGCAATCCCACGAGTGATGTGCCCGCCAGGTTTTTTGCGGGGTATGACGGCGGAAGCCTTTTGAGGGACTCATGGCTTTGGATGTATCCGTCGGATAATCTGATACAGGATGATTATGATGACGGGGAGTACAGCTGGTGGCGCACAGACCAGAATGGAAAGATTTATCAGAATAAGATAAAGAATGTGAACGGCCGGTATTATGCATTTGACGGACTTGGCAGGATGCAGACCGGATTTGTGCTCTTTGATACCCGCAGCACATTCGTTGCCCAGTATGATATGGACGCATGGTCATCGGAGGACTTTATAGATGGAAATATATACGGTATTGAGAAGGCAGATCTTTATTTCTTTTCGCCGGACGAGCTCAATGATGGATCCATGCAGACCGGGAATGAGTTGAAGATAGAACTGGAAGATGGTGTGTACACCTTTGGGTTCAAAAGTGATGGTGTTGCCTATGGCAATCGCAACCGTCTCAAAAGGGTAAAGGATTCCTACTATATAAATGGACTTAGGCTGGAAGCGGATGAGGAATATGGATACGGTGTGGTCCGTGAGAACGAAAATTCCTACCGGGTGGTCAATACCAACGGAAAGACCATCACTGGAAACAAAAAGGTTGTCAAGGATAAAGACGGCGGATGGCTGATTATCATAAACAGCCGGTTTGCGGCCAGGGTGGATGATGAGTTTAAGCCAAGATGGTATAAGGGGGAAGAAGGGACTGGATTCTATCACTATGATTCTGATAATAAGGAAGACAGATATGAGGGCGGACTGATTGCCGGCAGCCATACGGAACCTTTGGTTGATGGGCTGCCCGAGGAAGAACGTTTGAATTTTTAATGTGAGGAGACAATGTGAGGAATGAATAAAGAATTATATCAGATATGGAAACGTTTTGTATCCTTGATTTTATCAATTTGCCTGACCGTGGGACTTGGGTTATCGCAGCTGGCCGTGGTTGCATATGCCTCCACGGAGCTTCCCAACGAGAATCTGGGGAATGGGGCCAGCGAAGGAACAGCCTACGCATGGATTGGTCCGAGAGGAGGAACCGGGGAAAATCCCAGTACCAGCACATACCGCTTCGATTTGTGTGGATTGCAGGCAGGACAGACGGAATATAGCCAAAGCGGGATTAAGACATCTTTTGGCTGGCAGGGGTATGCCTCCTATATACAGGTGGATAACGGAACAAAGTATAAGGCCAACGGAAGTACGAACGGCGCTGTGGAAGACTTAAGCAGTATGGGAATAGAGCTTAAGATTGCTCTGTCGCCAAGTCCTGATAACAAGTACATATTTGTGGATTATTATGTCTATGACAAGAGCGGACAGGGCGGAACCACGGGCAGGTCCGTAAAACTGGGAACAGGTACGGATGTCATGATAGGCGGCAGTAAGGAAGACGACTATGCCACGGTCTATAAGAACAACCGCGGTTTCCACATGGTAAACCAGCATGTGAAAACTACCTTTGACTGTATTACCAATGACAGCAGCCTTGGGGTTACGCCGCCGACTACCAGATGGATTGGTCATTACAGCAATTGGGGAACCAATGTATTCAACGAAGGCGGAGGAGATTCCTTGAGCGCAACAGATTCCGGTATGGCGTATTCCTGGCATTTCCAGCTACATCCGTATGAAATCGTACATAAGCGTGTCGCCTTTGCAATCAGGGATACATCGTACTATGTATCGGAATCAGGAGTGGATTCAACGGCCGCTGAAGGCACATACAGCAGCCCATTTAAAACCATAGAATATGCCATGCAGAAGATAGGGAATAAGAAGGGATATATCTATATCATGGATTACCCGGACATCACATCCCCTATCGAGGTGTCAGGTTCGGGCAGGGATATTACCATAGCCAGTACAGACTATGACCGGAACGGCAACCCTACCAATGAGGATTCGGATTATATTAAGACACTAAAACGTGCCGGTTCTTTCACAGGGCCTATCTTTAATGTATCGGGAGCAACCCTGAAGCTGACGGATCTTGTCCTGGACGGCAATGGCAGTGTGAGCAATAAACCGCTGGTATCTGCCGTGTCCGGCAGAGTGGAGATAAACAGCGGGGCAGACCTTCAAAACTGCCGCGGAAACAGCGCAAGCCAGGGCAGTGCCGTTAATATAACAGGCAGCGCGTCTCTTTCCATGAACTACGGTACGGTATCCGGGAATGTCTCGGAAGGCAAGGGTGCTGTCTATTTTGACAGCACGGGAAGATTCGATGTACTCAATGATGTGATGATAGAGGATAATACAACCCCCTCAGGCGCTAAGGCCAATGTGTATCTGGCGGAGGGGCGGACCATCACGGTAACAGGTGACCTGAACACCTCAAGGATAGGTGTTACAACGGCCAGGCAGCCTGACGCGTCGCCGGGGGGAATATCCACGCAGGCCGGCCAGGAGATAAAAATTGCCGTTCCTTTGTCGGGAAGCGGTGTGGATACAGCTCCAAGTCCCTTTGCGGACAATTTCTTTGCGGATCAGGCAAAAACGGACGGTACAGGGGTATATGTGACGGTGGGCACTAAGAATCTGACAGGCGCCGGTACGGGAAATGACAGAAACGCCGTAATCAAACGAAACGGCCTTCAGATCAGCTTTACTGTGAAGGACGCTGATACGGGCGGTTCAATCCCCGGAGTCACCCCTATTCCCACCGTCTCAAAAGCTTCCGGAGAAGCGGTGGATCTTGCGCCGGGACCGGCTATCACAGGATACGAGCTGGCCGGTGTGGTCATAGAGCAGGGGACGCCGCCCACACTTACGGCCAACTTGACGCCTGGGGCGGACTTTGGCCGGGTTACCGGAACCATGCCGAACCAGGATGTGGCAGTCAACTATGAATACCGCAAAATCGGATCACAGATTATATTCAACAGCAACGGAGGAACACCGGAACCGGAGACACTGGTGGGAACAGCAGGCAATCCGGTCACTTCACTGCTTCCCACCACAACACGGTATGGTTACATATTCAAGGGATGGAGTGCGGTAAATGACTGGGAGCACCCCCAGTTCATAAGCAGCCTGCCGCCGGTGTACCCGGAGACACCTGTAACCTACTATGCCATATTTGAGGCGGACCCAAGTATAAAGTTTAACTATACGGTAGAGCACTCTAATGCATCGGGCGATATTATGTTCACTTCCAACACTCTGGAAGGTGCCTACAGTGTGGAGCAGCCGCTTCTGGAAGAGAAAAAGACGGTCAGGGGGTATTCCTGGAGCCGGGAGGATTCCAGCACCATCCCGTCAGAATATAATTTCAGCGGCACATCTGTTCCCATAGGCCAGTTTAACGGTACGGGTACATTCAGCGGAAAGATGCCGGGACAGGATGCGACCATACGGTACGGTTACAAAGTACGGTACGGGGATACAAGCGCCAGATCCCTATTTGAGGTCCTGCATCAGACCAATAACGGTACTACGGTATCTGCCGCTCAGTCCGACCTGTATTATCCGGAGAATGAGATTAGCGCACAGCCGGCGCAGGTTTACGGCTACCAGTGTACCGGCTGCCGGTTTGACCTGGGAGAAGAGGCGGGTGAACTGGCGGACGGACTGGTGAATGGTGTGAGAGGGGAGTTTGATGACAGCTTTACGTTTAACGGTATCATGCCCAACCAGCCGGTGCGTCTTGTCTACCTGTATGAATCAACCATCGAGGGATATGGAATTACTGTTAAATATGAGGATAACGGAACGGCTGACAGCAGCTTAAAAGATATCATACCTCCTGAAGTATCAGGACCTTACGAGGCGGACAGCAGTGTGGAAGGCGAATATCAGGAGCAGTATGGTTACAGCCTGGAATCCCATACGGTCCGGCCGGCCGGAGCACAGATACAGTTTGACGACAGCGGCTGGGCGGGAATCATGCCCAATGATGACGCCATCATTACGTACAGGCATGACAGGATTCCGGCTAAGTGGGCGGATATTACTTATAAGCCCGGTGTTAACGGAACCCTGCAGGGCGGCAGCGGCGTATCCCAGGATGTGCAGGCCCTGTCGGGCGGAAGGTTTAAGGCCAGCGTGCTGTTGGACGATGGTATATCCCCGGGGCATGAGAATTCCTATACCCTGGAAACCATCAAGGAAAAACGGCTTATGCCGGTACCGCAGCCGGAGAACAATTATTACCGCTTTGGCGGCTGGTTTGTTGATACAGACGGGGACGGGGTCCTGAACAATGGGGAGACACTCCTTCCTCAGGATTACCGGTTTACGGCAGCGGCAGTCATAACCGCTCATTTTGAGGAAAACCCGGATGCCTGGATTCAAATTGCTTTTGAGGCGGGCAGCCACGGTTCCATCAATGCAGGGCAGCCTCTTACCCTGCGCACCACGTTTGATAAGAAGTGGGGAGACATTGAGGCAAGTCTTCCGGAGTACACACCGGAGGTAAATTACCTGGTGGATGACTGGTATGTACAGGGAGAGCCTGTGGATGATGATATGGACCTGGTGAACGGCCAGACGTATACCATCCAGTTCTATCCGGATCCAGCCATCTTCGGAACAGAGGTAGCGGAGCCCGAACCGGCGGCAGGACTTAACAGCCAGGGCAAGGGCCGCATCACGGTATTCGGAACCACACAGGGTTATAAATATATACTTACGGACCTGGACGGAAAGGTACTGGCAGTGAACAAGGGCAACATACTCACCAGCCGCACTGTGTTTGACAACCTGTATCCCGGCATGCGCTATGTGGTATATGAGGCCACCGGCCAGACCGGGGTTGGGATCGGAGACATGATAGGGGATGTGCAGGGTACCCTCAGTGATGGTGCAGAGGTACTGACGCCGGTGGTGGATACCAATTATAAGATTCTCTATGACGAGGAAGACGAGGGCAAGACAGAGCTGCTTATACGGCCTGCGGACACGGCCTCCGACTACGCGGTATTAGACAGCAACGGACATGTGGTGACGACACCCCAGACCGGTGGGGGAGGATGGCAGAGCGTGTCCGGAAACCCGGGAAGCGTAAGCTTTAGCGGATTGGATTACAACAGGGAGTATACGGTGGTGGCCCGTCCAAAAGGCCAGAATACCATCACGGCAGAGAGCTGCGAGGAAAATGGAAGTATTATTACCACGGACCCGGGAGGGGATCTGGAACTACCGAACTACATCATTCAGACAATCTACGGTGAGGTGGTGAACGCAGGTGACATAGAAGTGGGAGCGGACCGTTACGAGGAAGCCCACAAAGGCGATTGGGTGAAAATCAAAGCAGAACCAACCAATGACGAGGGCCGTCCTTTCTTATACTGGAAGTTCACCATCGGAGCGGTGGATGGAATGGATGCCAAGATTAACTCCAGGGAAGCCACCTTTGCCATGCCGGACACCAACCTGGTGCTGACAGCGGTATATGAACGGGCGGCAACCCCCAGCAACGCTGTTGTGGTGGATGAAGTGCGGGGAGGCAGCCGTGAGGAGCTGGCCCTGGATCCGGACGAGGTACCAGTCCTGGAGGATGAACTGACTACGGACGCGGACCGGGAGCTGATGGACGTGAACCATGCGGACGTGACCTATAAGGTGGTCTACAAAAAGAACAGCGTACGCGCGTCCGAATCCAACGCCATCAAGATGGGAGGCGACTACGATACGGACCATGAGGCAGCCTATAAGGCGGCCTGGGGCCTGGACGTGTCCATTGAGAGATATGTGAACGGCAGGAAAGTCAACCGTGCAAGTGCGTCGGAGGCATCTTTTAATACCTATGTACAGCTGGGGAAGCGCGATGTGGATATGATGGATTACCAGCTGTATGAAATCGAAGAGGACGATGACACGGGTATAACGGTAAGCCTTGTTCCCATGGACTACGAGCCGGAAGAGACAGGCGGCCTGTTCACGTTCACGGCTACGGAGGGAAGCAGATATGTGATGGTGTATAACCGTGCTTACCGGCTGTATTTCCTGAACAATACGGCTCCGGATATCTACCGGTACTGGTTCAAGGTGCGCAAAGAAGAATCCCCTCTTGATTCCTATTATGAGACTGAGTATGCGGGGGTTGAGGAACAGCTCGACTATTTCATCAGCCCGGCAGGGGCGGAGTACAGCTATGTGGGCTGGAGCTATCGCCAGGACCGTTACAGGGAGTTTGAACCGGACCGCAGCATAACCCGCAAGACATATATATATGCATACTATGACAATAATGAAAAAGAGGTGGACGACACACGCAGGGAGCTGGAAGAGGCTATCCGTGAGGCCATCGGCATAAGCGATGACCATTTCCTGAAGCTGGGTGAGAGCAAGAAGCTGAAGGAATACATTGAAGCGGCCTTAGAAGTACTGGACCGCGAGGAACCCAAGGCCACCATAGACCAGCTGGAGGAGGCGCTTTCCGAACTGAAGGACAAGACAGATCCATATAAGGAACTGTTAGACAACCGGTATGATCACTACGACGACCTGCAGGAAGGCGGCAACAAAGGCGGAAGCAAGGGCGGCGGAGGCGGAGGCGGCGGAAGCAAACGGGCGCCTTTTGCCGGAACCGCGCCGGAGAGTTACCTCATAGGAACCAACGGTAACTGGGTGGAGAGCACTGGTCCGGCCGGGGAGAGACAGCTGAGTTTTGTCCTCAACGGAGGCACAAGCCTGAGCGGCATGTGGGCCAAGCTGGTGTATCCGCAGGGAAGCCGGCCAGAAGACAGCGGCTGGTATTATTTTGACGACAAGGGAATCATGCAGAGCGGCTGGATTTGTGATAAGGCAGGAAACTGGTATTACTGCAACACAGAGAAGGAATCTCCATACGGAAAGATGGTTACAGGCTGGAGACTGGATACAGGAGACGGCAACTGGTATTATCTGGATCCGTTGAACGGCGTGATGGCCCAGGGGTGGAGGAAGATAGACGGTAAATGGTACTACTTCTCCCCGGTGGGGGCAGGTGTATATGCCTATGACCCCGCAAAACAGCAATGGATCTATGGGGGAGGTACAGGACGCCCCTTGGGCTCCATGTATAAAAATGAAATAACACCGGACGGATACCAGACAGATGCCGACGGTGCATGGATACAGTAGGAGGAACCGGATGAGAAAGAGATATAATATAAAATCAAAGCTGGCAGGAATGCTGGCGGCGGCCATGGTGTTTTCCATGGCTGCCCCGGGTTATCCGGCATATGCGGTTAATTTTGGGGATCCGGTTAAGATTAAGTTTGATCCCCAAAACGGTCCGGGAGTCCAGCTTTCCAGTTATAGCAGCGTGGCATCCGGCGGGGCCATGGAGGGGAATCTGTTTGTGGCAGATGGACAGGCAGGAAGTCCTCTGACCAGTTCTGCCAACTTTGCCGGACTGCCCACAGATGACTTCGGTTCCGGGGCAAGGCCGAAGGTCCCGGATTTTAATGGTATTACATGGGACGGCTATACATTTGACGGCTGGTATGGAACCAGCGGCAATCGGGTGGAAACTCTTCCTTACGCTTTCCCGTATGATTCCGTAACAACCTATAACGCGGTGTGGAAGGGAAATGAAACAACCCCATATACGTTCAGGGTAGAGCATTACAGGGATTTTAACACGGCCAGGAATGAGGCGGATGACAGCAGCGGGTGGCCGGGAGATTATGATGATCCTGATTTAAGAAAATTCTTTGAATCAACCTGGGAAAGTACCCAGATGGCCAATAATCCCATTTCCGCAACGTACAGAAGGGATATTCCGGGCTACCGGTTTCAGTCCGTGCTTCTAAAGAATAATAAGGTCCGCAAATACGGCGAGGCAAGCGGACATGGCACCATGACAGAGGGCGGGGCAAGCATCAACGCATCCACCAATGGGGTAAGGGGAAGTATGCCCAATGATTACCTGACGGCGGCTTACCGCTATGAACCTGATCCGACGAAAAAGTTCCTGATTACAGTGCGGTACGTGGATAGGGAGGGCAATCAGATTAAAGCCCCGGAGAGCAGAACACTTCCGGTTGAATCTGATTATGTTATTGAGCCGGCTGCCATTAATTCTTATCTGATTGCATCAGCGGAACTGACGGACGGCGGAATTACGGATCTGGAGGGGACGGGTGTTATATCCGCTGAGGATGCAGGGGTGAGCCTCAATACTTCCAACTATCAATTTACGGGAAAGATGCCGAACCAGGCCATAACATTTACCTATCAATATGAGCTGGATCCCAGCTTTGTAACCACACTTCGGGTGAAACGCATGGATAACCACGGCAATATACTGCGTGAAGAGGAGTCGCGGGCCGTGCAGCCGGGAGTACCGGTGGAAGTTGATGTGGAAAAAATGTCAGGTTATGTTTATCCTCCTAATATAGTATGGGAAGACAGTCTGTCAGACGTATCCCTGGACCAGGAGACTAAAAAACTGAACCTGACCCCGAATCTTCAGGGTGGAACTGTAACTATCACCTACACTGAAGAGCTGACAGACGAGACATATTGGGCAAAAGTAGAATTCTACAATGGGCAGAATGGATCCTTTAGCGGAAATATGGCCCCTAAGTTTGTTAAAAAGTCAGCAAACAATACCCTGGCCCAGGTAACGGAAGGGCTCATGCCAACTCCTTCACCTCACTACAGTTTTGACGGCTGGTACAAGGCTACATCCAACGGAAGTAATAAAACAGGACCAAAGCTGGCAGATGACACTGCAATTAATGCCTCCATTAAACTGTTCGCGAATTTTGAGGAAACAGAAGGAGAATGGTTTGATCTGAAATTTGTCTCCGGTCCCCACGGTACCATTGAGGGGAGCAGGACAAGCCATGTGGAAATAGGGACATCCTGGTCATCCCTGACACTTCCCAGCACCCATCCCGATAATTTCTATATGTTTGACGGCTGGTTTGACGAGAACGGAAACAGGATGCAGAATACACAGACAATCAATGCAGACCAGACCTATACGGCAAGGTTTATCCCCATCGGACTCAGTGATGACAACATATTGGCAATGCCGGATGCCCGGGGTACCGTAGGCAGCGATGGAAGCGGAAAAGTGAGCGTATCAGGAGCCAATGAAAACCGTAGATACGCATTGACTGATATGGATTATAGGGTGGTTGGAACCAAACTGGGAAGTCAGTTAAAAAACGCTGGCTTTACCGGACTAAATCCATGTATAAGCTACTATGTCTATGAGCTGAACCAGAGCGCTAACCCGGATATAGGCGTAATCCTTCCGGATAATCTGGACCCGGATACCTTCAGTCCGCCTTCACGTGTGACGGTGCCGGCTCTCGGCACCAACTATGATGTGGAAGACGATGGGGCTGGTATGAAGCAGGTGGTGATTGAGCCTGCAAATCCGGAAACCCTGTATGCAATCCTTAATATGGAGGGCGATGCAATAGATGTACCCGGGGCTGATGAGGACGGATGGGTCATGTCTTACGGCGCATCACCTCGTGCGGTACTTGGAGGACTGGAGTCAAACCAGTTATATGTGGTGGTTGCAAAACAGCCAGGAGAGGACACGGCAGCTGCCGATAAGATTCTTTTAGGCACGCAGGTAGCGGTTATAGGAAATACGCAGGAACAGCAGGATTATACCATAGCCCTGACAAACGGCGGCTTTATCACTAAAATTATGCGTGACGGAGCCATCGTTGACTTTGATGATGATAAAACAGCAGTGGTAAAGGCCGGTGATGTAATTTCATTGGATGCTGAAACAACCAACAGCCAGGGTCAGGGGTTCCGGCAGTGGAGCGCTCTGATTGGCAAGCTGACACTGGCCGATAAGACCAGGAGGAACCCCACGATCACCATGCCGGAAGGAAATCTGGTGCTTCAGGCGAACTATTACGCCGCGGCGGCAGCAACACCCGGCAATGCTTCTATTGATTATACCCCTAAGACGGGGGCCGTGGCTCTTGACCTGTCGGATGACAGGATGGAGGATTTAATTGATGAACTGACTAATAACAGCAGTGACCAGGATGCCATGACAGCAGGGGTTGATGTACTTTACACAGTCAAGTTCACTCAGCGCGCTCCCAAGGCATCGGAGTCTGAAGCGGTAAAATCTGAAGTCGGCAATGATTCGGTAAAGGTACCCTGGACATTATCGTCTGTACTGACAAGACAGGTGGGCGGCAGCAACAAGGAGATTCCCTCCGATGTGAATAAAGAACCGGATATCAGAGTGTACGCTGTCCTTGACAGCAGTATGCACGGCTATACGGATTACCAGCTGTGGAACGTGGAGGATTTGGAAGGGGAATATACATGTACAGAGGTGCCCATGGAGCCGGATCCGGATGATCTGGATTCCGGTTTTACGGGAGTTGTCTCCTTTGACGCAAACGTGGAAAGCACCTATGTACTGACCTACCTGAAAGCCCATGAGGTGAAAATCATTGATGATAAACGTTCCATGGAACATATAATTAAGGTCAGGTCCGGCACAGCCCTGGAGGATGCGGATGGATTCATGGATCTGGACATATTTGAGGACTATACGGATCCGATTACCGGAATTGTATGGGTATATAAGGGGCTGGGAAAGACTGCCTCTTCGGGTAACGGGTATGACACAGGCCAGCCGGTTACAAAGAACCTGACTCTGCATGTACTCTACCAGACAGAAGATGACGCGCAGTGGCAGGAAGCAAGACAGAAGCTGTTGGGCCAGATTTCCATTGCCCAGGTATTAAAGAACAATCAGTCGGTAAGTGAAGAGGACAGGGAGGAGTTAAGCGAAGCGATAGACATTGCCCTGGAGGTTGCCAACAGAATCTACCGTCCCACCGTTGATGAGCTTTTGGATGCCTATGACACCTTAAAGGCCCTTGTGGACTCCATTACTTCCGGCGGCAACCAACCAGATAACCCGGACAATCCAGACAACCCGGACAATCCGGATAATCCCAACCGGCCAGGCGGCGGGGGTTCCGGCGGGGGTTCCGGCGGCGGCTCACGGGGGGGCTCCGGCGGGGGCAGAAGTCTTGGACCGGGAAATACCTTTAACGACTACAGAACATACACCATTGGTACGGAAGGCCGATGGGAAAGCATTGACACGGATGGCAGACAATGGTCATTTATACTGAGGAGCGGGAGAAGCATCAAAGACCAATGGATTAACATCAAGTACGAGGATACACGGCAGACCTGTACCTATCATTTTAACGCAGACGGTATCATGGATTACGGCTGGTACATGGACGCGGGCGGACACTGGTATTATCTTAATGAGAACCAGGGGGCTGATTTTGGACGTTTAGTCATGGGCTGGTATTATGACGCGAAGGATATGAAGTGGTACTATCTGAATCAGTTTACAGGAAGTATGGCAACCGGATGGCAGAAGCTGGGCGAATACTGGTATTTCTTCAGTACCGAAAGCCAGAGCGGAAGGCCGATGGGTACATTATATGTAAATGAAATAACCCCGGATGGATATATGGTGGATGAGAACGGCAGATGGATGAGGGAAACACCGTAAAATGGGCGGTTAAAGAGCCGAAACAATGTCTGCGGTTGTGCTGCAAAGGAGTGGACCATGCTGAGTGAAGAAATGAACCTTCAGATTGAAATGGCAGGGACGGACAGGGCATGTATGATGCTTGTGTGTATAAACGGTTGTGAAAATAATATGCCATACGGTATCATTGTAAATTATCATCTGCCCTGTCCTGTAAGCTTTGGAGGAATCCACGGGCTGATACTGGCCCTTGATGAGGTGTGTGAAATGGTGGGTGCCCCTATGGCAACAACAGAACCGCGGTTTCTGCAAAAAGAAAGGGAGCTGCAGTACAGGGCGCTGAGGGGGAATCAGCAAAAAAAGTCCGGGAAAGTCCTGGAAAAAGAGGAAGTGGCAGAGAAGCTGTTTCCCTATGTAACAGCTGCGAAGGAGGTCATTCTGGTCCATGTGTTGTTCAGGCAGAATTCCTCTATGCAGGGGCGGCTCCGGTGCAGTTATACAGGAACGCGTTATATTGCTTTTCGCAGCGCGCTGGAGCTGATGCGAATGTTGGAGGAGGCAAATACCTATATGTGCCCAAAATGGTTAAATCAGGATTTAAAGATGTAAAAAATAAGGAGTATCGGAGGCAGCCATGGTATCAGCCATGGCTGCTTCTGGGATTACTTGAAAGGGAGTAGTCATGGATAGTAGTAAGAAAACCGGTATTGCAAATATTATAAGATTTTATTCAGCATGGAGAGGGATGAATTCCGGTCTGGCAGGTATTTTTGCGCTCACTATAATTGGTGTGTTTCCTCTTGTGTTCAGGGACTATTACTTTGATATACTGAATTTTAAAACAATTTTTTATTACAAAACAGTGATTATCTTAGCAGTCGTATTTCTGATAGTAAATGGAACTTTTTTAATTTTGTCTATCTATCTGGGCTGTGACAGGACTGCGGGCAGGGGCCGGCAAATCTGCGCCTCTGACTGGTCCATGCTTGATTTTATACTGATAGCAGGTATATCCACCCTGCAATCCGCAACTCCCGCTGCCGCATTGTTGGGAAATGATGGGAGGTATTCCGGTCTTCTGATCTGGATTGCTTATGCTTTTATGTATTTTGCCGTAAGAAGGAGTCTGCGTTTAAGACAATGGTATCTGGACCTGTTTCTCGCAGCCGGCATGGGGGCGTGTATCATAGGAATCCTCCAATACTTCGATATAGATCCTATTGGATTTAAGAATCTAATGGACCCTGGACAATACTATATGTTTACGTCAACCATTGGCAACATTAATACATACACATCCTATGCAGCCATGCTGTTCGGAGCGTCTGTCCTGTTGTTCTTTACAGAGGAGGTCCGGATAAGAAAGACATGGTATCTCTTCTGCATGTCAGTCTCTTTCGCTGCCCTGATTACCGGGATGAGTGATAATGCCTACCTTGCAATATTTGCCCTGATTGGGCTTTTACCGCTGTATGCATTCAAAAACCTGAGGGGGGTCAGAACCTATATTTTTATACTGGCAGTGTTATGGTCGGAATTCTGGGGCCTGCACAGGATGACCAAGCCGCATTCAGGAGCTGCCGGTCAAATGGGAGGACTGTACCGTGTCATAACGGGTTCACATTACCTTATTATTCTGGTGGCGATCCTGTGGGTCATGTACTTCATATTGTGCCGGATGATGAAAAGGATTCCGGACACCCATCCCCTTATGCGGGATGGAAACAAGGGGAGGCGGGCCTGGCTGGTATTCCTGTCCGTGGGAATCATCCTGACCTGCGTTGTCCTTTATGATGTGAATGTCCGTGGAAATGCAGGGAACTACGGCGGATTGGCACAGTACCTGACGATCAATGACGACTGGGGAACGCACCGCTGGTATATATGGAGAATCGGTATGGAAAGTTATGGGGATTTTTCCATTAAACAGAAAATATTTGGTGCCGGACCGGATACATATGGGGCAGTTGTCATGGAGAACTATTATGATGAAATGGTCATGCGCTATGGGGAATTTTTTGACAGTGCTCATAATGAATATCTTCAATATCTGGTGACGGTTGGTTTGGCCGGACTTGCGGCCTATCTGGCATTACTGGTTACATCTGTCCGGAAAATGATTCGTTTATCTGTGAAACGGCCCTATGTGATGGCAATAGCCTTTGCCGTAATCTGTTATGCTGCCCAGGCAGCGGTCAACATCAGCGTTCCTATTGTGACGCCTGTCATGCTGATGTTATTGGCAATGGGAGTATCCGGGGAGGATGAGACCGATAAAGAAATGTCCAGTTTCTTTCGCCTGTCTTAGAAAGCCAGGCGATAACGGGAGAGACATCTGTAAAATATATTATATAGGCAGATTGCCATGGTGCGGTCTGCCTATGTTTATGCGGTAGACGTCAACTGGAGTTATAAATTTGCAGATTTCTTTTTACGGTATTCAGTTGGTGTTAAATCATAATGTTTTTTAAATAATCTGCAAAAATAATCCACATTATTAAATCCCGTTTCATAAGAAATGGCATTGATTTTTTTCTCTGTCTTTGAAAGCAATAGAGCGGCTTCATTTAAGCGATAATGTATCAGGTAATTAATTGGCGTAATGTGTAAAAATTTGCGAAAAAGGTTTAAAGCGGTGCTTTTGCTAATCCTTGCATGAGCAGCAAGTTCTTCTAAGGAAATATTATGAGAATAATTCTGATGAATATACTGCATCATTAACTGTAATCTTGCCTGTGAGGAAGCGGAATCAATCATTTGGTCTTTTACTTCTGTAATATCTGCGTTTTCATATATTACCAGCCAAAGCCTTTGAATGAGAGAGGATGTAGACAGTTCACAGGATGAAACACAGTCCTGAACAGCTATTATCTGTTTTATAATTGACAATGCTTCTGCCTGCCAGGGAACTTCTTCATGAAAAATCAGGAAAGAAGATAGTACAGGCAGGATATATTTTTGATATATGAGACTATCCGGCGCAGCAATAAAAGAAGGCATACATACAAAATTCGGGATAACAGCTTCAGCAGCAGAATAAAAGCGGTGCAGGGTTTTGAGTTAATGAATACACCATTTCTTTCAGATAAATCGAATTGTTTTTCCCCAATCCAGAAGGTCACAGTTCCTGATTCAATATACACAAACTCTAATTCGGTATGCCAGTGCCATTCTATACAGTTAAAATCGAATTGGGATAGATTGTCATAATAAAAATTAAATGGATAGTTATTACTGCCATGTTGAATCGTTTCCATTAAATTTTCATCTGTTATTATTTTATTATAGGATATATTAGAATTCATAAGAATCATCTCCTCAAATGAGCTATTACGATATTGTACAATAAATATGAGAAATAAATCAATGAAAACCTGATTTTTATATTATATAATTCAATAAAAAACGAGGTGAAAGCACATGGGATTTAAATGGTTAACTTCTGGTGAAGGAGACAAACAGGAAAGTAAAAATGGAAGGTCCGTCTGCGTATGAATGCAGTAATAAAAATAGAAACGTATAAATCCGGAAAATGTCTTTCTATTTATGTTGATGATAAACCGGATGTAAATGAATTGGTGATAACACTGATAGAAGCGGGATTCATTGTAAATTACGAACCGCGGTACACCTCTGAATACTATGAAGGATGCTTTCTGTATGGCGATGAAAACGCAATAAAGATTTGCTGCAAATAACAAGAGAAAAGAAAGGATACTGATAACATTATGCCAAACTATCAGAGAACGAAAACCGCCTGTTACTTAGGATTTATTACACAGGCAATATCAGCTAACTTTGCGCCACTACTATTTTTAAAGTTCCATAACGAATACCATATTTCTCTTGGTAATATTGCACTGATATCTACCTGCTTTTTCTTTACACAGCTTTTGGTGGATTTGTTTTGTGCAAAATATGTGGATAGAATCGGCTACCGTACATGTATTGTATCCTCGGAAGTGTGTGCTGCCATTGGACTTTTTGGTCTGGCATTTCTTCCGGATATATTACCAAATCCATTTATGGGAATAATATGCAGTGTAATCATTTATGCGATAGGAAGCGGATTAATTGAAGTCCTCTGCAGTCCTATTGTAGAGGCATGCCCATTTGAGAACAAGGAAGCGACAATGAGTCTGCTTCATTCCTTTTACTGCTGGGGCGCAGTGGGAACGATATTGATTTCCACATTATTTTTCTATTTATTTGGGATGAACAGCTGGAAGTGGCTGGCCATATTTTGGGCATTTATTCCGGCAATAAATATTTACAATTTTGCAACATGTCCAATTGAACATTTAGTGGATGAGGGAGGAGGAATGGGAATAAGAGAATTGTTCAAGACCCCGTTGTTTTGGCTGGCAATTTGTCTGATGATTAGCTCCGGTGCATCAGAACTTGCCATGGCTCAATGGGCATCAGCTTACGCAGAAGCAGCATTGGGATTGTCAAAATCAATAGGAGACTTAGCAGGCCCCTGTATGTTTGCAGTTACAATGGGAATAAGCCGTGTCATATTTGGAAAATATGGTGACAGAATGGATTTAATGAAGTTTATGACAGGATCAGGAGTCTTATGTATGGTATGCTATCTCCTTACTTCGCTATCATCTAATCCATTCATCGGACTTATGGGCTGCATTGTGTGTGGCTTTTCTGTTGGGATTATGTGGCCCGGGACAATTAGTATTTCATCTAAAAAGTTTCCCATGGGAGGAACCGCAATGTTTGCATTGCTTGCCATGGCAGGAGATTTAGGCGGAAGTATGGGACCGGGTATTGTGGGCCGGGTCACACAGAAAGCTGGAGATAATATTCGGGTTGGTATGGGGGTTGGCCTTATATTTCCATTTATTTTATTAGTGATGTTATTTATTCTGTACATAGCAGATAAAACAAATCGTAATAGTGGAGAGAACTGCTGATAACAGATAAAGAAGAACTGCGTCCTCCCGCCCTCATGATTATCCACCCAATAAAAAAACTGCGTCTTTTTCCTTCCGTCAAGCAGCTCCTTACAACCCATAAACGGACACACAAATACATATCAGTGCTTTTTAATACCCGGATAAACTTTCCGGGTATTTTGTTGTCTTTTTGCATGGTAAGCTGTATAATTAATCAAATAAGCTAATATGAACAAGGACCTCTCTGCTCTGCTGAAATATATTAAAAAGGGAGATTACGGAATGGAGATTAATCTGAATTATGAGCAGCTGAACGCGGAATACAGCATGCTGATGAGTGTTTTGGGGGCAAGTGTCAGCAAGCATCTGATAGACGGGCATTATACATGTATCTGGGCTAACGATTATTACTATGATTTAATCCGTTATCCCAAGCCCCAATACGAAGCCCTGTTCCACAGCCACTGTGATGAATATTTTTATAATAATCCGGAAGGCTGGTCGAAGCTGGTCGAAACGGTTAATTCTGCTCTGGAGCAGGGGAAAAGCGGCTACTCCCTTTATCTGCCCATGGTTTACCCGGACGGTGGGACTTTCTGGGTCCGGATACAGGCTGTTTTTACAGATGAACTGATTGACGGATACCATGTATCCTACACAACCATGGTGGATGTGACGGATATGATGCAGGCCAGGAGGGCGGAAGAGGAAACCCGGCAGGATTTTGACAAGATGATGCAGGAACAGGCCATGATCATGAGCGCCTTAAACATCAGTGTCAGCAAGCATTTAATTGATGAGCATTATACCTGTGTCCTGGCCAATGAATACTATTACAAACTGATCGGCTATTCAAAGGCAAGGTATGAAGCGCTGTTCCATAACCACCCAGACGAGTTCTATCGGAATAATCCGGACGGCTGGGAACTGCTGACCAACAAGGTCACATCCGTACTGGAGAATGACGGGGATGGGTATGAGGCCATTGTACCCATGAAGTACGAGGACGGATCCAGCTATTGGGTCAAGCTGGTGAGCTTCTTTACGGATGAGTACATAGACGGGTACCGTGTATCCTATACGGTTATGACGGATGTGACGGATCTGGTCCGGACCAGGAACGAGCTGGAAATGCTCATGAGTTCCATGGCGGTCAGTGTCAGCAGGCATCTGATGGACGAGCATTTTACGGTTCTGTGGGCCAACGAATTCTATTACCGGCTGATTGGATATTCCCAGGCGGAATACGAGACTAAGTTCCATAATCACTGTGACGAGTATTTCCGGGACAATGAAGCCGGCTTGAAAATATTGAATGAGAAGGTATGGGGAATGGTATCTGCCGACCAACGAAGCTACGAGGCGTATCTGCCCCTGAAAAAACCGGACGGTTCCATGCTCTGGGCCAAGCTGGTGGGCTTTCTGACCGATGAATATATGGATGGAAGGCAGATTGCTTATACCACGATGATTGATGTGACCAACTTAATGCAGATGCAGAAGGAGCGGAGTATTGCATACGACAGTATACCTGGTTTTATAATTAAGCACCGTATCCTGCCCCAGAGCATTGTCATGCTGGACGCCAGCGAACAGATTGAGGATATTTTTGATGTAAACCGGGACGATATTGAAGCCGCAGACCCCTTTTCCGTGCTGGCGCAGGAGAGCCGGGAGCTGATTAAAAGCCGGATGCCTGTCCTGAGAAGAAGGGAGCCTCTGGAAGCCACCATACATACCAGGGATAAGCATGGCCGTGACCGATGGTTCCATATCAACGGCACCTGTATTGACACGGTTTCCGACGACCCGGTATACTTAACCATGTTTATTGATATCACGGATATCACGGAACTGAGGGAGCTTCAGCGCAAGCTGGAAGAGCGCACGGATATGCTGAACGAAGCGCTGGAAGCGGCCAGATGTGCCAATGCTGCAAAATCTGACTTTCTTTCCCGTATGAGCCATGATATCCGCACCCCCATGAACGCCATCACCGGAATGACGGAGATAGCCTGCGCGCATATTGAGGATAAGGAACGGGTTAGGGACTGTCTTCAGAAAATCCGTCTGTCCAGCCATCATCTCCTGGGACTGATCAACGACGTGCTGGATATGTCAAAAATTGAAAATGGGAATTTCCCCATCAATATGACGCCGATCTTTCTGCCGGATGAGCTGCATGAGGTTATCATGATTGTGCTGCCGGAAATCCGCGCGCGGCAGCAGAGGTTCCATGTCCATATAAAAGAGCTCCACGGAGAAACATATAGTTGCGATGCGCTCCGCCTCCGCCAGATTCTTTTAAATCTTCTGTCCAATGCTATTAAATTTACAACAAATGGCGGAACAATTGTACTGGAGGTGGAGGCAGGGCGAACGGAAGAAAACGGTAAAGCCGTTCTCTGCTTTACGATTTTGGACAATGGCATGGGGATGAAACCGGAGTATCTGGAACATATTTTTGAACCCTTTACCCGGGAAAAGGACAGCCGTACCGACAGAATTGAAGGAAGCGGTCTGGGCATGGCAATCACAAAGCGGCTGACCGATCTGCTGGGGGGAGATATAACCGTAAAAAGCCGGCCGGGACATGGGACAGCATTCAAGGTATTCCTGCCCATGGAAGCCCTGCCGGATACGGCAAAGACAGGCCCGGACCCCGGAGGAATATGTGTCCTTCTGGTGGACGATGATCCTGTTTCCCTGGATTGGGGCTGCCGGTTGCTTCGCTCCATGGGAATCAGGGTGGAGGGTACCGGATTTGAGGAAGCCGCCGGCAGGTATGACGGAGGAAAGCAAGAGGTGGAAGCATATGATCTTGTTATCCTGGGATCCGGACTGCCTGGAGCGGAGATTCTAAATAAGGCAGAAGCGTTCCTCCATGTATTTCAGAGCAGCGCCCCTTTCATTTTGTCTGCATATGATATCAGCGAACTAAAAGAGAAAGCGCAGGATTTAGGAATATGCGGATTTCTGGACAGGCCGTTTTACCACTCCGCCGTTCATGACTGTATCAAACGGTACCTGTTTGATACAGAACCGGCACAGCAGGCAGCGGAATCCTTTGATTTTTCCGGGGTCACGGTCCTGCTGGCTGAGGATAATGAAATAAACCGTGAAATTGCCGTGGAACTTCTGGAAGGATTCGGCTTGAAGCTGGATACAGCGATAAATGGAATAGAGGCAGTCCGGCTCTTTCGTGAAAGCCGGCCGGGATACTATGCCCTGATCCTGATGGATATTCAGATGCCTGAGATGAACGGGTATGAGGCGGCCCGAACCATACGCTCCCTTTCGAGAGAAGACGGCAGGACCATCCCCATTCTTGCCATGACAGCGGACGCCTTTGTGGAGGATATCGAGAGCGCAAAGGCCGCCGGCATGAATGGGCATCTGTCAAAACCGGTGGATTTTGAATTGCTTGGACGGGAGATTCGTAAATATCTAAACAGATCGTGACGTACATCGGGCAGGGCTGCTATTTTGCCGGGCCTATGCCCGCCGGTGAGTTCCAACCTGCAAACCTTCAATACCGCGTAATCGAAAGGACGGTTCCTGACCTGCCGACAGTCTCTTACAGAAGAAATATTCTCTATTGAGTTACTGTAGGCAGAAGGGGCCGGGGAGCGGCTCTTTCATAAAGACAGGCAGTATATATGTGTTGTATGTATCTGGCCGGCGGCGTATGCTGCCGGCCTGTTTTGACCGGAAGATTATTTTATTGTCTGTCCGGAAGCAGGCAGGAACAACCGGGTATCTGGGAAACAATCCGGCAGACATCTTCATAAACCAGTGTAAAAGCGTTGCCATAAGCATTGGCTATAACAGCCTGGTCCCGGGTTCTTAAGGCGGCCGCAAGCTCCTTCATAGCGGTGGCCGCACAACAGGAATCAGGAGAAAACGCAGGGTCAACCGCCTGTAAATAATATCCCCAGATGATTAGTTCCTCCATTTGCTGAAAAATGTTTTTTAAGGAATGGCAGGGTATCATTTGGACGAAGCATTTCATTATAGGCTGAATCGACAAGGGACTAACCCGGCTGTCACTTGCGTACATAAGGCGGCGTTCCATAAATGGCAGCAAATCTTCTGGTATGGAAGAAAAAGATGCGGCACAATTGCGTGCGGTAAGGGATATAATCTGGAGGGCGTTCATGAAAAGAGTCAGCCGTTCCTGTATGATGGGGGCTGCCAGATCAATGTTCTCCCTGCCTGCAGTATTCTCTTTGATTGCTATAACCGTACCCTTTTTATCAAGTGTCCGGGCAAAACCAAGGTGATTGAGAAGGGAGACAGCCCTGCTTGCAGTATTCTTCATTACGCCATATTCTTCCATCAATCTGGGAATGGATGGAAGATATTTTTGAGAGTCAAATTCCCCGCTGTCGATTCTGCGGATGATGGTCATTGCTAATCTGGCATACAGCTCAGAGCGTCCTTTGGTATGAAACCAATGTATTTCCCGTGTGACCTGGGGCGGGGCGGGGATGTGCCTGCTTAATGAGTGAAGATAGCCGTCAACTCTTTTGGCTGATTCCCGGTAATCATTCACAATCTTATTATAAAAGTCATCAAACTGCCTGTGCTCAATCTGGCACACGGCATCATACATCCAGTTTTTTAAACGTGCTGCGGTTAAGGTAAAAGGATTTTTTGTGCCGGGAAGAGGGATATATGGGGTATAAAGAAAATGTTCGCTGTCAACTTCCAAATCCATGATGAGCTGGTTATTCAAAGGACGGAGCAGAACGGCATAAAAGGCATGGGCCTGCCGATAAAGTTCTTCATGCTCCATATGGTCTGATATGCGGTCTGCCAATCCATGTAAAAGCCTTAATTCGGGCGCCCTGCACCGCCGGGCGCCTTCGCGGTAAAAAATAGGCATAAGAAGTTCCAGGCCCTTGTAGGCATCGGCGATTTCATCCCGGCCCTGTACCAGAAACCCTGCGTATGTTTCCGGAGATGCCTGGTAGGTAGCGATGGACGGCTGCCCTTTTACTGTGCGGACATACCCCTCCTCATCCAGCATTTTCATCACCTTGCGGACCGTGGTTATACCTGCGTTATACCGCTGGCAGAGAACACGCTGGGACGGGAAAGGCTGCCCCGGCCGGAAGGTACCGTTTAGGAACTGGGATATGAGCATCTGATAGAGGTAATCATATAAAGTCTGAATCTGTTTCACCACCTTTGTAAAAATAACCCTTTCTTGTTACATTATATCAGTTTTTTCCCCATTCATCAAATTGCGTTTAGCCAGTACATGTGTTAAAATAAGCCTATAGCTAAAATAGGAAAGATATAGTTTGTATTTTTAATGGAGCCAAGCCGTTGAGGGGGGAATTCATATGCAGACAAAGGTAAAAGGAATGGGCGGAGTATTGATGATGGCGGTTCTTTTCATTGTATTCCTGTTCCCTCTGGACGTATCCGCAGGGGAGTCGGCTTCTGCTGCGCGCGTAGGCTATTATGAAGATGGGGATTACATGTATCATAATGCCCAAGGGGAGTATGAGGGCTACAACTTTGAATTCCTCCAGGAAGTCTCAAAACTGAGCGGATTATCTTATGAGGTAGTGGATTCCCCCAGCTGGCAGGAAGCGTTCCGGCTTTTGATTGACGGCAGGATTGACATTCTGCCTGCTGTATACCGCACAGAAAGCCGCATGGATCAGATGCTGTTTACGGATGAGTCCATGTGTACCATTTATACTACCCTCAATGTGCGGATGGACGATAACCGTTACAATTATGAGGACTTTGATGCGTTTCAGGGGATGAAAGTAGGGATTATAAAGGGGGGTGAGGATGGCGAAAGTTTCAAGCGCTACTGCGCGGAAAACAGTGTCACGCTCACTATCGTTGAATATGATGAGACACAGAAACTGCTGGACGCGCTTGGAAACGGGACTCTGGATGGCGTGGCAATTACCCACCTGGGCCGCAGCAGTGTATTCCGCAGTGTTGCCCGGTTTGCTCCGACACCCATGTATATTGCGGTCTCGAAGCAGCGCCCGGACCTTCTGGCACAGATTAACCGGTCCATTAATGACATCCTTTTGCGCAATCCCGATTACCGGACCGACCTTTATGACAAGTATCTTTCCCCAAGCGCCAATCAGATTCCGGTATTAACCAGAGAAGAGGCTGAATACATCCAGGCGGTGAAAGAACCCATACATATCTCTTACGACCCTTCATTTGCCCCCCTCTCATATGAAAATGCAGACGGTGAATTCAGCGGTATTATGGCAGATATTTTTGCCCGGATTACAGAGAAGAGCGGACTGGAATTCCAGTTTGAAGCCTGCCCTGCGTCCATGGCATTGCGTGCACTGAAACTTGGTGAGACCGATGCCATCTCTGTGGTGGACGGAGATTATCTATGGGATGAGCGCAACCATATGAACACTACGCTGCGTTTCCTGAATACGCCCAGTGCAATGATTACCCAGGCTGAAAGACCGGAGATAAAGGTGCTGGCCCTTCCGGAGGGATACCAGCTCTCTGAACATGTGGCCCAAAACAATCCGGGAAAGGAAATCTATTACTATGACTCGGTACAGGCGTGTTTTGACGCGCTCCTGGAAGGGAAAGCACAGGCAGCTTATACCAATACACAGACGGCGAATTATATTCTCAGCGACCCCAAATATGAAAATCTTCATGTCACCACGCTGACCCAATACCCAAACGACCTCTGCATCGGCGTATCCAAATCAGCCGACCCCAGGCTGTTTTCCATATTGGATAAATATATCCAGTATATGTCCAATGAAGAGATTGATACCCTGCTGCTGAACAACTCCATTTCTGTCCGCCCCATCACCCTGGAAGCGTTTATACATCAGAACATCTGGCTGATAACAGGACTTGTGGCAGCAGTGTCCGGCAGCATCATCCTGCTGCTGTGCATCAATCTGTTTAATATATCACGCAGTAAGCGGCGCATACAGGATCTGCTCTACCGGGACGAGCTGACGGGATTGGATAATATAAACCGTTTCTATGTCCGGGTGAAGGAATTCCTCACGTCGGGGAGATATGCGGTGGTCTATTGCGACATTGACCGTTTCAAGCTGATAAACGATACCTTTGGTTTTGAGGAAGGAGATGAAGTCCTCCGTGTATTCGGGAGTATCTTGCAGAAATCAATGGGGGACAGGGAGTGCTGCGCCAGGCTATCGGCTGATAACTTCGTGATGCTCAGGCAATACAAACAGTGGGAAACATTTGCTGCCCGTTTGGTGTATATGCAGGCGGAACTGAACAGATGGCGTGAGGAGAGGGGCATTATACCTTATGAGATTGCGGTTTCCTTTGGTGTTTACCAGGCAGAGGACGGCGAAACCAATGACATTAAACAGATGCTTGACTTTGCGAACTATGCCATGCGCAGCGCCAAAACCGCGGCAGGCGGAAGCTGTTTCCTATATGATGAGCAGATGCGCAATAAGGCGCTGCTTGAACAGGGGCTTGAGGGAAGGCTGGCGGCCGCCATGGAACAGGGGGAATTCGAGGCATATTACCAGCCAAAGGTGGACATGGATACAGGAAGGATTGCGGGCTGCGAAGCCCTGGTGCGCTGGAATCACCCGGAACAGGGGCTCCTGATGCCGGGGTCCTTTATCCCGTTCTTTGAAAAGAAGGGGCTTATTGTCCGCGTGGACCTTCATATGTTTGAGCTGGTATGCCGCGCGGTGCGCAGATGGCTGGATGAGGGACTTTCCGTTGTCACAGTCTCATGTAATTTCTCCCAGATGCATTTCGGACATGCCGGGTTTGTCAGGCAGGTTTCTGAAATTGCAGATCGATTCCGGATTCCCCATCATCTGCTGGAGGTGGAGATTACGGAAAGTGCCATTGCCGACGCACCGGAGAGTGTGGCCTCCGCCCTGACGGAACTGAAGATGCATGGATTTCAGATTGCCATTGATGATTTCGGTTCCGGATATTCCTCGCTGGGGCAGCTCCAAAGGCTGAGGGCGGATGTCCTCAAACTGGACCGCAGCTTTGTGTGTGCCGGACTTCAGGGAACACGGGAGCGGATTGTCATTGAAAATTTGGTAAACATGGCTTTTGAGCTGGGAATGGAGGTTGTATGCGAAGGTGTGGAGACACAGGCGCAGGTAAACGTGCTTCAGGATATCGGCTGTCATATTGCCCAGGGCTATTACTATTACCGCCCGATGCAGGCAGAGGCGTTTGAACAGCTCCTGGGTCCGCAACAGCAGTAAGTCTGAGCTGCAAGGCTGCCGCTGATTGCTGTTTCATTTTGCAGGGGAGGGTTACATATGAAGCCAAATGAGGATTTTATACGGCAGGCAGACCAAATCATCCATGGGGATTTTGATGGAGGGACATTTTATGTGATGGTAGCGGATATCACTAACTTCCACACGGTAAATCATTTTTACGGTGCGGGGGCAGGTGATGAACTGCTTGGGCGTTTGGGGGACATACTTACAGGGTGGCCGAATATGCGTCTGTGCCAAAGGCCCTTTGCGGATTTATTTCTTGGGCTGTTCTTTTTGGATGATGAAACAGATATCCGGGATGTCATGGGCGGCAGCGATGTGAAAATCCAGGCATTTCTTGACGGGTGGCGCAGGCGGCATCCTGCCTGCAGCCTGAAAGCCGCCTGCGGCATTTGCCGGGTGGACGATGATTTAACCGAGGCGATTGACAACGCCAACACGGCGCGCAAGACAGCCAAAAAGTGCCTTTCCACCAACACAGTGCTGTATGATGATGCCATGCGGAAACGGACTGCCGCGCAGTATGAGGCGGAAAGCGAAACCTATCGTGCCATGCAGGAAAACCGGTTTTGTTTTTATCTCCAGCCCAAGGTGAATCTGCTCAGCGGTGAAATCATAGGGGCTGAGGCGCTGGCGAGACGTATGGGAAAAGACGGAAGTCTCATTTTTCCTGATACGTTCCTGGAAGCAATGGAAAACAGCGGGGCGGTTATGGAACTGGACCGGTATATCTGCCGGCAGGTCTGCGTGTTCCTGGCTGATAGAATCAGGAATGGATTGCCCGTGGTCCCTATCTCGGTAAACCTGTCCCATCTGCATATCCGGAACCCCGCAGCAGCGGATAAGCTTCATGCTATTGGGGAGGAGTATCATGTGCCGCCTGGGCTTGTGGAGTTTGAACTGACAGAGGCCATCCTGCTGGAGGAATTCTCCGGTGCCAAGCAGCTGATTGACCAGCTCCGCGCTTATGGCCATAAGGTGACCATTGATGATTTTGGTTCCGCTTACGCAGGAATAGGAGTCTGGCGGGAGCTGAACTTTGACTGCCTGAAGATGGACCGTGTATTCCTCTCAGACAGCCCATCCATGAAGGAACGTAACGAGGCATTGATGCCTAATATCATTAACATAGCCCAGCGGCTCCATGTACAGGTGCTGTGCGAGGGGGTTGAAACGCAGGAACAGTGTCTCTGTCTGCTCCGGTTGGGCTGCACAGCGGTGCAGGGTTTTTTCTTTTCAAAGCCAATGCCGCCCATGCAGTTGTTCCGGATGTTAGAGGATGGTGACGGCAGGTATCCTCTCCCGGACTCACTTGCGCCTGTGAAGGAAAGGAAAACAGCCTGCCGGGAACCGGGGGATGGGGGGCCCGGGCACCGGCGGCCCCATCCCTATCTGCTTATCATTCTGTCGTGTGCTGTTTTTTTAGGTGTTTGTATCACCGGTGTCCTGATTATGAACCGGGGCCAGACCCAACAGGAATTCAGAAGTATGGTAGAGGAGACTCTCAACGCCTATACGGATGGCCAGAGGGAGAGCACGCTCCTGGAAATTGCCGGAATCACCAGCACATTGGATTCCATGGCAGTTCTGTTCGGGAGGGATAACAGCCCTGCCTTCATCAGTACATATTTATTGGCACTCCAGACAGACAGTATGCTATATAAGTGAAAATCATTGATTTTAAGGCATATTCAGAAACTATAAACCACTAAAATCTATATGGAAAAAAATAAAAAATGCAATAAAAATGCAACCGAAGTACAGTCGGATTGATATAGTAAACCTACAAAATCTCAATATCTCCCCTGATAGACGTTCAGCAATGAGCGTCTATTTTTTTACCTCAAAACCAGAAAGGTCGTGATACTATGAAGAAATCACCGCTACCGGAGCGTTCCCCTCCGCTCCCAGACTGAATCCCGAAAGCCATTATCAAATACAACATTCAGAAAGGACAGGTAAATCTATATGGAATTAAAATTCGTTATCCCCAACATGGAGAAGACATTCGGCAACTTGGAGTTTGCCGGAGAAGACAAAACAGAGCAGCGGAAAATCAACGGACGCATTGCGGTACTCTCTCGCAGCTTCAACCTTTATTCAGACATACAGAGGGCGGATGATATTGTGGTTATCCTCCCTGCCGAAGCCGGAGAGAAACATTTTGACTTTGAGGAACGTGTGAAGCTCCTCAATCCCCGTATCACCGCAGAGGGCTACAAAATCGGCACAAGAGGCTTTACCAACTATATGTTACACGCTGACGATATGGTAAAAGCGTAAAGAAAAGGAGGACATCAGGCTATGAGATTAGCAAACGGAATCGTGATTGACAAGGAAGCAACATTCGGGACATTGAAATTTTCTGCCCTCCGCCGGGAGGTTCACATCCAGAATGAGGACGGAACCGTGTCGGAAGAAATCAAGGAACGCACCTATGATTTAAAATCCAAAGGGCAGGGGCGTATGATTCAGGTTTCCATCCCTGCCAGCGTGCCGTTAAAGGAGTTCGACTACAACGCAGAGGTGGAAATCATCCATCCGGTGGCGGACACCGTGGCAACGGCCACCTTTCAGGGAGCGGATGTGGACTGGTACATTAAGGCAGAGGATATTATCCTGAAAAAAGGTGTTGCCATGAATCCCCAACCGCCAAAGAAAGACCATCCGGCGGAGAAATAAGTCTATGAAATCTATCGCCGGATATGATGAGTATGAGCAGGACTTCCAGCTCCTTGCACTGCCGGAGTACCGCTGGATGGCAGAACAGCTTCTGATAGAAGCATTTGAGGACTACCAGCCCTCGGAGCCATTTCACGTTTACCTGCCGGATTGTTTATGCGGTGAGCCGTCCGGCTATACTTTTTTCTTTGAAGCCTGTACAGAGGGCAGAGGACACTCCCTGCTCTACACGGGCTTTTATTAAAATACTCCCCGGAGAAAGGAGGAATTTCGCCATGAAGCCGTTCCGTTCCCGTGGCAGGCGTATCCGCCCCACGGATAAAGACCTTGTGTTCCATACCGCCCTTGCCGCCTTGCTCCCTGTCTTCCTGCTAATTGTCCTGCTGTTTCATGCAGGGCAGCTTCGCCGGATAGACTGGCAGCACGCTTCCCTCTCCCAGATGGTGCAGGGAATAAACCTCCCCTATCTGCTGTTCAGTATGGGGATAGCCGGGCTTCTCTGTCTGGGGACTGCCTGTGCCTGTTACCATTATTGCAGGGATGGGATAAAACAACTCATCCACCGCCAAAAGCTGGCAAGGATGATACTGGAAAATAAGTGGTATGAAGTGGAGCAGGTGCAGGCAGACGGCTTTTTCAAGGACCTGTCTTCCCGCCGTTCCAAAGAGAAGATTACCTGCTTTCCCAAAATCTACTACCAGCTTAAAAACGGGCTGATTCACATCCGGGCGGAAATCACGCTGGGGAAATACCAGGAGCAGCTCTTAAACCTGGAAAAAAAGCTGGAAAGCGGCCTGTACTGTGAACTGACGGGCAAGGAATTAAAGGATTCCTATGTGGAGTACACCCTGCTCTATGATACCATTGCAGGCCGTATTTCCATTGAGGACGTACAGGCAAAAGACGGCAGGCTCCGGCTCATGGAAAATGTCTGGTGGGAGTATGATAAGCTCCCCCATATGCTCATTGCCGGAGGAACCGGCGGTGGAAAGACCTACTTCATCCTGACCCTCATTGAAGCCCTGCTCCGCACCAACGCCGTCCTGTTCGTGTTAGACCCAAAGAACGCCGACCTTGCGGATTTACAGGCGGTCATGCCGGAGGTGTACTACAAAAAGGAGGATATGCTCGCCTGCATTGACCGTTTCTATGAAGAAATGATAAAACGCAGCGAAGACATGAAGCTTATGGAGAATTACAGGACAGGGGAAAACTACGCTTACTTAGGGCTTCCGGCACATTTCCTTATCTTTGATGAATATGTGGCGTTTATGGAAATGCTCGGCACAAAGGAAAACGCCGCCGTCCTCAACAAATTAAAGCAAATCGTTATGCTTGGGCGGCAGGCTGGTTTCTTCCTGATTCTCGCCTGCCAGCGTCCGGACGCAAAGTATCTGGGGGACGGAATCCGTGACCAGTTCAATTTCCGTGTGGCTCTGGGGCGGATGTCGGAAATGGGCTATGGGATGATGTTCGGGGAAACCACAAAGGATTTCTTCCTAAAGCAGATAAAAGGGCGTGGCTATGTGGATGTGGGAACCAGCGTTATCTCAGAGTTTTACACGCCCCTTGTGCCAAAAGGACACGATTTCCTCAAAGAAATAAAAAAGCTCATAGACAGCAGGCAGGGAGTGCAGGCGGCGTGCGAAGCGAAAGCCGCAGAAACGGACTGACCTGCTGTGGCTGGTGTGCCGCAAGGCACGCCAGCAGGAACCCCTCGTATCTAACAGAGGGGTACAAATCGACAGGCAACAACCAAACAACAGGGCAGAATCCCACGGTACACAAGGGATTTTCCCCATATCCGGCGTATGTCAACAAGGCTCTGAAAGTTGGCATACGCTTTTTTAGACAGGAGGGATTTTCACTGAATGAAGAAACATGGGTACGGGACATCAGGGAGAAACGGGCAGCTTACGGTATCTCACAACAGAAACTTGCGTTAGCTGCCGGAATCACCCGTCCGTACCTGAGCGATATTGAAACGGGCAAGGCTCACCCATCCAAAGCATTACAGGAAGCCATCACGGAAGCTCTGGAACGCTTCAATCCAGACGCTCCCCTTGAAATGCTCTTTGACTATGTGCGGATTCGCTTCCCCACTACGGATGTGAAGCATATCGTGGAAGACGTACTGCGGCTAAAGCTGCCTTACTTTATCCATGAAGACTACGGATTCTACTCTTACACGGAGCATTACTATCTGGGTGATATTTTCGTTCTGGTATCGCCGGAACTGGAAAAAGGGGTGCTGCTGGAACTGAAAGGGCGTGGCTGCCGCCAGTTTGAAAGCTATCTGCTGGCACAGGAACGGAGCTGGTATGAATTTTTTATGGATGTTCTCATGGAGGACGGCGTAATGAAGCGACTTGACCTTGCTATCAATGATAAAACGGGAATCCTAAACATTCCCCATCTGACAGAGAAGTGCCGGAATGAGGAATGTATCTCGGTCTTCCGCAGCTTCAAAAGCTACCGCAGCGGCGAACTGGTACGGCGTGAGGAAAAAGAATGTATGGGGAACACCCTGTATATCGGCTCCCTCCAAAGTGAGGTGTACTTCTGCATTTACGAAAAGGACTATGAGCAATACAAAAAGCATGATATTCCCATTGCGTACGCAGAGGTAAAGAACCGCTTTGAAATCCGGCTGAAAAATGAGCGTGCCTTTTACGCCATCCGTGACCTGTTAGAACATGACAATCCAGAACGGACAGCCTTTCAAATCATCAACCGCTATGTCCGGTTCGTGGACAGGGACGATACGAAGCCCCGTTCTGACTGGCGTATCAGTGAGGAATGGGCGTGGTTTATAGGGGAACACAGGGGAAGCCTGAAACTGACAACCAAACCGGAACCCTATTCCTTTGAACGCACCCTGCACTGGCTCTCCCATCAGGTAGCTCCTACATTAAAGCTGGCTCTCCGTCTGGATAAGATGAACCACACCCAAATTGTCCATGACATCATCACCCATGCAAAGCTGACAGAGAAGCACGAAAAAATCCTGAAGCAGCAAGCCGCCGCTGCAAAGGAGGTGGTGCTTTAACGGCGGCAATCTTGGAACCTAAGAACTCTTACAGGAAAGAAAGGAGCTTTTATGAATTTCGGACAGAATCTTTACAACTGGTTTTTATCCAACGCCCAGTCCCTTGTTCTGCTGGCAATCGTGGTGATTGGACTGTACCTCGGATTTAAGAGGGAATTTTCCAAACTTATCGGTTTTCTGGTGGTGTCCCTTATAGCGGTTGGTCTTGTCTTCAATGCGGATGGTGTAAAGGACATCTTACTGGAACTGTTCAATAAGATTATCGGTGCATAGAAAAAAACATATCACACTTCCGTTATGGAGCAAGCTCTGATTGCTTCATGGCGGAAGTCCACTAGGGGCTTGGGGAGTGTAACTCCCCAAAAGAAGCATGGCAGAGAATGGAGGTGACACTGTGGAAGAAATGCGGATTTACATTGCCAACTTAGGAAAATACAATGAGGGCGAATTAGTGGGGGCATGGTTCACGCCACCTGTGGACTTTGAGGAAGTCAAAGAGCGTATCGGTTTGAATGATGAATATGAGGAATACGCCATCCATGATTATGAGCTGCCATTTGAGATTGACGAATATACCCCCATTGAGGAAATCAACCGCCTGTGTGAAATGGTGGAGGACTTACCGGAATACATTCAGGAGGAACTATCAGAGCTGCAATCCTATTTTGGCAGTATCGAAGAACTCTGTGAGCATGAAGACGATATTATCTGCCATTCCGGCTGTGACGATATGGCGGACGTAGCACGCTACTATCTGGAAGAAAGCGGACAGCTTGGAGAACTTCCGGCACACTTACAAAACTATATCGACTATGAAGCCTATGGGCGTGACATGGAATTGGATGGAACTTTTATCGTCACGAACCACGGCGTATATGAAATCTTACGTTAGACCCGTCTGTATCTCTTTCAGGAAATACAGGCGGCTTTTTTGATTCAGGGGCGGCTCTTTTGCTGCCCCATCTTTTAGAAAGGACAGACAACATGAAAAAAATACGAAGCTATACCAGTATCTGGTCGGTGGAAAAGGTACTCTATTCCATCAATGATTTTAAGCTGCCATTTCCTATCACGTTCACACAGATGGCGTGGTTCGTGGTGTCAATGTTTGCGGTTATGCTCTTTGGGAACTTCCCTCCTCTTTCGTTCATTGACGGGGCATTTTTGAAATACTTCGGCGTACCCTTTGCCCTCACTTGGTTCATGTGCCAGAAGACCTTTGACGGGAAAAAGCCTTACGGCTTCCTGAAATCCGTACTGGCATATCTGGTACGCCCGAAACTGACGTATGCAGGAAAGCCCGTGAAGCTGGAAAAGGAATATCCGGCACAGCCCATCACGGCAGTAAGGAGTGATATTTATGGCATATCCGATTAAGTATATCGAAAATAACCTTGTGTTCAACCATGACGGGGAGTGTTTCGCTTACTATGAGCTGCTTCCCTACAACTATTCCTTTTTAAGCCCTGAGCAGAAATATCAGGTACATGATTCGTTCCGTCAGCTTATCGCCCAGAACAGGGATGGAAAGATTCACGCCCTGCAAATCAGCACTGAATCCAGCATACGGGCGGCACAGGAACGCTCCAAACAGGAAGTGACGGGCAAGTTAAAGGACGTTGCCTGTGCAAAGATTGACGCACAGACCGAAGCCCTGATTTCCATGATAGGGGAAAATCAGGTGGACTACCGCTTTTTTATCGGTTTTAAGCTGCTTGTCAATGAGCAGGAAGTCACCATAAAACAGTTCCGCAGGGAAGCAAAGACCGCTGTTTCCGACTTCCTCCATGAAGTCAACCACAAACTCATGGAGGATTTTGTTTCCATGAGCAATGAGGAAATCTGGCGGTTTCAGAAGATGGAAAAACTGTTGGAAAGTAAAATTTCACGCCGCTTTAAAGTCCGGCGGCTTGATAAGGACGATTTTGGCTATCTGATTGAGCATTTATACGGACAGACCGGAACCGCCTATGAAGATTATGAGTATTACCTGCCGAAGAAGCGGTTTCAGGAGGAAACGCTGGTAAAATACTATGACCTTATCAAACCCACCCGTTGTCTGATAGAGGAAAACCAGCGGTATCTGAAAATCGAACAGGAAGACGGAACGGTATATGCCGCCTACTTCACCATCAACAGCATTGTGGGGGAATTGGACTTTCCATCCTCGGAAATCTTTTACTATCAACAGCAGCAATTTACTTTTCCCATTGATACCTCTATGAATGTAGAGATTGTGACAAACCGGAAAGCCCTCTCCACGGTACGGAACAAGAAAAAAGAGTTGAAAGATTTGGACAACCACGCATGGCAGAATGACAGTGAAACCAGCACAAATGTGGTGGACGCTTTAGACAGCGTAAATGAGCTGGAATCCACCTTAGACCAGAGCAAGGAATCCATGTACAAGCTGTCCTATGTGGTGCGTGTGACGGCTCCCGACTTGGAAGAACTGAAACGCCGTTGCAATGAGGTAAAAGATTTTTATGACGATTTGAACGTGAAGCTGGTCCGCCCCTTTGGGGATATGCTGGGGCTGCATGGGGAATTTCTCCCTGCCAGCAAACGGTATATGAACGATTACATCCAGTATGTCACCAGTGACTTCCTCGCGGGTCTAGGCTTTGGTGCAACCCAGATGTTGGGGGAACCGGAGGGCATTTATATCGGGTATAGCCTTGATACGGGAAGAAACGTGTACTTAAAGCCTGCCCTTGCCAGTCAGGGTGTGAAAGGCTCTGTCACCAATGCCCTTGCTGCCGCTTTTGTCGGCTCCCTCGGCGGTGGAAAATCATTCAGTAACAACATGATTGTCTACTACTGTGTATTGTTTGGGGCACAGGCACTCATTGTTGACCCGAAAGCGGAACGGGGACGCTGGAAGGAAACCCTGCCGGAAATCGCCCATGAAATCAATATCGTAAACCTGACCTCGGAGGAACAGAACAGGGGCCTGCTTGACCCTTATGTGATTATGGAGAACCCAAAGGATTCCGAATCACTGGCAATCGACATCCTGACCTTTTTAACAGGCATTTCCAGCCGTGACGGGGAGAAGTTCCCCGTCCTTCGGAAAGCCATCCGTGCGGTAACAAACAGTGAGGAGCGGGGGCTTTTAAAGGTGATTGAGGAACTACGGGCGGAGGGAACCACCATCAGCACCAGCATAGCAGACCATATTGAATCCTTTACGGACTATGACTTTGCACATCTGCTCTTTTCGGATGAGGATGTCACACAGTCCATCAGCCTTGAAAAGCAGCTCAACATCATTCAGGTGGCGGATTTGGTGCTGCCGGATAAGGAAACGACCTTTGAAGAATACACCACAATGGAGCTGCTTTCCGTGGCAATGCTCATTGTTATCAGTACCTTTGCCCTCGACTTCATCCATACCGACCGCAGCGTGTTTAAGATTGTGGATTTGGATGAAGCATGGAGCTTCTTACAGGTGGCACAGGGCAAGACCCTCTCTATGAAGCTGGTCCGTGCCGGACGTGCCATGAACGCAGGCGTTTACTTTGTGACCCAGAACACGGACGATTTGCTGGATGAAAAACTGAAAAACAATCTGGGCTTGAAGTATGCGTTCCGTTCCACGGACATCAACGAAATCAAAAAGACCCTCACCTTTTTCGGGGTGGATTCCGAAGATGAAAACAACCAGAAACGGCTCCGTGACTTAGAAAACGGACAGTGCCTTATCAGTGATTTGTACGGGCGTGTAGGAGTGATACAGTTCCACCCTATCTTTGAAGACCTGTTCCATGCCTTTGACACCAGACCGCCCGTAAGAAAAGAGGTGGAGGAATGAAGATAAGAAAGCCCATCCAGCAGGGGACAGCCCTTGTCCCTTGCCGGATAAAGGGACAAAACTCTTTAAAAAAAATCGGGAGTATAGCAGGAAAAGTGCTGCTGGCACTCCTGCTCATCCTCCTGCTGCTGGCAGTCTTCGGTACTGCCGCCCACGCTGCCGGACTGGTGGATGATACGGTGGACGCTGCCAACGAATACAGCAAATATCCTCTGGACAACTACCAGCTTGATTTTTATGTGGACAGCGGATGGGACTGGCTCCCGTGGAACTGGCTGGACGGTATCGGAAAACAGGTAATGTACGGGCTGTATGCCATCACAAATTTTATCTGGACCATCAGCCTGTACCTTTCCAACGCCACAGGGTATCTGATTCAGGAAGCCTACTCGCTGGACTTCATTTCCTCCACGGCGGATTCCATCGGGAAAAATATGCAGACCCTTGCAGGCGTTACCACAGGCGGCTTGTCCTCGGAGGGATTTTATATCGGGTTCCTGCTGATTCTCATTCTGGTGGTGGGGATTTACGTTGCCTACACAGGGCTTATCAAACGGGAAACTACAAAAGCCATCCATGCCGTTGTCAATTTTGTGGTAGTGTTCGTGCTGTCCGCTGCCTTTATCGCCTACGCTCCTGATTATATCGGGAAAATCAATGAATTTTCCGCAGACATCAGCAATGCCAGCCTGACCCTTGGCACAAAGATTGTGCTGCCCAACTCGGAAAGTCAGGGAAAAGATAGTGTGGATTTGATACGGGACAGCCTGTTTTCCATTCAGGTCAAGCAGCCGTGGCTCCTGCTGCAATATGGCAACTCGGATGTGGAAAGCATTGGAACAGACCGTGTGGAAAGCCTGCTTTCAACCAGTCCAGACGAAAACAACGGGCAGGACAGGGAAGAAATCGTGGTGGAGGAAATCGAAGACAGGGAAAACACGAACCTTACCATCACAAAGACCATCAACCGATTGGGAACTGTCTTCTTCCTGTTCATGTTCAATATCGGTATCTCCGTTTTTGTATTCCTGCTCACGGGGATAATGATTTTCTCACAGGTGCTTTTTATCATCTACGCCATGTTCCTGCCTGTGAGCTTTCTCCTTAGCATGGTTCCCTCTTTTGAGGGGATGTCAAAACGTGCCATCACGAAACTGTTCAATACCATCCTTACCAGAGCCGGAATCACCCTGATTATCACGGTAGCGTTCAGTATTTCCACCATGCTCTACAACCTGTCTGGGGAATATCCGTTCTTCCTGACGGCGTTCTTGCAGATAGTGACCTTTGCCGGAATTTATTTCAAGCTGGGGGATTTGATGGGGATGTTCTCCTTACAGAGCGGTGATTCCCAAAGCATGGGAAGCCGTATCATGCGAAGACCCCGTATGCTCATGCACGCCCATATGCACCGTTTACAGCATAAGTTAGGACGTTCTGTGACAGCTCTTGGGGCTGGAACAGCTGCATACCACGCAGGGAAACAGGCTGGCTCAGACCAGAAAAATGCTTCCAACTCCGGTTCCTCCAAACGGACACAGGCAGACCACAGCAGACCAGACGGACAGACAGCACCGGAAAAGGAATCTGCATGGAAACGGGCTGGCTCTGCGGTGGGTGCAGTGGCAGATACCAAAGATAAGATAGCCGATACTGCCGGACAGCTTCGGGAGCAGGCAAAAGATTTGCCTGTCAATGCAAAGTACGCCCTTTACCACGGGAAAACACAGGTATCAGAGGGAGTACAGGATTTTACTTCCAGCGTGACCCAGACCCGAACTGCCAGAGCCGAACAGCGGAACGCACAGGCAGAAAGCCGCAGACAGACCATTGCAGAACGCAGGGCGGAACTGGAACAGGCAAAACAGCCGCAAAAGACTGCTTCCGAAGCACCCAAAGGGGCGGCTCCTGTCCATGAACGCCCTGTTACTACAAAGCAGCCGGAAAATTTCCGAAATCATGCAGATACCGCTCATGCAGGAAAGCCAGCTATACAGCCAGCTCCCCCATCCATCAGGGAACGGGGACAGGTTTCTTATGAGGGGACTGTGGCAGAACGGGCTTCGGTTCCGGTGGTAAAAGCTGCTTCCATCCACTATGAACATACACCGCCTGTAAGGGCAGAACGCCAGATAGTCCCACCGGCTTCCCCTGTCCAGCCAGATGAAAGACAAAAGACAGCTCCAACCACCACACCTGCTGCTCCCCGTCCGGTAAGACCTATCCAGAACGATACGGCTCCTGTGATACCGGAAGGAAAACGGGCTGCTCCTGCGGTTAAGGAATCGAACTTTACCATCCGGCGTACCACAGCCAGAAAGGAGTGGACAAAAACAGTAAAAGCGGCTGCCAAACAGAAGAAAGGGGAGAAACCATGAAGTTAAGACACCTTTTCTTCGCCTGTTCCGGCGTGTTCGTGATGATGTTTTCCCTGCTCCTTTTGGTGGTGATTGTCTTCTCGGATGAGGAAGACGGCGGAAGCGGCGGAAACCTTATCTATGGGGGTATGAGCGTGTCACAGGAAGTCCTCGCTCATAAACCTATGCTGGAAAAGTATGCAAGGGAATATGGCATAGAGGAATACTTAAATGTGCTGCTCGCCATCATTCAGGTGGAATCCGGCGGCACACTGGAAGACGTTATGCAGTCCTCGGAATCTCTGGGGCTTCCCCCGAACTCCCTTAGCACAGAGGAATCCATCAAACAGGGCTGCAAATATTTCTCGGAACTGCTCGCAGCGGCAGAAACAAAGGGCTGCGACTTAAACAGTGTGATTCAGTCCTACAATTACGGTGGCGGTTTCCTAGACTATGTGGCAGGACACGGAAAAAAGTACACCTTTGAACTGGCAGAGAGCTTCGCAAGGGACAAATCCGGCGGAAAGAAAGTCACCTACACCAACCCTGTTGCCGTAGAAAAAAACGGGGGCTGGCGGTATTCCTACGGAAATATGTTTTACGTCCTTTTAGTATCGCAATACCTGACCGTGGCACAGTTTGATGATGAAACGGTGCAGGCTATCATGGAGGAAGCCTTAAAATATGAGGGCTGGACGTATGTGTACGGGGGCGATTCCCCCTCCACTTCCTTTGACTGTTCGGGACTGGTGCAGTGGTGCTATGGCAAGGCAGGAATCGCCCTGCCACGGACAGCACAGGAACAGTACAATGTAACACAGCACATCCCTCTGTCCGAAGCAAAAGCAGGGGATTTGGTCTTTTTCCACTCCACCTATAACGCCGGAACCTATATCACCCATGTGGGGCTATATGTGGGAAATAACCGGATGTACCATGCCGGAAATCCCATTGGTTATGCAGACCTGACAGGCTCCTACTGGCAACAGCACCTTGCCGGAGCCGGACGAATCAAACAATAGAAAGGATGAACCGATATGATTCAGATTAGAAAAGAGGAAAACCAGAAAAAGCAGAAAGAAAAGAAGCTGAAAGTTTACAAAGTCAATACCCACAAAAAAACCGTGATTGCCCTGTGGGTGCTTCTGGCGGTGAGTTTCCTGTTTGCCGTCTATAAGAATTTCACGGCGATAGACATCCACACTGTCCATGAAACCAAAGTGATTGAGGAAAAAATCATTGACACCCACAAGATAGAAAACTTTGTGGAGAATTTCGCAGAAGTCTACTATTCATGGGAACAGTCCGCCGCTTCCATTGATAACCGGACAAATGCTTTAAAAGGGTATCTCACCGGAGAACTGCAAGCCCTGAATGTAGATACCGTCCGAAAGGACATCCCCGTATCGTCTGCCCTGACTGACTTTCAGATATGGGAAATCATAGAAGAAAAGGAGCAGCATTATCAAGTGACCTATACGGTAGAACAGCGTATCACAGAGGGGGAATCCAGTAAAACCGTCCGTTCCGCTTATCAGGTGACAGTCTATGTGGATGGCTCTGGAAACCTGACGATTGTTCAGAATCCTACCATCACCAGCGTTCCCGTAAAATCCGGCTACACTCCAAAAGCAGTACAAAGTGACGGTACGGTGGATTCCATCACTACGGAGGAAATCAACGAATTTCTCACTACCTTTTTCAAGCTGTACCCTACGGCAACCGCAAAGGAGCTGACCTATTATGTGAATGAGGGCGTGCTGAAACCTGTGGGGAAAGAATATATCTTCTCGGAACTGGTGAATCCGGTTTACAACCGAAAAGGGAATCAGGTGACAGCTTCCCTTGCGGTGAAATATCTGGATAATCAGACTATGACAACACAGATATCACAGTTTGACCTTGTTCTAGAGAAGAATGGGGAGAATTGGAAGATTGTTAAATAAGTCAAGGCTGATAAATGATTAAATATTGACAATAGCAAAATATGTGGTATTATACAAATATAATTATATTATTTAAATATATTATATTTCTATCATTATTGATGGAGTTTAATACAAGGAGGAGATTTGATTGTTTATTACAAAAATGCCAAGATTTGTAACTTTTACAATTATACCATTGGCTTTCAGTACGATTGTTGTTGGATGTTCAAACTCTGGAAAACTTAAACAGGAGCAAATAGCGGCAGCAATAAATAGTACGGGAAAAACTGAGGTACATACATCAGAATCACCGCCAAGTTTTAATATGCAGGCCACTCCTGCCAAGTGGTCTGTAAATACAAAGATTGCAACCGATATGCCGGTTTTAGACTTTGCGGATGACAACATTATTATAATGCATGATTATTTTGGGTTATTTATTTATAATCTGACCACTGGTGAAATAGAGGATAGTATTGACTTACAGGCATTAGGATATGATTTTAGTAATGATTCTTCCTGTAGGATATCAGTCAGTCCAAATGCTGACACTATATGGATATGGTCTACATCCTCTGAGCTTCCATATGAATATGACCGTATATCCAGAAACTTAAACTTAACAAATGATATTTCTGAAAAAGACATATTTGAAGACTTTGTTTTAACAAAAGACATCCCACCTGAGCAACTATCTGTAAAGCCGTATCGTTGTAGTAAAAAATCAGTTTTATTTGCTGACGGGAGTTATGGCATATTGAATGTTAGAAATGAAAAAATTACAGGAATATCATATATTAGAGACGACAAGGAGTGGGTACTATTCAGCGACAAGAATTGTACTATGCCGGAACTTTCAAGACAAGACGATTTTTTTTATGAACAATTCGTTAATGAGGGGGCAGAGTCGGCCTCATCGTTAATATTCTCTTATTGTACTATGATAAATTATGGTGAATATGCCGGTATTTGTGCATTATCTGAAGGTATAGAATATTCGGAAGAATTACAAAAAGAGTGGAATGCTCTGCAATTAACTGCAAGTAGTGAAGAAATAAAGACTACGAATGATAAAGCCTGTTTTAAAGTATATATCATATCCTCTGATTCATCACCAAATAGCGGTTTGCTTCAAGGTATAAATGAAAAATATATATACTTAAAAAAAGACTTGACAAATAGTTGGTATGTAGAAGGTTTTTGGAATGATACAGTTCCTAATGAGGAGTGGTGGAGTTGAATCAATCTGTTTGGTCATTTTTATGGTTTATAACCATTGGATGAAAAGGGAAAGAAATATTTATAATAACAGTATACCGTTGCATAGAATGTGTATTTTTTCCAATTAAATTTTATGTCTGATTTCCGATTATCCGAATAAATACTATACTTTCAAATATTCTGAGGTATAGAAAAACACTCATTTTACCACGAATATACCACGGTTAAATCAGAATAGTAGTTGAAAATATAAAATGTTGTTTCTTCCGCCTGCGATATTACACATTCAAGTGAAAAGAAAGAATTTTTTTATATGATTTCAATTAAAGTATAATATGTGTCATCACATTTTTGGACAGGGTCAATGAAACACACTTTAGCGTTAAAGTAAAGGAGGTGCTGCCAATGGTCAAATAAAATTGGCGGGAAAATAAGTATTGGATAATCTGTAGAAAATAAATATAGAATTGATTGGAAATATAAAAGTATATATTGATTATATCCTTTTTGGTAGAATAATAGAGTTAATCTTAACGTTAAGTCATTTTGAACCATATTAAGAAAGGGGAATATTATGAAATCAAAAAAAATTCTAGCATTAATTTTGGTATTATCGACAACCTCAGCATTATCTTTTAGCTCAATGGCAGAGGAAGTATCACTGTTGGATAGCCTTCCAGCCGTTCAGTACGAGGTTGAAACACGGGGAAATGCAGAGACGTTATCCGAGGATGATTATCTTTTGGATGGTAACTATGAAAATGGTGAACTGATAAATGGTTCTATTTACCATAGTGAAGCAGAAGCGGTAGAAGGGGTAAAACAGGATAGAATAATGGCCAGGACAATAGCAAATAGTTCTGAATCCGAACCCGATTTAGCAAGAATATATCCCAATACAGGTATAATAGAGGGGATTAGCTCTACAGGCAGTTTCTACTACAATATCCAGACAAGTGGCACTACCCCAAGCGCTTACTGGAATGTTCATAGTACTGTATGGGTAGATTCCCAGTCTGACGTTTATTATTCTAAGAGCCAGTCTACAGGCACCAATGATAATTATAGTTATATTCTGACTGTAATGTCTGACGGAAATGCTGTAGGGAGTTTCCGGGGATATGCAGATGATGTGAAGGGTGGGGCAAACTTTACTATTCCTGGTAATTCAATGTATATTAAATTGGCTACTGAAAATTTCCCTAGGAATGAATTTCTGCATGGGTCTGGCAGTGTGGATGATTAAATAGGTTATAGAAGAAGCACTATCCACCAAAAAATTATTCCGTAAAAGTATACTTTTACGGAATAATTTTTTTGAGGAATAAGACATTTGTAAAAGTATAAAAACAGTTTTGCAGACGTTTGATATATGATTAGTACATTAGCTTTTGCCGCTGAAACATCGAGATTCCTTATCTAAAGGCTTCTCCCCTTTTTCGTCTTCATATTACTATAAAAGTATGGAATCACAAAAGAGATAAGATTAATGGATTAATATGCAGTCCAAAGATTTTTAATATTATGAACAGATTATGTATTAACAAAAACACAAATATATGGTATTATATAAATATAATTATATTAACAAATATACAGAAAGGAGGGGTATTTATGGCAAGACCTGCTGAAGCACCTTTAAATTATCTGGGTGGAAAGAAAAAACTTTCTGCTACAGAGTTTGAATTTATGAAATTTATTTGGAAACATCCAGAAGGTGTCAGTAGTGAGGAAATCTATCAGGCATTTCCACAAGCAAGAGGTACAAAAAGTACGATTTTGTATCATCTTTCTGAAAAGGGCTACGTTGATAAAAAGCAAAGTGGACTCCATCATTTCTATACGGTTTTAGTCACACAGGAAGAATATGAGCAGGCATTACTTCGCCAACAGATTGAGGGGGTATTGGGTAATACTTCTTTTGAACGCCTAGTTGCTGCCTTCTGTGGGAAGACATTGTCAAAAGCACAGATAGAAAAAACCAGAAATCTTTTAAAGGAGCTGGAAGATGAGCTGGAAGATAAGTGACATTTTGGCACTGTTAGTAACGCTATTTGTCTCATTGAATATTTTAATATCGGTTATATCCCTTTCCGGAAAACATCTGGAAAGAAGAATGGACATGGAGCATTTAAGTTTGTTTTTTAAAATGGTTCTAGTATTCAGTGCCTTTGGTATGCCGGTATTGGCTGGTGTAATTTTGTATAAATTCGTTTTTGGGGAAAGAATTTATTTGGTCAGTGATGATTTGCTTTATATGGATACCATTCACAAAAGTTCAATTAGCTACGGAACACCTTGGGGAAATCACTGGATATCTCTGTTGCTTTTTCTCGCCTGGTTTTTAGGATTTATCTATTATGGTATCTTCAAATATACAAATGACAGAAGGATTCTCAAAAAACTAGAAAAATGCAGTAAGTATACTCAGGATAAACTTCTATTAGAGACAAAAAGAGAGGCAATGAATGAATTAGGTCTGAAGGGTCCGGTGTTGTTATTATCGAATGAAATAATTCAGTCTCCTTTTATGACAGGAATATTTGAACAGAAAATTTTCTTGCCGGAGAATAACTACACGCAGGAAGAATGGGGGTTGCTGTTAAAGCATGAGTTGGTTCACTGCAAAAATCAGGATTATTTTTTTCGCAGACTTGTATTTATTTTATGCGCTCTGCATTGGTTTAATCCGCTTATTTACAGACTATCAGATTATTTTGTTGAAGTAAATGAAATGGCCTGTGATGAGAAAGTACTTAATCGCCAGCCCATCAAAAGACATACTATGTATGCGGAACTAATTTTACAAATACAGGAAAAAGAGCTTGGTATAACTACCGTGTCGCTTACCGGCCATACGGTAAACGGTTTGGAAAGGAGAATCGGAAATATCATGAAAAAGACTGAAAAAACAAAGAGAATATCATTTGCTGTGTTGGTAATGTCAATGGTTTTGATGTGTCCCCTTACAGTGTTTGCTGCTTCTTGGGGTATGTCAAATTTACAGGATTTAGTGGTAAAGAAACTTTGGATTACGGAAGTTGAAGTCCAGCAGGAATCTACAGAATTATCTGAGAAGACGGAATTTCACTATTCGGAAGATGTAATAGAATACCCGATACAAATAAATCCAAGGGGAGTAACGTCAATTGATATAACAATTGATGGAAAAAGTGTGAAGTATGGAGATAGTCTTTCTTTGACCTCAGGTAATAAAGTGGCTTTTATACTACAATCAGATAGTAGTTCTGACAGTTTTAAGGCGGGACTTGAGGATTCCAAAGGCAAGAGAATATATGTCCAGACTTCTAATGGATGGATTGACCATACATTTTCAATTGAGCAATCTGGAAGCTATAAAATATTCTTGGAGGGTACTACGTCAAAGAGTATACATATTACCGGAAGCATAACTATATTAAAATAAACAGTCTCAATATAATGCCATTGAAAGTATGTTTCCTGAGGTAGCGGCTAGAGAAAAGAGGTGGATTCCAATGGGGAATTACAAATAGAGCAGTGTCTATTAAAAATGTGGAAGGAGGATAAGTTATGTTCATAAAAAAGATATTTTCGATTTTTATTTCAATATTTTTAATGGTTTGTTTACCTATAAGTGCATATGCAGATACTTTTTCAGTTCAGATGGTCCCCACCGATGGGAGACATCTTGATTTTGTTGATGACAGCAATCCAAATTATGAGGCGATAATTATTAACGCCGATGTAAGAGGAAGCGGTACATATCGAGGTGACTTTGATATGACCGGTGGGATTTATACGAAGCAAAACTGGGTAGTTTCAGATACACCTACTTTTGATATTAATGTATGGATAGAGAGCTATGGATATCCAGGGGGCGATGATTCAGATTTATATATAGGACTGGAAAAAAAATCAGCAGTGACAAATAAATGGTCTGCTACTGATTATGCTTACGTATCCGCAAAAGATGGAGGGTCTGTAACACTTACTGGAGATGGAAGTGGAACATATCGAATTTATTTAAGATTAATAGAAGCTACTGGCTACCGTGTGACAGGAACGTTAAATATTAGCTATAACTTCTAAGAAGTTGTAATATACATTGCAAAGCCTGAATAACAGAAAGGTGATATTTTTAGGGATGCAGGTGGAAGATACCTGTATCCCTTTTTATAAAGACGAGGAAGGTAATTATGTGGACATATATAAGACAGATTCCTGACTTAAAGATATTTATAATGTTATTTATTGTTCTAGGCATACTTGGAATATACTCTTTCGTTAAAAAAAACGAATCCACTTTTTATATGATAGGTTATATTCTGACTGCTTTCTACTGTGTTTTTTTAATTGGTATATATTTTTCTCCAACAGTTATAAGTAAAAGCATTGATAGTATTAGCCCATGGCTGACTTTACAAACTATCCCATTTAAAACATTGAAAAATTTGGGATTTATAAGTATAGCCGGACATATAGTATTAACAATGCCTATACCAATATTGATTTATATTATTTTAAGAGCATCTGTAAAGAAAATCAGCATTATTAGTATTTTAGCAGGTATATTTATTGAACCTATTCAGTTGCTTATTAATTTGATTACTGGCTTTCCCAATTATGTGATTGATATTGATGATTTTATGTTACAAATAGCTGGAATTTTAGTGGGATTATTTATAATTACACTAGCGGAGAAATATCATATATTAAATTGGCTTAAAGAATGAACGGTATTTATATTTAAAGAGGGAGTGCATTTTTGCGCTCTCTTTTTATTTGCCTATAAATGCAAATACCATTTTGAATTGTTTTAAAATGCCATATGCTAGATGGCTTTGCACCTATTATTTTTGTTGTGTCATTAGAAATTAGAAAATTTAACAGATAATGCAACAAACAGCCCTTTCGTGTCGGGACTAAGCACGAAAGGGGGAAGTCAAGAAATCTTCTACCCTCTTTTAAGGCAAGAAAGGGGGTGAGTAATGATGAAGCCATCTGAATTTCAGGCAACCATAGAGAACCAGTTTGATTACATCTGCAAGGTCGCTATGGAGGATGAACG
>OHPG01000089.1_pt1 | contig 70340 bp, 63 predicted proteins | sample 1577751 | NCBI WGS metagenome assembly OHPG01 (sample SAMEA3879548, study PRJEB24766) | human gut metagenome | biome: human-associated habitat; feature: feces | place: USA | collected 1985/1987
TGCCAGATATTGAATTTTCAAGGTGCATAGCTAAAATTTATGTGCGAAGTTTGAGTTTCTAAGTTGAGAGCCGTATTAGGATGAATGATACCCTTTTCATTTAAATCCATTTGGCACTTAGTAAGAGCCTTTAATTCGTGTCCACTGATATCTAAGACGCTTGCAAGATTTTCAATAATTGATTTTGATAGGGGTGTCTGCCTATTCTTCCAACGATAGTATGTTGCTTGATGAATTTCTAATTTAGAATAGACATCATCTAGTGTAATATTCCTATTGTTTCTTTCCCTGGTAAAAACTTGAAAAAGGGCATCTGTAAAATCTTGGGAGTAAGTTTCTAACTTTTGTGTGTCATGCATGGTTTAAATGCTCCTTTGCTTTTTCATACTTGTTTATTCTTATGATAGCATAAGGATATTTTATATTCAATTGATATTCACAAGAATTTGGTTCTTTGCAATATAAGTAAAATCCGATTATAGAAATTATGTGGAATTATCAGGAGGGCGCAAGTTCGCTATAATAGACACATAAGTTGATCAGCTTACAGCACATTGAAAATCACATAGCAACAAAAAATACCGTAGAGGCGGGGAAGTGATCGCGATGACCATGAGAGCGCACCAAGCCTCCTTAAGAAATTATAGGAAGGAAGCAATATCATGTATAAAATTTTTGAAGTTAAAGAAGCAATCAAGAATACCTATGAACACAGCGGCAATGCCGGTATGTTCGTGGGCAATGTACAGGTTTACGGCAGCGAACCCTTGAAGGGAAATGTCACTGTAGGCAAGAGACCGGTTTGCAACTTATATGTTGAGGAGACCAGTCTGAGGGTTTATTTCCGGGATTCTGGTACGCATGTTGGTTACAAGGCGCATCGTTTTCATGATGATGACTTGATCAGTGAGATCGCAAAGGCAGCCAAGACCTGCGGAATTACGGAGGATATTGAAGCGATCTTTACGGAATTTATCGAAGACGCAAAGGAGGAATCAGTACATTGACACCGAGAGATATTCATATTGCGGATTATCGTTCCATCTCCCCGGATGGGGAAGGCGTTGTAACTGATATGAAAGAAGCGAGAGATCACAGCACCGGCGAAGCCGGTGCTGTGATCGGCTATACTTACGAGGTGGCAATCCCGAGCCGCCGTTTTGAAAAGATTAGGTTAACTGTAAACGGAGCAGCGTTAATCGAGCCGGATTTCTTTAAGAAGTCTCCTACAGCTCATGTCAAGATTACAGATGTGAAGGGGTTCATCGGCAAGTGGTATCGGCTGAAAGGAGAAACCGAGTATCGTCTGAGCTGTAAGGCAAGCGGGTTCACGGTAGTAAAGGAGGAAAAGCGGGTATAATGGAACGATTCAGAGCTTTTTTGGAAAAGGCCAGCTGTTTCGTAAAAGAGAAGGCTGCGGGGATCAAGGCATCCCCGCCTGCTCTCTCTGAAAAAGAACGGCTGCTGTTAAAGCGTGTGATAGAAGGAGCCATTATTTTCCTGTTGGCGGTGCTGGGCATTAAGATTGCAGTGGAGCTTGTATTGTGGGCATTGGCAAAATTAGTGCAATTTTGGACAGAAAACCAGGAAGCAATTCTTTTTCTGGTGTTGATAATAGCATCCATTGTGGGCACGGTAACAAACTGGCTGTACTCCCATAAGGAACAGCGGGATGCAAAGCGGAAAGAGGCATTTTTGCGAGAGGAACAGAAGGCGCTGGACACCTATGCTTCCCTTCGGGTATTCATGTATGAACTACTGGATGACAGGCTTTGCCGTTTGTTGGAATTTGTAAAGCCGATTACGCCCAATCAGTTGGAACCTACAACACCGATCACGGTTGATGACAGGGCAAGCGTTATTTATTATAACTTCCAGATTTATAAGGAGAAGGTCACGCCGTTCAGCCAGGGTACGGAATATGTAAAAAGCCTGCTTGCCTCCTATGTGGCAGAGCGGGTAAGAAGATATGGAATTGAAGGCGTTACCCCACCGCTGAAAGATGAAATCAGTCAGCCGATTTATGTCGATGCCGTGAAAGACCGAGGCTCTACCGCTGTGATCGTGCTGGCCCTGGACAGCGAGGCCTATCGTCGGCTAAAAGACCGAAATGGAACAGGGACAGGCCCCCATAGCTTGATTGAGCATATTTAAGGGATGTCAGATGAAGCTTGGATATTGTCTGCCGGATTTTGAACAGTATGGGATTAAACGCCCCATACTGACTGATCTGGTGCGTTGCCCTCATACCTTAATTAGCGGTAAATCCGGGAGCGGAAAATCCCAGACCTTTCTCTGGTATGCGTATCAGATGTTAATGGAAAAGGAAAGCTGGCTGTATTTTTCAGACTTTAAGGGTGGAAAAGAATATGGACAGCTCCGTGGAAATCATGCTTACGCATACGCAGATCAGGCGGTTCAGATGATTTATGATTACTATGAGGTTTATACAAAGTTCAGAAAAGAAGCAGATCCGGCGTGCCCCCATTTAACCCTTGCGGTTGAAGAATGGTCTGGACTATTAAATTATATCGAAAGCAAGGATAAGAAGCAGAAAGCAGACTTAATGGGAAAAGTTGGGGAAATGCTAGCTCTGGGACGAGGAATTGGAAACGGAATCGGAATAGCCCTTATGGTACAGCGTGCGGATAGTAGTAATTTTAGTGCCGGAAGCCGTGAGCAGTTCCAGAACATCGTTTCTTTTGGCCGGTGCAGCAAGGAACAGAAGCAGATGCTGTTTCCAGATTATGAAACAGAGAAGATGCGAAATTTCAGTGCTGGACAGGGAATTGCCCTGGTTGATGGGCAGGGAGAGGCAGAGGAAATCATCGTACCATGGATACCAGAACAGGACAGGCTTCTTGAACGAATCCGGGAGAAATTGAAAGAGCAGCCCAAGCTGAGCCAGCTAAAGGAACTGTAAGGGGAGGCGCAGCCGGTGCGAAGCACAAGGCGGAGACTCCCCGCTGCGGGCAGCAGTGCTGCCCGGGAGGTTATGAGGTAGTATTACCTCATAACCTCCGTCAAATGTGCCAAAGGTCTAAAAAAACAAGGAAATAAGCGGATTTCCTGAGACCAGTCATAAAAGTGCAATCAGTGCCATTTACAAACAGGAGATAACATTTTATGGAAAAACATACAACAAAAGACATGAAAAAAGATACAAGAAGCAGAAAATATCAGCTTACCTGGAACAATCCCCAGGATAGGGGAGAAACCCATGATAAACTGAAAGAAATTTTAATGAAGAAATGGGGGAACAGCGTTGTGTATTATTGCTTATCAGACGAGATCGGGGAGACAGGAACGCCTCATACGCATATGTTTGTTTGCTATCAGAATGCAGTCCGGTTCAGCAGCATCAAGGATTCCTACCCCTCAGCCCATATTGAGGTGGCTAAGGGCAGCCCGGAAAGTAACCGTGCCTATATCCGTAAAGATGGTAAGTGGGCGGAAACGGCCAAGGCGGAGACTGTAGTAGAGGGAACATTTGAAGAATATGGCTTTATCCCGAAGGAGGGACAGGGGCGCAGAAATGATCTGAACCAGCTGTATGAGCAGATCAAGGCAGGCTATACGAATGCGAAACTGCTTGAAAATGACCCGGATAATATGCTGCGCTTATCCTATATTGACCGGACAAGAAACGAGCTTTTGACAGAAAAATATAAGGGAACAAGACGGCTTGATCTACAGTGCATCTATGTGTGCGGGGAGACCGAATGTGGAAAAACCAAGACGATCTTAGATGAGCATGGAGATGAGAATGTATGTCGGGTTACGGATTATAAGCATCCGTTTGATCACTATGCGATGGAGGATGTTCTTGTATTCGATGAATTTCGCTCCGATCTGCCCATAGGCGCAATGTTGAATTACATGGATATTTATCCGTTGCAGCTCCCGGCCCGGTATAACAATAAGACGGCCTGTTACCATTATGTATACCTGGTATCTAACTGGAAGCTGGAAGATCAGTACCAGGATGAGCAGCTAGAACATAAAAGTTCCTGGGCGGCATTTTTACGCCGGATTAAAAAAGTGCGGGAGTATACCGGGCGTGATGAGTATGTAGAATATAGCAAGGAAGAATACATTAACCGTTTTCAGCCAGTAAAAGAGCAGGATGGGAACCCATTTCTTAGTGACAAATAATCATTGATTTTAGAGACAGCTGCTATTGTAAGCAAGTGATCAGTAATAGATGCTTGCTCCGTTTGAAGAAAAAATAACCTAAATATTGAAAATAATGTATACTTAGCAGTCTGATCTTAAATGGAGGAATAGAGTTTGAGACAGACAAAGGAACGATATGCGGAGCAGAAGGTAGCGGTAGATATTGAAGGGCTTTCCGCACTTCTTTCCTGTGGGCAGTCCACGGCGAAGAAGATCGCAGAGGATGCGGGGGCTAAGATTTGTATAGGCCGCAGGGTTTTATATTCGGTAGACCGCATCCGGCGCTATGTAGATTTAATTGCTGAGTAAATAATTACATACAGAGACAGGATAACCGGCGGCGGATGGCTGCCGGTTTTCTTAAATTTTATTAAGAAGAAGCGAAAAATTTCTGAGGCTGCTCCCTTTTTGGCTGTGGGTATGCTATACTGTATCATACAAGGCAAAAGTCATTCCTACGAAACAAGGAGGGAGAGTGTGCGGGAAGGAATGATAATATGACAAGAAAAGATAGCAGAGGAAGAAATTTAAAGGTAGGAGAATCCCAAAGAAAAGACGGTTTGTATATGTACCGCTATACGGATGAAAAGACAGGGAAACGAATTGCGGTTTATGATGCAGATCTTGCCGGACTTAGGGAAAAGGAACGGATAATTGCCAGGGAAATGGATGACGGTATCATGACAGACCGGGCTGTAAAAAAACTCACGGTCAACGGCTTGTTTGAGCGTTATCTGGAAGCACGGAAGCTGGCAGAGCAGACACGGAAAAATTATGTATCTATGTGGAATAACCGTGTGAAAGACGAGATCGGCCAGATGAAGGTGGTACAGGTCAGACCGTCTCACATCCGTTTGTTTTATGCCAAGCTGACGGCAGAAGGGTATTCCCGAAATACGATTAAGCTACTGCATACACTTCTCTATCCCAGCTTTGAAATGGCAATAGAGGACGATATTATCCGTAAAAATCCGGCTAAGAATGCTTTGGGAGATAATGGAAGGGCGCCCAAAGTAAAGGAAGCACTTACCATGCCTCAACAAAAACGGCTGTTAGCGTTTGTAGAACAGAGCGAGATTTATAAGGTATATCTTCCCATGTTGCAGATCATGATCGGAACCGGCTTTCGCTGTGGGGAACTGATCGGCCTGACCTGGGATAATGTAGACATGAAAAACAGGAGCATATTGATTGAAAATCAGCTGATTTACAAGGATTTTGGGGACGGTTATCGGCTGCATATAGTATCGCCTAAGACAGATGCAGGGGTTCGTACGATCCCTATGAGCGAGGTTGTTTATAAGGCATTTGAAAAGCAGAAACGGCTTAACTTCATGCAGGGAATTCCCAGAACTGTGGAGATTGACGGATGTACGAACTTTATTTTTATGAGTAAAAATGGCAGACCGCTTATGCCAAGTGCCCTCAATAATGTGTTATTAAATATAAAGAACGCATATAATAAGCAGGAAGTAGAAGCGGCTAGAAAGGAGAAGCGGGAAGCAGAGCTGATGCCGGCGATCTCTGCTCATACCATGCGGCACACAAGCTGTACCAGGATGATCGAGAGTGGGATGGATTTGAAGGTGGTTCAGTACATCATGGGACATTCTAATGTTTCTATAACCTTGGATGTGTATAGTCACATAACGGAGTGGGCAAGAATTGAAAGTGAGATCACAAAAATCAATATGGTGCAGGTGGTATAATCGTGTTGAAATTGGTGTAGTAGTGGTGCAGTAAGCCCTAAAAAGAAAAATTGAAGAAGAAACAAGAGGCCGTGAAGTACGCAAAATAAAGGAATTTTGAAGCTTCACAAATTTTTTACAAATAAATTAGCACTCAACTCTTGACAGTGCTAATAAGCAGTGGTATAACTTACATTGTGAACAAAAGAAGCAGGAAACAGCAAAAGCTGAGAGAAAATAATGAATGATCACAAGGAGGAATCCAGATATGAAGTTAGTACCATTATTTGACAAGGTCGTATTAAAGCAGTTAGTTGCAGAGGAGACTACCAAGTCCGGCATCGTTCTTCCGGGAGCAGCAAAGGAAAAGCCACAGCAGGCAGAGGTAATCGCAGTTGGACCAGGCGGTGTGGTTGACGGCAAGGAAGTGGTTATGCAGGTAAAGGTCGGCGACACTGTAATCTATTCCAAGTATTCAGGAACAGAGGTAGAGCTGGATGACGAGAAGTATGTGATCGTTAAGCAGAGCGACATTCTGGCAGTAGTAGAGTAATCATTAAAAATACGGACTTATTTATAAATTTGGAGGTTGATTGACATGGCAAAGCAGATTAAATATGGCGTAGATGCCCGTAAGGCACTGGAAGCAGGCGTAAATCAGTTAGCAGATACCGTTCGCGTAACCTTAGGCCCCAAGGGACGCAACGTAGTTCTTGACAAGTCCTTTGGCGCACCGCTGATCACAAATGACGGTGTTACTATTGCAAAGGAAATCGAGCTTGCAGATCCATTTGAGAACATGGGCGCACAGCTGATCAAGGAAGTTGCTTCCAAGACAAATGACGTAGCAGGCGACGGTACTACCACAGCAACCGTTCTGGCACAGGCTATGGTAAATGAAGGCATGAAGAACCTGGCAGCAGGCGCTAACCCGATCATCTTAAGAAAAGGTATGAAGAAGGCCACAGACGCAGCTGTTGAGGCAATCAAAGCTATGAGTAAGCCTGTAGGCGGCAAGGCTCAGATTGCAAGAGTAGCAGCTATCTCTGCATCGGATGATGAGGTAGGTACAATGGTAGCTGACGCCATGGAGAAGGTTTCCAAGGACGGCGTTATCACCATCGAGGAATCCAAGACCATGAAGACAGAGCTGGATCTGGTAGAGGGTATGCAGTTTGACAGAGGCTACCTGTCCGCATATATGTGCACCGATATGGATAAGATGGAAGCAAATCTGGATGATCCATACGTTCTGATCACTGATAAGAAGATCTCCAATATCCAGGATCTGCTGCCTCTGTTAGAGCAGATCGTAAAGATGGGCGCAAGACTGCTGATCATCGCTGAGGATGTTGAGGGAGAGGCATTAACAACTCTGATCGTAAATAAGTTAAGAGGTACATTCAATGTAGTTGCTGTTAAGGCTCCGGGCTACGGCGACAGAAGAAAAGAGATGCTTCAGGATATTGCAATCCTGACCGGCGGTACCGTTATTTCCGAAGAGGTTGGTCTGGATCTGAAGGATGCTACCTTAGATCAGTTAGGCCGTGCAAAATCTGTTAAGGTACAGAAGGAAAACACCATCATCGTTGATGGTGAGGGCGATAAGGAAGCGATCGCAGCAAGAGTGGCTCAGATCCGCAAGCAGATCGGCGAGACTACCTCTGAGTTCGATAAGGAGAAGCTGCAGGAGCGTCTGGCTAAGCTGGCAGGCGGCGTAGCTGTTATCCGTGTAGGCGCTGCTACCGAAACAGAGATGAAGGAAGCCAAGCTGCGTATGGAGGATGCATTAAATGCAACCCGTGCGGCAGTTGAGGAAGGCATCATCGCAGGCGGCGGTTCTGCATACGCACATGCTACCGTAGATGTTCAGAAGGTAGTAGATGGTCTGGAAGGTGATGAGAAGACAGGCGCTAAGATCATCTTAAAGGCTTTGGAGGCTCCTCTGTTCCACATCGTTTCCAACGCAGGTCTGGAAGGCGCTGTTGTTGTAAATAAGGTAAAAGAGTCTGAGGTTGGATGCGGTTTTGACGCATACAATGAGAAATTTGTAGATATGATCGAGGCTGGTATCCTGGATCCTGTAAAGGTTACAAGAAGCGCTCTGCAGAACGCTACCAGCGTTGCATCTACTCTGCTTACAACAGAGTCTGTTGTAGCAGCGATCAAGGAGCCGGCTCCCGCAGCTCCTGCAGCACCTGACATGGGCGGAATGTACTAATTTTCCTGTCAAAACTGGTAAAGTATAAAACTACGGATTCCCTCTGGATCTGGGATTTATTCTCAGAACCAGGGGGATTTTTTTGCGAAAATAAGGGTTTTTCAGAAAAGAAACGGGTACAGCCTTAATGAAAATGTAATACTTCTGTGCTTTTGTGTAAAAGAAATCTGTGATATACTGAAAAAATACATTGGATAGAAAACGAGGTACTTGATATATGAAACCATACAGATGGAAGCGGGTTCTTGGTATATGTACAGCTGCGGTCCTGGGGCTGTCTTTTCCGGCTTACGCAGTAACGATTACGCCTTTAAATCCGGGAACAGGACAAAGCTCTTCCTCAGAGCCTTCTGGAACGGGAGCACCTGCATCACAGGAAAATACAGAACGTTTAAATATTGCCCAGCCGGTTGTGTCCTCTGAGGGGGCAGTGCTCATGGATGGGGCTTCGGGAAAGGTGCTGTTTTCCAAAAATGGAGACACCCGCTATTATCCGGCCAGTATTACAAAGCTGATGACGGCTCTCTTAGTGGCAGAAAACTGCAGCCTGGATGATATGGTGACATTTTCCGCATCAGCTACTACAAATCTGGAATCAGGAGCTGTTTCCATCGGTATGGTGGAGGGCGATACCATGACGGTCCGCCAGTGTCTGTATGCCCTGCTTTTAAAGTCTGCTAACGAAGTAGGAAATGCGCTGGCAGAACACGTTTCAGGCAGTGTCCAGGCATTTGCAGAGAGGATGAACGAGAAGGCGGTTAAACTTGGCTGTACCAACACCCATTTTACGAATCCCCATGGATTAAATGATCCGGAGCATTATACCACGCCAAAGGACATGGCGCTGATCGCCAGAGCTGCTTTTCAGAATGAGGTGGTAAGGACAGTAGCGTCCACCAGGACATACAGTCTTCCGGCTACGAAAAAGAATCCTTCCGGGCTTACGGTCACAATGGGACATAAGATGTTAAATCCCAATGATTCCCGTTATTATGAGGGGATAATCGGGGGGAAGACGGGTTATACCTCCAAGGCAGGAAATACACTGGTAACGGCGGCAGAACGGAATGGAGTCCGCATGATCGCGGTAGTGATGAAGAGCCGTTCCACCCACTATGTGGATACAAAGGCCATGCTGGACTATGGATTTGAGCTGGCAAAGGCAGGAGCGCTTGAAACAAACCAGACTGGGGGACAGAATGCAGGTTCTTCCCAGACAGGAGCGGGAAGCGGCGGTCCCGGAGCTGGTGCCGGCCCATCGGGAGCAGCCGGTGCTCCCGAAAGTACAGGAGCATCAGGAGTAACGGTTGTACCGGGAAATACGGGTGCTCCCCAGAACCCGGGAAGCACGGGTGTTCCGGTCACAGGTACAGAGGGCGGACCTGGTGTTTCTTCTCAGCACGGCTGGGCAAAGACGGAAAAAGGCTGGAATTTTGTCAAGGATAACGGAGCAAAAGCCAGTGGGGAATGGGTTTCTGATGCAGAAGGAACCTATTGGATCGATGAAGATACATTTATGGCAAAAGGCTGGCGCCAGATTGATGGAAAGTGGTACTATCTGCGTTCCAACGGCGCCATGGCAAAAAACTACTGGGAAGAAAGCCAGGATGGAGTTTGGTACTATCTGGGAGCAGACGGTGTGATGATGACAAATGCCACAACCCCGGACGGATACCGGGTAGGAGCGGACGGAGCCTGGATCCGGTAGGGGATATTTCCATATACAGGATGATCAACTGGCAATCGATTATAAAAATGCGGCAGACTGTTTGTGTGGGTCTGCCGCATTCTTCATGCAGTGTGCCTGATGGCATGCTGTTTTATTATTTTACGATAACTGCCTGATCAGTTACTTCTACGGTCTTTCCATCCGCCAGTCCAACGGTCTTTACAGAAGCAAAGCTGCCATTGATCTGATCGGCAGTCAGAACGGTCATGCCGGAAGCTGGCTGGGAATAATTGGTGAAATCAAGGATCAGGTCGCCGCCTGCATTTACAGTTCCGCCTACTGCGAGCATATCTTCAGGACCGCTGATCTTTAAGGTTAAATCGCCCTCAGCGTCCTGTGTAAAGTCGCCGGAGATATTAAGCGCGCCGTTTACATTTTCTGTAATGGCTGCATGATTGTCTACAGAGCTGTATCCGAAGGCGTAAGGAGAGGCTGCGGTGAGCGTTCCTCCGTTTACATGGACGCCGCCGGTATAGCTGTTATTTCCCCACAGTTCCAGAGTGCCTGAGCCGTTTTTCGTAAGGCTTCCTTCTCCGTCGATGTCATTTTTCCACTGGTCAAAGGCATCAAAGCCGCCCTTGGAACCGTCCATGGTTACGGTTACGTCTGTATCAAAGGAGCCGTAGCCGTCGCCTGCTTCATAGAGGTTTAAGCGTCCCCAGCCCTCGGCGTCATCCAGAAATACATAGCCGGAGGGGAGACCTGTGGAATACAGAACCCATCTGCGCTGGTCTGCATTCAGATAAGGGAATCTTGTTTCCAGAAGAACTTCTGCTCCCTTTGGAACACGCATAGGCTGTGTGGGATCACCGGTCTGAGGCATATTGTAGGTCATGCGTTCATTGTATCGGATGGCGTTTAATTCATCATCATCATAGTAGGTTACTTCCTTGGCAGAAGGATTCTTAAGAAGGATTTCTTCTGCTTCTTTGCGGGCGTCTGCCTTTAACTGGGCATTGTCCGGATCATTTAAGGCTGCGGCTGCCAGGGCCATTGCCATGGTGCGTCCGCCCATTACGTCCATAGGGGAGTGCATGCCTGCGATGATGCGGTAATTCCCGATCTCAGAGGCGTTGGTGAGACACTCTTTAAACTGTTCCGGAACTGCATACGCCAGAGAAAGGGAAGCCAGATAACCGGCGTTTGTATGACCGCTTGGAAAACCGCCGTCCTCCATGGGATTTGAGGATACACAGGGCTTTAAAGCCGGTACGAGGGATACGTCGCTGCTCCAGCGGAAGGGGCGCATGTACTGAAAATAAACCTTGGCAGGATTGCCGCTGGCATGAGGGCCGCGGACTGTATTTACAAGCTCTACCATGCTGCCGAGAGAGGAGGTTTCATCGGCCCAGGCTCCATTTTCATTGCCCTTATCACTGTATTTTTTCGTTTCTGCATCAGCAGGGATGGCATCCGGCAGAGAGGTTTTCGCATTTGCCAGGTTTTTAAACGCGGTTTCATAGGAACCCAGTCCGTCCAGTGCGGACCAGTTCTGGTTCTGGCGGTCGGTGAGATAAGCCTGAACTTCCTGCTCCGGCGTGCGGTTCTGGGTCATGGTAATGCAGGTAAAGATATTCTGGTCCAGAAGACGCTTTCCGTCCTCGCCAAGCTTGGTTCCGTTATCCCAGCTGGATCCTGGCTCCCAGATGTTTAAGAAGGGAGAGAGGACCCCTACGACTGCATTAGACTCAGGGGACTGGTTTTCCATGGCATTTGTCTTGTAGGTATCTATAAAGTAGCCATGGGGGCCCGGAACTGGTTCGATGGCAGCCGGATCAGTGGCAGCCATAACCGGTGTGGCAGTCATTGCCAGCGCTGCTCCAAGAGCACCTGCCTGCTTGATGAATTTTGAACGTTTCATAGAAAAAAAATCCTCCTCGCGAATCAATTTTAAATTCATCATAACAAAGAAAAACAGACAAAGACTACTCATATTTTGCGTGTTTTGAGAAGGGGAATATGCATTTTATGCGTTTTGGTAATGCCGGGGTAAAATTACGGTAAAATTACTGTTGTTCATCTGGGGCCGTAGGACGGTAGGAGGAGTGGTGGGAAGTCAGCTTGTAGTCCGAGGGAGACATACCGCAGAACTTTCGGAATACCCGGTTGAACTGTGAAAAACTGGAAAAACCAGTGGATTCTGCTACCTGCGTAATACGCATAGGTGAATTGAGCAGGAGATACTGGGCATTTTTAATCCGTGTCAGCTGGATGTACTGTACCACCGTGTAGCCAGTGACATTTTTAAACTGGTGGGACAGATAGTAGGGACTGATGTAAAATGTCTCTGCCAGAGCGGCCAGAGAAATATCTTCCGTGTAGTGGGTATGGATATAGTTGGTAATAGTATAAATCTTTTCTTTTACACCGTTTTCCACGTTAGGAACGTAATGGTTTAGCCCCTGCATTTCATACAGGAGAAAGAGAAATTCCGTAAATTTGGTGTGTATCAGAAGATTGCGGATATTGACATTGGGCGTATCTTTGGCAATCATTACGATTTCATTGAGCTTCTGGTATAAACGGTTCTGTTCCTCTTTGTGAAAACGAAAAATGGGTACAGAGCTGTTAAAAACGGAAAGGATTTCCTTATAGCCGGAAGCACCGTAATTCATTTGTTTTGGCAGCATAAATCCAATGATGATACGATCGCTGGGCGGGCCGGGCAGATATTCGGACTGATGGAGCACCGATGGAGGGAGCAGCACCAGATCATTGGCAATGATATCATAGCGTTTTCCCTCTACGAAATGGTATGCCTTTGGGCTTAAGAGGATCATCAGTTCATAAAAGCTGTGAAAATGTGGAAAATCCATGTTGATAGCGTGACTTCGTTTATCGTAGTCAAAGTAATAAAAGGTAGAGTTTTCAATGGGTGTGGCTACCTCATTGATAATAATGGAAAAGCCTTCTTCGTAGAGAAGCGGAGAGTTGTGGTAGGTTTTCATAAGTGTGTTCCCCCTGAACATAGTAAACAGTTATATTTCATTCAGTAAAACACAGAAAAACAAAAAATGCAATACCCAAATATCATAAAGACAAAATTGAAATAGTTATTGCTTTAAAAAGCAGGTATACTGTAGTATAATGTTAAAAAATGATAATCATAGGAGACACCATAATGCAGATACCAGGCTATTTTGAGGATATGAATTATTTACATGTAAATACAGAGCCGGACCGGGCGTATTATATTCCAGCTTCTGGCAAAGGCTGTTACTTTCTGGATCGGGAGAAATCAGACAGGTTTCTCCTTTTAAGCGGTTCCTGGCAGTTTCAGTATTTTGAAAGCGTATACGATCTGCCGCAGGAGTTCTGGAAGGAGGGAGCAGGAAAGGGAAAAGAGGTGCAGGTTCCTGCCGTATGGCAGAGTTACGGCGTGGATGGAAACCAGTATATCAACACCCGGTATCCATTTCCCTTTGACCCGCCCTATGTGCCGAGGGAAAATCCCTGCGGGCTGTATGAACGAAGTTTTGAGTACAAATGCTGTCTCGATGCTCCGGAGGCATTTTTGAACTTTGAGGGTGTGGATTCCTGCTTTTATGTGTGGATCAACGGAATCTTTGTGGGATATTCCCAGGTATCCCATTCCACCAGTGAATTTCACATTACCCGGTATCTGAAAGAGGGTGAAAACCGCCTGACCGTACTGGTGTTAAAATGGTGTGACGGAAGTTATCTGGAGGATCAGGATAAATTACGTATGAGCGGCATTTTTCGTGATGTGTATGTGCTGAGACGTCCTAAGGAGGCAGTCCGCGATTACTTTATCCGTCCTTATATCCGGGAAAATGGGGCAGAGGTTTGTATGGAGCTGTCCTTTTATGGCAACAGCCGTCCCGATGGCCGGATCCGTGTGCTTGACCCGGAGGGAAAGGCAGTCTGGGAACAGAGCTGGAACGAAACAGCAGATAGGGATCAAATACGGTTTTATCTGGAAAACTGCCGTCTGTGGACCGCAGAAACGCCCTGGCTTTATACCGTTGAGATCCAGACCGAAAAGGAATGGATCACCGACCGATTTGGCATCCGTGAGATTTCTGTGGAAAACGGTGTTCTGTTTATCAACAAAACACCGGTAAAGTTCCACGGAGTGAACCGCCATGACAGTGACCCTGTTACTGGCTATGCCATAAGCAGACAGCAGATGGAACGGGATCTTAAGCTGATGAAGGAGCACAATGTAAATGCCGTCCGTACCAGCCATTATCCAAACAGTCCCCAGTATTACCACCTGTTTGACGAGATGGGTTTTTATGTAATGGATGAGGCGGACAACGAGAGTCACGGTACGGATAAGGTATTTAAAAAGGTGGATGACTGGGATACCCATGTAAAGAAGTGGAACCGTCCGATTGCAGATAATCCTGCATATACGGAGGCGGTTCTGGACCGTACAAGACGCTGTGTGGAACGGGATAAAAACCATGCCAGCGTACTGATGTGGTCCATGGGAAATGAAAGCGCCTACGGCTGTGCCTTTGAAGCAGCCATGGCCTGGACGAAGGAGAGAGACGATACCAGGCTGTGCCACTATGAGGGCGCCAGATATGTGCCGGATGTAAAGAAATATGATTTTTCCAATATGGATCTGTACAGCCGGATGTACCCGGATCAGGAGGAGATCATACGGTATTTTGAGGAGCAGGAAAGCCGTACGTTTTCTGAAAATCTTCCCTTTATGATGTGCGAATATGCGCACGCTATGGGAAACGGACCGGGAGACCTGGAGGATTATTTTGAATTGATCCACCGATATGATGGAATGTGTGGCGGCTTTATCTGGGAATGGTGCGATCATGCAGTAAAAACCGAATCAGGCTTTCTTTATGGCGGAGATTTTGGGGAAGAGCTTCATGACGGAAATTTCTGTGTGGACGGACTGGTGTCTCCGAACCGGATTCCACATCCGGGCTTAAGGGAATTTAAAAATGTATACCGCCCGGCCAGGATTCAGAGCGCAGACTGGGAAACGGGAGCGATTGTCTTTAAAAACTATATGGATTTTACAGACCTTAAGGACTATGTGTATCTGAAATGGGAAGCGGTTCAGGATGGGATCATCATAGAGGAAAGTATACAGAAGGAGCTGCCGTCCGTACTGCCTCATACGTGCGGTACGGTGTATTATACAGGGAAGCTCCCTGAAAATGGAAGCTGCTTTTTGAGAGTGAGATATCTGTTAAAATCTCCGGTTCCAGGACTTAAGGAAGGCTGGGAGCTTGGCTTTGATGAGATCCGGATGCCGGAGACTGCGGCTGGAAGGCAGGAGAAAGCTTTGGGATGTGAAAGCCGGCCTGCAGCCTGCTCCGGCGCACTCACACTGGAGCAGACAGAGCGTCGGATTACAGTAACCGGGGCGGATTTTACCTATGTGTATGATACCTTCTCAGGAGCTTTCTCCGGGATCAGAAAGGGAGAAAAGGAATACCTCATCCGTCCCATGGAGTACAATATCTGGCGTGCCCCAACGGATAATGACCGAAAAATCCGGCTGGAGTGGGAGAGAGCTGGCTATGACCGCACCAAGGTGCGTACCTATACCACAGAGGCTCGTTTGAGAGAAGACGGCTCTGCAGAGCTTGTGACAGAGCTGTCTCTGTCGGCCGTTCATATCCAGCGTATTTTAAATATAAAAGCCAGCTGGCTGATCCATAGGGATGGCTGTATCCAGGTGAAGCTGGATGTAAAAAAAGATATGGAATTCCCATTTCTGCCAAGATTCGGCCTGCGCCTGTTCCTGGATCAGAGTCTTGACCGGGTACGATACTGCGGAATGGGGCCGGATGAAAGCTATCCGGATAAGCATCAGGCGTCCTGGCACGGTATTTTCGAGGGAGATGTGCGCACTATGCACAGGCCTTATCTGAAGCCTCAGGAGTATGGTTCCCACTGGGACTGCAGCTGGTGTGAGATTTCAGGAGAAGAGATGAGCTTTCAGGCTTCATCGAAAGAAGGCTTTATGTTCCAGGCCTGCGGGTATACTCAGGAGGAACTGTCCGAAAAAGCACATGACTTTGAACTTAAGGAGGCAGGATGCACTGTTCTCTGCCTGGATCACAATCAGAGCGGCATCGGATCCGGAAGCTGCGGGCCTCAGCTGCTGGAAAAATATCAGTTCAATGAGCCTGAATTTTCCAGAACCTGGGTTATAACTCCGGGAAAGCGCAAAGAATAAACAGGAGAGAAAACAGAAAATGAAACGAACAAAGTGGATTGCATTTTTATGCTTTGCTTTTTTAATGGCAGGTCTTGGAGCAAATGACGCCCTTCGGGGGATCTTTGCCCCTGTGTTCCAGGAACGGTACGATTTAAACGGGAGCCAGCTTTCGTTGATCGTCACTATCAGTTATGTGGGAAATCTGCTGTTTTTAAGCATCGGAGGGAAGCTTCTGGATCTGTTTCCCAGAAAGAATGTGGCTGTGGCGGTAACGGCTGTCTGGGCGGGAGCAGTTGCCCTAAATCTGGTGTCCGACAGCTATATATGGATTCTGGTATCCATGTTTTTTGCTCTGGGAGCATCCACCCTTTTAAATACTACGGTCAATATATTGACTCCGGCGGTGTTCGCAGGATATGCGGGCCTTATGGTAAATGTGCTGTTTTTTATCCAGGGGATCGGTACCAGCGGAAGCCAGCTTCTGCTGGGAAGATACGCCTTCCACTATGCAGGATGGAAATGGATTAACGCTGCCCTTTTGACTGTGGCCTTTCTGGTAATTGTCCTGTTTTTCTTTTTAAAGATCCCAAAACAGGGAGAGGAGAAGGAGCGGGAGAAGGAAATTCTTAAAAAAGAGCCGGATTCAAAGATATTCTGGATTTTTATTGCCATGATGGGCTGTTATTTTATTGGGGAACACGGCATCATGAACTGGCTGATGTCCTACTGTATCTCTGCATTTTCCATGGAAGCCTCCAGCGCTTCTGCAAGCCTGTCCCTGTTCTGGGGCGGCATGACGGCAGGACGTCTGATGTTTGCTCCCGTGGTTCAGAAAATGGGCGCGGTAAAGAGCATGAAGCTCTTTGGCGGCATCGGAACGGTGATGTTCTGCGCCGGCTGTATCCTGGGAGAGAGCGGCGTATGGATTCTGGGAGCATCAGGCTTTGCGCTGGCGATTTTGTATCCCACCATGGTGCTTTTGATCCAGCAGATTTATCCGGTTCAGACCGCAGCCACCCGTACAGGCGTTATTATCAGCGCGGCTACGGTAGCAGATATTGTGTTTAATCTGCTCTTTGGCGCAGTTTCCTCCAAGTGGGGGTATGGCATCAGCTTTATGATCCTTCCTGTGGCTATGGCTGTTTTTTATGGTTTGTATCTGAGGCTCGCAGGAAGTTTGAAAAGAAATTGAGGAAAAATGAAAATAGAAAAGGGAGAACGGGCAGATGGATGTAATGAGAAACAGAATACGGCCGATTTTAGACAGTTTGAGACAGTGGCGCTGCCGTTTCAGTGAAGAACTGACAGAGGTAGAAATCCGTCCGGGCGATTATCATTTTTCAGAGAAGCTGGATGCAGATCAGCTGAAAGACGGATGGATGCCTTTTGGAGCTTGTGAAACATGGGGAGGAAGGGACCGACATTTCTGGTTCAGGACAAAGGTTGTGATACGAAAGGAATGGGCGGGAAAAGAAGTACGGGTGACCCTGAACACGGGTGCAGATGATATATGGAATACAGATAATCCTCAGATCATGGCATATAAAAACGGGATTTTATCGGGAACCATGGATATGAACCATCAGGATTTGATCTTGGCAGAAGAGGCGGAGGTGGCAGAGGTTTTTGAACTGGTATTTTATGCCTATTCCAACAGTGAAAATCCGACAAACTTTTTCCATCTGAAAGCCGCTGTTTATGACAGGGAAATCGCAGATCTGTACTATGATTTAAAGGTTCCTTTTGAGGCGGCAGAGCTTTGTTCCGAGGAGGATCTGGATCGCATTGAGGCCATGAAATTTTTAAATACCGCCATTTCCGGTCTGGACTTGAGAAAGCCCGGTTCAGAGGAATTTTATCAGTCTGTAAGGAAAGTGCGGGAATATGTGAAAAAAAATCTGCCAGATATATGCCGCAGCAGCCGGGTAACCGTTCACTCCATTGGACATACCCACATTGATGTGGCGTGGAAATGGCCTTTGAGACAGACCAGGCAGAAGGCAGTCCGCAGCTTTCAAACGGTACTGAACCTGATGGAACAGTACCCGGAATATAAATTTATGTCCAGCCAGCCTCAGCTTTATGAGTTTGTAAAGGAGGAAGCTCCGGAGCTGTTTGAGAAGATCAAAGAAAAGATTCACGAGGGGCGCTGGGAGGCAGAAGGAGGAATGTGGCTGGAACCGGACTGTAATCTGGCTTCCGGTGAGTCATTGATCCGCCATATTCTCTACGGAAAACGTTTTTTTGAAAAGGAACTGGGAGCTCAAAAACAGGAAGTGCTCTGGCTGCCTGATGTGTTCGGCTACAGTGCAGCCATGCCGCAGATCATGAAAAAATCAGGCCTTTCTTATTTTATGACAACAAAGCTTGGCTGGAATGAGTACAATGTATTTCCCTATGATACCTTTATGTGGAAGGGAATTGACGGAAGCCAGGTTCTGACCCATCTGATCACAACCAGAAATTATCTTCCCGGATGCAGTCTTAAGGATATGCCAAACGGAAGCACCACCTACAACGGACTTCAGAATCCCAGCCAGATTAAGGGAACCTGGCAGAGATATCAGAATAAGGAAACAAGCTGTGATGTTTTAACTTGCTACGGATATGGGGACGGCGGCGGAGGTCCTACAGAGGAAATGCTGGAGCAGAGCCGCAGGATGGAAAACGGCGTTGTGGGTGTACCCTGTGTACGTCAGACCTTTGTAAAAGATTTCTTCCATATTTTAGAAAACAAGATGGACCGAAACTGTCTTCCTTCCTGGAGCGGAGAATTGTATCTGGAATTTCACAGAGGAACCTATACCTCCCAGGCAAAAAATAAGAAGTATAACCGGATCTGTGAATTTATGATGGCAGATGCAGAGTTTTATTCCGTTTTGGCAAATGGATTGGGAAATGGATATGAGTATCCCCAAAAAGCGCTGGAAAAGAACTGGAAGCTTTTGCTTTTAAACCAGTTTCACGACATTCTGCCCGGTTCATCCATAAAGGATGTGTATGAGGACTCAGCTGTCCAGTATGAAGAAATCCTCAGATCAGCCGGAAGAATTGCAGAAGGGGCAGGAAAAGCCATTTTGTCCTCATTAAAGGAAAAGGGAAATAATAAAGAGGGATTGGCTGTCTTTAATCCCTTAAGCTTTCGCCGGACTTCTGCAGCAGAGCTTTCGGCAGAAGAGGCCCGATGGGCAGAAAATGGTCTGAAAGAGGGTTGTCCGGAGGGAATGATCATACAGAGAACAGGGGAAGGCGGTATGCTGCTTCTGGTAAAGGATGCTCCTTCCAAAGGCCTTGGAGTATATGAAAACAGTGTATTCGATATACAGGCAGAGGAGCCGGTGATCCGCAGTCTTATAACCGATGAACGGGGCTGGCCCATCAGTCTGGATACACCCTTTGTCCATATGGAATTTGACCCACAGGGAGAGATCAGCCGCATACGGGATCTGAGAGAATCCAGAGAGCTGCTAAAAAAAGGTGCTGTGGGAAATGAGCTTATTGTATATGAGGACCGTCCCATGGAGTTTGATGCCTGGAATATTGACGCCGGATACAGAGAAAAGAAATGGAAATTCGGAGGGGTTACGGAGTTTTACCTGGAAGAAAACGGGCCTGTGAGAGGCAGCCTTTTGATCCGCCGTCATTTTCTGGATTCTGTTTTAGAGCAGAGGATCTGTTTTTATTCCCATACCGCCAGGATCGATTTTAAGACAAAGGCAGACTGGAGAGAGAGCCAGCTTCTTTTAAGAACTTCTTTTCCCCTTGATATACAGAGCAACGAGGCAGATTTTGAGATTCAGTTTGGAAACGTGAAGCGTCCGGTTCATCAAAATACGACCTGGGATCAGGCACGTTTTGAGGTATGCGCCCATAAGTGGATGGATCTGTCCGAGTATGGGTACGGAGCCGCTGTTTTAAATGACTGTAAATATGGATGTGACATCCATGATTCCGTCATGAGCCTGACTCTGATCAAATCCGGAATTTTCCCGGATCCCCAGGCAGATCAGGGACTGCATGAGTTTACATATTCCCTCTATCCCCACAGGGGAGATTTCAGAAGAGGACGAGTGATTCAGGAGGCGTATGACTTAAATTGTCCTCTGACCGTACAGAAACAGAGCGGGATCAAAAAGGGAGAATGGTCCTTCCTTCAGATTTCCGAGGAAAATATTTTTGCAGATACAGTAAAGAAGGCAGAAGAGGGCGATGACCTGATCATTCGGCTGTATGAGGCATATGGAATGCGTACCAGGGTACATCTGGTATTTCCGTTATTTTCTGATTTTGATGTGGCAGTCTGTGATCTGATGGAGCAGACGGATCAAAAGACACAGTCCTCTGTTTCAGAGACAGAACTGGTGCAGAAGGGACAGACTCTGGAGCTTGAGATGAAGCCATATGAAATTTTTTCTATTCGCCTTACACCAAAGTGCTGCAGGTAAAACCAGGATTATAAGAGCAAAGATAGAACTAAAAAGCAATATATACAATATTATATATCAAAAAAGGCAAAAACAGTGTTGAAATTGATGGATTAAAATGATACTATGGGTTTATCAAAAGCAGTTGCGAGGAAATGCAAAAACAAGAAGTATTAAGGAGGACATTATTATGAAGAAGAAAGCAGCAAGAGCATTGGCAGGCGTTCTTACCTTGTCTATGGCAGCAGCGCTGACAGCCTGCGGCGGTTCTGATTCCGCAAAAAAGGGAGAAGAGACAGCAGCGGCAGCAGAAAGTTCAGGCCCTATCACAGGACAGACTCTTTCTGTTATGCTTTCTGAGGAGCCGGGAGAGCAGGATGCTCTTGGAAACGCTTTAAACCATTGGGCAGAGGAAAGCGGAAACACGATTAAAAAGATCATTATTTCCCATGATGATATGAGAAGCAAGTTCCCGGCTATGGCTAAGAATAAAGACCTTCCGGACATTGTTTCCACTACTTTCCTTCATCAGATCTATCCGGATGAGTTCGTAAACATGGAAGATGTGGTTGATCTTTCCCAATTTAACCAGTCTGCGCTTAATATCGTAGGCAAGTCCTATTCTTCCGACGCGATTACAGGTATTACAGAGCAGTTTACAACGACCTGTGTCTTCTATAATAAGGATGCTTTTGCTGCAGCAGGCATTGAGGCTCCTACACCGGAAAATCCATGGACCTGGGAGCAGCTGTATGAGAATGCCGCAGTGCTTCAGGAAAAGGGCGGCGTAAAGTATGGCTTTGCAGCTGACGTATCAAGAGCACGTTACGATATCATGATGTATGCAAACGGCGGTTCTCTGGTAGAAAAGGATGGGGACAGCTTTAAGGTAACCGTAAACAGCCCTGAAAACATTGCAACCCTGGAGCGTTTTGTGCAGGCGAACAACGAAGTAATGCCAAAGGCGATCTGGGCAGGCGGTACCACAGATAACCCGGTTGAGTACTTCAAAAACGGAGATGCAGCGATCCTGTTATCCGGTTCCTGGAACTACAACACCTTCACAAATGAGATTTCCAAGTTTGATTTTGGCGTAATGCCTTCTCCAAAGGGCAGCGAGTGCCAGTCTGCCATCATCGGCGGCGCAGCTCTTGCAATTCCTCAGAATGGAAAGAATCCGGAGTTGGCAAAGCAGTTCGTACAGTGGCTGTTTGAAGAAGAACACTACAAAGAGTACCTGCAGCTTCACAAGGGTCTGTCTGTTATGAATGATGTTGCTTATGAGCCTGAAACTGACAAGGCAAAGGAAGACTTTGCGCTGATGCAGGGCGAGACCGCTTATGTAACCGATACATTTATGACAGATGAGAGCTCTTCCTGGAGAAACTATAAGGATAATGAGTACAGAGATGCATTAAAGCGTGCTGTATCCGGAGAGATCACAGCAAAAGAGGCTCTGGACGGATTTGCAAAGCAGCTGTCTGAGGCTTCCAACTGGAGTATGGCATACTAATTATACCAGACGAAAAACGGTCCATTCTTTTTTGGGGAATGGGCTGTTTTTTTGTTGCAGAGAGGATGGATTGCTGGTAGAATAAAAAAGCAAAAACCTGCACATAAAGCAAAATATGCGATATTATTATACCTAAAAGACAAAATAAATGTAGAAATTGACTTATCAAAGTGTTAAGATAAATCCAGAAAGTGATGGAAGCGAGGAACGCCTTCCGATGAAAGGAGCGAGAGGATGAAATACACAGCAGCAGATATTGACCGTTACATTGATCTGTATCTTAACAGCTTTGAAAAGGTTCTTTACGAAGAGGATTCCCAGTTTATGGAGGGGATGAAGACACGGAGTCTGGCCGGCGATGATATCAGGCGGTATCAGTTTTGGGAGTGGACTCAGGGCGTAGGCCTTTATGGAGTATGGAAACTCTACAAGGAGACGAAAGATGAGAGATATATGAATATCCTGACCTCTTATTATGAGAGGCAGTTAAAAATCGGGCTTCCTTCCAAGAATGTAAATACGGTGACGCCTCTTTTAGCCATGTCTTTTGTGGCAGAGGAAACAGACAACGAGCGATACATGGAGGTCTGCCGGGAATGGGCAGCATGGATCTATGCAGATTTTCCAAGGACAAAAGAGGGCGGCCTTCAGCATATTACTTCAGATACCTTAAATGAGGGTGAACTGTGGGATGACACATTATTTATGACGGTTCTGTTCCTGGCAAATATGGGCCGGATCCTGGGAGAAAAGAAATATCAGGATGAGGCAGAATATCAGTTCCTGCTTCATATCAAATATCTCACGGACCGCAAAACAGGCCTCTGGTATCACGGCTGGTCCTTTAAGGAAAAGAGCCATTTTGCAGCAGCCTTTTGGGGCAGAGGAAACTGCTGGATCACAGCGGCTATCCCGGAGTTTTTAGATCTTTGTCCCTGCAGTCCAAGCGTGGAAAAGTTCTTAAAAGAAACCTGGAAGCGCCAGGCAGAAGCTCTGATCCAGTATCAGGAGCCTACAGGAATGTGGCATACGCTCATTGATGATAAGACCTCTTATGTAGAGTCCAGTGCTACCTGTGGATTTGCGTATGGCATTTTAAAGGGGGCTGAACTGGGACTGGCAGAAACAGACTGGGTGGAAGCTGCTCTTAAGGCTCTTGAACCCATTATGGAATACACCGATGAGACCGGCGTTGTAAACCAGGTATCCTACGGAACACCTATGGGACGTGAAACAAAGGATTTCTACAAAAAGATTGAGCTTAAGCCAATGCCATACGGACAGGCTCTGGCCATGCTTTTCTTTATGGAATGCAGGAAGCATATAAGTGATTTTTAAGGAAGGATCAAGGAGGAAATCGATATGAAAAAGAGTAGAAGGCAGTCATTCTGCCATACGCACAGCTTTTGGCTGTTCGTACTTCCATCGCTGGCATTATTTGCAGTATTTTTCTTGGTGCCTCTGGTTTTAAGCATCTGGTTTTCATTCACTAATTATGATGGCTGGAAGACCATGGATGTAATTGGTTTAAAGAACTATACGGATATTTTAAAGGATGGAGATTTTTATAAGACAGTAGGACGGACTCTTTTATATACAGTCTGCAACCTGCCCTTTAAGATTGCTATTCCCCTGCTTTTAGCAGCACTTGTTACCTCCAGATTGGTAAAGGGAAAGACACTGATGCGTACCCTGATCTACATCCCGGTTCTTTTATCGGCTCTGGTAGCAGGTATTACAATTAACTGGATGTTCGGACAGGAATACGGTCTGATCAATTTTATTTTACAGAAAATGGGAATCGATCCTCTTCAGTGGTCTTTAAATCCCATTTTGGCAACAGTGGTGATCAGTGTGGCATCCAACTGGATTTCAGCAGGATACTATATGCTTTTATATGTAGGCGGTATCAATAATATCAACCGGGAGCTGTATGAGGCAGCAAGTGTAGACGGTGCAAAGAAGATCCAGGCATTTACCAATATCACACTTCCCCTTCTGATGCCCACTACTTTTATCGTACTCCTTCTTTCTACCGTATCTCTTTTAAAGGAATACGCGCTGGTACAGGGTATTTCTCTTGGAGGACCCGGCTCTTCGACTACATATATGGTACAGTACATTTTTGATCAGGGCTTTAATCAGTATAAGTACGGATACGCTTCCGCAGCAGGCATTCTTATCAGCCTTCTGTTTATCGTGATCGCAGTGATACAGTTTAAAGCAACCCAAGGCGGAGGTGAAGTATAATGGAAGGATCAGCAAAGCGCAAAGTAGAAACCATCTGTATGACCGTTTTAGGACTGGCAGTAGCAGGACTCATGGTTTTCCCGATCATCTGGCTGGGATTCAGCTCATTTAAGCCTTCTTCCGAGCTGTTTGCCTATCCCTTACATCTTTTCCCGCAGGCTCCTACCGGTGAATCCTACATCAGCGTAGTGGCAGACGGATTTTTTAACTATGTAAAAAACAGTCTCTTTCTGGCAGTGGTAGGTACCGTGATCACTGTTGTGATCAGTGCCATGTGCGGCTATGCTCTTGCCATCTACCGCAAGGAGATCCCCTATGTGAATAAGGTATTTGCCGTATTCCTGTTAGGAACCTTGATCCCCGGAGAGATCCTGACCATCGCACAGTTTACCGTAGTCAGTGAAATGGGGCTTTACAATAATATCTGGGGCTGCATCCTTCCGGTTGTAACCACCACAACAGGTATTTTCATGTACAGACAGCACTATATGTCCATTCCCTTGGAGCTTGCAGAGTCTGCAAGACTGGACGGCGCTTCCGAGTTTCGGATTTTCCGCTCCATCATGCTTCCCCTGGGATCTTCAGTTACCATTACATTGACGATCTTCTCCTTTATGTGGCGTTGGAATGATTATATTCTGCCTCTGATGGTGCTTTCCGATCAGGAAAATTTTACCATCCAGATCGCGATCAAGAGCTATATCGGAACCATGGGTGTGGACTGGAACTCCATTTTGGCAGCTTCTATTTTATCTATCCTTCCTATTATCGTTATTTTCATTATCTTACAGCGTTATATCACCGGCGGCCTGGCTGCCAGCGGTGTAAAGGGCTAAAAACGGAGGCTTATAATGGAACGTTATATGGCGCATCTGCTGAAGGGAGCAGAATACAGAACAAGACAGTTTATGGGAAGTCAGGTGAAAAATCCTGCCTCCCTGCAGTACGGAGGGATCAAAGGAGATATCTGGGAGGCAAAGCCGACGATCTATGCCCTGGCTTCTGCCCTGGCTGTGTATTTCCATGAGGACAGCTGCTTTTATAAGAGTAAGGAGCTGTATCAGGCGGTGGGTCTGGCCCTTGATTTTATTGCCAGAACCCAGAGAGAGGACGGAAGCTTTGACTATCCCTCCTGCAACTTTAAATCAGCAGCAGATACTTCCTTCTGTTTCAAACGGCTGATTGCAGCCTACCGTCTTCTGGTAAAATATGGGAATCCCGCTGATGAGGTTATTACAGTTTTAAAGGAAAAGTATTTAACCATTATGCATAAGGCGCTGGATGCAATCCGTGAGGGGGGCTTCCATACGCCGAACCATCGATGGGGGATCGCAGCGGCCCTTCTTCAGGGCTCCAATCTCTTTGCCGCAGAAAAAGAGTTTGCCGCAGGGCTTAAAAACCGGGCAGAACAGTATCTGGCAGAGGGCATTGACGGAGACGAGGATGGAGAGTATGCGGAGCGGTCCACGGGAAATTATAATGCAGTGGTAAACAATGCCATGATGGCCATGTATCAGGAAACAGGTAACGAGGCATTTTTAGGCTATGTGGAGCGCAACCTTTCCATGATGCTGACCTACATGGATCCGGACGATACCATTTTTACCCAGAATTCTACCAGACAGGATCAGGGAAAGCTGGAATATGCGGATAAATATTTTTACCAGTATCTCTATATGTGCAGCAGAGAGAGAAATCCTGCCTTTGACGGGGCTGCCCACAAGATTATAAAGGACAATATGGAGCGCGGAGATCTGGCTCCCGACTGTCTGCATATTGTGATGAACCATGATGAAATGATGGGATATCATTTTGAGGAATACGGATTTTTGGAGGAATACCGCAAGTTTTTCCGCCATGCAGGCGTGCTCCGGGTGAAGAAACCGGCGTATACTTATACCGTATTAAACGGAAAGAGCGCATTTTTGTATTTCAAATCCAAAGGCACCACACTCTGCGTAAAAATCGGAGAGAGCTGCTGCGACATCCGCAATTTCATTCCTCAGACCATAGAGGAGCTGCCCGATGGCTGCCGCCTGGAGGCGGAGGCACAGAGCTGGTATTATCTGCCCTTTAAGGAAAAACAGGATACCTCTGACTGGTGGAAAATGGATCAGAGCAAGCGGGAAAAGCTTATCAGCAGCCGGTTAAAGACAACTCTTGAGATCCGGGAAAAGGAGCAGGGTCTGGAGCTTAACTTAAAGGCAGAGGGCCTGGATCGTCTTCCCTTACGGCTGGAAATCTGTATTCCGGCAGGCGTTTCCATCGAGCATCCGGCCTTTGCACTGGAGGCAGGTGCCGGAGAGAGCATGATATTAAAGGATGGGTATCTGGAAATTCATGACGGTTTAACAACCGTGGAGATCGGCCCCGGTTTTGGAGAGCACTCTTTTAAGGGGCATTATTCAGGAGAAGAGATTAACAGCGCCGGTTATACGGTGTATGCAAACGGCTATACCCCTCTTGAAAAGCATTTCTCCCTTATGGTAAAATAAACCAGATCATAATCTATGAATACATAAAGGGGAAACAATATGCTGAGAATCGGAATTGATCTTGGGGGAACAAAAATCGCTGCCGGACTGGTAGATGAAAACAGAGTGCTGGGGCCGTCCATTCAGGAACCCACGGGCCTGCCAAGGCCTGCCGGAGAGCTGGCAGAGGCTATTTACCATCTGGCATACCGGCTTTTAAAGGAACAGGGACTTACCTTTCAGGATGTGGAAAGTGTGGGGATCGGCATTCCGGGAACGGTAAATAAGGAAACGGACTGTATCGAGTATGCCAATAACTTTGGTTTTGAAAACGTTCCTTTTCTTAAAATGTTAAAGGAGCTTTTCCCATGCCCGGTTTATGGGGAAAATGACGCCAAGGCAGCCGCCTGGGGCGAATATCTGGCCGGTGCGGGACGGGGAAGCCGTTCCATGACAGCCGTAACCCTGGGAACCGGAGTCGGCGGAGGCATTATTTTAAATGGAAAGATTTTAGAAGGCCACAATGGGGCGGCCGGAGAGCTGGGCCATATGGTGATCCATCAGAATGGACGCCCCTGTACCTGCGGGCGGAGAGGCTGTCTGGAGGCCTATGCTTCTGCTACCGCTCTGGTGAGCCGTGCAAAGGAGGCAATGGAGCATTGTGAAACATCTATGCTTTGGAACCTTTGCGGAAGAAATCTCTCAGAAGTAAATGGCAGGATCATCTTTGAGGCTTCTAAAAAAGGAGATCCGACGGCCTGTGAGGTATTGGACAGTTTTACAGAGGATTTATCGGATGGAATTGCCAATATCATCAATATCCTTCAGCCGGAGGTGCTTTGCATCGGCGGAGGCTTAAGCGGAGCCGGGGAAGCCCTCCTTGCTCCTGTAAGGGAGAAAACAGCTCCGAAGATTTATTCCAGAGCTTCAGAGAAAAACACCCGTATCCTGCTTGCGGAGCTTGGAAACGGGGCAGGTATTATCGGAGCTGCCTGCTTAAATGAGCAGATGAGCAAAAACTAAGGAAAAATTTTGACATATGATGAAAAGCTGATATAATAGCTTTGACCCGTACACGGCTCTGTTTACATACCGTTTTAAGGTTGTAAACAGGGCTGCTGTTATATATGGCAGTGCCTGAAAAGGCCTGACAGGGAAGCCGGACCTAGAAGAAGCAGAGCCGACAGCTTCTTAAAAAACGGCGCAGCCCCCGCTACTGTACTGAAGGACGAAGTCTTTAGATATGTCACTGGCATAAAAGCTGGGAAGGCAAAGACGGAGGATGAATTTAAGCCAGGAGACCTGCTGCCATGAGAGGATGCATAAAATGCATACGGGATCATATACTTTCGGAGGGAAAGAACATGAAACAGAAAAAACTGGTAAAAACAGTGATCCTTGTCCTGAGTGCTGCCATGATAGGCGGCTGTAGTGCACAGGGAAGCAATCAGGGTGATTCTCAGGCAGTACAGGAAACGAGTGCAGCCGTTTCAGAATCCCAGAGCAGCTCTGACGGAGCTTATGAGCCTGTAACCATTGTAAATGGAGAACGGGAAATCACATTTACAAAGATGCCGCAAAAGGTACTTTGTGCGAATCTTTATGCAGCAGAAAATATGGTTATGCTGGGGTTGGGAGACCGTGTAGTTGGACGTATTGCTCCGGCGAATCCGGCAGAGCGCCCTATTCCGGAGTTGGAGGACGAATTTGCTGCGATTCCGGAGGTGGAGAAATCCCATGAAAATGCAGTGGCTTTAGGAACGGATCTTGTGATTGGTCAGGTAAGTGCTTTTAAGGAATCTGCCTGGGGAAGCTATGACCAGTTAGAAAGCAAGGGAATCCAGTGTCTTACAATTACAGGTACGATTGTACCGGATGAAACGGTAGAACATATTTATACAGATATAGAAAATCTGGGAAAAATATTTAAGGTAGAGGACCGGGCGGAAGAACTGATAGAGGATATCCGTTCTCAGATTGAAGAGACACAAAAAGCAGTTTCTTCTGTACCGGAGAATGAAAAACCGAAGGTATTTGTTCTTGATACATTTAAGGGAAATGAAATTTACACAACCTCAAAGGGACTGCAGAGCAACCTGATTGAGCTGGCGGGAGGGATCAACTGTACCCGTAATATGGATGAAGCCAGATGGTTCAATACAAGTGTGGAAACGCTGGTGGAAACGAATCCCGACTGGATTATCATCAATGATTATGGCGCTCAAACGGTAGATGAGAAGAAAGAATTTTTAAATACGAATCCGGCTTTATCTGAGATTCCGGCAGTAAAAAATAAAAAGTATCTTGTGATTCCGCTGGTGGAAGTAATGCAGGATGTACGGGCTGCCAAAGCCTGCCGTACATTTGCTGAAACCTTCCATCCGGAATGTTTCCAGTAGGACGGCAGGGAAAGAGGGGGAGACAGGTCCTCCTCTTTCCCGTGCTGACAATGGTTCTTTTAGGATCTGTTCTGTGGACGATTCATATCGGATCTACAGAGATTCCGATAAAGGAAGTTTTTGAGATCTGTATGGATCAGTTTTTTTACGGAGGAGAAGGTTTAAAGGCAGGAAAATGGTCCGTACCTCATTTTCAGATTGTATGGAATATCCGGCTGCCCAGAGTTCTGTTCGGTCTTCTTTGCGGAGCAGGTCTTTCTGTCTGCGGAGCGGCTATGCAGGCTCTGGTGCTGAATCCTGTTGGCGATCCTTATATTCTGGGGATTTCATCAGGAGCATCTGCAGGAGCTGCCTGTGCGCTTTTGCTTCCGATTTCACTACTTTCCGGTCCCTTTCAGACGACTGCGGCGGCTTTTTTGGGCGCGCTTTTATCTGCCGGCACTGTTTATTTTATGGCGAAAACGGCAGGGGGAGGAATGATACGGCCTGTGCCCCTTATTTTGTCGGGAACGGCTGTCAATGCGGTGATGAGCGCAGTAACCAGTTTTGTTATTTTTCTGGCAAAAAGCCCGGAGAGTATTGCAGCTGTATATAACTGGCAGATGGGAAGCATCGCGGCGGCACAGTGGAAAAATCTTGCTCTTCCGGCAGCTGGCGTTTTATCTGGAACAGTGATATTTACTGTTTGCAGCCGTTATTTTGATATGATGATGATGGGAGATGAGGATGCGGCCGCTCTGGGATTATCTGTAAAGCATTTCCGTTCTCTGATGTTTGGGTTCTGCTCGATTGTAGTGGCATCGCTGGTGTCTGTTACGGGAATTATCGGTTTTGTGGGACTTGTGGTACCTCATATGGCCCGTATTCTTTCCGGAACCAGCACGAACCGGGTGATTATACCTTTAAGTGCTCTGGGAGGAGGGATTTATCTGATCTGGGCAGATGCTCTGGCCAGAAGTCTTTTTGGCGCTGCTGAACTGCCCCTTGGTATTGTAACAGCTTTTGCAGGAGCGCCTTTCTTTTTATACCTTATGATACGAAATGGATATGGGGGTGGAAATACATGATACTTCGTTTTGATGGAATCCATGTGCGTATTGGTGGAAAAGAGATTGTAAAAGGGGCAGATCTGTGTACAGAGGAAGGAAGGGTCACAGGAATTATAGGACCCAACGGATGCGGAAAGTCCACCCTGATAAAAACAGCGATGGGACTGATAAAGCCGGCGGAGGGTAAGGTTTTTATCGGAGAATGGGAAGCGGCATCTCTTTCTCACAGGAAACTGGCGTCTCTGATCGGCTATGTAGGTCAGGAAGCAGGCTGCGTATTTGATTTTTCTGTGTGGGATGTGGTATATATGGCAATGTATGCCAGATCTGAAAACAGAGACAGAAAGCGGCCAGCAGAATCGAAAACTGCACAGACAGTGGTTTCAGAGGCATTAGATGAGCTGGGAATTCTGCATTTAAAGGACAGAAGTATCCTTTCGCTGTCTGGCGGGGAGCGGAAAATGGTATTTATTGCCAGAGCCATTGCACAGGGAGCAGAGACGCTGATCCTGGATGAACCGACCAATCATCTGGATATCTGTCATCAACTGTTTCTTATGGAATACCTCAGACAGTGCAAAAGGACGGTTCTGATAGTACTTCATGATCTGCGTCTGGCCTCCCACTATTGTCAGAAGGTATGTCTGATGAAGGATGGGAGAATTCTGGAGGCTGGCGATCCTCTGAATGTGCTGAATTCTGCTCGGACCCGTGAGGTCTTTGGAATAGAAGGAGAAGCCCATATGACAGCGAACGGTGAGAGGGATTTCAGGCTGTTTGATGGGAGCGCTCCGTTAATAAGGCGCTAAAATTGCAGTAAGGTTCCTTTTTGACCGCTGGAACATTTGACGGCTTTTTTTCCGGCTGTTATAATAAAACCCATTATACTGCTGGGAAAGGATTCTGATTTCTATGAATGAACTTTTACTTCTCACGGGAATTGTGATCATGCTCTGTATCCTGACGGACCGGTTTACGGACCGTCTTGGCATACCGTCCCTTCTGGCATTTATTGCCCTTGGCATGTGCTTTGGAGTGGACGGTATTTTTAAAATTCCTTTTGATGATTATGAGGCATCAGAGATGATCTGTTCCGTCAGCCTGGTGTTCATTATGTTTTACGGAGGCTTTGGAACCAACATTAAGGAGGCAAAGCCGGTGATTGCCCGGTCTGTGGTATTGTCTACCGCAGGCGTAGTTCTTACTGCAGGGCTTACGGGTCTTTTTATTCATTTCGTTTTAGGGCTTTCTCTGCTGGAAAGCCTTTTGACCGCGTCTGTCATCGGCTCCACGGATGCAGCCTCGGTGTTCGGCATCCTGCGTTCTAAAAATCTGAACTTAAAGGAGCATACGGCCTCCTTACTGGAAATGGAATCCGGTTCCAATGATCCTATTTCCTATATGCTCACAGTGATCTTGACAGGGCTTCTCACGGGCGCGTCCATCCGTGTTCCGGTTATGCTGTTTCAGCAGCTTTTTTTCGGTCTGATTTTTGGGGTTCTCTTCGGAAAGGGAGCGGTCTGGGCCTTAAACCGCCTGCAGTTTCAGATTGCAGAGGGAAAGACCATTTTTGTATTTGCCGCGGCTGTTCTTGCCTATGCCGTTCCTGTGCTTTTGGGAGGAAACGGGTATTTAAGCGTGTATCTTTGCGGAATCATTATGGGAAATTCTTCCATGCCTCATAAAAGGAATATGGTACAATTTTTTGATGCGCTTACAGGAATTGCACAGATGATGATCTTCTTTTTGCTGGGTCTGTTAGTGACTCCATCCAGACTGGGCGTGGTGCTGCTGCCTTCGGCAGTGATCATGGTATTTCTGACATTAGTCGGACGTCCTCTGGCTGTGACAGCGCTTCTGGGCGGTTTTAAAGCATCCTGGGGTCAGATTGGAATTGTTTCCTGGGCCGGGCTTCGGGGCGTGGCATCCATTGTATTTGCCATTTACGCTGTGCTGCGCGGAGTACCGATGAAATACGACCTGTTTAATCTGGTATTTTGTATTGTTTTGTTATCCATTTCCATTCAGGGAAGCCTGCTGCCATGGGTTTCCAGGCGTCTGAACATGATAGATGAAAAGGCGGATGTGCGCCGTACTTTTACAGATTATCAGGAAGAGGGCAGCATCAGTTTTGTGAAATTCCATCTGGATAAAAGCCACCCCTTTATAGGAAAGACGTTAAAGGAGATCGTTCTTCCTCCGGAACTCTTAGTAGTTTTGATTATCCGCGGGAAAGAACTTCTGGTTCCAAACGGAGGTACTATATTGGAGCAGGGGGATCTTCTGATCGCCGCGGCGGAGGAATTTGAAGACCGGAGAAATATGACCCTTCAGGAAGTAACGGTGGATAAAAATTATAAATGGAACGGAAAATATCTTCACGAAATTACAGTTCCCGGGGGGACGCTGATCGTTATGATCCGAAGGGGCACTTCTACCATTATCCCGGCAGGAGATACAAAGGTCTGCGAGGGAGATGTGCTTGTGCTGGCGAAGTTTTGAGGCAGGATATCCTGCCTTTTTGCGTGTTTAGAAATTCTTTCATTTTCATTTAGAAAGAATTGGAAGTTATCAGAGGTAAATATTCGGGAGGCTTTGGTATGATATGAGACAGGAACGGCAGTGAAAAGGACAGGGCTGCCGACAGAGCGGGTGAGGAGGAGTTATGGAACAAAGAGACGAAGAAATGGGGAGACGGGAAGAAAACAGGGGGTCGGAGCGGGCATCTGAAAGTGAGGAAATTGACCGCACACTGGAACAGATGATGGCCAATCAGAAACAGGAGAAAAAGAAACGGCCCGGAAAGAAAAAATGGATCCTGGCAGCGGGGATTCTCGGTTTGGGGATTTTAGGTATAAAAATGGTTTCCACGGGAGGCAGCCAGACTCCCGTGGTAGCTGTGATTCCTCTGGAAAAGCAGGGTATACAGGAAAAGCTTTCCATCAGCGGGCCTGTATCCGGTACGGACAGCGTGGATGTTGTGTCGAATATCCATGCAGAGATTCTTCAGATGAACGTAAAGGAAGGGGATAAGGTTGCAAAGGGGCAGGTTCTGGCCGTGCTTGACCGCACAGAGCTGGAACGGGAGGTAAATATTGCCCGCAATGCCTATGAGCAGGCAGTGGCCAATAAGGAAGCCCAGGATAAGGAAGCGGCGCTTGGATATGAGAAGGCGGTGCAGGATTTTCAAAAAGCAAGTACGGATCATGACAGAAACAGCCAGCTGTTTGCAGCCGGAGACATTTCACAGGCAGATATGGAGCAGAGCGCAAATGCCTTAAATGACGCCAGACGGGCGATGGAGAAGTATACGGTGGAAAACGGCCGGGGCGTTTCGAACCGTTCCTACGGCCTTCAGGTGGAAAATGCGGCTTATGAGCTGGAAAAGAAACAGGAGGAGCTGGAAAAGACAGAAATTAAAAGCGAGATTGACGGTACAGTGGTTCGGGTCAATTCCAAGGTAGGCCAGTTTGCCGACAAGGTGGAGGATGATAAGCCCATATTCAGCATTGAAAATCTGGATCAGCTGGAGCTGGAGGTTAAGATCAGCGAGTTTTCCATCGGAAAGGTAAAGGAAGGCCAGAAGGCGCTGATTGGAGCGGATATATTAAACGGCAAAAAAGAGGAGGGAGAGGTGATAAAAATCTCTCCTACCGGTGAAGAAAAGGGAGGCGGTTCCACAGAACGGGTCATTCCCACGATTATCCGCGTCAATACGCCGGATACAAAGCTGATGGCAGGGATTACGGCCCGTGCAGAGCTGCTTGTCAGGGAATCAAAGGACGCGTTTGCAGTTCCTGTATCAGCGGTATTTGACAGCGGAGAAGTTTCTTATATAGAGATTGTTGAGAATGGAAAGATCTGCTGGATTCCCGTAACCATTGGAGCGGACGGGGAAACAAAGGTGGAGGTACTCCCGGCAGATGGAACGGTTTTGCAGGAAGGAATGGCTGTGGTAACATCTCCGGACCCCGGCTTGACGGAGGGGATAGAGGTTATGGTTTCCGGGAGTCAGGAGGGCAGATAAGAATGAAATATGAGGAAAGAGAATCTGCACAAAGGCCCCTTATCCGACTGGAAAATCTTGTAAAAGTATACGATACGGGAGCACTTAAGGTTTTGGGATTAAAAAAGATCAACCTGACGATTCACCGGGGAGAATTTGTGGCTGTCATGGGACATTCCGGTTCAGGAAAGTCCACGCTGATGAATATTTTAGGCTGCCTGGACCGGCCTACCCTGGGACATTATTATCTGGATGGAGTGGATACGGCGGACATGACGCCGGATCAGCTCTCTGAAATCCGCAACCGGAAGATCGGCTTTGTGTTTCAGTCCTTTAATCTGATCTCCCGTACGTCGGCTCTTAAAAATGTAGAGCTTCCCATGACCTATGCGCGGATTCCCAGAGCTGCACGAATCAGGCGGGCCAGAGAGCTGTTAGTCCGGGTGGGCTTAGAAGGGCGCATGGATCATTTCCCCAATGAGCTTTCCGGAGGACAGCGCCAGAGAGTGGCCATTGCCAGGGCTCTTGCAAATGAACCGCCGCTGATCCTGGCAGATGAGCCCACAGGCAATCTGGATACGGCTTCCTCCATCGAGATTATGGAGCTTTTTACAAAGCTTCATCAGGAGGGGGCTACGGTGGTTTTGGTTACTCACGAGGAGGATATTGCTGCCTTTGCCAGACGGATCATCTGTTTTGGAGACGGGAAAATCTTAAGCGACCGGATCAATCATCCGGTGTGGGAGAAAGGAGACGTCCATGTTAGCGGAAAACATGATGATGGCTTTTAATGCGATCCGGGCCAATAAGCTCCGTTCGGTTCTTACCATGCTGGGGATCATTATCGGCATCGGTTCTGTGATTGCCATTGTTTCCATTGGAGATACCATGCGGGGAATGTTTGCTGAGCTCTATAAGGATGTGGGTATTACTCAGGCTTATGTGGGGATCGGATACTGGGTAGAGGATGTAAGGGACAGCGATTATTTCAATCTGGATGAAATGGAGCGGGCAAAGGAGGCATTTTCGGATGAAATTGCCTATATTGACAGCAATGCCTATACGACGGCAGATGCGGAATATAAGCGCACCTCCATCAGCTTTGATTTTCAGGGGATTGATTCCAATTATAAAGAGGTACAGCCGGTGAATATGGTTTACGGACGGTATCTCAATGAGGGGGATGTGCTTGGAAGAAGGAAAAATGTGGTTATGGATACGGACAGCGCCATGCTTTTGTTTGGTACGGAAAATGCAGTGGGAAAGACCTTCAGGACCACCATTTACGGCAATACGGATGAATACACCGTGGTAGGGATCTACCGGAAGGAAGTGAATGCATTTCAGGCTCTGATGATGGGAGGAACGAAAGATACAGGCTCTGCCTTTCTTCCCTATACCCTTCTTACCTGGCCCAATGACCGGTTTTATATGCTCCATGTATTTGCAAAAGAGGATGTGGATCTGGACCGCTTTTTTGAAGAATTTAAGACTTATACCGCAGGGCTTCACGGCAGGGAGCCGGAGGATATGTATATCCAGACAGCCATGGATGAGATGAACAGCGTGGATTCTGTTATGGGAGGGCTGTCTGCAGCAGTAGGCGGGATTGCGGCTATTTCACTGCTGGTAGGCGGCATCGGCATTATGAATATCATGCTGGTGTCGGTGACGGAGCGCACCCGTGAGATCGGCATCCGAAAGGCCCTGGGAGCAAGGACAAGGGATGTGCTGATCCAGTTTCTGACCGAATCGGCCATCCTGTCTGCCTGCGGAGGAATTGCCGGAGTGATCTTGGGAACGGGCGTTGTGGCGTTGGGAGGAGCGGTTCTGGGCTTAAAAACAGTGATAAAGCCTTCCGTGATCCTTATTGCGGTTACATTTTCAGCGGTTGTTGGAATTTTCTTTGGATTGTATCCGGCCTTAAAGGCTGCAAAGGCAGATCCGATTGACGCTCTCAGGTATGAATAACAGAAGGGAGAGAAGGAAGATGAAAACACAGGGGCTATGCTGCGGCCGGAGGGGCTGCATGAAGATCATCGGCCTGACATTTCTCTTTGGCTTTGCTGCGGCTCAGACTGTTTTAGCCAGTCCTGAATTTGCCTATCCGCCGGAAAAATGGGCGTCCCTGCGGGATGATGTGCTGGAATATGAGGAACTGGCAGATCTGATCCACGAATACAATGCAGAGGTGATCAACAGCCGTCTGGAATATGATGATTACCGGGGAAAGTCCAATGACGATTTCCGCAATACATATTCTGAAATGGCGGATCGTTTAGAGGACTCCAGTGACCGGATGATGGACGGGATAAATGAAGATGAGCCCGGATATGGAGCCGCAGAGGCATCGGCCATGAGTATACGGCTTCAGGCAGAGCAGGCCAGAGATCAGGCAGATATGGAAAATGAAGACGGCAGGGTAAAAAAACTGGAGTACGACAGGCAGGAGGCTCTTTTAATCCAGAAGGCCCAGGGGCTGATGATTGAATACTGGAAAAAGGAAAAGGAGCGTCCGGCTCTGGAGAGAGCCCTGCAGCAGGCGGAAGCAGCAGTTCAGGCAGCCAGACGGAAGGCAGCCCTTGGAATGCTTTCACAGCCGGAGCTTTTAGAGGCAGAGGCAGCCGTCTGTACGGCTCAGGCAGCAGAAGTCTCAGGGAAGACTAAGCAGGAGGAGCTGCGCCGCCAGTTGATTGTTATGACCGGATGGCAATATGATGATCTGCCTCGTCTGGGAGAAATTCCCATTCCTGAGGAGGCATTGCTTGAAGAAGACCCTGAGTCAGACCGAACACAGGCATTAATTACGAATTTCAGTCTGGCAGCAGACCGCCGCAGACTGGAAAATACAGATTCCGGCACAGCAAAGGATGTGCTTAATCAGAAGGTGGAAGCCGGGCAGCAGAAAATAGAAGCAGATATAGAGGCGAAATATAACAGCCTGATGCAGGCTCAGGCGGATTACGGTCAGGCAAAAGAAGAATACCGCCTGGCAGAGGAAAAGCTAGAGGCTGATGAACGAAGATATCAGCTGGGGCTGTTGTCGACCAATGACCGGATGGCGGCTCAGGCAGAGCTGTTATCTAAAAAGGCAGCCTGGGAGATAAGCGGCCTGTCTTTTCGGCAGGTGTACGAGGACTACCATTGGGCAGTCGAAGGGCTGGCAGCGTATGAGGGTTGAGGAAAGCAGGGGATTTGGATGAAAAAAGAAGCGGGAAGGCGGACGGTTATCAGGGTGATGGCTGTGCTTTTTGTGGGAATAATGGCCGGTACAGTGGCAGCTTCCGGCGTGAGCAGAGGGGAAGAAACGGAAATGGCGCTGTGTTATGAGAATCTGGAGAATCTGGTAAAGGAGTTCTGTCCGCAGGTGGAAATGGAGCGAAGGCAGTTTGAAGAGCGTCTGGGCCGTCTGGAAGATGCAAGGGAAGAACTCTTAGAGAGCCGGAGGGCTTTGAGAGAAGAGGCCTCTGATCGGGAAAAGGACGGCGATGCGGCAGGAGCAGAACATTACAGATGGCAGGCGGAGGCCCTTTTGGATGGTGCAGACAGCCTGAAAGAGCAGATCCGTCAGGCGGGAAATGCCGCAGGACGGATGGAACTGCGCAGGATGGAGGATACCATGCTCTGGACGGCTCAGAACCTGATGGGAACGTATCACAGTCTGGAAGCGGAGCAGGCTGCGGCCAGCGCCAGGGCAGAGGCACAAAAGCATTTATCTGAGAAAGTTAAAGATCAGGAAATGCTGGGAAGCAGCACCTCTTACCATTCACAGGAGGCTTATCAGAAATGGCAGTCCGCCCTAAATGAATATGAACGGCTTAAAAAGGAGCAGGAGCGGGTCCGTCAGGAGCTTTTGCTGCTCACAGGCTTTTCGCCGGACAGCCCGGTTGTTTTAGAAAAAATGCCCCTGCCCGATGTATCAAGAGCTGCTCTTGTGAATCCGCAGGAGGACAGGCAGCAGGCTTTGGGAAATAATTATGAGCTTCGCAGCGGACGCATGGGAAATGCAGGAAGCAATCAGGAGCTTCACAAAAAACAGAGACAGACAGAGCTGGATGAAAACCAGATGTTCGCTTCCCTTGAGACTCTGGGGGATCAGATCCGTTCCTGTGAGGCAGAATGGGAGGCAGCCTGTGCGAAGGAACAGGCGCAAAGGGCAGTGTGGCAGTCTGCGGTCAGAAAAAGGGAACTGGGGACAATGGCTGAGGGAGAATATCTGGAGATTTACAGCCAGTATATGGAAGAAAAAGGAAATCAGGCACAGGCATCCATTCGTTTCCTTCTCGCAATGGAGGAATATGACTGGGCGAAAAAGGGATTGATGGATTAGGACAATCAGAAAAATCGGTTACAAAATTTCTGTAAAAACAGGACAGGAGAGTTGACTTGTCCTGTTTCTTATGCTATTCTGTAAGAACCGATACGGAATTCTCTGTATCATTTATCTAAATTTCATTTTATTGGCTGTTTCAGCCGCATTTCAGAACAAAAACAGAAAAATTGAATCAGAACAGAGCCTGGAAAGACGAGGCGTATTTTGCGCACCCGTAATTGCGGATCGTATATCCGGGGACTGTATGAAAAGGGGGAATGTCCATATATGGCCTGGTAGGATTATTTTATAAAACAAATGTAACTGTTCAGGAGAAACCAAGGGGGACATAACAAGTGAATAAAAGACATTGGAGGCGTTTTTGCGCCCTTTTTCTGGCAGCCGCTATTCTCATTACGGGGATTCCCTTCCAGTCGGCGGCAAAGGAGAACACGGTGGAAATGATCATCCGGGGAGATGCATTTCAGAACCGTCCCATCAATATTTTCGGACACAGCCACCGTTCGATTACATGTTACTATGTAAATCCGGTGGAAGGCCATGTGCCGGCTTTCTGCCTGCAGCCGGGAAAGAAGCTGCCCAATCATACGGTGTCATCCTATACCCGGTATGACGCAGAGCCGGGAGCATCTGTGCCTGTCATCGGAAGCTTTGACCGGTATCTTCCTATGACGTTAGCTTATGAGTGGATGGTGTCCGGGAATTATTATGATAAGACCCGATATGCTATGGTGCAGACCTATCTCTGGGGGTGCCTTGCAGGCTATGAGGAGGCCTGGGATGTGCAGGAGGAGATGATGCACAAATTAGAGAGCGTGATCCGGGATGGAAAGGTGCTCCCATTTTTCCATGAGATGCGGGAATATGTGGAAAATGGTCTGGCGGAATACGAAAATCAGGGAAATTCGGACCTTCCGGAGTGGAACGGACGCCAGCAGAGAATGGAGCTCAAGGATGGGAGATATGAGCTTACTCTGGATATCAGCAGCTGCCCCCAGCTTAAGAATGCAGTGTGGCAGTTTCCAGACGGGAACTGGATCTATGAAATAGGAGCAGACGGAACTTCTGTTACCTTTATCTATCAGGGAGAAACACCTTCTGGACGGATTTCTTCCGGGCCTTTAAGCGGAATTAAAACACGGTATTACGCTTATATTTTTCAGCCGGAGGAGAAATACCAGATGCAGATGGGATGGCTGGATATGGCGGATACGGATGCAGAGGTCTGGTTTGAAGCAGGCCTGTCTTTGGACTCTCAGGAAGGTCCGGGACTGGAACTTTACAGGCATAAAGAGGTATTTGAGTCCAATTATAAGGTGCAGGTGGAAAAATACTGCGCAGAAACAGGAAAGCCCTTAGAGGAGGCTGAGTTTAACGTATGGGAAACCTTTGATTTCGGTCAGGTCAATGAACACGGCTATGAGGAGGGAAATCCGGACGGAAGCACAGGAGAGGTTTATGTAAACTGCATGTCTCCAAAACCGGAGGAACGTATTCTCTGTGATGTGATTTCCACAGATGAAAACGGAACGGCTTCCCACAGCGATATCCGTAGTTATCATTACAGCAAAACCTACTGTATGGGCCATCCTGCGCCGGAATGGGTTGAATGCGACCATGAGGGAGAGGGGGAAGGAGATGAGGCAGAGGACTGCAGCTGTGAGGAGGAAAATGAAAGACTGCGCAGCCAGTGGCTGGCAGAGCAGGAACTTTGCAGCAGAACCTGTGACTTTCATGTGGGAAATGAGGACGAAGACAACCATAGCCAGAGCACAGAAGCCATGGAAGCAATGCTGGAGGACAGGGATGAGACGTATGAAAATTTTATCCGTCTGGAGTATGGGTACACCGCAGAGGAGAAAAAGGCCAGAAACGGGTATACCATTCACGGAACGCACCGCGATGACCCCATGATTGAAACCGTAGTTCTTATGTCTGCCCAGGCAGAAAGCAATGTACGGCAGGGTGAGATGGAGGTTTCCGGTGAAATGGGGCTTCCAGCTTTAAAAACGTATGGAGAGAGCTTAGAAGCGCTGGGAGAGGAGCGGGGATACCGCTGTCTGCTCCCGGAAGGGGAGAAAATAGATCTGGAAGAGCTTCGGAGCATCCTTGAAATCCGGGAACAGGAACGTACAGAACCGGCAAAGAAGGAAAGTGCCGGGGAAACGACTGGTGTTCAGGAGACCCAGAGTGCGTCAGGTCAGGAGCAGGCCGGCGCACAGGAACCGGATAAGGAGGGACTGGAAAGTTGGCCAGACAGTCAGCAGACTGGTGGAGAAGCCGGGAATAAGGAAGAGGCGGGAGGACAGTCAGGATGGAATGAGACGGAAGGAGAAGGGGCCGAAAATCCGTCGGAAGATGAGAAAATGGAAGGAACAGAGGCCGGAAATCCGTCAGATAAGCAGGAAACCGGCGGAGAAGTAAACGGAAATTCGCCGGAAGGGCAGGAAAGTAGTAGAGAAAGTTCGGGAAATCCGTCAGACAAGCAGGACAATGTCGGAGAAGAAGCTGGAAATCAATCGGGCGGTCAGGAAGTCGGTGGAGAAGTCTCAGAAAATCCGCCAGACAGTCAGAAAACTGGCGGACAAGAAGCCGGGAACCAGCCGGGCAGCCAGGAATCCGGCAGCGTAGCAGAGGAAAGGGATCCGGATATTGCCGAAATTGCCATAAGTCCTCATTTGCGCAGCCGTCTTTTAAGCCCATTTTCCTCTGCTCCGATACACTTTTTGGCTACATCCAATGATGCACAACGGGAGGAAGAGCTGCCAGAGAAGGGGGAACAGGAGGAAGGACTGCTGCCGGAGGAGGAAGATATGCCGGTTACGGAGCAGTTTGAATACATAAAACATCCCGTTGCCCCATTTCCTCTATCCGAACCGGAATATACCTCTGCTCCCAGAGAAAAAATCAGAGAGGATCAGAAGAAACACCCATTCAGCTTAAAAGCACTTTTTTCATTTCTGTCAGAGGATGAGGAGGAGGGGGACAGTCTTTATGCTGTACTTCCGGATTTCATAGATGATGATCTGGAGCCAATGGATCCTTCCGATTATGGGGATCCTCTTCGCTGTCTTTATCGTTTCAAAATCTGGGATCACCGGACAGAGGGACGGATTCATATCAATAAGCGGGATCTGGAGCTTTATAAAGGAAATTACGAAGGAAGTTATGGAAAAACTCAGGGAAATGCCACGTTAGAGGGAGCGGTATACGGTCTTTTTGCTGCTCAGGATATTGTTCATCCGGATGGGAAAAGCGGTGTTGTATATGGCAGGGATCAGCTGACAGCCATTGCTGCCACAGACAAGGAGGGGAACGCCACATTTTTAGCATACACTGAATGTCCGGGTACGTTGTGGAATGGCAGCGGTACAGAGGTTTCTGCGTTTACGGGGCCTGAAAATCTGTATCAGGGCAGTCAGATTACCTCATCCGATCATGGCTTTGGAACGAAAATCTATCCGGATTATAAGTCAGAAAACGGCTCGGTCTGGATTGGACGTCCCCTTCTCATGGGCAGCTATTACGTTATGGAATTGAGCCGGTCGGAGGGATATGAGCTTTCTGTGCAGGGCCTTAATAAGGCAGAGACAAACCGGGAGGCAGATGAGAGCGTTACAGTGATTTCTTCCGGTTCAGCCTGGGTGAAAAATGGCCTTTCTGATCACAACAGTATGGAAGCGGACGGCTCCTGGAATGACTTTACCATCGAATCGTATGATGCAGAAAATGGCTATGATATTACAATTACAGGCTATCCGGAGCATACGCGGTTTTACCGTTTGAGTTCGGAGGAACGCAGGGAAAATGTAAAACAGATTGTAAATACAGTACCGCAGCAAAAGATGGATGAACATGGAACGCCTGTTTATAAAAAGGCTGCAGGCGGTGAACTGAAAACAGACGAGCATGGAAATCCTATATTAAAAGAAGATAGTTCAGAAGAGGAAAAGCTTCCTTTAAAAGAGACGCTTCCCTACCGTTTCCGCACAGCTCCCTATCCTTTTGGCACAGCAGAGCCGGAGGATCTCTCCTTATGGGATCAGCCTGTGGAAGAGGATTATTTAAAGGAGCAGGCAGAGGCCATGCTGGCTCAGCTTGGCTATCATCTGACAGCGGAAGAAATGGGTGCTCCCTGGGTCAATATCCCGTTGAAAAAAGAAAATTCTTTTCTGGATAATTCCACAGCGGCCAGTCAGATACTGGACTGGTATACAGAGCATGGGTTTTATGACTGCGCCGGAGTGGGAGCGGTCTATGAAAAAGAGGGAGAGTGGTTTGCCCGTCTGCATTACGATCATTCGGGAAACATTCCTCCTATGAGCGGTATTTATGACCGGGCAGATCAGCGGATGTATGTAAAAAAGGAAGCGGAGCAGGGAAGTTACTGGCTGGAATACGAAAAGGGAACCTACAGCCTCAAAAGCCGTACAGTGACGCTGAAAGAAAAGAGAGAGCTTGAAGGCGAGGTACTTTTAGAGGAAAACACCCTGGATCATGCTGCAGTCTGCTGTCAGCCGGTTTATGAGCGTTATAAGGAGGGGGAAATCCTGCTTGACGTTCAGGGAAATCCGATTCCTGAGATGGAGCAGGTGCCTGTTTATGAAGAAAAAGAGGTCGTATACCAGACTCTGGCAAAGGAGCCTGTAGAGGCCGTGTGGGATGCATCCGCAGGCAGCTATACGATCCATTTTATTCCGAAATCGGTCAAAGGACAGAACGTACAGGATGTATTTCGGGCGGTTACGGATAAAAAGACCATCGAGCTTCACGGAACAGCAATCCCGTATAATCAGTATCTGATCCATGAAATGGGAGCGGCTGTGGATGTGGCTTCTTCGATCATAAAACAGGATCCGGGAAGCTATATAAAGCCGGTGCTGCTGTCTTATCCGGGCCAGAATCAGCCGGTACAGGATGGTGGGACGCAAAAAGAACCGGTTCAGGTGTTGGAACGGGCGATTAAACAGTCTGTGAGGGTTTCCAAAGACATTTCACAGGAATCCTATGAAAATGTAAACACATACGGTTCGGTCCACAATGATCCCATGACGGCGCTTTTGGGACTTTTCGGCGGTTCCGGAAAGGGAACAAAGCTTTTGGATCAGTTTAAATTCCGGTTATATTTAAAGAGCGATCTTGTAAATCTCTATGCAGATGAGGCAGGAAATCTTTTGTCAGAGGATATCAGCAGCAAAGATTTTACAGAGGCAGTTCAGGCTCATTTTCTGCCGCCAAAGGATGGCGGCGGGCAGAAGCTTTTAGAGAAAAAAGCAGACGGAAGCTGGAATTATAAAAAGTTTTTTGATGCATTGTATGCGGCAGATCAAAGGCCGGGAACTGAGGCAGCGGAACAGAAGCTGACAGAATTTGCATTGTCTTATGTGGATGTAAAAGCATATAAGGAGGAGATTTTAAAGCAACAGACAGATCTGAACGAAGACAGGGCCTACAGGCAGGCTCTTGCACAGGCCAAAGAGGAGGCGAAAGCTTATACAGAGCGGTTTAAGGGACTGGATGAGAAGCTTTCGATTGCCTGGGACCGGGATCCGTCAGGGGGTGCAGACCGGGATAAAAAGACCCTTCAGTGCAGCATACGAAACGGGAAAGATGATTATTTTGATACCTCCATCATGCTCCCTTACGGGGAATATGTGATGGTTGAGCAGCAGCCTTCTGCTCTTGAAGGGGAGCTGGCAAACCGTCATTATCGGATTGAGGAACCAAAAGAAATTACGCTTCCTTTTGTGCCTGAAATTGTGGAAAATGAGCAGACCGGGGAAGAAAATGTTCTGGATGAAACAGGAAGTTCTTATTTTCGTTATAACAGCACAGATTCTGCCGAGGAACTGGTCCGCAAGTATAAGATCCGTTTTAACGGAGAAAGCCATGTGATCCGGGCGAACGGTCAGGATGGGGAGTTTGAGGTATATAAATACGGTCTGGATCTAAACAGCCGTCCCGGTCACAGCCTTACTTCCTCACAACCTTATGAAGAAGAATATATGAACGGAGCCAATCCGGCGGTAAAGGCTTATTACAGGGGCTATACCAGTGAAAGTGAGAATAAGGGAATCATGGATGGGGTTGTCTATGATGGAAATGAAACGGAAAACGGACAGGTGCAGATCCGGGATCAGGTTCCTGTAATGGAAGGGGAAGGCACTGCAATTCACGGTAAATTTGCTCCCATGCTTGTACCCTGGACGGTTCTTGCCCCTGCCACAGACCGGGTCAATTCGGATACGGGAAGCATTGAAACGCTTTATCCGTCAGGAAGCGGAGCCGATTTTAACTATGTTTCCTTTGCTCAGGAGGATGTTGAAAATACCTATTTCAGCTCCAGGCTGCGGATTGAAAAGATGGATGCAGAAACGGGAGATACGATTTTCCATGATGGGGCTCTTTTTCGTATCTATGCTGCCAAGCGGGATGTAAAAAAGACAGGAACAGGCACGGCAGGAGGAAGCGGACAGGTCCTCTTCGGTCCGGCTGTGGATGCAGAGGGAAAACTGGTGAAAGATGAAAACGGGAAGCAGATTCTTTACCCAAGAGTGGGAGCAGACAATAGTTCTGAAAGTGATGTTCCCATCCGGCTGGATGAGGATGGGATTCCCCTTTATGATGAAAGCCAGAGGATCAGCCAGCTAGATGAAAATGGGATAAAAAAGGGAATTTTCAGATCCTATTCTACCTTAAAGGAGCTGGTGATTGACGGACGACTGTGTGAGGTACCTGTGGGCTATATCGAAACGGCGCGTCCTCTGGGAGCGGGAGCCTATGTGCTGGTAGAGGTTCAGGCACCAAAAGGGTATGCAAAGAGCCGGCCCGTAGCCTTTGAGATTTACGGAGACCAGGTCGTTTACTATGAGGAAAACACCTTAAAGGAAGGGAATGGCTGGGAGAGAAAAACGGCCAGACAGTACGAGTATGCCATTCCTGTAACCGGGGAGGAAAACCGCAGAGGCACTGAGAAGGTAAGTGCAGTACCTGTACAGGATTACCCATCAGAGCTTTGGATCTACAAGACGGAGGACGGCGATTCTCTGGTTGGAAATGGGAACGGCCTAAAAAAGACAGATGCTCAGGGAAAAGAAGAAGCAAGCGGAGGCTTTACAGGAAATCAGGAGGAAATTTATGTAAATGACAGGGGCGATCTTCTCCTCTATAAAGTAAGCGGGCGAAAGGAAAAGCTGGAGGCCAGAGGGGATGTTAGGGAAATTACCTTTGATCAGGAAAAGCAAATATGGACCGGCTATGTAACAAAGGCCTTTGACTCATATTCCGAACACATAATAGAGGGAACCGAGCAGGAATTAAAAGCTATGGACCGGGTGAAGCTTCTGTATGAGCTGGATGGTACATTTACGGGAAAAGGCATCCGTTTTGACCGGCCGGTTTCCGGGGCAGAGCTGGTGCTTTATGAAGGAAGCTGTCTGGAACCAAAGAAAGACGGCGGGTATGAGGGTGTTACAGTCCTGAGCCGTGAGGGAAGAACAGAAAAAATAGTAAATACGCATACAGGTACCCACAGGGAGCTGCTAAAAAGCGGTACAGATCCGGGGCCGGGCAAGCTGGATCTCTGGGAGGATCAAAAACAGCCCAATGAACCCATAGAGCTGTATTTTTACGATTTAGAGAAGGAGAAGAGCCAGGGACGGCTGCGGGAGGATATCCACACAGGAGAACTGCAGGTACTGGATGAGAGAGGAAATGTTATATGCTTTGCAGATAAAGCCTCCGGTATGGCCTATGTCAGGGATGATTATGGAAGGATCATTGCATATCGGGCAGATGAAAAGGGAGAAAAAATCCCGGTGCGTTCGATCTGCGTGGGAGAAAACGGAGGAGCGCCTTCTATTTATAAGGACAAGCAGAGCGCAGATGATGAAAACGGACTTCCGGTATATTATAAAAACGGAGAGCCGGTATGGAAAGAAGAACGCTGGGTTACAGGAGAAAGCACAGGCCCGGATGGAAAGGAAGAAGGGATGGATGAAGCTCATGTGATCGCCCGCCTTCCCTTTGGAGCGTACATTTTACAGGAGGAAGGCGTTCCGTTTGAGCAGGGATATGTCCAGGCTCCGTATCAGGGATTGATCCTTGAGGACAGGAAAGGACCTCAGAAATATTTCCATCAGGATGAATTTACAAAAGCTGCCTTTGCAAAAATTGATATCCGCACACAAAAGGAGATCAAAGGGGCAGAGATGACCCTTTACAGAGCTCTTTTGGATAAAAATGGGAGACCGGAAACAGAAGAAACCGGTATTTACAAAAAGGGGGAGCCCTGGGCCGCCTGGATCAGCGGATATGCATATGATGATAAAGGCGTGATGAAAAAGGATTCACAGGGAAATCCCATCCCTACGGATGAACCTCACTGGATCGACCACATTCCCGTTGGATTTTATGTGCTGGAGGAAACGCTTTGTCCTTATGACCAGGGCTATGTACAGTCGGAGTCTGTCAATGTGGAAATACAGGAAACAGGCCATGTTCAGAGCTTTGAAATGGAGGACGATTTTACAGCCATTGAGGTTTGGAAACTGGATGGAAAGCGGGACGAGGTGCTCTGCGGTGATACAGAAACAGGACTTACCCTTTACAGAGCCCTTCTGGATGCAGAGGGAAGGCCGGTGATGGAAGAGGGCCATCCGGCCATTCGGGAGGATCTGGCTGTATTTACCTTCCGGGCAGCTACATGGGAGGATGGACAGAAAGTGGCAGCTACCGGACGGGTGGAAACGGATGCAGCAGGACTTCACCCCATTATGAAATATGATTATCAGTATAATGATATCCCTGGAACCTTTCAGGGAAGGTATTATTATACAGAGAATGCATCGATCCGGATGGAATATCTGCCAGTGGGAAGCTATGTACTGGCGGAGACTCAGACGCCGGAAAGGTATGCCACAACAGATCCGATTCTGATTGAGATTCCCGATAAGGGGCATATGGTATCCGTAGGACAGTGGTCTATGAAGGATGAGCCATTAAAGCTTTCTGTGTCCAAACGTGTGATTTCCGGCGGGAAGGAGGTGGCCGGAGCGGAGCTTTCCATTTATCCGGTATCAGAAGATGGAACGATATCCAGTGAAGCGTTAATCCTCCATATCCCGGAAAAGGATGGAAGCTGCCGTGAGGAAGAAGCGCGGTGGATTTCCGGAAATGATGGGAAATATACACAGAAAGAGGCAGAGGCGGGAACCATCCCGGAGGGTTTTGAAGAAGGGGATTTAAAGCCTCATTTGATTGAGTATATTCCGGACGGGGATTATATTCTCAGAGAAGAAATGACGCCCTACGGTTTTTTGCAGTCCGTGGATCTGCCGTTTTCCGTTATAGATTCCCATGTGATCCAGAAAATGGAAATGAAGGATGAAATCCCCGATGGGGTGCTGCAGGTTATCAAGCATGATGGAGACAACTATGAGCTTTTACTGGAAGGAGCAGAATTTGAGCTCTTTAACAAAACGCTGGGAATTTCCTGTCAGAAGGCAGTCACCGATTCCAAAGGAAGGGCTGTGTTTGAAAAGCAGCCTGCCGGGTATCTGGCCTCTAACGGAAGCTTTGCCCCCTATACTTATGTGTGCAGAGAAATAAAGGCAGCTCCCGGCCATATGCTTTCAGCTCCGGACTTTGAATTTCAGTTTGAATATAAGGATGAAAGGACGAAGATCCTGAACGTGCAGCATGATCCGGAAAACGACAGTAATCGGGTGAAGGTGGAAAAACAGCTGGGAGATACGGGAGAACGGTTAAAAGGCGCCCTGCTTCGGTTAGAAAGAAAGATATCTGCGGAGGACGGAGGCCATACGGGGAAAATCCGCTGGGAAACAGCGGCAGAGTGGATCAGCGGAGATCAGCCTCATTTAGAAAAGGGGCTTAAAGAAGGAGAATACCGCCTTACAGAGCAGAAGGCACCGGAGGGCTGCAATGTTTTGGCAGAGCCTGTTTATTTTACCATTGCAGACGGTATGAAAGAGGCTTTGCAGCTGGTGATGAAAAATTATACAGTCATTGTACAGATTGCCAAGACGGATCGTAGTTCCGGAGCTTTTCTGGCAGGAGCCAGGCTGCAGCTGATCCGAACGGATACAGGGGAAGTGATAGAGGAGTGGACCTCTGAAGAGCACACCCCAAAGACCTTTGTGGGGCTTAAGCCGGGAAGCTACCGGATCCATGAGCTGTATGCGCCTGAGAGCTATGAAAGGGCAGAGGATATGGAAATTGAAATAGAGGATCAATCCTCTGAAATTCAGACATTTTCCTTTGCGAATACGAGAATCACTTCTTCCGGCGGCGGAGGCAGCCACAGGCCTCAAAAGGAGTACATTTCCTTTAAAAAGACAGATGTTAATCATTTGCCTGTACCAGGAGCGGAATTTACGTTTTATGACCAGTGGGGAAATGAGATGGATCGGGCAGTAAGTGACGAAAAGGGATATTTTTCCATTCCGAAGCCTTCTGATGGAACCTATACCTTCCGGGAAACAAAAGCGCCTCAGGGCTATGGACTGGATCCGGTACTTCACAGCTTTACAGTCAGCCAGGGGGAGATATACCGGGGGGATTATGAGATAACAGACAGGGAAATGAAGGTAATTATAAGAAAACTGGACGGAGATACAAAGGAAGCTCTGGATGGAGCCGCTCTGCAAATCCGAAGCGTGGAAGGGCAGACGGGCGCAGAGCATATCGTACAGGAGGGAATTTCAGGAGAAAATCCAGAAGGAAAGGGTACATTTGTGTTCCATGCGCCCCATCCCGGCACGTACCGTATTTATGAAACAATGGCGCCTGATGGATATGAGAGAACGGAAAGCTATTGTGAATTTACCATAAAAGAGGACGGAGGTACAGAGGGAAGTCTTACGGTTTATAATTTTAAAAGGAAGAAGACACTGGGACAGATACGGGCGGTGTATCAGCCGAAAAACCGGTTTGGCAATTTTACGTATGGTTCAGGCAGCGGCTCAGGGAGCATACGCACCGGAGATACCATGGCGTACAGGGAATGGATGGTTCTGTCACTGCTGTTTTTTGCAGGAATGTTCCTTACTCTGCCTGAGCGTGAAGGAAAGAGAAAGGGACGCTTTGGAACAATGAAAATGCTGGCAGTGATTGGCGTTTTGACGGGGGCCTGTCTGCTGTTTTCTGTTTCCGCCCATGCGGAGACGGTCTGTGAGGGAAATACGGAGAATATTTCCCAGACGATTCTGTATGAAGCGGTAGAGAAAAGGGAGATTCTTCCGGAAACGGCCCGTATATCAGTGAAAAATCCTCAGACAGGTAAAACAGAAGAGAGAATTTTTCCGGAGATCCGCAGAGAATATGGCAATGAGCGCTGGCAGGAGGATTTTGAACTGGAGCTTTCTGTTTTAGGAGAAAATGTTCAGGGATATGTACTGGGAGAGGAAGTAATCTGGGATGGAGAGCCGGAGGGCTTTCTGTCCCGGGGCGGACAGCTTCTTAAGGCAGCCGGACTTTCAGAGGCAGATTATGAGATTCAGGGGATTCGGAGAGAAGATACGAGCTCAGGGGATGAAAACAGGAAGCTGACTGCTTATGGAAAGAGGAAGGTCTGGGACTGCCGGGTGGAGTACGGCGGTTTGGTACATGCCGGGCAAAATGGAGCGGCTGTTAAAAATCAGGGGCAGAATTTAGCAGAAAACAGTGTGATAACAGAAGGGATCAGAGCAGGAAAGTCCATTTTTTTGATGGATTTGCTGCTTTTGGGAGTGGTTGCCCTTTTTCTGGGGCTTTGTGCGCGGAGATTTTTTCTAAAAAAACAGCCGTGCAGGAGATATTTTGTTCCGATACTGTTTCTGGTTGTTTCCGTCGTATGTCTTTTTCAGTTTCTTTCGGTATCAAAGCTTTATCATCAGGCCAGGAGGGATTATGAGATTCTCCGGAATAACGCATTTGCAGAGAAAGACGGGGATTTAAATATCGTTCTGGCAGATGGAAACGGCATTTCTCAGAAAGGGGAACAGAATGGGGGAGTGCCGGATGAAGAAATGCTGCGGATGATGAATCCAGAGTATTCCTTTTGGCTCCATATTCCGGAAACAGAGATGGATTATCCTGTAGTCAGGGGAAAAGACACTTCCTTTTATCTGAACCACAGCTTTGAGGGGAAGGACAGCGTATCGGGAGTAATTTTTACAGATCCGTTTACGGAACCGTTTGCGTCCGGCCACACGGTTCTCTATGGCCATAATATGAAAGACGGCTCCATGTTTGGAGGCCTTAAGGCCTATATGGATTCGGAGTTTTTTAGAAAATCGCCCTGTATTCGGATTTTCAGGCAGGGAAAATGGATTGTCTGCCCTATTTTTTCCTGCCATGTGGTTCAGGAAAATGATCATTCACCGTATCAGGCAGGGATGACAAAAACAGAGCGGGAAGCCTATTTTACTGCGATGTCCCAACAGTCTCTTTATGATACGGGGATTAAAAAATATGAAAATGAAGATTTTCTGACCCTTTCTACCTGTCACGGTTGGGGAAAGCGCCTGGTTTTGCATGCCATCATTCCCCATGAAGAGTCAGAAAAGGGAAGAGAATCTATAAAAATTGCTGATTTTTCTGTAAAAAAGAGTCAAAAATAGGCAGTTGCAACAGGGATAAATCACTGGACAAATGTCGTATTTTGTGAGAAAATAAACACGAGTATAACGTGATAAAATTAACAAGGAACACGATACTTATTAAACTGTATGGAGCAGGACGGCATCTTTCAGCCGGATGTTCAGTCCGGCTGAAGAAATCGGATGTCCATCCGATGTGAAGGCAGGGGAAAAATTGTGCGTACAAGCAAGTTTGACGTCTGTTTTTGTTTCTGCTATCACGCCGTCCTAAACTGTTACATCAAATTTCAATTTGAAAGGAGTTTTAACACATGATTTATTCACATGAAGTAGAAGAAATGTGCACAGTTGCACAGGGCGTTCATCATGGCGCTGCTCCAATTCCAGAAGAAGCAAAATGGGTAAAGTCAAAGCAGATTACAGACATTTCCGGTCTTACACACGGTGTGGGCTGGTGTGCTCCCCAGCAGGGCGCATGTAAGCTGACTCTGAATGTAAAAGAGGGTATCATTCAGGAGGCTCTGGTTGAGACCATCGGATGTTCCGGTATGACACATTCAGCAGCTATGGCATCTGAAATCCTTCCGGGACTGACCCTGCTTGAGGCACTGAACACTGATCTGGTATGTGATGCGATCAATACTGCTATGAGAGAGCTGTTCTTACAGATTGTTTACGGAAGAACACAGAGTGCATTCTCTGAGGATGGACTTCCTGTAGGCGCCGGCCTGGAGGATCTGGGCAAGGGACTGCGTTCTCAGGTTGGTACTATGTATGGAACTCTTAAGAAAGGTCCGCGTTATCTGGAGATGGCTGAGGGTTATGTAACAGGCATCGCTCTGGATGCAGAAGATCAGATTATTGGTTACCAGTTCGTAAACCTTGGAAAGATGACCGACTTCATCAAGAAGGGCGACGATCCTAACACTGCATGGGAGAAAGCAAAGGGACAGTACGGCCGTGTAGATGACGCTGTTAAGATCATTGACCCGCGTAAAGAATGATGAGGACCAATTAGGAGGATAAAGAAGATGGCATTATTTGAATCATATGAGAGAAGAATTGATAAGATCAATTCCGTATTAAACAGCTATGGCATTGCTTCTATCGAGGAAGCTGAAAAGATTACAAAAGATGCAGGCCTTGACGTTTATGCTCAGGTTAAGAAGATCCAGCCGATCTGCTTCGAGAATGCATGCTGGGCTTACACTGTAGGCGCAGCCATCGCGATCAAGAAGGGCTGCAGAAGAGCTGCTGACGCTGCTGCTGCCATCGGCGAGGGCCTTCAGGCATTCTGTATTCCCGGTTCTGTAGCTGACCAGCGTAAGGTTGGTTTAGGCCACGGAAATCTGGGCAAGATGCTTCTGGAAGAGGAGACTGACTGCTTCTGCTTCCTGGCAGGCCATGAGTCCTTTGCAGCTGCTGAAGGTGCAATCGGTATCGCAGAGAAGGCAAACAAGGTTCGTCAGAAGCCTCTGCGCGTTATCTTAAACGGTTTAGGAAAGGACGCTGCACAGGTTATCTCCAGAATCAACGGCTTTACATACGTTGAGACAGAGATGGATTACTACACAGGCGAGGTTAAGGAGCTGTGGAGAAAGTCCTACTCTGAGGGCTTAAGAGCAAAGGTTAACTGCTACGGCGCTAACGACGTAACAGAGGGCGTTGCTATCATGTGGAAGGAAGGCGTTGACGTTTCCATCACTGGTAACTCCACTAACCCAACCAGATTCCAGCATCCGGTAGCAGGCACCTACAAGAAGGAGTGCGTAGAGAAGGGCAAGAAGTACTTCTCCGTAGCATCCGGCGGCGGTACAGGCCGTACCCTGCATCCTGACAACATGGCAGCAGGTCCTGCATCCTACGGTATGACCGATACCATGGGACGTATGCACTCTGATGCGCAGTTCGCAGGTTCTTCCTCCGTTCCGGCTCACGTTGAGATGATGGGTCTGATCGGTATGGGTAATAACCCAATGGTTGGCGCTACTGTAGCTGTAGCTGTTTCGATCGAGGAAGCTGCTAAGGAAGGCAAGTTCTAAGAAATCCAGTAAAATCAAGGATTTAAGCAGTACGGAAAAGTATACAAAAGTAGGAAAATGCACATAACTTGTTTACTACTTGTTTATTATTTGATTACCGTATTTGTTTACCGTCAGGTAGGGCTGAAAATTGGCCCTACCTGATTTTTTCAAGATCTGATCGCAGCCATTCCAGATCCCGGAGGGTGTAAACGGATTCTGTGATATCCTGGATTTTATGCCCCACCATCTCCTTTAACGCATATTCATCAACTTCGGCTTTCTTTGCCCTGGTGACGAAGGTATTTCGGGGATCATGAGGGCGGTGCTCTGGATTGAGATTAAGCGCTGCCATCACAGCCTTGAAACGATAGCTGTATTTATCATAGGTAATTTTATAAGAGCCGGCATGGGTTTGCCCCTTATCATTAAAGAGGTATGGGCTTCCCAGAGACATGGCAATATCATAATTCTGTTTTACCAAGTCTCGAATTCTGGTATGGATCGGGACAATACGCTGCTTACCGGCATCCGTTTTTATTCCGGCCTGCATATACCATTCTTCGAGATTGATCTCATCCAAACGGAGCAGGGCAAGTTCCTGAGGTCTCCATCCCATATAACATTGAATCAGGATCCAGTCTATGTATTTCACTTTCCCGACATTTTCCCATAGGGTTTTAAGCTCACTGTCTGAGAAGGGGATGTGGCTTCGCTTCGACGCTTCTTTTTCTTTCATAATATCTTCTGATATATCAAATGTTCTGGCATAGTTCACGGTCACGATTTCATATTCCAGTGCATAGTCATACATCAAATTAAAGAGAGATTTTATCCGTGCCTTTGTACCGGCGCTGGGAAATACCTTCTCACCTTTCTTTTTTCCGCGCGTTTCGATGCGGTATCCTTCGTCCATAACTCCCTTTATATGCCTTGCCCGTACATCTTTTGCCCGCATCCGGTAGATGCTGGAGCAGTAGGCCCAGGCGGATGTGATTGTACGAGCATAGCTTTCATCACAGGTGCTCAGGTAAGCATCGATCCATTTCTCATAGAGTTCTTCAACGAGAATATCATCTTTAAGATCGTAAGGATTGCGGTTATAATCTATCAGGGCCTGATAAGCTTCGTTGTAAGTTGGAAAATAAGCTTTGGGCTTCAGCGGTTTCAGTATGGGTTTATTGAATTCTGTTTTTCCAACGCAGACTCGAGTCCAAAAGGGATTGCGCAGATTTTTGCCTTTTATTTCTGTGATGCTTCCGAAACCATTAGGCAGCCGTTTTCGTCTGGCACGTTTTTTATAATTGTTCTGGATAACCGTTCGATTCAACGGATAACCGCAATGGGGGCAGGCCAGGGCCTTGTCACTGACTTGTAGCTGACATTCCGGACATTGAATCAGTGCCATAATTATTCCTCCTTATTGTTGCGACGTCGCACATTTTTGGGTATAAAAAATACACCCCTTGCCAGGATGTACCAGAAATGATATAATTCAGGTGTTCAAGCTGGATTTATCATAGCCGGAGTATCTGGCAAGAGAAATCTATGTAAAAGCCGTTCGGTACGCCAATGCTGGGCGGTTTTTGCGGTTATTTAAGTCTTTTTTGTTCTTTTTCAATTTGTTGGATACTTTTCTCAGGAGTAGGAAGGTTTTCGGGCATTGTGCCTCCTAGTCTTTTGATAGTATCTCTAACCTCTTTGCCAACATTGTAATGTGTTTGATTCGCCTTAGACTTACCTTGAATATTCTCACGTTTGAGTTTTGCTTCGGTTTGTGTTGCACGGAATAGATTGGCAGCTAATTCTTCGTATCCCATATGGTCAAGGATGTTTTGACTTTTCTTTAAATGCTTTCGGTTTTTAATATCCTGTGCTTTTAGACCGCCATACAATCCCATATAACCGTAGTTTTGAAAAACTGCATATTCAAGATTGGTTTCGACACCGGCCTCTTTAGCTGCAGCAACGAGCAATTTGTTGTGTTCTTTCATTTCTCTGCGAATTGCAAGGCGTTTTTGGTCTTCTGATAAGTTATCATATTGTTCAATCAACTCTTGCTGACGTGTTTTTACTGCAAAATATGATTGACCGAGAGCTATGACCTTTTTACGTGGATCGCCATTTTGAACAATTAAGTAGCAAGCATATCGAGATAATTCATAATCATCTAATTCTCGTTCTGCACCAGAACCGATGTTTACCATTTTCCCGATGTCGGCAAAATGGTCCGATACTGAATTTTGACTGTTTTCACATGCGGTAATTGCTTTTTGTATGACATTTTTAAAATTACCCCATTTTGCATATTCTAAAGCAACTTGCAAATCTCTCGCATACCAAAATTCTTGACCATATTTGTTTATATGACGAATAGATTCGAAAAGCGATTCAGTGTAGTTATTTTCTTCTTCTGGAGAGAGTGCTTTTGACAGAACTCTTTCATGAATCTCTTTTACTCTGGTTTCAAACTCTTCCTGATTCATAAGTCCTCCTTTGTATTTTGATAATATATCTCCTTGAATTCGAGGAGTTTAAAATGTAATCATATACTTTGCAAATACGAAGCCGTTCCTGTTGGCGCAGGAGCGGTTTTTGCTGTTATTGGATCAGTTCGCTGACTGTGATAGTCAGGTCTTTGAAGATATGAACGGTAAGTGGTATGGAAAAGGGCACGATGGTAGGCGCTGCGTCCTCTTCAAAGTGGTAGACGGTGGTACACTGTTTGGCAGGATCTACAATCCAGTATTCGCGGACGTTGGCATTTAAGTAGAGGCTGGCCTTTGTCACATAGTCATGTTTACGGCTGGAAGGGGACACAATCTCAATGATTAGGTCAGGCGCTCCGTTACATCGGTATCCGTCTAGCTTTTGAGGATCGCAGACTACGGAGATATCAGGCTCTACGTAGGTAGTGTCATTTGCATTGAGATTGACTGCAAAGGGAGCCGGGAGGACCTTACAGCTGCCGCGCTGATCGGCAATGTAGTTTCCGATGATCCGGGATATTTGGAAGGAAAGCTCCTGATGAAACTGGCTGGGCGGCGCCATGTTGTAGATTTGACCGTCAATTAACTCTGCCCGTTCCCCCTCCGGGAGATTCCAATAATCTTCGGCTGTATAATTAGATTTCAATAATAGCATAGTGCGCTCCTTTCTAATCATAGTATGGACGGGTTACAGTGTATTTATTGTTAAGGTGGTGGCCCCAGGAGTTTGAAGAGTTTGCAACTTCTGGGAATTTTTAATTCTATAGACAAATTTTAAAATTTTTGTAACAATTGTTCACAGAATATCTATTGCAATAAGCAATAAAAATGATTATATTTGAGTTGAAGAGAAAATAAGGGGGTGTCATGAATGAAGACTTTTTTTATAAAGCATCATAAAAAGATTGATGCATATTGCATGACAGCCATTTTATATTTTATAATGATTTTAGTTATGATTCCAGTAACCTCTTTTATTAAAAATGAAGGAATTAGAGTAGCTATAGTGCTTATGGCCCCTATCATTTTCTCTCGTAAAAGGTACAGGGTAAAAATCAATTTTTATATACATCGTGTATTCCGATTAGAAGAATAGAAAAACTATTCTTCTTTTTTTTCTGTATTTTCCAATTCTCCAATTTGATTAGATTGTCCATTATAGTGAAAAAGTACATTGGAAATCAATTCGGGATTTTTTACATCTAATTCTTTGATGAGAGTTGCCATTTGTGCTTGCTCTTTGAGTTCAAGTTTTTTCCGTTCTTCTGCGTGTCCCTTTAATCCCTTTGTTTCTGCGTCAACAGAAAAATCAATATTACCCTTATCATCCTTTTTGAATGACAAATTAAGCTTTCCACCATTGATTAAATGATTGATAGAGAACATAAGTATAGAAACAAAAACCCCGGCAGCCGCTCCATATCCTATAAGTTCAATTAAACCAGGGGAATGAATATTTAATTTCACCTGAATTTCTTTTTCTTTTATGGGCAATTCGCATTGTTCAGATATATCTACTATAGCACTATTTAAATTAAGTGCTAAATCACTGAGTTCTTTGAGAGACATCCCATTTGGATGCCCAGCATGAAGGGTTGAATGTACCTCATCATTTTTCTTATAGATAGGGTAGATTGTCCTATCTATATAAGGGGCATAATCATTCATTTTTGATAAGGCGTGTTGTGAATTAAATGCTTTCATTAAATAAATATCAGCAGTTTGTTTAGTTAGATGCTTAATCCATTGAACCTTACGTCTTTTAAAATAGGGACATAGTGTTAATTCTGTGTTTGGGTCCTCGGATAAATAGTTTTGAACATATTGTGAATCTTCATAAACAGTACTCTTGATAACTCCTATGGAAATTCTGTCAGAATCTTTACTTGGAACCAAAACAATGTCATTCACAGAAAATTCATTTATAAAACGCTGTAGTTTATTAAAAATCGTTGTTATTTTTGACTTGATTCCACGCTCTTCAGAATCTAAAGTGTCATCCTCTTCATCATGGGAAGGATTTACTTTTTCTTGTGATTCAATAATGGCACGAATAGTTGCCTCGGATTCATTACACATTATATTTGTTGTAACATAATCCCAAGAGATGGCAATATAATCATGCATTACAAAATCGTCATAAAAAATTCCGCCATTACTACGAACAATCCAATAGTTACGATTAGTGGGAAGTTCTGGAATATTTAATAGTGTAAATAAATTACTTTTCATACTCATTATCCTTCTTTTCTTTTGATTTTTATTAAAACGCCATAGGCGGTTTAATACATTACTTTCCCAATTACTTTTCCCATGCAAACTACGTTATCCCCTTCGTGTATGGGAATATTTTTATAATCTTTATTTCTGGAAATCAGTTCTTTTTCTCCCAATTCTTTAATAAAGGCATCCCCATTTACTATGAATACGCCAACATCTCCGATATGCATTTCTGCGTCCCGTTGCACCAGTGCAATATCCTCATGGGAAAAATCCGGTTCCATACTGTCGCCGTTTACATCAATGGCAAAGTCGGCAGCTTCATATTCTGGAAGCGCCGGCAGCTCTATTTCGTCCTCAGCCTCATTGCCAAGGATGAAAATGCCTGATCCAGCGGATACACCAGCTCGGAAGTAGGGAAAGACAAGGAGATTGTTATCCTGTTTTGGGTGAAACTCTATGATAGTGGCAGGAGCAGTGAGCTTTCCATACTTACTTACACGCTCATATTCTTTGATAAGAATGGTATCTACCATGTCCTGGCCGTGGGGGTCGAGGGAGCGGTATTTTTTAATCAAATTAAATTCTGGGATACTAACTCCGTCGTCAGGAAGTATGGGCTGAAGAAAATAGGAAGCCCGTACCTTTAATGCACCGCATATATATGAAAGCATATCCAAATCTGGTTTGCTAACTCCTTTTTCCCAATTACTAATAGTTGTGTTTGTTGTTCCGATTATTTTGGCAAGTTCTGATTGTTTTAAACCGGCATCAGTACGAGCTTGTTTCAACTTCTCACCGAATGTCATATAATGTACCTCCTCTTATGATGATAGTACAATATAATTTGGAAAATGTAAATAGATATTCCAATAATTTTGAAATTTATTTTGAAAACATATTGACAATACAATATAATTGGAGTATTCTATCAATATATTCCAAGAAAATTGGAAATGAGGTGATACAATTGCAAGAAAACTTGGAAATCAAAAAATATTTAGAAGAGAATGGAATTTCTCAAGCACACGTAGGAAATAGAGCGGGAATAAATTTAACAAAATTAAATTTATCCTTAAACGGAAATCGTAAATTAACTTTGGATGAATATGCTAAAATCTGCGGGGTTCTTGGGGTAAATACCGATTTCTTTTTAAAACCCAGATTACCAGAAAAGAAGGAGGTGGAGTGATGGATGCAGAAAAGCATTTGAAAGAAAAAGAAAGGCTGGACCAGGCTCTCAACGGAAATCTTTCCCTGGCAGTGGAAGACATCAAAACTGCGTTAAGAAAGAATAACATTGATTATTCGCCGGGCATAGCCTTTGATGTGTGTGTGCATACAATTGAAGAATTACATTTGGAGAAGCTTAATCTTTCAAAGTACGCACTGTCATTGCAGGAACCTGCATAAGCGGTTCATTTCGGTCTAAATGCCATTTCATCATATGCATATTAAAATCACTAAAATCAGCCATGATGGAACGGAGATGTTTCCATGAATCGAAATTCATTTCTTTCCCGCATTGTGGGCAGACAGGGCATTTTTCGTGCTCGCTAGTTTGAAATTCGGATTCAAAAATGCAGCCGCATTCACAGGTAATAGTTGCTTGAACAAACATAGTGGGCTCCTTTCTAAAATATGGCACGAACATAAGTTTCCGATACATTATATCGTACATTATTTAGAAAATCAACATGAATATAGCAGAAAAACACAATATATAGTGAATTGCTGAAGATGTTCCTACTATATTGAGCATAATGCTAAAATTATTTCGCAGAGACTGAGGATGGGAGGTGAGAGAACGAAAAGAAATCCAGATTATCAGACGAGAAAGGAGCGTGAGAGAAATGCCCAAGTACCCCCTAAATATTATAATATTTGAACTGGGAATGATTTTAGGGATTTTGCTTTCAATAGGAAATAAGATTTAAAGTACTTCATTAAGCAAAAAACCAACGATTGCTCCCAAGAGTGTACTGATAATCTGAATATTTCGATTTTTCTTTTTTTCAGCATTATCAAATTTAATTCGTTCACATTCGCGTTTTCCTTGTGGGGTAAGAAGATACCAAAAGCTGGAATATTCAGTAGGAAAACTTTTGAAATGTAAATATCCCTGTTCTGAAAGGTTGAATAGATCATCAGTAAGTTCTGAACTATCTATCCAAGGTAAAGAGCGTTGTATAACACAGAATGGAACATAGTTTTCGTAATCGTGATTTTGCTTTTTGCGAATGATTGTAAGGATTTTTTCATCACGAGGATTCATGGTTGATCTCCTTTTAATTTAGTATTTCAGCATGGCAGTGCTGATAAAGGAAGTATATCATCAGGGGGAAGAAAAAAGCAAGGCAGATGAATCTATTTGAGACTGAGGACGGGAGGTGAGAGAGATGCGGATTTCAAAGAAAAATTGGAAGGCGCTGGAAAAGCGGGTAGATGACCTTGAAAGAGCTGTGGGTCAAATTCAGATAAAATTTGAATTCGACCCGCAACAAGCACGGACAGATTTATTAAAATCTATTCGTCAGAATTCATCCATTCATGGTAACGCTCCAGAAGCCTCATTGAAATAGCAAAGCTATTTGCAAGAAGAGCATTTGGAAATGACACATTTTGATTAACAACATAAGTGGTTTCGGAAATTATTGTGTCAATAAAATTTTGGTCTAAGGAATCGCAAAATTTTTGAAAGTCTTTCATATGGAATTCTCCTTTCTTTTGATACTCAGCATTGGCAGATGCCTGTAAATCAAGTATAGGACGGAGCAGAGGAAATGGCAAGGATTCAAATTAGACACATAGGAGGTGTGGAGATGAAGAAAAAACGATTATCTATCGCCGAACGGCAGAAACGCTTGAACCGTATCTGCGAGATTGCGGAGTATGTCGTTCCGATTGTGGTTTCTGCTGTTGCAGCAACGATTTTCACTGTTATTTTAAGGGGATGAAAATTCCGTTTATTGCTAATGTAAGCAAAGTGGTAACAAATGCGACAGCAATAGGGAGAAGAAATGATTTTAAAAGAGTTTCTTTGGTTGTAAGCCAGCGATATTGCCTGTAATGGCGTCCTTTGTATGTTGGTTTGATGTTCTGTATGTATGATCCACAATCTTGAATAGTGATATACTTTTCTGATTCTAATTCACGAATGGTATTCAATAGGTCGAGATGGTTAGCCCTTTGGTGGAAATAAACTAATATATCAACAGAGCTGGTGTCATCAGAACTAGAACATAGATAATTTATTGCTTTTAAAACACAATAGCATGGGCGTATTAACATGATGGGCAATTCCTTTACTGAGTATTTCAGCATATTAAGGCTGATGGATACAGTATAAAGGTTAATGCTAGAGAACGCAAGATGAACCGTTAAAGGAGACCGAGGACGGGAGGTGAGAGAGATGGAAGAAAAGGAAAAACCACATTCTGATTGGAGAATGTGGATTATAACAGCGACCATGGTTATTCAGCTTTTGAACTCGATTCAGTATTATCAGGCTTGGAATCAACTTCAGAATTCGACTGAATTGCAGAGTCAGGTGTTGCAATATCAAGTTGAGAGCTTGAAGGCAATAAATCAGGCGCTGGATGGCTGGAAGTAGTATCGTTCGTTTGGCTTAAAGTTTAAGAAGGAGGGCACGCAGAATGAACAATTTAAGAAAAGCGACTCTGACAACTCTGGAAGTGGCAGAGATGATGGAAGTTTCACACAACGATGTGTTGAGAAAGTTGGATGGGAGAAAGGATCGTAAGGGATACATTCAGATATTGACTGAAAGCCAAATGGCTGTGAGTGATTATTTTATCCCTTCTACCTATCAGGATGCCAGCGGAAAGGAAAACAAGTGTTATGAAGTTACCCGTATGGGATGTGATTTTCTGGCAAATAAATCAACTGGAGAAAAGGGAGTGCTGTTTACAGCCAGATATGTAAAGCGATTCCATGAGATGGAAAATCCCAAAATTCAGATTCCTCTGACGGAGCATCCGGGAGAGGTGGCGAATCTGCTTAAAGTTCTTTTAAGCCGTATGGACAAACAGGGCATTGCCCCATACAAATCCGCTGAAATGGTAAAGCTGGTTTGCGAGCAGTACGGGATTCGGCTTCCAGATGATTTCGTGAAGGTTCCAGAGTATGAGCAGATGAGTATGATGAGGCTTTTGACAGACTCTGGCAGAGACTGGGGACGGGAGGTGAGAGCATGACAGAGAGCGTAATACAACTGACTCAGGCGAAGGAAATAGGAGAGCATATAGCTCGTATGCTTATGAGTGAGAATTCTGTACCCGAGTTTGGAGAGAAAGGCGTTCCGGTGGCCGTTGCAGCACGGGTTTTCGGGAAGGATGCTACTTGGATTCAGGCAGGAATCATTTCTGGATGGCTGCCTATTGGAATAGCGACTCAGGACAAACGGCAGGTTACAGATCTCAAACAGATGGAATCAGGGAAAAGAACCAATTACTATATCAGTCCCAAAAAGTTATGGGAGTGGACTGGATACATATGGAGAGGAGAAGAAAATGCAATCAGAAGTAATTAAGTATCAGCCCCCAGTGGAGGGCGTTGTAGTCACTCAGGAGGAAGAGAAGCAGATCCTGAAGCTGGGGCGGATCGCCGGAGAGCAGATCAGGCAGAGCCATAAGGATGTGCGGCTGTTCGGCAGGCTGTCTACTGTGATGGCGTTCCTGCTGGGCGTAGAATCAGCGGTGCTGTTTTTGATGGCTACCGGAATCATAGCACTGTGAGAGGAGGTGAGGAAGGATGAAGAAGGCAACAACCGTAGCGGAATATAAGATCCGCAAGTGTCTGGCAAAGTTAGAGAGACGGGGAGATATTGCACTGGAGTGCTTTGCTTTTGAGATGATCGGCCCCCGTGAGGCGGAACTGAGAGATAGTAATGGTGATGCATTCCGGCTGGCCTATGACCCGGTGAGTGAATCAGTTTCTGAGATTTAAGGAGGTGAGGACGATGGATAAGGATGCTTGCGGTACTTGCCGCAATAAGAACCGGTGCATAGAACGGAGCAGGTTGTATCCGTGCCTGAGTTACAAGAAGAAAAAGGACCTGCACAGCGGCAACTGTGGTAGGTCCGGAAAATAATACAACACCCTCTATTATGAGGGAGAACAGGAGAAAAATCAATGGTAAACACAACAATTTCGTATGATGAGGTCAAAAGGACAGTTGAAAGCGAGATCGCTTTTGCAATCTGTCTGACAGGCAATAAGGAGAAGGATGGAGTGGAAACAACGGTGATCTGCATTGGCGAGAGAAAAAATATATCCTCAGATGTTTTTATTGAATGTCTTGCTAAAAATATGGTGGATACAGTTAGCTCTTTGGCTGTTGATGATTTAGGTGCTGCACATGCACTGATGAAATTAACCCGTATCGTGGAAAAAGCAGCGAAGGAGAAATGCCTGGAAAGGCTGTCCAAATGACCCGCCCCAGTACATACCCCGGTAGCCAGGTCAGGATCACGTCCCCATTTTACTTCCTGTCCTGCTCCTGTGGCATCCGGATGTGGTCCCTCCTTGGGGAAATCACACCATGCCCGAACTGCGGAAAAATTATGAAGAGGGAGGGTACTGCGGATGGCAGTCACTAAGCATATATTTGCCAGCCGGGAGGAATGGCTTAAGGGCCGGAAGAACCATATCGGCGGGTCGGATGCCAGCGCCTGTGTAGGTATGAACCCGTACAAAGACAACGTGCAGCTGTGGGAAGAAAAGATGGGGCTGGTGATGCCGGAGGATATTTCAGATAAGGATTATGTCCGGTACGGCACAGAAGCAGAAAAACATCTGCGGGCACTGTTCGCCATGGATTTCCCGGAATATCAGGTATTCTACGATGAAGATAATATGTTCATCAATGACCGGTATCCGTGGATGCATGCTTCTTTGGATGGTGAGCTTGTGGATGAGCAGGGACGGCGCGGGATACTGGAAATCAAGACCACGAATATTCTACAGAGCATGCAACTTGAAAAGTGGAAGGGGAAGATACCGGACAATTATTATTGCCAGGTGCTCCATTATCTGGCGGTGACAGAATATGATTTTGCAGTTTTGAAAGCCCAGCTTAAGAGCGAATGGCATGGGGAACTGCGGATTACAGTCAAGCACTATTTCATCGAAAGAAAGGACATTGAGGAGGATATCCGGTATCTGGTGGAAGCAGAACAGCGCTTCTGGACTTGCGTAGTGGAAGGCCACAGGCCGGATTTGCTTCTCCCGACGATATAAAGGCAGAGGAGGAACGTATGGAATTAAAAATCTACAATCCGCAGGAAGGCGGATATTTAAAGAAGATCGAATGGAATTTCGAGGAGCTGAAGGAAGAGGTTACAGCCAAAGCTAAGGAATATGCTGCAACCGTCTACACAGATGAAACCATCAAAGCAGCCAAGGCCGACCGGGCCACGCTGAATAAGTTTGTAGAGGCTGTGAAGGGAGAGCGGACTGCGATCCGCAAGAAGCTTCTGGAACCGGATGAGCTGTTTGGTGAGCAGATCAAGGAGCTCACCGGGATCGTCCAGGGTGCCATTGATAAGATTGATACTCAGATCAAGGATTATGAGAGCCGCCAGAGGGAAGAAAAGACAGCAAAGATCAAGGAGTTCTATGAGGCCAATATCCATGATATCGGCCAGTGCCTCCCCTTTGACCGGGTGATGAAGCCCCAGTATGCCAATGCATCCACTACCATGAAGTCCATCAAAGAGGAGATCCTTGCACTGATCCAGAAGGTAGATGAGGGTCTGGCGATCCTGAATGAGGTGGACAGCCCTTATGCCGGGGATATGAAGCAGGTATTTTTACAGACCTACGATATCGGCGCCGCTATGGCAAAACGGAACCAGCTGGAGGCGGAAGCGGAGAACCGGCGCCTGTACATAGAGGAGCAGGAACGGAGAAAGGCAGAACGCGAGGCCGCCCGAAAGGCAGAGGCCGGCCGGGTTATGCAGGCCGGAAGGGCACCGGAGCCGCTCAAGGAGATGCCCCAGAAGATGGAAACGGTAGAGGAGCCGGTCAATGTGATCGACTTCCGTGTATACGCTACCATGGCGCAGCTGATGAAGCTTAAGGCATTTTTAAACGATAACGGAATCCGGTTTGAGCCGGTGCCGAAGAATTAAGGAGGATAAGGAGTTATGGCAGTAAATAACAGTCTGGCAAACAGACAGAGGAGAATGGGGCTTACGGCATATCTGACCCAGGATGCAGTAAAGGACCAGATCAATAAGGTAGTAGGGGGAAAGAACGGCACCCGTTTTATTTCCAGCATCGTTTCTGCTGTCCAGGTCAATCCGGCATTGCAGGAGTGTACCAACAGCAGCATATTAAGCGCAGCGCTTCTGGGGGAATCGTTGAACCTTTCCCCCAGCCCCCAGCTGGGCCAGTATTATATGGTGCCGTATGATAACCGGTCAAAGGGAGAGAAAGAGGCCCAGTTCCAGCTTGGGTATAAGGGCTATATCCAGCTGGCTACCCGCAGCGGTCAGTATAAGAAGCTTACTGTGCTGGCAATCAAGGAGGGGGAACTGGTCCGGTTCGATCCTCTGAATGAAGAAATTGAGGTGAGCCTGATCGAAGATGAAGATGAGCGGGAAAATACACCGACTATGGGATATTACGCCATGTTTGAGTATACCAATGGTTTCCGAAAGTCCATGTACTGGAGCCGGGAAAAGATGGAGAATCATGCAAAGAAATTCAGCCCGGGATATAAAAAGGATCTGGAGAAAGGGACAAAGTGGACATTCTGGGCGAAGGATTTTGACGGCATGGCTTATAAGACAATGCTCCGCCAGCTGATCAGCAAGTGGGGGATCATGTCGATTGACCTGATACAGGCCATTGATGCAGATATGGCCGTCATTCATGAGGATGGCACGAAGGATTATGTGGAGACTGATGCGGATATGGTGGTTGCAGATGTATCAACAGAGGAAAAAGAGCAGCCAGAGCCTGTGCAGCCTTCTGCTCCTGAGACAGCATCCCCGCCGGTACCACAGCCTCAGGATGCAGCCAGTGCATTCTTTGGATAAGGAAAGGAGGTGAGCACAGCATATGGCGATCACGTTTGATACGATAGCGAACGGGGAGCTGGCAGAAAAGTTCCAGATGGCCCTGACCCAGATCGGACGCAACATCATGGATCCCAATACGGATCCGGAAGCCGTCCGGGGAATGACGGTAAACATTAAATTCAAGCCTGCTGGCCGTGGAAACCTGAAGGTTGATTTTTCAGTCAGCACCAAGCTGGCGGGATTTAAAAAATCTGAGACCGTATTCCTGGTAGGGCAGGATGGACGGACTGGGCGGATCAGTATGTCGGAGCCGGGAAGCGGTCTTCCGCAGGTAACCGCCATAAGGGAGACACCTTCGGCAGCCTATACGGATGTCCGGCAGGAACCGGAGTTTGACCCGGAAACAGGGGAGATTTTTGAAGAGCCGGTACAGGCCGGGCCGATTGACTTAAGACAGGCATACGGAAGATAAGGAGAGAGAAATGGCATCAGAAAAGAAATGCTGTGGAACCTGCAGGTATCATCTGCGAGATGATGATGTGGATTTCATCTGTGACTGTGAGGAGTCGGAAGGGTACGGAGACTATACGATGTCTCAGGACTGCTGCGACTGTTATGAAGCAAGAAACATAGAAGAATAAGGAGGACAAAACCATGTTAGAAGGATTAAAGGATGCATTAGAGCACGTTGAAGGGCTGGCAAGAGAAAACGAGAAGACCGAGGTTATTGAGATCTGCGGACATACATACGCCAACAAGAGCTTAGAGCGTTATGATAGCACAGACAAGGCGACGGCGCTGGAGGCTTCCAGCCTTACCGCCCTTCTTGACTACATCGGGGCCTGCTATGAGGAGTTCCCGAAGGATACGGATATGATTATCCATATCGTAAATCCCAAGCGGGTGCGTCTGATCTCTGCGCTGGATGCAGAGCGTACAAGAGAGTGCCTGTTTGAGGTAAATGCAGAGGTAAATGAGTTCCGTTTCGGCCACTGGTACGATCAGGAGGCATTCATGATCGAGCTGCAGGCCAATTTCCAGTCCAGTGAGGATCTGGAACTGGTCCAGAAGATGGCCGGGAATGTGGAACGAAAGAACGATCAGAGCTATGCAGATGATGGAATTTCTCAGGTGGCTGTTATGACGGTAGGTGCAGCAGCAAAGGCAGATGTGAAGGTGCCGAACCCGGTGACACTGGTCCCGTACCGTACCTTCCAGGAGGTGGGACAGCCTGCCAGTGCGTTCGTATTCCGTGTAGGGGACAAGGGAGAGCCTACCTTTATGCTCCAGGAGGCACAGAACGGCCTCTGGAGGAATGAGGCAGTAGCAAATATCAAGGCATATCTGGCGCAGGCAGTGTCCCATATGCAGCCAAATGTAAGAGACCATATTACAATCATCGGATAAGCAGTGCAGCCTTTTGGTGGGATTTGATATGTCACGGTATTAAATGACCAGAGGTGTTGGCCGGGGCGGCCGGGTTTGTACCTTTTGACCGCCGCCCCTTTTTTTGAAGGAGTATCATGGGAAAATCACAGAGAGAGAAAGGCAAGCGCGGGGAGCGTGAGCTGGCAGGGCTTTTGAGGGAGTACGGTTATGACTGCCGCAGGGGGCAGCAGTACTGCGGGGCCTCCGGTGATGCGGATGTGGTAGGGCTCCCAGGCATCCATATAGAGTGCAAGCGGGTGGAGAAGCTGAACCTTCTGGATGCAGTATCACAGGCGGTAAGGGATGCCGCAAAAGGGCTTCTTCCGGCAGTATTCCACAGGAAAGACCGGTGCGAATGGCTGGTGACGATGCGATTCGTGGACTGGATGGAGTTATACAGGGACGCTCAGGCCTGGAGGGAATTAAAAGCGAAAGAGAGGTAGGTGACAGCCTACATGGAGATCAATTATCTGGCAGAGATCATAGCCTTCGAACGATGGCTCGAAACTAACTACTTACCGATCCCGTCGCAGTTGTTATGGTACAAGATGATGAACTATTTCAACCGGAGCGGGTGGAGCGAGTGGGTTATAGTAGATAACCTGAGATTGATGGCAGCCATGTCAATGGGTCGAGAAGCCACATTCATCAAGGCGAGGGACGAACTCATAAAGGCTGGCCGTATCATCTACCAGAAGGGCAGAAAAGGAAGCCCTAATAAATACAAAATGGTGTATTTCACTTTCAAAAACGTAGTAAAAAGCGAAGTATATAGCGAAGTAAAAAGCGAAGTATTTCCCGTAGTAGAAAGCGAAGTACAAAGCGCAGACATATATAAACATAAACAAAAACAAAATAAAAAGAGTACCTCTGAAGAGGTACCAGAAAAGCCGGACGACTTTTCCTCCCAGATCACCACGATTCGAGAATTATATAATTCCGTTTGCGGGTCGTATCCCCGCCTGGTGAAGCTGTCGGAAGCGAGGAAGAAGGCGATCCGTGCGAGACTGAGGGCAGGATATACCGTTGAGGACTTCCGTCGGCTTTTTGAGACTGCGGAGGAAAGTGACTTTTTGAAGGGCAAAAACCGCAGGAACTGGTCAGCTACGTTTGACTGGCTGATTGCTGATGCCAATATGGCAAAGGTGCTGGATGGGAACTACCGGAACCCGACAGAGGGGAAACCTGCCTGCGAAAAGACTCCCGGTCCATCGTCCAACCGGTTCCACAACTTTGAGCAGAGGGACACAGATTATGATGCGATCATGATGGAGCGGACGAGGGAGTTTTTGAGAGAGGGGGAGACAGATGGAAGATGAAAATACCATGGTTCCTGAGACAGGAATCATTGACCATACAGGCCCGGAGTGGTACCAGATGGAGATCCCACTGGATGAGATCGGGCGGTACATACATACAGACCTTAAGACGGCCGCCAGAAGTGTGATATCCATCGGATACTGGCTGATGTATGTGCGGGACCGTAATCAGTTTCAGGAATACGGATACAGCAATATCAATGAGTATGCTGCCGGGCAGTTTGGCTTCAGCCGGTCAACCACCAAGCGCTATATAGACCGGTGCATCCGGTTTTCCAAGGGAGGCAACAGCCCCATACTGGATGACCGGTACAGGGATTTCAGCAAAGCACAGCTTCAGGAGATGCTTGGGCTTGATGATGAGCAGTTGGAGCAGGTAACTCCAGATATGACCGTGCGCCAGATCCGAGCCATGAAACAGCCTAAGGAAATCCCATATGTGGAGCTTCCGGGGCAGATCAGTATTACAGACTTTCCGGGGATTGAGCCGGAGGCTGCTCCAGATGCGTATGTACCGCTGGAACCAGAAAGAGCAGCTATGCAGAGCTGTGAGATATCGGTGGAGGACTTGATGCCTGAAGTGGAGCCTCTGCCGGTGGAGAGCGTTGCGACGTCGCAACGGGAAAACTGTCCAGCCCATCAGCTATCGGCCTATGGGACACCCAAGCGGGAATATCCGGCAGACAGCCTGATTGCTACAGAAGGATGTGAGGGAGGCCATTATTGTGATTCCTGCTCTATGGAGTGTGGGATCCGGCAAAAAGACCGGTGGTGTGTAGAGGCACCCTGCGGGAATCCGTTTCCGTGCGAGATTAGAGATCTGGATGGAATCCGTGAACTTGTAGGAGATACTTGTGAGTTCGTGAACCACGATCTGGCTTATCACCGGGCCGGAGACGGGGAGCCAAGCCCATGCTGTAAGCACTGCAAGAGTCCTTGCGAATATATTTGTGGTCGGGCTATGAGGGCGCTGGATCAGGAGCCGGAACGGCTTGCTGCAAAAGTGCAGCAGAATGAGGAAATCTGCTGCGAAAATAGCAGCGGGGAAGAACCGGGGGAAGTTGCGACGTCGCAACCAGAGGAAGATACTGAGCTTACAGACATGGGGCTGCTTCGGGAGATGCTGGAAAAGGAAAAAGCACTCCTGGATGAGATGGTGAAGGTCAATGCAGTGGAAGAGCTTCCGCCGAAACTGCTCCGGAAAAAGAAAATACTGGTGGCAGCCCTTGCGGGGATGCTGTACGACCTGGAAATGCCGGAGCCGGAAGAATCCGAACAGCCGGAGCTTCCGGTCATGAAGAATAATGACCAGCGCAAGGCATGGCTGAGAGATTATAAGTCATGGGGGCTATGGTATGCAGATGAGCATATCGGAGCCCGGTATTACAAGTATGATTTTGATAACGGGGCAAGGCTGATTGTGGAAGTATACACCCAGCATAATGAGTTCACCGGTCAGGATTTTGAATCCTCATACCTTCATCTGGTTGGAGGACCGGAGCCAGAGAAGCATCCGTCTGGGGCTTATGGAAGATGGCAGCGCCATGAGACGTACAGCCGGTATCCAGACAGTGAGACAGAACTGGTGGAGTTTTTGAAGGCATTGCAGAAAGGAAAATAGATATGGCTAAGATATGGATGCAGGGCAAAGAAAGATTTATGTGCCGGGTATGTGAGAATGAGGAGATTGAGCCGGGGCAGAAATACTGCCAGATATGCGGCGAGGCACTTGAGTGGGTAGTGTCAAATAAGTTATGAAAAAACAGAGCCAAAGAAAAAGGCTCAAATGAA